>DGYFR06201__coassemble_695_pt1 | contig 28188 bp, 24 predicted proteins | sample DGYFR06201__metabat2_high_PE_040 | metagenome-assembled genome bin DGYFR06201 | reverse complement strand
CCCTCTTTCTATTTCATGCGCGCTGCGGCGCGGAGGCTTTTTCGACAAGCTGAGCCGGTGCGCATGAAACGCACCGGCTTTCCTATGAATCAGGATACCTCCGTGCCGCCCCACTCGACCACAGTGAACCCCTCGCGCAGGAAGGGCGCAAACTGCTGCGGTTCGATCTCCTGCGGCTGCTCGAGCGGCTTCCAGGCCATGAACACGCGCAGCACGCTGTCCGGCTCGGGCGTGATTTCCAGCTCCGCTGCCTGCGTATACCGCCCCGCCTGGAAGGAGATCAGGTTATAGGTGTTCTCCTGCATGCGCGGCAGCCAATAAACAATGAACTCATTGTACTCCTCGGGCGTCAGGCCGATCTCTGCCAGCGTCTCCCGCAGGAACTCCGCGGTGTCCTCGCCCGCCACACAGAAGCCCTTGGAGAAATCGTATTCGGTGTCCGATACCCCCTCCCAGAACAGGTAGGAGTATTCGTTGCCTTCCGCGTCAAACAGCGTGCCGTCCGGGTAGGCGGTCACGTTCCAGCCGTCCTCATATGCCGGGTAGGTGACGGTCAGTTCGCCGTCGTAGTCCAGCTTGACGCTGACCTCGGTCTTTTCCTCCGGGTAGAGGTAGATGACCGGCTTGGCGGACGTGCCAAACCCTCCATCACAGCCCGCAAGCCCAACCGCGAATGCTGCCGCAAGCAGCCCTGCAATCCATTTTTTCATCATACATCCCTCCCTTTATCCGGTTAGACGCTGAAAAGCCGCGCAGATTCCCTCGGAAAAGCGAAACGCCGCGTCATCCCGACGCGGCGCCTCTCCTCTCTCTTTCCTCTCCCGGAGAACCGGCTGGTTATTTTTTCAGGCGGTTAACGTATTCGAGGATGATATCCGTCGAATACTCCACGCCCAGACGTCCGGCATTGATGCACAGGTCATAGTGGTCACACTTGCCCCATACCTTGCCGGTGTAGTAGTTGTAATAAGTAGAACGCTGTTTATCCATCTTCTCGAGTGCGGACTCAGGCGTCTTGCCCTCGATCTCGTAGTCGCCGCAGGTCTGGATGCGCTTGACGCGATCCTCGATCGAGCCGTGGATAAAGAAATCGAACTTGTTCGGGAAATCGCGCAGCACATGATCCGCGCAGCGGCCGACAATGACGCAGGCGGAATCCTCCGCCATCTCGCGCACGATGTTGGACTGCGCCAGATAGAGCTGGTCGGTCAGGCTCATGCCGTTGAGGCCGACCGAGCCGAACATGGTCAGCGAATACAGGAAGCTGTTGGTTGCGCGCTTGTCGAGCTGCTCGAACAGCTTTTCATCAAAACCGGTTTTCTTGGCCGCGCGCGTGATCAGCTCGCGGTCATAAAACGGAATGCCAAGGCGGAGCGCAAGTTTTTGACCGATCTCGCGGCCACCCGTACCATATTGACGGCTGATAGTGATAATTAAATTGTTATTCATAACGCACCCTCCTTACCAGTTCGAACTACGCAATTATACATTTTGCATAATTCTTTGTATGTTCAGTATGCACCATTTTATCATTTTTGTCAAGCAGATTTGAGAAATTTTTCTATCGTGCACAGAATTATGAGAAGATTTTTTCGCACTGCGCATAAATGCGCCGCAGCCGCCGGCAGACAAAAAACCACGCCGCGGTTGCCGCGGCGTGGCTTGGCTTTTGCGTTTTGCTTTTATTTGATGAGCATCGGCCCGACCTGATTGATATTGCCCGCGCCCATCGTGAGCACGAGGTCGTTCGGCCCGGCTTCGCCTCGCAGGTAGTCCGCGATCTCCTCGAAGCTGTCGAAGGCGACCGCGCCCGGCACTTCCTTTGCCAGATCGGACGAGTAAACGCCGACCGTGTTCTGTTCGCGCGCCGCATAGATGGGCGCAAGCACCGCCTGATCGCACAATTTCAGCGCCTCCACAAACTCCGGGAACAGCGCCTTGGTGCGCGTGTAGGTGTGCGGCTGGAACGCGCACAGGATGCGATCAAACCGCATTTCCTTCGCGGTCATGAGCGTCGCTTTCATCTCGCTCGGGTGGTGGGCGTAGTCATCCACCACGGTCGCGCCGTTCGGCATCTTGCCGACCAGCTGGAACCGGCGGGACGAGCCGGTGAACTTGTTCAGCCCCTTTTCCGCAGCCGCGCCCGGCACGCCGAGGAACTCGGCCGCCGCGCAGCAGGCCAGCGCGTTGAGCATATTGTGCCGCCCCGGGACGGACAGCTCGACCTTGGCGTATTCCCTGCCCTCGACCAGCACGGTAAAGCGGTAGTAGCCGTTTTCGTCGCGGATGTCCGTTGCACGCACGTCCGCATTCGCGTTCACGCCGAAGGTGCGGATGCGGCGGTCCAGCCCGTCCACTGCGCGCATGGCGTTCGGGTCGTCGCCGTTGACCACCACCAGGCCGTTCATCGGCGTCAGCTCGACGAACGAGCGGAAGGAGTGGATGATATCGTTTAAATCCTTGAAGAAGTCCAGATGGTCCTCCTCCACGTTGAGCACGACCGCGACCGTCGGCGCAAAGCGTAGGAAGGAGTTGCAGTATTCGCAGCTCTCCGCGACAAAGCAGCCCTTACCGCCGATGCGCAGCGTGCCGCCGATCGCGGGCAGGTTGCTGCCGACCATGACGGTCGGGTCCAGCCCCGCCTCCATCGTCATCAGGGTCATCATCGAGGTCGAGGTGGTCTTGCCGTGCGTGCCCGCCAGGCAGACCACGTTGTCGTAGTCACGCATCAGGTGGCCCCACGCCTCGGCGCGCTCCATCACCGGGATGCCCAGCTCGTGCGCGCGGACGATCTCGGGGTTGTCGTCGTGCACCGCCGCGGTGCGCACGATCAGCGACGCGCCCGCAACGTTTTCCGCCTTGTGTTCATAAATAATCTTTGCGCCCAGCGACTCAAGGCGCGCGGTGACATCGGTTTTCAGCCGGTCCGAGCCGGAAACCGGCACGCCAAGGCTGAGCAGAAGCTCGCCGAGCGCGCTCATCGAAACGCCGCCGATGCCGATCAGATGGATTCTTTCCTTATTTTCAATATAGGGCTTGATAGACAGGGCCATGATTCCCCAAAGCCTCCCCAAACGTTCTTCGGCGGGCTGCCGCGCCCTGCCGAGCAAATCACGCAGCGCCTTGCGCCGCAGTACTGTTATTTTCACCAGACAAGGTATATTATAGTACAATCCTGCGCAAATAGAAAGAGGAAATTGGAGTTTGTTCAAACTTTGTTGCATTTTGCCGTCTCCGGTCCGGCCCGGCTGCGCCCAAAAAAGCAAACGGCTGCAAAAGCAGCCGTTTTTATGATGCAAAATACGCCGCCAGCACGGGCACGCGCGCGAGGCGCTCCGCCGCGTCCGGGAAGTCCCGCCGCAGGCGGGCGGCGCAGCGGCGGCAGAAATCGCCGTAGAGCGCGGGCTCGTCGCGCATCTGCTGCTTGAAGCCCCAGACATGGGTGAAATACCCCTGCTGTTCCCCGCCGAACAGCGCAGCAAGGTCGGAAAGCGCGGCAATGCGCGCTTTTTCTCGCGCGGCGCACATGGCGAGCAGCCGCTGCTCGGCAAAGACCATATAGGTCAGCACATCGTCCGCGCCCGGAGAGCAGCGGATAAAGCGGATCGCCTGATCCGTGTAGTACCGGCGGAAGCTGTCGCTGCCGAAATAGCAAAGCGCGGTATTGAGCGGCCGCACCGACCAGTCGAGCAAGGCGAAGTCAAAGCCGTGCGTCTGCCGGAAAGCGTCCGGCCCGGGGTAGATATCCGGCATGATGTCCTCGCGGTGGATGGCTGCGGCGTCCAGCCCGTCCACCAGCGGGGCGAGCGGCTTCCAGCAGATAAAGTCGGTGTCGATCATCACGCAGGGACTGGGCATGGCGGACAGCGCATACAGCTTGCCCGCGGCCCAAAACGCCATTGGGTTTACGTCCTCCGGGACGGCGTCCAGCAGCGGATGCACCCCGCCGTCCCACAAAAAAGCAAGGCCGAGCGCATCATAGTACCGCTGGGCCTTGGTATCGCAGATCATGCGGATGGGGCCGTTTTCCCGCCGCCACGCGAGCGCAGAAAGCGCAGTCGTCAGCAGTTCGAACGGCTCGACCGCGTATTCCCCATCCGGATTGCGCGCAAAAAAAGGGCGTGTCCAGTTGGAATGGAAGGCGTGCAGCATCAAACCAGCTCCAATCCGTAGCCGCCCACCAGATAGGTGCACGAGCCGAACACATACGACCCGGACCCCGAGGTCACATAACTCGTCCGATAAGAGGTCGTATACGAGGTCACATACGAGCCCGAACCCGATCCCGAACCGGTGTGCAGGAACACAGTGCGGATCACCGTGACGACATGCGTGCCGTCCTGCATGATCTCGACCGGGGGCAGCGCGCCGCCCATGATCGGCACCGGGGGCTGTCCATCCTCGGCGGGATACCATCCGTCCGGGAAGGGATCGACCGCGAACACGCCCGCGGGCGCCTGCTCCTCCTGCGGCGGCGCTTCCTGCGGCGCAGGCGCAGGAGGCTGGGTGTGGCGCTCATAGCTGTCCGCATCCATCGCCACGCCGTCCAGCGCGCGGTACTGCTCCGGGTTCATGGCAAGGATGCCCTCCGGGGCAGGGATGGAGGCTTGCGGGACAGGCGGCTCCTCCGCCGGCTCCGGTTCGGCCGGCTGGCAATGCCGCGCAAAGCTGTCCAGGTCAAAAACGACCCCGTCGATTTCCCGGTACTGCTCCGGGTCCATATCCAGTATACCGCTGGGCTTTGACATCACCGGCCGCCTCCTTTTTGGTTGGTATATACAAATTATACTGTACCGCTGGGCAAACCGCAATCAAAATATTGTGCCTGCCCGAAGTTTTTTCCAGCCCGCCGGGCAATCTTGCACAGGCTTTACAACCGGCCCAGTTTTGCTTATAATGGGCAGTACGGAAAAGGGGAGAAAACCATGAATTTTGAGACATTGGAGCAATCGGTCTGGACGCGGCTGCAGGAGGAGGCGCGCCCGATTGTGCTTTACGGCATGGGCGACGGCGCGGACAAAATCCTCGACCGGTTCGATACGCTCGGCATCACCGCCGCAGGCGTGTTCGCGAGCGATGAATTCGTGCGCGGGCACAGCTTTCGCGGCTTCCGGGTGAAAAAGCTGTCCGAAATCGTCGAAGAGCTCGGCGAGGATATTGTCATTGTGATCGCGTTCGCGAGCCAGCGCCCCGAGGTGCTGGAAAAGATGTACGATCTGGACGCGCGGTTCGATGTGGTCGCGCCCGATGTGCCGGTCGTGCCCGGCCCGGTGTTCGACGCGGCGTTCGTGCGCGCGCATCAGGAGGAGCTCGCGCAGGCCTATGCCCTGCTGGCGGATGAGCCGTCGCGGCGGGTGTTCCTCGACACGGTGCGCTTCAAGCTGTCCGGCAGGCTGCCATACCTGCGCGCGAGCGAGACGGGCAAGGACGAGATTTTCCGTTCGGTCCTGCGCCCGAACGCGCAGGAGCATTTTGCCGACCTCGGCGCATACAACGGCGACACCATCCGCGAGCTGCTCTCCTACACGGGCGGCGCGTTCGCATCCGTCACCGCGCTCGAGCCCGACCGCCGCAACTTCCGCAAGCTGTCCGCCTGGGCGGAACAGAACCTGTCCGGCGCGGTGCGGCTCGAACAGGCGGGCGCGTGGAGCGAGGACACGGTGCTGCGCTTTTCGGACAGGGCCGGACGGCAGTCCAAGGTCGCGGATACCGGCCGGGAGACCCGGATGCGCGCGCTGGACAGCGTGCTGGGCGGACAGCCCTGCACCTATCTCAAGATGGACGTCGAGGGCGCGGAGCGCGAGGCGATCCGCGGCGCGGCGCAGACGATCACGCAGTACCACCCCAAGCTCAACATCGCAGCCTACCACCGCAGCGCGGACTTTTTCGAGCTCCCGCTGCTCATCCATGCGCTCTGCCCGGACTACCGGCTGTATCTGCGGCACCATCCGTATGTGCCCGCATGGGACACGAATTTATATGCGGTCTGTCCGTAAATAATGCTGGAAATTGCAGGGGACTGGCGGTATAATAAAGGTACAGTATTGTGCAAAGGAGAAGATAACAATGGGATGTTTTTACTGCGATGAGCACCATGAAGCGCGCGAAGCGATCATGATGAAGGTTGGCGACATGACGGCGGGCACGCTGTATCTGTTTAAGGACCAGGCGCACAAGGGCCGCTGCGTGCTCGCGCTGGGCAGCCACAAGAAGGAGCTGTTCGAGTGCGACGAGCAGGAGCGCAACGCGATCATGGCCGACGTGGCCGCGGCGACCAAGGCGATCAAGAAGCTGTGGGGCTGCACCAAGATGAACATCGGTTCGTTCGGCGACACCAACCCGCACCTGCATTTCCATCTCGTGCCCAAGTACGAGGGCGGCTTCGAGTTCGGCGGCGGCTTTGTCATCACCAACCCCGAGCCGGTGCACCTCAAGGACGAGGAGTATCAGGAAATGATCGCAGCGCTCAAGAACGAGCTCGGCATCTGATTCCGGTCAATATGCGCGGCTCTTGCCGCAAAACCATTCTCTGCAATTACATAGTAAAAGCCCGGCTTTGCCGGGCTTTTACTTACAAAAACAGGCCGCGTCTGCGGCCTGTTTTATTCCTGTTTTTACAGCGCGGCATCCCTGCCGTTGATGCGTGCGGACTCGCCTTCCTCCAGCGGGATGAGCAGGCACTTCTGCCCGTCCACCACGCCTGTGTGGATGCGTCCCGCCTTTTCTTCCGGCACACGCAGCTCGATCGGCGCGGCCGCGTCCTCATCCCACGGCGCGCTGTCATCCTCGTCTGCGCGCTCGGCCGCCTGCGCGGCGAGCTCCTGCTGCAGGGCGGCGACCTTCTGCTCGAGCTGGGCGGTGTGCGCGCGGCGCGTGCCCTCCTCAACCAGCTTGTTGTCCAGCACGTTGTGCGCCGCGGGCGGCGTCTCGCCGAACACATGCGCATAGGACTTGCCGATCTGCTCGCGCACGCTCTCCGGCACCTCAGCCTCCGCCGCGAGGTCGGCCAGCGTCTCCGCGGTCAGGCTGACCGGCGGCAGGGATTCGTCCTCCTCCCGCTCGGCCACCATGCCGCTGATGGTCTTCTGGATCTTGAAAAACGCCGCGTCCGCCTGCTCCTCGTCCTCGCCGAACGCATTTTTGACCACGCTTTCAAACGCCTGCTTGTCCTCCGCCGCGGTGCGCTGGGACACGCAGCCGAGCACGTTCTCGATAAACTCCGGGTGCGAGCTTTTGCCGGTCTTGACATAGTACATCACCGCGTTCACATCGCTGCCGCGACCACTGAACGCCGGATAGACAAAGCCGAGGTCGGGCAGGCCGACCACCCAGTCGCGCACGCGCGCGCCGATGCGGTTCTCGTCCTCGCGGTAGCCGAGCGCGGGCTTGGCCAGCTCGACCGGGCAGACCGCGCACAATATGTACTCATAGATCTCCTCGGACTCCTCCTGCTCCTCACCCGAGGTCGCCTTGGACGGCACATCGTAAATATCGTGGTAGACCAGGATCAGGTAGTTGCCCGGATAGGAATACTGCTCGATGACCTGCTCATACAGGCGGTCAAGCAGCTCCTCGTTTGTCAGCTTGCTGGATTTCAGCAGCAGCAGATACTTCTGCCGCTCCTCCGCCGCCTCATTGCGGTCGAATTCCAGCTCGAGCAGGTTGCTGCCCAGCGTGCCGGACAGGGTCTTTTTCGCGATCTCGAGGTATTTGTAGAACTCGTCCTCCTCCAGCTCGGAAAACGGCTCGCTGAATTTGACGACGACCTGCTTGCCGCTGTTGACATAGCAGCCGCACAGGTTACCGAAGGTGCATTCGGTCTTTTTGAGCCGGCGGCGCAGCTCGAGCACGTCGCCCTTGGTGATGTTCATAGATGTATTTCTCCTTTGGTTTGGGACAAAGAAAAACGCCCGCTCGCGCAACAAGGCGTTTTCTCTGTGCAGTATGTTGTTTTGTGCGTCAGTCGCGCGGCTCGAGCGAAAAATACAGCCCGTCCGCGCGCCACACGACCCGTGCGCCGCGCGCGGCGAACCACTGCTCGATGCAGGCGTATGCCTGCCGTTTGAGTTCGTCCGTCAGGCAGCATTCGCCCGGCGGCTCGACACAGGCGGTGGACGCATCCTGCCAGCTCACGCGGTAGCGCAGACCCCGCGCACGCATCTCGGCGTTCAGCAGCACGATATCCTGATATGCGATCGTCATATGGACGCCTCTGTTCGCTTTTCAGTATACCGCAAGCGGCGCGCGAAAAGCAAGGGGGATTTGCAAGCCGCGGCCTAACCCCGCCCTTCCGGCTCTATCACATAAGATTGCAGGCTCCTCTGGCATCCGTTTTTCTCATAGAACGCTTCCAGCCCCGGCTGCGCGCCGAAATACAGCATCGTCGGGGCGTTTTCCCGGGCAAGCTGCAAGAGCCTGCTGCCGATCCCCCGCTTCTGATAGGCCGGCAGGACGAGCAGCTCGGTGATGGTCCCGAAATAACAGCCGTCCGACAGGATGCGCAGACATCCCACAAGCGTTTCGCCGTCATACGCGGTGATATTCATGGTTTTGGATAAGGCGGCCTGCGTCCGGTCCCTGTCGTACTCCCCCGGCCAGATCCGGTTGACAAAGGGGAGGAACACGGCGGCGTCCAGTCCCCGGTCATCGACTTTATATTCCATTTTCTGCTCCGTCCTTTTTCGGTAGATTTATCGTCACGCCCGCCATACCGTCTCCCCTGCCTTGACGGTCTCCAGCACGCGGACATCGCGCAGCTTTTCGGGCGGCACGGCGAGCGGGTCGGCGTCCATCAACACCAGATCGGCCGCCTTGCCCGGGCGCAGCGAGCCGCGGCGCGTCTCCTCGAAATACTGGTGCGCGGCGTTCACGGTCACCGCGCGCAGCGCGGCTTCCGCCGGGATGCGCTGGTCTGCGCCGAGCGTCACGCCGCCCTTTGTCACGCGGTTGACTGCGCACCAGACCGTGCCCAGCATATCCGGCGGCAGCACGGGCGTGTCCTGATGGAAGGTAAACGGGATGCCCCGGTCGAGCGCGGCCTTTGCCGCGCTGATGCGGCCCGCCCGCTTGAGGCCGAAGTTTTTGATATGCGTGTCGCCCCACTGGTACACATGCGCGATGAAAAACGACGGGATCACGCCCAGCCGCGCCGTCTCGTCCATCTGGTCGGTGTCCAGCAGCTGCGCGTGGATCATCACCGGGCGCAGGTCGCGGAAATCCGGGTGCTCGCGCTCGATCTCCGCGGCCGCGGACAGATACTGCGCCGCAGCGGCATCCCCGTTGCAGTGCGCGAGCGGCTGCATGCCGCTGTGCCACGCAGCCAGCAGCGCATCCCGCACCGCCTCGTCGGTCATCGTGCCGTAACCGCAGTAGCCGTCCGCTGCGTCCTGATAGGGGGTGCGCATCCACGCGGTGCGCCCCTGCGGCGAGCCGTCCAGAAACAGCTTGCAGCCGCCGATCTTGAAATGGTTGTGATACCGCCGCACCGCTTCCGGGAAAGCGTCGCAGACCGCATCCAACGCGTCCAACGACGGATAGGCGACCACGTCCAGCTCGAGCAGCCCGCGCTGCAGCAGCCCCTGATACAGCGGGATCAGGCTTTCGGGCATCATGCCCTCCTGCACGGTCGTCACACCGTGCGAGGCATACATCTGCTGCACGCGCCGGTAGGCGTCCATCAGGTCGTCCATATCCGGCATGGGCGTTTTCGCCTGATAGTACAGAAAGGCGTTTTCCTCCATGTAGCCGGTCAGCGCGCCGCCCTCTTTGCCGATCACGCCGCCCGCAGGCGCGGGCGTGTCCGTCGTCACGCCGAGCAGCTCGAGCGCGCGCGTATTGAACACGCCCATGTGCGCGGACTGGTGCACGATCATAATGGGATGGTCTGCCGACACCGCATCCAGCACCGCGCGGGTCGGGTGCCGCCGCTCGGCGAGCGCGTTCTGGTCATAGCCCTTGCCGACCACCCACTGCCCTGCCGGGACATGGTTTTGCGCAATGAAGCGCGCAAGCGCATCCGCGATATCATCAAAGCAGGCCGCCTCGTCCAGCGGGGCCTGCAGCAGCGCTTGCGCCGCGCCGGAAAAATGGCTGTGCGCGTCGATGAAGGCCGGCAGCAGCGCGCGCCCCTCAAGGTCGATCTCCACCGCGCCCTTCGCCCAGCTCCGCAGCTGCTCCAGACTGCCCACCGCGGCGATCACACCGTTTTCTACCAGCAGCGCCCCGGCCGTCCCGTCCGCCTCCATTGTGCGGATCGTCCCGCCGTAATACAGCGTTTTCATACCTATCCCATCCTTTCGCCGTTCTTTCCGGCAATGCGGTATTGCCTACAGTATATCACGCAGGATACAGAATAATTGAACAAATTCCGAACATTTGCCGCTCCTCGAAAAAAATCCGCCGCGCCCTCTTGACTTTGAGTGCACTCCAAGGTGCACCATAAAACCAGAGACAAACTCCCGTTTAAAGGAAGGATGGTATGTATGTCTGCATTTGACGGAACCACAGTATTTGCGCGCGGCGCGGAGAACACCGCTTTTGCGCAGTATTTTGTCGGCCAGAGCTACCTCAATATGCTCACCACCGAGGGTGTCCCCATCGGCAACGTGACCTTTGAGCCGGCCTGCCGCAACAACTGGCACATCCACCATGCCGCCAAAGGCGGCGGCCAGATCCTGCTCTGCACCGGCGGCCGCGGCTGGTACCAGGAAGCGGGCAAGCCCGCGCGCGAGCTGCACGCCGGCGACGTTGTGGTCATCCCGGCGAACGTCAAGCACTGGCACGGCGCGGCGAAGGACAGCTGGTTTGTCCACCTTGCGGTCGAGGTCCCGGGCGAAGGGACGGCAAACGAGTGGTGCGAGCCGGTCAGCGACGAGGAATACAATCAGCTTCCGTAAGTCCCGCGCATCCAAAGCCTCAAAATCCTCCCAATCCATAGAAAAAGCGAACCTGCTGCACACAGGTTCGCTTTTCTGTTATTCGCGGTTTTTGCGTTTTTTGAGATGATTCTGCTCATAATCGCGCAGCGACGCGAGCGCCTTGGACGCCAGCGGCACGAGCGCGATCATGTTGAACACGGTCATCAGGCCGACGCCCACGTCGCCCAGATCCCACACGAACTGGTACGCCGCCAGTCCGCCGACAAACAGCATGACGAGCGCCAGCACCTTGTACAGCGTCTGCCAGACCCACTTGTCGCCGAACAGGTAGGCGACATTGGAGCGCGCGTAGAACAGGATGCCGAGGAAGGTCGAAAAGCTGAACAGCCACAGGATGACCGCGGTGAAGATCACGCCGAACTCACCCAGATGGTACTGCATGGCCGTCTGCAGCAGGTCCATGCCCTCGAGGCCGCTCGTCAGCTCGACCGGGGCGAGCAGCATGATCATCGCCGTGCAGCTGCAGATCACCAGCGTATCGATGAACACGCCGAGCGCCTGCAGCAGGCCGCTCTTGGCCGGATGGCTGACGTCCGCCGCCGCAGCCGCGCAGGGCGCGGAGCCCGAGCCCGCCTCATTGGAGAACAGGCCACGCTTGGCGCCGTTCATAATGACCGCGCCGATGCCGCCGCCCACGACCTGACGGATGCCGAACGCCTCGGAGAAGATGCGCCCGAACACCGCCGGGAGCTGGCCCGCGTTCTTGACGATAATAAAGATTGTGATGAAGAAATAGCACGCCGCCATGATCGGCACCATGATATCCAGCACCTTGACCGTGGCATTCTTGCGCAGCACGATGACCGCCGCGATCGCGACGAGCACGATCGTGGAGTAAAGCGGCGGCACCTGAAACGCATTCTCAAAGGAGGACGAGATCGAGTTGCCGATGACCTGACTGATGCCGCACCAGCAGAGCAGGCCGGACAGCGCAAACAGCACCGCAAGCACCGAATGCCTGCGCTTGCTGCCGGGTTTCACGAACAGTTTGTGGATATAATACGCCGGGCCGCCCCGGTAGCCGCCGTAGAGCGGGTCTTTTTCCTTGTAGAGCTGCGCCAGCGTCGCCTCGATAAAGGCGGTGGACGAGCCGAGCAGGGCGATCACCCACATCCAGAACACCGCGCCTGCGCCGCCCGCGGAGATCGCCGCGACCACGCCGACCAGATTGCCCATACCGACACGGCAGGCGGTCGAAACGATCAGCGCCTGCAGGCCGGAAATGCCCTCGCGCTCCGTACCGTCTTTTTTCTCTGTCGTGATGCGCACCATCTCCGGGAACAGCCGGAACGGCAGGAACCGCGTGCGCACGGTAAAATAAATGCCCGCCGGGATCAGAATGATCACCAGCAGGGACAGGCCGAGCGAGCTCCCGCCCGGCAGCGGGATCGTAACAAGATCCCCCCACAAAAGCGCATATATGGCTTCAAAAAAATTCACCACCGCCTGCCCGGCGGCTTGCAGCATTTCCATTTCCCATTTCCCTTCTCTTGCAAAAAATTTGTCATTCCCTGTGCTATAGTATATAATAAAAAACAGCATCTGTAAAACTGATTATTATGATGCTGTCCATCTATTTTTTCGATGCTGTCTTGCGGGAGGGAACGGCTGCATGGATATCAAAAACCTGACGACTTTTATCTGCGCTGCGGAGCTGGGCAGCTTTACCAAGGCGGCGGCAACGCTGGGCTACTCGCAGTCCACGGTCTCCTTCCAGATCAAGCAGCTCGAGACCGAGCTGGACGCCCAACTGTTCGAGCGGGTGGGGCACACCATCCTGCTGACCGAAAAGGGCCGCGAGGTGCTGCGCTACGCCCATCAGGTTGACAAGCTCACGCACGAGCTGCTGGACAACATCCAGCAGGGAGAAACCTTGCAGGGCCGCGTGCGCATGGCGATGGCGGACTCGCTGTGCTCCCAGTTTTCCGGCCAGGGCTTCCGCCTGCTGCGGGAGCGGTATCCCGGCCTGTCGCTCAAGCTCCTCGCAGCCGGGACCGGGGACATGCTGCAGATGGTCAACCAAAACGAAGTGGATCTGATCGTGACGCTGGACAGCCATATCTACAATACAGAATACGTGATCTTCCGTGAGGAAAAGGTCGGCGTGCACTTTGTCGCGGGATGCAGCAGCCCGCTGGCGCAGCAAGCGGGTATCCCGCTGCGCGAGCTGGTGCAGCATCCGTTCATCCTGACGGAACGGGGCATGAGCTACCGCCGTCTGATGGACGAAAAGCTCGCCGGGCTGTCGCTCGAGATCCAACCTGTTCTGGAGATCGGCAGCACCGACTGCATCTGCGCACTACTGGAGCAGAACCTCGGCATCTCCTTCCTGCCGGACTATGTGACCGAGCAGGCGGTCGCCGCAGGCCGTCTGGTGTACCTGCAAACCGAGCCATTCGAGGTTGGCGTCTGGAAGCAGCTGCTCTATCACCGCAACAAATGGATCTCCCCGCAGATGAAAGCGGTCATGCAGCACTGTGTGGAGCATATGTTTGCATCCGACCATGCGGGCAGCTGAGGCTGTCCGCATGCCGTTTTTCGCCCTTTTACAATTTTTTATTTTTTCTGAAAAAAACGCTTGACGAACCGCTGTTTCCGTTGTATACTAATAAAGTCGCAAGGCAAGCGACACAAAAGATAGCCGAATTGTGTAATGGTAGCACGACAGACTCTGACTCTGTTTGTGAGGGTTCGAATCCTTCTTCGGCTGCCAACAAAAGCAGCTTTTCGTATGAAAAGCTGCTTTTTTCATAACTTTTTGCAGCCTTTGGAATTTCCAGATTTTTGTATCTGTCCTTTCGCGCCCCAATTCTGCCAAAACATGACCATATGTGTCCGCTGTGACCATATAACTGTGATGCCCCTGCGTACCGCGCTGTTTTGTCCGCCGGATCCGCAGCGCTTTCGATAAAAACCGCCTATGTGATTGCCTTCCGATCACATAGGCGATTTTTTTGCCTGCAACGCAAGGATATCATCGCAAGCCAATAGAAAGCCTCTGTTTTCGCACAAAAAAGGTAGACGAATTTTGGACATTCCAACGATTGATTGCAAAAATATTATGTGATACGCTTTTATAAATTGATATCAATCTTTACAATAAGTATATATTTACGAGGAAGGGGCGATCTCATGGCTTATTCCATTCATGCCAATCCCTATATCCTGCGCTATGTGTCAAAGGACTACGCGGACAATACGCCGGAGGGAGATATCCGGATCGATTGCTCGCTTGGCGTCAATGCCGACCTGCTGGGCAACTGCATTTTCCAGCGCCTGCATGCGTTTGAGCAGAAAACGGATGTTCATCACGGGAATTATGCGGATATCAAGTTCTATCCGCACAGCGAATCGCTGAAGGATGCACTGGCAGATTGGTATTGCAAAAACGGCGTCGGGCAGGGCTGGCTGACAGCGGACCATTTCATTTTAGGGAATGGCTCATACGATATTCTGTGCAATCTCAACCTGCTGTGCCTGACACATGGCAAAAAGGTGCTGGGCCATGCGCCGCAGTTCACCGCCTATGTCGACCATGTAAACTGCAGTGGGTCGGTGTACGAGTGTTATTACCTCGACCGGGCGCGCAACTATCAATTTGATGCAGCTGCTTATATCGCCCAGATGTCCGCATCATACGACATGTTCATTGTCGAAAACCCCAACAACCCGACCGGACAGATCATCCCGCTGCAGGAGCTCCGCAAAATTGCACAGCGCGCTTGGGAGCTGGACCGGGTTCTGGTCATTGACGAGGCGTATGCAGAATATATGCCGTTCTCCAACACCGCCATTCATTTGGTCAGAGAGTTCCCGCAGGTCATTGTCACCCGGAGCTTTTCCAAGGGCTGGGGAATGGCCGGTGTGCGGCTTGGGTATGCCGCGACTTCCACCGAAAGCGACCTGCTCCCCCAGCTGAAAAAGCTGGTGCTGCCCTTCAACAGCAACGGTATTGCGCGAGTGCTGGCACAAACCGCATTGCAGACCAGATTGGAAAACCCGGATGACCCATTCGGCATCCGGGCGGTCCGCGCCAGCAAGCGCGAGTTGTGCGAAGCGATCGCACAGTATAATTTACGATATTCCACCAACCTGCAGATCGCGCAGACCTTTGCCGACACGCCCATCCTGATGCTGTATTACAACGGTCCTGCGGGCTTTCACCTGCAGCGGCATCTGATGCGCGTGGGTATCCTGACCGTGAGCTGCGAGACCTACGAAGGGCTGGACGGCCGTGCGGTGCGACTGATGCTGCCGGAGCGCAATTCCATGCCGCTGTTGCTCCAGCTGATGGAACAGGCTGTGCAATTGCTTCCGACGGATTGATTACACCGGCGGCATCAGGAACTTCTGGCGCTCCTCCAGATAATACATGGCCTTTTTCTCATCCCGCTCGGCAATCGCGTCAAACAGGGCATGCGTGCTCTCCAGACTGAGCAGATGCTCCTCCTGCGTTGCGGCAGAGCGCTTGCGGATTGCGGCAATATAGCCGGAATAGGTCTGCAGGATAGCCACCACGCGGTCGTATTGCGAGATGCGGTACATCGTCTGATAGAACTTGTCCACCTCGTCCAGCCCGTCGCTGATCATGCCGTTGCGGATGAATACGTCGATGCGGTCGAGAATTTTGGATAACCTGTGAAGATCCTCCTCCGTGCCGACGCGGATGACGCGCTTGATGATCACGCCTTCCAGCGCCTGCCGGATGTCGTCGATTTCCTCGAGCAGGCTGTCCGGGATATCGGCGACAAAGTACCCGCGGTTGCGGATGTGCTCGACCAGCCGTTCCTCCCGCAGCTTTTGCAGCGCGCTTTTGACGTACAGGCGGCTGACGCTGTACTGGGTCGCCAGCGCGATCTCGCCCAGCCGGTCCCCCGCGGAAAGATTGCCGTTCAGGATCCGCTTTTTCAGTTCATCATACAACGCTTGTGCATCCATGCGCATTCAACCCGCCTTTTATATCAAGATAGCAATATTATACCAATAAATAACTTTGATTTCAATTGATATCAAAAACGCGCAGAGAAAACACAGCCCGCGATAATACCGATATTGCAAATGACAGGGTATCCGGGCTGCTCTGTCAAGCGAATATTGGTTTTTTGCGCTCCCGGGCCTGCGATATCCAAAAAAACACCCGCAATACCTGCATCCAACAGCAAAAGCCTTTCCCATCGCCGCCGGGCGACAGGAAAGGCTTTGTTTTTTGACTTGTCCGGCACTCACCGCAGGCTGTCCACCCACGCCTGCACTTCCCGCGCAGGTGTAACCAGCTCCGCGCCGCCGGTCGAATCAAACCGGATGGCCTTCTCGTGCGCAAACGCTGCACCCGCGCAGGCCTGTTTCATATCCTTCAGCGTGTGCCCCGGCCAGCCGCCGTGCGTCTGGAACGGGATCACGGTCTTGCCGGCCCACTCGTGGGACTCCAAAAAGGTCTTTACGGCCGGCGCCATCGTATACCACCAGGTCGGCGTCCCGACCGCGATGACGTCGTAATCCGCAAGGTCGACCGCAAGCGGCCGGATCTCCGGCTTATAGCCGCGCTCCACCTCGCACTGGCCCTGGTCGACGATATCCTGATAGGAACCGGTATAGGGCTGCACGGTCCGGATCTCCGCAATATCCGCGCCGGTCGCCTGCTGCATCTGCTCGGCGATCCGGCGGGTATTGCCATTCGAGACCGAATAATACACAATCAGCATCCTGCTCATCGCAACCCTCCGTTCGTGCTTAACGGTACGAGCGCTCATAGATGGCCGCGCATTCCTCGTCCGTCATGGGCACCGGGTCAGCGCCGAACAGGCCGCCCATCGTGGCGCGGGCATTCTTCGCCAGCGTCATGCACTCGTCCTTGCGGATGCCGTAGTCGGACATCTTGAGGTCGGCCACGCCGCAGGCCTGCTGCAGTTCGACCAGCGCGTCTACAAAGTCCATCGGATCCGTTGCGTCCGCCTTGCCCAGCGCCTGCGCCATGCGGACAAAGCGCTCGTCGCAGCAGTGCTTGTTGACAAAATGCGTGTAATACTCCCTGGAGATCATGATGAGCCCCGCGCCGTGCGGCAGCTCCTGATGGTACGCGCTCATGGCGTGTTCCATCGCGTGCTCGCTGGTGCAGGCGCCGACAACCATCGAATAGCCGGACATCGTGTTCGCGAACGCGACATGCTCGCGGGCTTCCATATCGTTGCCGTCCCGGACTGCGCGCGCCAGATACTTGCCGATGTTCTCGATCGCCGCCAGCTGCACCATGTCGGCCATCGGGCTGGTCACCGCGGAGATGTAGCCCTCGGTCGAGTGGAACAGCGCATCAAAGCCCTGATACGCGGTAAATTTGGGCGGCACGGTGCGCATCAGCTCGGGATCGACGACCGCGAGGACCGGGAACAGGCTGTCCTGCCCGCCGCAGCCGATCTTTTCGTTGGTCTCCGGGTTGGTGACCACGCCCCACTGGTCCACCTCCGAGCCGGTGCCGGCGGTGGTGGTGATCGCGATGACCGGCAGGGTCGGGTTGACCAGCGGCTGCATTTTGCCGGTCGAGCCGGCTACATAGTCCCACAGGTCGCCGGGCTGCAGGGCGTACATCGCCATGACCTTGGCCGCGTCCATGACCGAGCCGCCGCCCAGCGCCACGACAAAGTCGCAGCCGTTGTCCTTGGCAAAGCGGCCGCCCTCTTCGACCACCGCCTTGAGCGGGTTCGCGCCGACCTTGTCAAACAGGACGGTCTCCACGCCTGCCATGTGCAGCTGCTCAAGCGTGCGGTCGAGCGCACCGTTTGCGCGGGTGGATTTGCCGTTCGAGATGACCACCATCGCCTTTTTGCCGGGCATGGTCTGCTCATGCAGGTGGTTCAGCTGGCCCGCGCCGAACAGGACACGGGTCGGTTCGTAAAACTGGTATGCCATTTGTATTTCCTCCTCATTGCTCTTTGCTGTATGTTGTTACTGCTTGACGAGATACCGCAGCCACACGCTGCCGCCGTCCCTGACCTCGGCGCTCTCCAGCTGGAAGCGCACCGCCCGCTCGTCGGCGAACCCGCCTCTGGCGGAGAACAGCGCCGGCGTTTGCGCAGAGCCGTCCGCAGACGCCGCGATCACCACGCTGATCTCATCGCACATCCCCGCCTGGATAAACGACCAGTTGAGGATGCCCCCGCCGCCCAGCATCAGCGTCTCGATGCCGAACAGGGTCTTTAATTTCTCGAGCGCCAGCGCGTAGTCGAGCGACTCCCCGCCTGCAATGATATACGAGATGCCCAGCCTGCGGAGAAAGGCCTTGTACGCATTGCCTGCCCTTTCGGTCAGGACTTCGATCACATGGGCGGTCGTGTCCTCATAGTGGAGCGTGGCGTCTTTCCAGCCCAACTTGCCGGACGGGTCGACCGAAACATAATACATATCCGCCTTTTTGGCAATGTAGTCCCCCTCCGGCACCGCGGGCGCGTTTTCGTCCAGCGCGGGCTTTTCGTAGAAGGTGAAGTTGTCGTCCGTGGTCACGCGGCCTGACAGCCAGTCCTGATGCTTGTAATACGGGTCCTTGCCAAAGGCGATGTCGTAAAACACCGCGCCCGCCTGCTCGCCCTCGGGCGTCTCCATATAGCTGCCCATGATCTTGCCGTCCAGCGAGGTTAGCATATGGCAGAAAACATATGGTCTGTTCATTTTGTCCCTCCTGTTCTTCGGGGCGCGGGCGGCGGGACAGGAGCGGCGGTTTCGTGCCCATCCGTTGCCTGTTCCAGCCGTTCCGACTCCCGGTTTTCTCTTGCTGAACCTATGGTACAACTTAGAGTAAACTCAAAGTCAAGAGGGTAAAACAGATTTTTTTCAAAGACCAAAAAGCATGAGGATCGGATTTACAAATGCTGTATCACGGTGCGCCGCCGCGGCTCACTCCTGCGCAAACACGCCGCTGACCGCGTCCCACAGCTCCCGGAAGATGTTGACGATGCGGTCGAGCGCGCTCTCTTCTTCCTCCTCCGCGGCGGCCTGCTGCATCGCCTCGGTCTCGTCCACGGCGATTTCCTGCGTGCGCAGGATGAACTGCACGCTCGCGGGCGTGGGGTTCTGGTCCGAGGTAACCGACTGCAGCGCAGCGTCCGCGTCCAGATTGAGCATGTTGGTCTCCCCCTCCAGCTCGTTTTCCGCATCCCCCAGCGCAGAATGGATGCCGTCGTTCGCCTGCTTGAGCTTGTTCGAACTGCCTTCGTTTGCCGCCTTGCCAAGCACGTCAAGCAGCCCGTCCAGCGTTTTCTGCATGGCGGCATCCGACTGGTCGCGCACCGCGCGCAGGTCGTCCGTCGCGGTCCGCAGCAGCTCGCTCGCAGCAGAAAGCGTATCCGTGAGCGAGACCATGAGCGTCTCACCCTTGTCCAGCGCCGTGGTCGCGTCCTTTGTCATCTGGTCGAGCGTAGCAGACAGCGCAGGGATATCCGCGAGCAGGTCGTTGACCCGCTCGAGCGTCCGGTCGGCCAGCTCGGTCAGCCTCTGCCCGTCCGCCGCAGCGTCGTCCGGCAGGGTCTCATAGTCCTCGAGGATGTCCAGGATGTCCCCGAAATTTTCCGAAATGCTTCCTGCGGTCTGCGTCAGCGAGCCCAGCCCGCTCGCCCCATCGGTCATATTGCTGACGGCATCCAGCAGGTCCGCCGTCTCGCTGACGACGTCATTCAGCGGCCCGACCAGCGCCTCCAGCCGGTCGGACAGGCCGGCGTCCGGCGCAACCCAGTCGAGGATACTGCCGATCAGCCCGGTGATCGCGTCCGCCTCGCCGCGCAGGTCGTCGAGCGCGCCTTCCAGCAGGTCGCTCGCCATTGCCAAGCGGTCCAGATCGTCTCCCAGCGCCTCGAAATCATTGGCGAGCTGACGCAGATCGCGCCCGCCGTCCCCGCTCTCGTCGTGCAGGTCGTCCAGCATGCCCTGCAGGTCCTTCAGGTGGTCGTGCATCTGCCGGAGCAGCTCCTGGTATGCCGTCACATCCGTCGCGGAATCCTCGAGCGTGGTCAGCATGCTGTTGACCGTCGCGTTGAGCGTAGTGAGCGTGGTCTTGGTCGAATTCAGCTCCGGGATGAGCGAATCCGAATTGCCTGCGAGCGCCTCCAGCGCATCCAGCGCCGCATCGGTCTGCGGGTCGAGCTCGCCGCGGTCGGCGATCAGCTGCCGGCGCACGGTGTCGATGCCCGAAATGCCGTCCGACAGCGTGCCGAGGCCGCTCTGCATGGACTGTAAGGTATTCAGCATGCCGGACAGGCCTTCGTACAGGCTGTCGCCCGATTCGCCGAAGCGGTTCTTGACCTCCCGCAGGTCGGACAGAATATCGAGCGAGGACAGGGTCGCGGGCGCCATGAACAGCAGCAGCCCCATGTTTTCAAAATAGTCCGAGCCAATGCGCACGGTGAAGGTATTCTCCTCGCCGGGCAGGCCCATGAACACCACCAGCTTGTAGGTGCCCATCGACTGGATCTGCGCGCCGGGCGCCTCGATCGAAAGCGCCTTGCTCATATCAATGCCCGTGCCGCAGATCAGCATCATGTTGTTCTTGTAATATTCGCTCGCAGCCTCGTTGGGCGTGGCATGGATATTGATCTCAACCAGCCCGCTCGCGCCCGCGCACTTCTCCGTTTCGACCGGCACGCCGTTGAGCTTGTAGGAGATTTCAAAGTTCCAGGGCAGCTGGATCGCGGTATCGCTTTCCGGGATGCACTCGTAGTAGAACCGGTGCATTCCCTCCCCCTCGAGCGCCCAGGAGACCGAACCGTCCTGCAGGGTGGGCTGGTCGTAGGTGGACATGTTATAGACCTCGGTATAATCGCCGTAGTCGGTGAATTCCGTGTGCCCGTTCAGGTTCACGCCCTTGACGATGCGCGTCGCTTCGGGGATGCCGTATGGGTCGAGATTGATGTATACTGCTTCGTCGGTCTCGATCTCCGGCGGGGCGGCGACCGCCCCCTGCGGCAGGATGAGCGCCAGTACGAGCGCCGCGGCCGTGATCCGGCGCAGTTTATTTGGTTTCATGGTCGTTTTCCTCCTTATCCTTATGCTCCGGCGCGCTGCTCCCGGCTTTGCGGAACAGCTGCCCCACCCTGCCGCGGAAGGCTTTGTGCCGCGCGCGGCGGTTTTCGCGGATCTGTGCGCGCAGCCGCAGGCGCTGCACATGCAGCTCGCTGAGCACGGGCAGCCTGAGCTTATTGCTGCGGATGCGGTTCATCTTGGCGTGCTTTTTCTCGGCATAATCCGGCTTGACGATCCATCTGTCGAAAATGATCAGGCACTCGGGCAGCAGGAACAGCACGAGGAGCATCGAGATCAGCGCGCCGCGCCCGATCAGCTGCCCCAGGCTGGAGATTGCCTCGACCGAGGTCATAAAATACAGCCCGTAGGCCACGGTCATCAGGATCATGCCCGAGGTCAGGATGGATTCCGCGCTGACCGTGACCGCGCGGATCGCGGCCTCTTTTTTATCCCCCTGCGCGCGTGCGTCCAGATAGTTGCCGGTCAGCAAGATGGAATAGTCGATCGTCGCGCCCAGCTGGATGCAGCTGACGATGATGAACCCGAGGAACATGGTGCGCTGCCCGTAGATATACGGCATGGCGGTGTTGATGAACACCGCGCACTCGATCGGGATGAGCACGACCAGCGGCAGGAGCAGCGCCTTGTAGGTGATCGCGACCACGAGCGCCACGCCGAGCAGGGAAACGATGTTGACCAGCTGGTTATCCGGCACGATGATCGCCTTGATGTCCTGCGTGGAGGGCGTCACGCCGACCAGATAGGTCTGCTCGTCGGGATAATATTTGTCGATGATCGCGCGGATCTCGTCCGCATAGTCAAACGCCGCGTCGCTCTCACCCGCCGAGCGCACATTGATGATCACGCGCGCCCAGTTTTCCGAGTGCAGCATGCCGGTCACGCTCTCCGGCAGGAATTCCTCCGGAACGCCCTCCGGCAGGGCGGAGGCCAGCCCGAGCGCGTATCTGACATAGGGCAGGTCGGCGATCTCCTCGCTCATGGCCTTTTCCGTGATATTGCCGTCCAGCGGGACGAGCGCAAGCATCATATTGCTCTGGCCGAATTTCTCATTCATCTTCTGCTCGGCCTCGTATACCGGCGTGCCGGGCGAATTGCCGACCGCCTCGTTGCCGTAAGTAAAGTCCGCCATGCCCTGCGCCACATAGCACGGGAGGATGATGACCAGCACGACCGCGAGCACCGGCTTGCGGATCTTATAGGCAAATTCCCCGAATTTGCGCCACTGGCCGGGAATGAACGGGCGGTGGCGGGTCTTGTCGACCACGTCCTGAAAGCGCAGGATGAGCGCGGGCATGAGCAGGAGCACGGTGACCAGGCTGAGCGCGATGCCCTTTGCCAGCACAAGGCCCATATCCGGCCCGATGCCGAACCGCATGAGCGCCAGCGCGAGAAAGCCGACAATGGTCGTCGCGCCCGAGGCGCCGATCGAGGAAAAGGCGCTGCGCAGCGCGTTGGCCATCGCCTGTTCGGGCGCGGCGCCGTTGGCTTTTTCCTCGGTGAAGGCGTGCAGCAGGAAGATCGAATAGTCCATCGAGCAGGCGAGCTGCAATACCGCGCCGACCGCGTTGGACAGGAAGGAGATCTCCCCGAAAATGATGTTCGTGCCCATGTTGATGACGATCGCGATGCCGAGCACGGACAGGAACAGCACAGGCTCGAACCACGAGGTCGTGGTGAGCGTCAGGATGAGGAAAATGATGATGACCGCCAGCACCATCACGCGCGCGATCTCGGCGTTGATGGTCGGGCCGAGGTTGGTATCCGATACCGCCGAGCCTGCCACACAGCCGCGGTCGCCGACGATCTGCTCGATCTCGCGCACCGCGCGGTGGGTGCGGTCGGACGAGTCCTTCTCGAGGAAGATGATATCCATATAGGCGTCGCCGTCTTTGTAATAGTCCTCGATATCCTCGTAATCGATAAACTGGCTGGAGCCATAGATATTGGTCGTGGTGTCGCACCACATCACCATGTCCACGCCGTCCACGTCTGCAATGCGGTCCTTGATGTTTTTCGCCTCATACAGCGTCACATCCTCGAGCAGCACGCGCCCCATGCCGGGATAGGTGAACTCCTTTTCCATGATATCGAGCGCCTGCGCAGAGGGCGAGTCGTCCGGCAGGTATTCGGTCAGATCGTAGTTGACGCCGACCATCGGAATACAGATCAGGCTGAGAATCAGCACCACCGCAAACACCTTTTCGATGCGCCTGCGGTTATTGATGATCAGATCGACCGGACTATGTCCGTTTGTCTTCAAAAGAAAAACACCAACTTTCACAGAAACAGATATTATGTACGATATCGCCGTATGATATAGTATAGGATGCTGGCGCCGGTGATACAATAAACAGTTTTTCAATTATGGGTAAAATCGGACAGCGACCACCCATTTTGTTCATTTAATGCGCGGTTTATCCGCTGTATTCGCGCATAATCCGCCCTATACCGACCGAATCCCACATTGCGCGCGCAGCGCAGGCGTGGCGGTCCGCTGCGGCAGCGGATCGCGCGGTGCTCATCCTTCCGGTCCACCGCCAGCCTGCAAACCGGACAGGCGGACTCCATATCAATTTGACAGATCCCCTGCAATACCCTATACTGAAGAATAGAGGATGGGAGCATGATCTATGGAATTTTCAGAACTCTTCCCTGTCTGGGATAAACTGACTTCGGAACAAAAAGACAAAATCGCGGGCAACGCTGTGCTCCGCACGGCAGAAAAAGGAACCATCCTGCACAACGGCAGTATGGACTGCACCGGCCTGCTGCTCATCCAGTCCGGCCAGCTGCGGGCCTATATCCTTTCCGACGAGGGCCGCGAGATCACGATCTATCGCCTTTTTGACCGCGATCTGTGCCTGCTCTCCGCCTCCTGCATCATGCGCAGCATCCAATTCGATGTAACGATCGAGGCGGAGAAGGATACCCGGTTCTGGCTGATCCCCTCGGATGTGTATAAGGAGCTCATGGAAGCCTCGGCCCCGGTGGCGAACTTTACCGGCGAGGTCATGGCGGCGCGTTTTTCCGAGGTCATGTGGCTGATCGAACAGATCATCTGGAAAAGCCTTGACAAGCGTCTGGCGGCCTTCCTCCTCGATGAGGCTGTTCTGGATAAGACCGATTCGCTCAAGATCACGCACGAGCGGATCGCCAACCATCTGGGGACCGCCCGGGAAGTCGTCACCCGAATGCTCCGCTATTTCCAGAGCGAGGGTATGGTCAAGCTCGCGCGCGGCACGATAACAATCACCGATGAGAAAAAGCTCAAAGCGCTTTGTGACATATAAAAACAGCACCCACTGCAACAGTGGGTGCTGCTTTTTTACCGATCCATACCGCAGTCGGCCGCGCGTTCGACCAGACAGCGATCGTGCGTCACCGCATCATAAAACCGGAAACCGCCCGGAGAAGTTATAGCAGTCAAAGCCGTAATCCGCCAAAATACGGCAGGCGATGTAGCTGCGCAGGCCGCTCTGACAGATCACATAGACCGGTTTGCCGGGCTCGAGCGCATCCAGCCGCTCCCGCAGTTCATCCACCGGGATATTGCGGAAGCCCTCGATATGTCCCTGCCGGTATTCCTGCGGCGTGCGCACATCCAGCAGGACAGCGCCCGGAACCGCGTGAAATTCCTGCACGCCCCGTTCTTGCTCATATGATAGATGATCCGCGTCAAAAATCCATTCGCAGCGGCATATTCTTTCATCTGATGCAAAAGTCCCTTGTTCTTGCAAAACGGTGACGATGTGCTGACCGTAAAGGAGAATCCGGGACATCATTCTGCGGCATTTACCCTGAACACCTGCGGTCACCTGACACAGGCAATACGCCGCGACAGTGCAGAGCGCATGGAAAAGCTGATCCAGACAACCGTGATTTCCAAAAATGCGTGATTGTCGTCAGGATTGTCGTCAAAAAAATGGACTTGCGTAAAAATGTACCATATTTTCTCGCAAAATAGCAAAAACCGCACTTTATCTTTCGATAAAGTGCGGTAATCTGGCGGAGAGTCAGGGATTTGAAGAGCCAAATTTTGGAACTTATGCACTAATTTCGTGTTATCTTATCCCATTTCGTTTGAAAGGATATGATATTCAGAACATTTGAACACAGTTGGTTTTTATGCTTTCAGGCTGTAAAGGGTACTTGCAAGGGTATAATGCAGCCCCACTTTTCATAGCGGTTTGATCTCAAAAGGCTCTATCCACTGTTGATTTCCTGCCCCTAGCATCGGCGTGAGTGCCGATGCTAGGGGCAGCTTTTATTTTGCATAACAATATACAATTTCCCAACACTTGACACGGTGTTTTACGTTACAATCCCCTGCATTGCATTTATGAAAACCTGCTCTTGTTTTTTCATTTCTGCTGCAAAGCTTTCATAACAGCTGGCTTTACTCGGGATTTTCAGCCCATGCTTTTCAACGCAAATATCTTCCCTTGCTGCAACATTATTTTCGTAAGTGGAACCCTTGTTCAGCTGCAAATGCAACGTACCAGCCCGCCCCGTTTCCGGATAGCAGAAGATCCCTTTCTTCGCGTCAAACCGGAACATGTAAGCAAGCATCTGCAGATAATCCCTGTTACCGATGTTCTGCATCGGCTTATATTTAGCGTCCGCGATGACACAGTGTGCGTTATTCCTGCTGATAAAATCCGGGTAAATCAAACCGCTGCGCTGCGCGAACAACCACTGCGCCCCTGTACCGCGTTTGTTCATCGGATGATAGAAGCAATCGCCCAGCAGACTGTGGATATACTCCTCCCACAGCCAAGCGCCATCAAACAGCAGGCCAAAAACCTGACGCGAACCCGACCCCATCTGATGCTGCTCGTGCTGCAAAATCAGAAGACACAGCCGCTGCAGCGCCCGATACTCGCGATAGTACGCATGCCTTACCGGATTACCCCTGTTTTCTGCAACGATTTTAGCCCTATGATAGGGCTGATATGCCGGCGTGGCTCTCACAACCAGCGACACTTCATCACGCACCGCCGTGAGCAGATTTATGCCGAATGTCTTTGGCTTGATGTACTCGATGGTATGGCGCACCAATTCCATCAATGCATTGTCATAGGAATACTCCCGCTGATGATATGCAACCGTTCCGACAAACGGTGTGTTCTTGGTAATATGCCGGGCAACATCAATGACACCTTTTACGTTGCTGTCGTTGTAATTTCTCTGCACATACGTTTTGTAAATCCCTTTGCGCATCGCCGCCTTGAGATAGCGCGGAAATAAAAACACCAACAGGTGAAACAGCGCATTGTCCTGATTCGCATCCGTCATCCAATCGACTAAATTAGGATACCCCAACACCCGCTCCAGCAAATACGAAAAGAAAAAGTCTTTTTCCCCGTCAGAAAAGCGCGAAGTGATGACGAGCCGCTCATCCCCATACCCCAGAAATCCCATGACATTTCCGGAATAATAACAGTCATTCACACCTTGCAAAATCATTTGCTCTGCTGCAAGGTCGTCCGATTCTTCAATTCGCTCCGGAAACACGAATACGCCTTCCCGCTCCAATTGCTTCAGCGTTTTGTTGGCGACCTTTTGTGTAATGCCTGGTATTTCTGAAAAAGACGCTTTGGGTACAACAGCATTATCCCTAATTCCCAGTTGCTTCATCAGTATCTCCATCATGCGGTGCCGAATAGCCATACGCCTTGGCGAACTTCTGCATCAGGCCCGCCTCGTCATACATGCCATGGATATACTCTTGCAGCAGCGGCCGCAAGCAATCCGTCCAAAGCTGGTCAAAGCTCAAAGTTTGCAGCTTCAAAAAGTATGCTGCACCGACCTGATAGTTTTCGTTGAGTTCTTCCGTATTGGCGATCTCTTGGTTGAGCGCCGCCATGCGGCGGATGGCTTCCTCTTTCTTTTCCCCGATCTGGTCGAGCATCTCCAGCCGGTCGTTCGCCTTGACTTCAATAAATCGGAAACGGCGGCGCATCGCAAAATCGAAGCTGTCCACCGAACGGTCAATGTCGTTCATGGTTCCAATCAGATAGACATTCTCCGGGATATAGAATTTTTCATCCGGATCCGCATGCATATTGGCATATTGCGTCGATACGGCGCCTGCCTCCCCTCGATAACCCGGATCTATCGCAAAGAAAAGCTCCCCGAAAATCTTCGAGATCTCACCGCGGTTGATCTCATCGATGATAAAGACATAGTTCTTCCGTTTCTCGCGTTTTATGTCCTTCTTTGCGCCCTTCTTCATTCCGGCTTTTATTTCTTTATAAAGCGCAAAATCATAGGAATAGGCCTGTGTTGCAAATTTCTTGCCAAAGAAGCTGGTAACATCCTTTATCTTATCAAATTTTTTATCCGCTTCCAGCATTTTTCTGATTTCGTCCATATTGAGGCTGAGCTTATCCACGGATGCATTTCCCGGAATATGAATGGAAATGTGTTGATCATCCATGCCGGTAACGAAAAACGTGTTGCCGGTAATGGTATGGAACTCATCTTCTCCCAGCTGCACGCTCGCACAGAACGCCTCCAACGCGTCTTGCGCGGACACTTCCTTTGCAATCATCTCCTGCGATTTTAAGGAATCCTCATAGTTCTTTCTGGCGCGGGCAATGAACTTTTTGAAAATGCCGTCCTGCAGCGTAAAGCCCATCGAGCCATCCTCGTTGAGCTTGGGCCGCAAGCCCTCCACAAAGTCCGTATAATCATAGCTCGGATGGAACTGCACAAACTCCACCTGCCGTTTTAACTCATCCGGCATATCCTCATACCGATCATAATATCCGTCGCTGACAATATCCGCTGCGATTTCCCGCGCCAAATAGGTTTTGCCGGTGCCCGGCGCCCCTCGGAAAATAATGTTCTTTGAGGCGCGCAGCATGGCAGAATATGGGTTTGGCGCATCTTCGACGTGCTGTGCCGGCGTATCTGGAGCAACATCTGCGTGACTCGCTGTTTTTTCCTCTCTCTCATTCTTATCACGATATACCAGAACGAATCGGTCTCCCGGCTCCCCAAACCGCTTTAAGCATTCCTGCACAAATAAGAGTGTCGAGAAAATGTTCCAGCAGTACAGCACAAACTGTCGGCCATTATCATAACCGTACGTCAAATATTCGATTGTATTGCGGTATTTTCGATATGCATTGACGCTGGAATATATGCCGCGGATCACCGGGTTGTCCGGCTTGTACTGGCAGATCGGAAACGCTTCTTTTTCCTCAACGGATAATGCCGCAAG
>DGYFR06201__coassemble_681_pt1 | contig 28869 bp, 30 predicted proteins | sample DGYFR06201__metabat2_high_PE_040 | metagenome-assembled genome bin DGYFR06201 | reverse complement strand
TATAATTATTTCCAAACACAATATGTGGGGGGTATATATAATGGGTAAACAAAAAGGAGAAACGATCCGGCGTAGACATAAGGGTCAGCACTTGCAGTGGAGTCAACGATTGATTATTGAGCGTATGCGCCTTCAGGGTGCTACCACACGGAAAATTGCAGAAGTGATTGGGTGCAGCCATGTCTGTATTGCCCGTGAGTTGAAACGTGGGCGCTATATACATACAAATTCTGATCTTACTACAGAGGAACGGTATTCACCTGAGCAGGCGGAACATCGCTACCGTGCGAACCTTGCGGCGAAAGGGCCACAGGTGAAATTGGGGAATGATCATGAATATGCAAAGGCTCTGGAGAACCTGATCGTAAAGAAGCGTTACTCGCCCTCTGCCGCGCTTGCCGCGATCCGAAACGGGAAAAAATCTTTTCGGACCTCGATCTGCGCACGGACACTGTACAATTACATTGCCAATGGCGTCCTTGCGTGTGAAAAGAAAGATCTGCCATTAAAGGGAAAGCAGAAGCGTAGGAACCGATCCAGGAAAGAGGAAATACAAAAGCGGGTATCCTGCGGCACCAGCATTGAGTACCGTCCGGCCGAGGTCGATCACAGGATATCCTTTGGCCATTGGGAGATGGATACTGTTTATACCTCCAAAAAGGACAGGCTCAAACCGACGCTGCTTGTCCTGACGGAACGCTGCAGCCGCCAGGAAATGATCATCCGTATGCGTGACCGGACGTCCGGCAGTGTTGTCCGCGCCCTTAATGCGCTGGAACGCAGCATGGGTGCGGCTAAGTTCTCCAAAGTCTTTCAGACAATCACCGTGGATAACGGTTCTGAGTTTTCGGATTTTGAGGGTATGGAAAAGTCCGCGCTGCGCAAGCGCAAAGCACGGACTAAGGTCTATTACTGCCATGCCCATAGGAGTTACGAGCGCGGAAGTAACGAGAATGCCAACAAACTGATCCGCCGCCATTTCCCGAAAGGGACGGATCTCTCCAAGGTATCTGTCCAGCAGGTAGCAATGGTTGAGACGTGGATCAATGACTACCCCCGCCGGATATTGGGCTGGAAAACCTCAAACATGATTTTCCGTCCCTGGTTTGACCGGCAATAGCGGCTGCTTAACTTAATATTTCCTGCGTTTAGGAGCGGTCTGGATAGGCGGCTCCTGTTTGCCTTGCTCAAATCACCAAAAAGACCTATGTCTTTTTGGCGATTTATACGCTCTAATATACAACATCAACAAAACAGCTTTGTCAAGTCCTATTTTTATTAGTTACCTTTAATCTTGCGACTTACGGGATTTTATGAATTTTCTTTTTCCATACTGTCGAGCAGGCGCTCGTAGAACGCTTCGTCCCAGACATGGGTCTCGGACAGCTCCTCCGCGGTCAGCATAAAATACTGGTCGGACACATATTCCCCCCGGTCGGGCACCGGGTCGTCAAAGGTGCAGTCGATGTAATAGGTCTGCCCGTCCAGCCGCACGGCGTTCCAGCCGTGGTTCATCTCCTCGGAGGCGACATAGACAGTCTCCAGCCCCGCCGCCTCGCACAGCATACCGAATGCGCGGCCGTAGCCTGCGCACACGGCCTTGTGGTCGAGCAGGGCGCCGTCGGCTGCAAACGGCGCGGTCGCGCCGTCCGGCGCCTGCTGCGCCGCCGTATCGACGTCGTATTCGCACAGGCGCACCAGCGCATCGTGCAGGGCGCGCAGCTTTTCCGCGTCCGTCATGCCGTCGGTCACGGCCTCCGCCGCGAGCATTGCCGCATATTCCCGCGCCTGCGCCTGCCGCGCCCCGCGCGAGACCTCGACGCACAGCTCGGTCGTATCGTCCGGGCGGGTGGTCGCGCGCAGCGCAAACGCATAGGGATACCGCGCCTCGAGCGCGCGGTACACCTCATTCGGGTCGATCTCCTCTGAGCGGAAGCGCACGCCTTCCCCGCCGTCCTGCGCATCCTGCTCGAGCAGGGCCGCCGCCTCGTAAGCGCTCTGCACATGCGGCGCAGCCATACGCGGCAGACACAAAAGCGCAGCGCTGCCCGCCAGCAGCAGCACCATCAATATACCGGCAAACCGCCTCATGCCATTTCCTCCGAAACCACGAAGCGGACGGCCAAGCCGTCCGCCTAAAAATACGATTGTGGGTCACATCAGCTTAACAGTATAGTATACCGCCGTGATGAACAGATATGCCGCTGCGATGCCCATTGCGATCAGCATACGCGCCGGCAGGAACAGCGCCGCCGCCACCAGTACGGTCATCACGATCGGGGTGACCGTCAGCATGGTGTACGCATTGCGGCTGAAATGCGTGTCGACCTTCCTGCCGCGCCAGACAAACTTGCCCTGCTTGCCGCGCAGCTTCCAGACGCAGACCAGCTGCACCACGGTCAGCACTGCCGCCGCGGCGAGCGCCGCATAAGCGACCCAGCCGAAACGCGCGGAAATGAGCGCGCGGTGCACCAGCCACATCAGGCCGAGCGCCACGCCCGCGTCCGCTGCGATCAGGAAAAACTCCGGCGCATAGGAATGGTAGATCAGATAATACACCGCAAGCGCCGGCAGGATCACATACAGCCCCTTGATCGGACCCGTGCCCAGATAGCCGATGACCGCCATGCTCGCCGCCATTACAATGCTGGCGATCAGCACGTTGCGGCCGCAGATGATGCGGTACGAGCCGTCACGCTTGCCCATCAGCTCGCGCACAAGGAGCACAACGCCCCAGATGATGCCGGCGATGCCGATGCCGAGCAGCACGCGCACCATGAGCATGCCGGTCGACCAGGTGTTTGTGTAGTCCAGCAGGCGCTGCACCACCATGAGCACCAGAACGCCCAGCAGGCAGACGCTGAACACGGTCAGCACCTTGTTGGTTGTATATTCTTCCTTACTGATTGGCTTTTTGCCTACATTGCTTTTGGCCAATGCCTACACTCCCTCTTTTTTACTCACATATTGCCGCCTGCATAAAGCACAGCGGCAAGCGCCGCGACAGGCGCGGTCTCGCACCGCAGGATGCGCGTGCCGAGCGACACGCTCACAAGCCCCGCGGCCTGCGCGGCCGCGGCCTCCTCGGGGGCAAAGCCGCCCTCCGGCCCGACCATCAGCGAAACCGTTTTCCCAACCCCGCCCGCGAGTGCATCCCGCAGGCCGGTTTTCTTTTCGTTTTCATAAAGGAACAGCGCGGTCTCGCTCTGCGCCGCGCGCGCGATCGCCTCGGCCACGGGCAGCACGGGATGCACCGCAGGCAGCACGCCCCGGCCGCACTGTTTGGCGGCCTCGACGGCGATTTTCCGCCAGCGCTCCACCTTTTTATCCGTCTTATCCGGACGGGAAACGCAGTTTTTGGACAGATACGGCACGATCTCGGCAGCGCCCAGCTCGACCGCCTTCTGCACGATAAATTCCATCTTATCGCCCTTGGGCAGCGCCATGTACAGTGTCAGGCGCTGGTGCGGCTCGGTGTCTGCCGGGTGGCTGCTGACGACGCGGCAGGCAACCGCGTCCTTTTCGACCGATTCGACCGTACAGTCGTGGTCCGTGCCCCTGCCGTCGCACAGGGTGACCGCTTCGCCCGGGCGCAGCCGCAGCACGCGGCCGGCATGGTGCGCATCCTCGCCCCTGAGAAACAGCATGCCGTTTTCCGGCTGTCCCTCCACAAAGAATCTTGGCATATGAAAATAATGAACCTTTCCTATTCTAGCAAAAAAACCTCGGTTTTGCAAGTGAACAATCCGTGAATCATTTTTTTGCGGTAAAAGCGGACCAATCCTCGCTGTTTGCGTGGTCTGAAATCACAAATCCCTGCGCTTCGAGCGCCGCGCGCACCTCGTCCGCGCGCTCGTTCAGGATGCCCGAGCAGATCAGCGTGCCGCCGGGAACCAGCTTGTCCATGAACATCGGCGCCATGCCGATGATGACGTCCGCGACGATATTGGCGACGATGATATCATATCCCGCGCCGATGTCCGCGGCGAGCTTTTCGTCCCGCAGCGCGTCGCCGCACAGCCCGCGGCCGATCGAAACATGGTTTTTCTCCGCGTTTTCCTGCGCGGTTTTCAGGCAGTTCTCGTCGATATCGACCACGGTCTGCACCTCTGCGCCCAGCATCGCCGCGGCGATCGCGAGGATGCCCGAGCCGGTGCCCATGTCGAGCAGCTTGTCGCCGGGCTGCACGCAGTCCTCGAGCGCGGCCATGCACAGCTGGGTCGTATCGTGGCTGCCCGTGCCGAAGCTCGAGGCCGGGTCGATCTCCAAAATGCGCCGCCCCTGCGGGTCGTCCACGGTCTCCCATGAGGGCTTGATCATAAAGGTCCTGCCCACCGGGAAGGGCTTGAAATACTGCTTCCAGCCCCACTCCCAGTCCTCCTGCCGGGTGAGCGCGGTCTCAGTGCACAGGCGGCCCCACTCGTGGCCGGTGTCCCGCGCCTTGAGGTTTTCCAGCGCCCGGCAGATATCCGCGTACTGCTTTGCGCCCTCCTCGCTGTCGGGCAGGTATATTTTCAGACAGGTCTCCTGCGCGCGCTTTTCGCGCACCAGATCCTCGTCCACATAGTCCCAGTATATCTCGGTATCCTTTAAAAATTCCTCAAAATCCGCTGCATCCTCGAGCACATAGCCCTCCACGCCGTTATCTTCCAGCAGCGCCTCGACCGGCCCGATGCCCGCGGTGGTCGTATAGATCGTTACTTCTTTCCAGTCCATCCAGTACCTCCATTCCTGCTTTCCGCCCCCACTGAGCACAATTTCGTTCCGGAAACCGCCATGCGGTTTCCACAAAACGGCCCAGCTCCGCCGGGTCGTTTTGTACCCCGCCCCAGCGCCCCTGGGGCGCGTCCTGGGGGTATCAAAATCCGGTTTCTCCGGAACCGGATTTTGTATATAGGGGGAATTGGATTCCCCCTATAGCAATTTATAGACGGATCAGCCCATACTTTTGTTCCAGATAATGCAGCACATCCTCGGGCTGCTCCCAGGTGCCGTCATAGAGCGCAAGGCCCGGATAGACCCGCAGCCCCTGCTCGAGCAGCTCGGCCGATTCCGCGCACAGGCACACCGGCCGCGAGATCATATACCGGAATTCCTCCAGCTTGATCACATCGTCCTCGGTCTCGAGCACGATCTTGAGCGCGCCCGCATCGTCCTCCGCCTCGATCAGCGCTTCCTCGAGCCGCGGCCCGCACTCGATCTCGTCCGAAATGTCGATCGTCGGGTCGATGAAATGCGGGTTTTTGCCGTCCGGCGCGAGGATGAAGTCGTCATGGTCGCGCGGCACGAACTCGCCGCCCTTGTGGGCCTCCATCGCCTGCAAAAGGCGCGCGGTGTCGTCGTGCTCCGCGGGCAGGAACAATTCGGTGTTGTACAGCTTGGTCTGCGCCCGCAGCCACGCGGAATGTACACACACGCCGAGCGACAGCCGCGCATACGGCGCAGCCATGTCGAGCGCCTCGGTGATGGCCTCCGGATCGCGCGCGGTCAGGATGACGGTCGTCACGCCGATGCGCTGCAGTACGCCGACCGCCGCGCGCACATCCGTGCCGTCCGCCATGCGGCCCTCGTCGTCCTCGATCGCGATCTCCGCGATCACCGTCCGCCCGGTGATGTCGCCCAGCGCGAGCACCGCCGCCCGGAGCGATGCAAAGGTCTGCGCGCCGCGCAGATAATAAAACGCAGCGTCGTCATGCAGCAGCGGACGGAACGCCCGCTTGCACCGGCGGATATAATCCATCGTCACCGGCCGCTCGCACTCATCCTCATCCGGGACGGGCGGGCATTCGAGCACCAGCCCGACCGGGAGCGGGTCCAGACTGCGCGCCCACTCTGCGCAGGCGGCGCTGTCCGGCGCGATCGCGCCCGCGAAGCGCTCGGGCGCCTGCCGGTACAGCGGCAAATCGTCCGGGTCGTCCAAGAAAATCTGCGGTGTATGATCCAGCTCACATAACGGAATATCCAAAATCGTTCTCTCCTCTGAAAAAGGGGTCCTGTTTGTCAGTTTTTCTTCCAGCTGCCGTCCGGCAGCGCGGTATATCGCTGCGGTTTTTCCGCCGCCTGCTTACAGATCTCGAGCGCGGCCTGCAGCTGGTCGTCCAGCACATGGGTCTGGCCGTCCAGCGTCTGCATGGCCTCGTCCAGCGCCTGCAGCATATCGGGCGAAGCATACAGCAGCTCCGGGTCCATTTCATAGCTCTCCCGGAAAGCCGTGACCGCTTCGACTACATCGCCGTCATAGGTATTTGTCACTTCGTCGATCAGACCGAACAGCGCAAGGCGCTCGGTCATGGCGTACACGGCGTCCGACTGGTCGCCGAATCGCAGGGTGCGCGTCGTATCGAGCGGCGTCAGGGACGCGGCGTTGACCGTCACCTGCCGGTTTTCGACCTGCAGGTCGGGCGTCAGGCCGACGCCCTCATAGCTGCCCTGCCGGGGCAGCTCAAGCTCGAGCGTGGTGATGACCAGCTTGTCGCCGTTGATCAGCTCGATGTGGAACTGGCCCTGCCCCTTGCCGTAGGTCGTTTCGCCCACGAGCACCGCGTCCGCCGTATCCTGCAGGCTGCCCGCGAGCAGCTCGGCCGCGGAGGCCGTGCCGCCGTCCACCAGCACAACGATCTGGTTCAGCGGCAGGCCGCCGCCGGTGGAGTACGTCTGCTCCAGTCCGCCCATGTCCTCGCGCCAGCGCGTCCCGGCGAGATATACGCCCTCGTCCTCGGTCATGGCGTTTGCCATTTTGAGCGCGACGTCGATCACGCCGCCGCCGTTGCCGCGCAGGTCGAGGATGACCGCGCGGGTGTTCTTTTCATCCAGCCCCTCCCAGATCTCGGAGAAAGCCGTCCAGTCGTTTTCCGAGCCCATCGCGCTGACCTTGATGTATTCCACACCGTCCGCCGGCGTGCTGCTCGACACATAGACCTGATTGACCTGACGGCGCGTGCAGGTCACGGTCAGATCGCGGCCCTGCCGGCGCACAGTGACCGAAACCGTCGTGCCCTCCGCGCCGCGCAGCAGCTCCGCCACATCGGCGTTGGTCATTTCCGTGGTGTCCACACCGTCGACCGCGATGATGATATCGCCGATCTGGAGCCCGGCCTCCTCTGCCGAGGAGAAGCGCATGACCTCCGCGATCTGCACGCCGTCCACGGTCTCCTGCATGCCCACGCCGATGCCGACAAAGCCCTCGAGCGTGGAAAAGCCCTGCGAATATTCCTCGCTCGACAGGTACATCGAGTGGGTGTCGAGCAGCGAGAGGATGTCGTTTATGACGTTGTACATCTCCTCCGGATGCTCAGCAAGATACTTGTTGATATAGTTTTGCAGCACATAGGGGTTATTCTCCGCCTCGAGGCCGTATGCCTGAATGAGTTCCCAAATGCTGTCGAACCAGGTTTCGTTCTGCCCGTCCGGCGTCACTGCGCCCGCGGGCATCACAAACGTCATTGCCGCCAGCGCCAGCGCCGCCAGCCGTTTTGCCAGTTTTTTCATGATCGCAATTCTCCATCCTGAGAACAAAACGCAGTCCCTGCGCGCCCCGCGATAAAAATAGAAAATTCCTGTTCTACAGGAATTTTCATCAAAAGTCAGGACCTGCGCCTGACTTTTGATACCCCGACCCAGCCGCCTTGGGCGGCGTCCAGGGGGTATCAAAACCGGGTTTCCTCCGGGAACCCGGTTTTGTATATAGGGGGAATCGGATTCCCCCTATAGCATGTGTCACATCGCCTCCGGCGCCTCCACCCCGATCAGGCCGAGGGTGTTGGCGATCGCCTGCCGCGCCGCAAGGCACAGCGACAGGCGCGCCGCGCACAGCTTTTCGTCGTCGCACTTGATGCGGCACGCATTGTAGAAGTGGTGGAACTGCTGCGCGAGCGTGACCGCGTACTTGTTCAGGCGCGAGGGGTCGCGGCCGGCAGCCGCCTGCGCGATCTCCTCGGGCAGCAGCGCGATCTGCTTGATCAGCTGGCGCTCGTCCGCGCCGGTCAGCACGGACAGGTCGACGCTTGCCGTATCCGGCATGGGTACGCCGTTTTCCAGGCAGTTCTTGATGACCGAGCAGATACGCGCGTGCGCGTACTGCACATAATAGAGCGGGTTGTCCGAATCCTGCTTGACCGCGAGGTCGAGGTCGAACTCCATCTGGGTCTCCGCCGCGCGCGAGTTGAAGAAGAAGCGCGCCGCATCGACCGGGATCTCGTCGAGCAGGTCGGTCAGGGTCAGGCTCTTGCCGGTGCGCTTGGACATGCGCACGACCTCGCCGCCCTGCATCATGCGCACGAGCTGCATGAGCACGATCTCGAGGCGGTGCGAGCCGTCGAGGCCCAGCGCGTCGAGCGCGCACTGCAAGCGCTTGACGTGGCCGTGGTGGTCCGCGCCCCAGATGTTGATGACGCGGTCAAACCCGCGCTTTTCAAACTTGTTGCGGTGGTACGCGATATCCGCCGCGAAGTAGGTGTAGAACCCGTTCGCGCGGCGCAGCACGTCGTCCTTGTCGCAGCCGAAATCGGTCGAGCGCAGCCAGAGCGCGCCGTCCTCGGTCTCGTAGGTCGCGCCCTTCTCGGTCAGCAGGTCGATGGTCTCCTTGACATAGCCGCTCTTATGCAGCTCGCTCTCACGGAACCACACGTCGTAGTTGATCTTGTAGCGCTTGAGGTCGCGCTCCATGCGCGCGATGTTGGTCGGCAGGCCGTAGCCCTCGATGATCGCAAAGCGCTCCTCCGGGGTCTTGTCCATCAGGCTGTCGCCGTACTGCTCGACCAGGTCGTGCGCGAGCGCCTTGATGTCGTCGCCCTGATACCACGACGGGTCAAACTCAATCGCGTCCTCGCCGCGGATCTCCTGAATATAGCGGCCCTCGACCGAGTGCGCGAACTTGTCCACCTGATTGCCCGCGTCGTTGATGTAGAACTCGCGGGTCACGTCGTTGCCCGACCAGTCGAGCACGGACGACAGGCAGTCGCCCAGCACGCCGCCGCGCGCGTTGCCCATGTGCATCGGGCCGGTGGGGTTGGCGGATACGAACTCGACCATCACCTTTTCCGGGTTTTTCGTCTGGGTGCGGCCGTAGTTTTCGCCCATTTCGAATACGTTCTTGACCGCTTTTTCGTACCAGCCCTGGTTCAGCGTGAAGTTCATAAAGCCGGGGCCTGCGATATCCACCGTATCAAAGCAGCTGCCCGCGAGGTCGAGGTTTTCGACGATCGCCTCCGCGATCTTGCGGGGCGCCATGCGCAGCGGCTTGGCGCACTGCATGGCAAAGGTGGAAGCCCAGTCGCCGTTCGCGGCGTCCTTGGGGGTCTCTACCGCAACCGGCGGGATGTCGCCCTCGGGCAGCGTGCCCGCTGCGACCGCCTTGTGATAAGCCGCCTCGACGACACGGGTCGCCTCGGCGCGCGCAAATTCATATGCGTTCATTTGTTCACTCTCCGTCTTTTATTTAGGTCGCGTTCTGTCCGCGTCATACCCGCATGGGGTCGGTCGATACCACCATCTCAAAATGGTGCTCGCCCATCAGCGAGTGGTCCACCTCGACCGTGTAGTCGATCACCAGCTCGCCGCCGTCCTCGCCCACGGTGTTGCGCACGCGCGAGGTGTGCGTCGCCACCGTCATCCCCGCGCCGTACGGCGTCTGGTACAGGCCGATGTGCCGCTCGTCCTCGGAGAACAGCATGTGCGAGGGAAACGTGCCCGTGCGGATGAGCGCGACCGATTTGCCGTCCAGCTTGACCGTGGTGCGGGTGCCTTCCAGCCCGGTCAGCTCGCTCTCCTCATAGGCGATGTAATATTTGCCGCCGCGCTCGTACAGGGTCGCCGCGGTGACAAGGTCGATCCGCTCCTCGTCGCAGTCCGCAAACTGCTGCTTGGACGAAATCGACAGCCAAACGTCTTTTTTCATATTTGATGCTCCGTTTTGCGTTTTCAATATCCCGAAATATCCACCAGGCCCGCGCCGGTGCCGACCTGCTCCTGCAAAAACAGCTCCGCGAGCTGGTCGAACGCGCCGGGGTCGTCCGAAACAAAATACCGCGTTTCGCCCGGCCCGCTGCCCGGGTCAAACTGGGTCGAGGCGAGGTTGGCCGCCTCCGCGCCCGAGTCGATCAGCGTGACCTCCGGCCCCATATAGGCGCCGATCACCTCTTCCAGCAGCGGATAGTGCGTGCAGCCGAGGATGAGCGTATCCACGCCCGCCGCTTTGAGCGGCGCGAGGTACTCGGCCACCACGGTCTCGATCACCACGTCGCCGCGGTGCACGCGGCCGTTTTCCACCAGCGGCACGAACAGCGGGCACGCCTGCGTATACAGCTGAAGGCTGCCGTCCGCATGGTGCAGATAGCGCTCATACGCGCCCGACCGGATGGTCGCCGCGGTGCCGATGACGCCCACTTTGCCGTTTAAGGTCTGCGTCATGGCGCGGCGGCAGGCCGGCTCGACCGTGCCGATGATCGGGATGTTGTTTTCGCGCTCGAGCAGGTCGAGCGCCACAGCCGAGACCGTATTGCAGGCGATGATGATCGCCTTGAGGTCGAACCGGCGCAGGAAGGCGACGTCCTGCCTTGCGTATTTGATGATGGTATCGCGGCCGCGCGTACCATACGGCACGCGGCCGGTATCCCCGAAGTAGATGATGTTCTCCTGCGGCAGAAGCGCGTGCAGGCGGCGCACCGCCGTCAGCCCGCCCAGCCCGGAATCGAACACGCCGATGGCGCGGTTATCCATGATGCTCCTCCAGCGCGAGCATGACCAGCCGGTCGAGCAGCGCGGGATAGTGGATGCCCTCGTAGTCGAACAGCTTGGGATACATGCTGATCGAGGTAAAGCCCGGGATGGAATTGAGCTCGTTGAATACGACCTCGCCGCCCTCGTGGGTGACAAAGAAGTCCACGCGCGACAGGCCGCGGCAGCCGAGCGCCGCATACACGCGCAGCGCGTTCTGGCGCACGGTCTCGATCTGCTGCGGGGTGATCTGCGCAGGGATGTACAGCTTGGAGCTTTCGTCCTTATACTTGGCGTCAAAGGTGTAGAACGCCTGCGTCGCCGCGATCTCGCCCACGGTCGAAGCGATGGGATTCCGGTTGCCGAGCACCGCGCACTCGACCTCGTGCCCGTCGATGAACTCCTCGACCAGCACCTTGTCGTCCAGCTTGAACGCCTCGGTCAGTCCGGCGGCAAGCTCGAGCATGTCGTTTGCCTTGGCAACGCCCACGCTCGACCCCTGCGAGCACGGCTTGACGAATACCGGGAACGAGCCCAGCTGGTCGGCCGCCGTGCGGACGACGCCTTCGGCGTTGCGCTCAAAGTCGTAACGCAGCGCGAGATAATACTTCGCCTGGCGCACGCCCGCGGCGTCCACCAGCACCTTGGTGATCGACTTGTCCATCGAGTTCGCGCTCGCCGCGACGCCGCAGCCAACGTACGGGATGCCCGCCAGCTCCAAAACGCCCTGGATCGTGCCATCCTCGCCGCCCGCGCCGTGCAGCACGGGGAACACGCAGTCCAGCCGGACGGTCTCGGCCTTGCCGTCCCGCAGCAGCACAAGGCCGTGCACCCCGCGGTCGGGCGGGAGCAGCGCGGGCACCTTGTCGGTCATGCGCTCCCATTCGCCGTTTTCCACGCGGTCCGCGTCGCACGACGGGCAGTAGTACCACTGTCCCTCCTGCGTGATGCCGACCGGGTAAATCTCATATTTCGTTTTATCAAGGTTTCGCAGTATGGATGCGGCGGACAGGCACGAGATATCGTGCTCGCTCGAAATGCCGCCGAACAATACAGCCAGCTTCATTACCTCATTCGCCCCTTCTCTAATCTACTCATACGGATAACATTATACGCTATTTCGCGCGCAAATACAATGCGGAACTGCGCTTTTCCGCGCACCATTCTTACAAAATTTACAATCCCTTCACATCTTTTTTTGAAATACCTGTTGACGCGCTATATTATACATCATATAATATTATTGCAAACACAGAAAAGAGGTGGCACCATGTCATACCCCATCTCCTCCTCCCTGCTCGACGGGATCGTGCTTGCGGTGGTCGAGCGGGAGAGCACCTACGGCTACCGCATCACGCAGGATGTGCAGAAGGTGCTGGATATTTCGGAATCCACGCTGTACCCGGTGCTGCGCCGATTGCAGAAGGACGGCTGCCTGACGACATACGACGAGGCCTTCGCCGGGCGCAACCGGCGGTACTACAAAATCACCGAGCACGGGCGCGCCCAGCTCCGGCAGCACCGGATCGACTGGCAGAACTACAAGAGCGGGATCGACTCGATCTTTTTTGGAGGGTGAATGCGATGAACAGAAACGAATACATGGCTGCGCTGCGGCGCGCGCTCTCCGTCCTGCCTGAGGAGGAGCGCGCAAACGCCCTGCGCTATTACGAGGAATATTTCGACGACGCGGGCCCGGAAAACGAGCAGCAGGTCATCTCCGACCTCGGCGCGCCCGAAAAGGTCGCCGAGCAGATCCTCGCGGACTACCGCGAGCTGACCGCCGTCCCGCACCAGGAGGCAGGCGGCGCATCAGGCAAGCCCCGGCGCCGCTGGCGCGGCGTCCCCCCGTGGCTGCTGATCGTGCTGGTGCTGCTCGCCATCCCGGTGGGCATCCCGCTGCTCGCCATGCTGATCGGCGCGATCGGCACGGTGTTCGGCATCCTGATCGCGGCTGCCGCAGTGGTGTTCGCCTTTGTCGTGGTGGTGCCGCTCGGGCTGCTGCTTGCAGGCATCATCCTGTGCGGCTTCTCCTTTGCGCTGTGGGGTATGCCCGCGAGCGCGGTCACGACGCTGGGCTGCGGCCTTGCGCTGTTCGCGCTCGGCGTGCTGGTGACCCTGCTGATGATCAAACTGTGCACCCTGTTCGTGCCGCCGCTCGTCCGCGGCCTCGTGGCAATCATCCGCTGGCCGTTTGACAAGCTGCGCGGCCGCACACGGAGTAACGGAGGTGGAACGCAATGAAAAAACTCATCATCGCCTGCTGCGCCGTGCTCGCCATCGGCTGCGGCATGATGGCCGGCGGCTGGGCCGCAGGCGGCCAGCTGTACAGCTCGTATTACGACGGCGAACTGCACCCGTTCAGCGAATCCGCCCGCGACGCCGTCCGCGTTTTCGACCGCCTGCGCTACCACGCATGGTGGGACGACGGCTGGCACAGCGGCTGGTTGCCCGACGGGATCGAGGAATTTGTTGACGATACCGTCGACGGGGCGGTGGACGACGCGCTGGACGACATTGACACCGCCTGGGTGGACGGCTGGCTGGAACACCGGCAGGAGGCGATCAACACACTATATGCCATTCCCACCGTGTCCATTGACCAAATCGAAACGCTTGAGCTGACCCTGAAAAGCGGCACCAGCAACAACTTTTCCATTCAAAGCGGGGCGGATTACGGTTTGAATGGTGATTTCTCCATCGTGTCGAGCGAGGTCGACAATCACACATGGGAACTGGAGGTCGCCGCCAACGGAGATGAGGTTGTGCTCACCCTGCCTGAAAGCCAACCGTCTTTCAGCAGCATTACCATCAAGTCCCAGCTTGGCGCCTGCATTGACATCGACACAGAGCTTTATGCCTCTGAAATTGAAATCAGCGCAGAAAACGGTACGCTCGATGCCGAACTGCTGTCCTCTCCCGAACTCAGTCTATCCGTCTGTGACGGCGATTTGTACGCCTATATCGACTATGCCCCGGAAAACTACCGCATCGAGGCCAAAACCAACTACGGTCCTTTCTTCCTAAACGACATAGAGCTGGTCGGGCCGAGCACCGAGCGGACACGCTACGATAACCGCAAGGATATCCCCCACCCACTCTATGAACTGGACGTTACCGTTACCGGCGGCGGCACAGCCGAGCTGTACACACTGGAATAACCCCCCTTGACGAACCACCCAAAACAACGTATGATAGATGAAAAGGAGTTTTTACTATGAATGGTAAGAAACTGTACCGCAGCGAGTCCAATCGCATGCTGTGCGGCGTGTGTGCGGGCATTGCCGAGTATTTCGACATCGACCCCACGCTGATCCGCCTGCTCTGGGCCTTCTGCTGCTGTTTCGGCATCTTCCCCGCCGTGATCGCGTATATCATCGCCGCGGTGATCGTGCCGAGCCAGAGCTCCGTTCAGTAACCCTGCAAGAGAGGATGTAACCGCTTATGAGCGAAAACCAGCAGCCGCTGACCGAAGAAGAACAGGCCGTCCCGTCGGCCGAGCCAATGGAACCCGATCTGCCGGAGGCTGTCGGGGCTGGGGAGGCGACCCTGCCCGCCGAGACCGACGCCGACCTGTCCGCCGAGGACGAGGCGGAGGATGCCGAAACCGAGGACGAGGAACTCGAGGCCGAAGAAGAGGATATCGACCCGGCGGATGTTAAAATTTTCGGCATGCCGCGCGTATGCTTCCACGGCGCCGCGTTCGGCGTCGCGGGCGGCTATATCCTGTGCGGTCTACTCGGGCTCGCCGGTATCCCCGCGCCCAGCCCGACGGTGTGCGCCATCGCCTGCGCTGTGGTCGGCTATTTCATCGGCAAGTATTTCGACAAAAAGCGCCTCGCCGCTAAGGAAGCCGAGGCGGCTGCCGAAGCCGCGGACGGCGCGGAATAATGTATGAAAAAGCAGCGGATGCCGTGCATCCGCTGCTTTTTGCGGCCATTCCCAAACCATCCCGCCAAAGGAGGGCATTCCCATGAAAACCGCTGTCGTTTACTATTCGCTGGGCGGGTCGACGCGCTCGTTCGCCCGCGCCGAGGCCGAAGCCCGCGGCGCCGACCTGATCGAGGTGCGGCCTGCCAAAGCATACAACCCGCTGACCGCATTCCTGCGCGGCTGCCCGGCCGCCATCCGTCAGGCCGCCGTACCGCTCGCGGAGGCACCCGACCTGTCCGGCTACGAACGCGTCGTGCTCATGGCGCCCGTCTGGGCGGGCCACCCCGCGCCGCCGTTCAACAGCGCGGTCAAACTGCTGCCCGCCGGCACCGAGGTCGAGGTGCTGCTCGTCTCCTCGAGCGGGCAGAGCGACAAGAGCACCGCCAAGGTGCGCGCGCTGCTGATGAACCAGGGCTGCACGATAACGGCGCAGCGCGATATCCGGTCGCACCAATGAGCGGGTACACCTATATCCTCCGCTGCGCGGACGGCACGCTGTACTGCGGCTGGACGAGCGACCTGACCGCGCGCCTCGCCGCGCACAACAGCGGCAAAGGCGCGAAATACACCCGCGGACGCGGGCCGGTCACGCTCGTCTACAGCGAACTGTTTGACACCCAGAGCGAGGCCATGCGCCGCGAAGCCGAGATCAAAAAGCTGACGCGTGCCCAGAAGCAGGCGCTGATCGACACGCAGAGCGGCGCGGAGCTGCTCACGATCTACGACGCGGACGGGCGGCCCTGCGGCGCGCGCCCGCGCGCGGTCGTGCACACGCAGGGGCTGTTCCACCACGTCTGCCACCTGTGGGTCGCGGGCGTGCGGGACGGCGTGCCCGGCCTGTGGCTCCAGCAGCGGCAGTTCGACCGCCCGCTCTATCCCGGCGGATTCGACCTCGCCTCGACCGGACACATCGACCCGGGCGAAACACCCGAGACCGCCGCGCTGCGCGAGGCGCGCGAGGAGAGCGGCCTTGTATTGGACCCAACCGACCTGCACTCCGGCGGCAGCTACCGCCAGCAGTACAGCCGCGGCGAAGGGAACGGCTTTGACGACGAGCTGGCGTTTGCCTTCCTCACCCGGATGGACGGCGTGCCGCCCTTCCGTCCCGGCAGCGAGGTCGCAGACATGGCGTTTGCCGTGCTCGCGGACTTTGCCGCGGCGCACGAAAATACGCGCGACCTGCCCGCCCGCCGCATGGACGGCAGCGCGCTCACCATCCCGCACAGCAGCCTTTGCTGCCTGCACCAGAGCGAGTGGGAGGGCGTACGCGGAACGCTCGAGCAGCTGCTCAGCTGAACCAAACAAAAAAGGACGCATCCCGCAGGATACGTCCTTTTTGTTATGCCATTTTGCTGATCGCGCCGAGCACGATATTCACCACGAGGCAGACCCCTGCGGCGACCGCATAGAGCACACCGGTCCGCCGGCACGCCGCCGCCTTGGGATCGGACTGCTTATCCTCTCCCTCGACCCGGCCGCAGATCATGCCGTACCGCACCTGCTGGAACACCGTCAGCGCGGCAAACACCGCGAACATGACCAGCAGCACGCGCTGCACCGCCGCCATATCAGTGGACCACGTTGAGCACGATCGCAGCGATGACGAAGATTACGCCGACGACCGAGGTCAGACGGGCAAGGACCTTGTCCGCAGCGCTGGCCTTGCCTGCGCCGAAGAAGGTTTCCGCGCCGCCGGAGATGGCGCCGAGGCCCTGCTGCGCGCCGCTCTGCAGCAGCACAACAACGATCAGGAACAGGCTCGCAATGATCATTACGATCGAAAGAGCGATTTGTGCGGTAGTCATGGTATCAATTCCTCCACTTGAAATATTATTTTCATCCGTTTATCGCACCGGAAGCCCCGATGCGCATTATTGCGTACATGATACTTTATCATATATCATGCGCTTTTTCAAGTGTTTTTTTACAAAAAGGGCTTGAGAATGTTCTTGAGTGAATCCCCCATGCGGTTGGTATGCAGGCGGCGCCCATCCAGCTCGACCACCGCCATGCGCACCGCGGACCAGCCCCTGCCCTGCGCGCTGAAGTCGCGGCCGCCTGCGAGCTTCTTGAGCTTTTTCTGCACCGCGCGGTCGGTTTTCCCGGTGACCAGGATGACCGAGACCAGCGAAAACTCATGCGTCTTGTCGGGCTTGACCAGCTCGCGCTCGGCCGCGACCGCATACTCCCACCAGTCCGCGAGCGCCTGCTCATCCAGCTCGGGCACCGCGAACAGGATGCGGTACTCGTGCGCATGGGTCGACCCGCCGAGCGCCACCAGGCCGAGCAGCTTGCGCTCGGCATCCATCCCGAAGCTGCTGAACAGCGCCGCGATCCGTCCGGCGACCGGCACGTTCTGCTGAGAAACAAACGCCTTGTCCTGCCCCTCGGCCAGCCGGTCGCGGAAGGCGACAAATTCGCTTGAAAAGTCCATTTTGTCCTCCCTTACAGATCGGCCGGATACTCGCCCGCAGCGGTCATCTCCGCGATCGCGGCGCACACGGTCGGCTTGTCCTCCCGATAAGTGACACCGAACCAGCGTGCGGTCGTGGTCAGCACCTTGGCCGTCGCCTTGCCCGCCTGAATCAGCTCATCGACCGCAAACGGCAGGTAATACTCGCCCTTCATCGGGTTTTCGGGCAACTTTTCCGCGAAAAAGCGGCGCAGGCCGTCGTCCAGCGAGGGCAGGAAGGAGGGCGTAAAGCCCCACAGGTTGAGCGACACGGGCGTGCCCGCCGGGATCTCGCCCGCGGGCTCGTCGCCGTCCGCCGCGTAGACGATGCGGCCGTCCGCCTCGCGCGAGATCGCGGTGCGCTCGACGATGCCGGTCAGCAGGCCGTTTTCGTCCGCCGTGCACACGCCGCGCGAGACCGTGCCGTTTTCGGTCAGCGTGTTTTCCACCTGGTAGCCGACCATGCAGTAGCGGTACTTTTCATCGTCCTGCGCCGCAGACAGGTAATCGTACATCTTGCGGAAGGCGTCCGCGCCGTAGAAGTCGTCCGCGTTGATGACCGCGATGGGCGCGCCCGCGGTCAGCTCCTTTGCGCACCACACCGCATGCGCGGTGCCGAGCGGCTTTTCGCGGCCCGCGGGGGCGTGCAGTCCCTCGGGCAGCCTGTCCAGCGTCTGATAGGCATAGTCCACCTGCATGAAGCGGCGCGCCTTGCGGCCGATCGCATCCTCAAACGCCTCGTGCAGCTCGGGGCGGATGATGAACACCACCCGCTCAAAGCCCGCGCGGTATGCGTCGTAAACCGAATAATCCAAAATGATCTGTCCGTTCGGGCCGACCGGGTCGATCTGCTTGAGCCCGCCGTAGCGCGAGCCCATTCCCGCCGCCATAATCACCAAAACCGGCTTTGCCATTGTTCTTTTCTCCTTTTGATCGGGCAAAGCTGCCGGAAAACGCAGTTTTTTCCAGCGCGCTGCGGCCGGCGCAGCACACCGTATACGTTTAATCCTCTTTGCCTGTTGGAATACTTCATTATTATACAGGAGCGTATCAGAAAACACAAGATGTTTGCATGGCGCACCCCTTTTTTTGTCGAAAAACATGAAAATCCCCGCGGCATTCCGCGGACGATTGCAAAACGGTAAAAAAACTGCTAAAATATTGCCGTTAAATAATTATCAAGAGTGTAACTATTTTGCAGAGAGGAATATGTTTCGATGCGCAAAACGAAAATCATTTGTACGCTTGGCCCCGCGACCGATGCCGTGCTGCCTGACCTGATCAAGGCCGGTATGAACGTCGCCCGCATGAACTTCAGCCACGGCTCGCACGAGGAGCACAAGGCCCGCATGGACGCGGTCAAGGCCGCGCGCCGTGATCTCGGCAAGCCGGTCGGCATCATGCTGGACACCAAGGGCCCCGAGATCCGCACCAAGACCTATAAGGACGGCAAGATCGAGATCGTCGAGGGGCAGGAATTCACCCTTACTACCCGCGACATCGAGGGCGACAACACCATTGTCTCCATCACCTACGAGGGCCTGCCCGCGGACGTGCAGGTCGGCACCCGCATCCTGATCGACGACGGCCTGGTCGCGTTCGACGTTGTCGAGATCCGCGACGGCACGGACATCGTCTGCAAGGCGCTCAACGGCGGCCCGCTCTCGAACCGCAAGTCCATCAACGTGCCCGGCATCAGCCTGAACATGCCCTTCGTCTCCCAGAAGGACCGCGAGGACATCGAGTTCGGCCTGTCTCAGGGCATCGACTTCATCGCCGCTTCCTTCACCCGCTCGGCGCAGGACGTGCGCGACATCAAGGCCATCCTCAAGGCGCACGGCCAGGAGGACGTTGAGATCATCGCCAAGATCGAGAACATGGAAGGCGTCAACAATATTCAGGAGATCCTCGACGAGGCCAACGGCGTCATGGTCGCCCGCGGCGATCTGGGCGTTGAGGTCCCCTTCTCCGAGCTGCCCGAGATCCAGAAGAGCATCATCAAGACCTGCATCTCGCGCGGCAAGCGCGTCGTGACCGCGACCCAGATGCTCGAGAGCATGGCGAAGAACCCGCGCCCGACCCGCGCCGAGGTTTCCGACGTCGCAAACGCGGTTTACGACGGCACGAGCGCCATCATGCTGTCCGGCGAGACCTCGGTCGGCAAGTATCCGGTCGAGACGGTCGAGACCATGAGCATGATCGCGGAGAACGCGGAAAAGACCATCCACTATGACCGCCGCCGCGCGACCCGTCTGGAGTTCCAGAACATGAACGTCTCCGGCGACCTCAAGACGCTCGCCATCTCGCACGCGACCTGCTCCACCACCGCGGATCTGGGCGCGAAGTGCATCGTCGCCTTCACTGAGGCGGGCTCGACCGCGCGCGCGGTATCGACCTACCGCCCGGGTGCGCCGATCATCGCGGCGACCCCGTGCGAAAAGACCTTCAACCGCCTGACCATGTCCTGGGGCGTTACCCCGGTGATGGTGCCGCGCGCACCCAAGTCGGGCACCGAGCTGTACGACCTGTCCGAGCAGGCAGCCATCGAGGCGCTCGACCTGCGCGTAGGCGATGTTATCACCATCACCGCAGGCATGCCGGTAGGCCATGTCAACTACACCAACACCCTGCGCGTCCACCAGCTCACCGAGCGTTCGTTCGCGTATCTTGTACAGGACTGATCTTATGTCTATCAAACGCTTCCAGCGCAGGCTCGTGCGGGTTCTGACCATCCTTGTACTGCTGTCCGTGATTTTTTGTCTGGGTCTGTATGCTTACCGCACCTTTCTCGGGTATAATTACAATTCCTCGCTCTCCGGCGAAGACCTTGCCGCGGGCGTGCAGGCGGATAAAAACATCACCAACATCGCACTGTTCGGTCTCGACACCCGCGAGGGGGACACCCAGAGCCACTCGGACTGCATGATGATCGTCACCGTGGACAACACCCGCGGCAAGATCAAGCTGACCAGCCTGATGCGCGATTCACTCGTCAATATCGACGGATACGGCGAGAACAAGCTCAACGCCGCGTACTTCCTCGGCGGGCCGAGCCTTGCCATCCGCACGATCAACGAGAACTTCGGCACAGATATCACAGAATATATTGCGGTCAACTTCGAGCAGCTGGTCGAGATCATCGACGCGCTGGGCGGCGTGGAGATCAACGTTCATACTACAGCCGAGCTCGAAGAGCTCAACCGCGTCATCCGCGACTACGGCGTCGAGCAGGGGCAGAGCTTCCAGGGCGTGGAAAGCACCGGCCTGCAGACGCTGGACGGCGTGCAGGCGCTGTGCTACGGCCGCATCCGCAAGGGCGGCACAGGCGACGACTGGGCCCGCGTCGAGCGGCAGAGCATTGTGATGGAAGCGATGTTCAGCAAGGTGCAGTCCATGAGCGCCAGCGAACTGATCGGCCTGATGCAGAAGCTGATGCCGTATGTGACCACCTCGCTCTCGGCCACCGAGATCGCGCCGCTGATCGTAGGCGCGCTGCAAAACGGCATGCCTGAGATCGAGCACACGCGCGTCCCGCTGGACGGCGAATGGGATTACTACGGCGCGTCGAGCGAATACATCCTGTACGACGTGGATGTTGCCGCCGACCATATCCATGAATATATCTATAATGACGTTTATCCGGGCGAGACCCCGTCGGATACCGGCAGCACCGGCGCAAGCAATGGGGACACCTCCTCCACCGGCGCGAACGAGCCCCTCGGCGGCATCGACTTCGACGAGCCGCCCACCGGCCCGATGACCACCGACGACAGCGCCTCCTCGTCCGGCAGCACGGACGATCCCGCCTCGCTCGCCGAGGAGGGCGGCTGGTACGACCCGGATACCGGCGATTACTACGATTCGGACGGCGACCGCTATTATCTGGACGAGTCCGGCACCCGCGTTTACTACGCGGAATGACCCCTGTCTAACCCCAAAAGGCTTTCCCGTCCCGTGGAAAGCCTTTTGTTCACCCCATGCAGAAAGGTTTGTGAATCAGCATGTATGTCAAACGTGTTCTCCCCAACGGCGTGCGCCTGATCTCGGAAAAGCTGGACACCGTGCGCACGGCGTCGGTCGGCATCTGGGTCGGCAACGGCAGCCGGTATGAGCCCGCCGCGCTCGGCGGCATCTCGCACTTCATCGAGCACATGATCTTCAAGGGCACGGAAAAGCGCTCCGCGCAGCACATCGCGATCGCCATCGACGCCCTCGGCGGCCAGGCCAACGCCTTTACCGACAAGGAGTGCACCTGCTACTATATGAAGGTGCTGGACAAGCGGCTGCAGACCGGCGTCTCCATCCTTGCGGACATGTTCATGCACTCCCGCTTCGCGCAGGAGGACATCGAACTCGAGCGCGGGGTCGTGCTCGAGGAGATCGACATGTACGAGGACTCCCCGGAGGACGTGGCGATCGACAAGCTGTTTGAAAAGTGCTACGAGGGCTCGGCGCTCGGCCGCCCCATCCTCGGCACGGCCGAGACCCTGCAAACCATCAACTCCGAGGCCATGCACGACTATATGCACCGCTACTACCGCCCGAAGGACACGGTCGTCGCGGTGTCCGGCCACTTCACCGAGGAGGATCTGGACTATATCGCCGAGCTGTTTTCCCACATGGAGGGCGAGGGCCGCAACGAGATCACACCCGCGGTCTACCAGCCCAGCCTGATGCTGCGTGAAAAGGACATCGAGCAGAACCATCTGTGCCTGTCCTTCCCCGGCGTGTCGCTGCTCAGCGAGGACCGCTATGCGATGAACCTTTTAAGCTCGATCCTCGGCGGCGGCATGTCCTCCCGCCTGTTCCAGAGCGTGCGCGAGCGCAACGGCCTGTGCTACTCGGTGTACACCTTCACTACCCCGCATCTGGACACCGGCCTGCTCTCGATCTACACCGGACTGGGCGCGGAGACCGAGCACAAGGCGCTTGAGCTGATCGTGCGCGAGCTGCACGAATTCTGCGAGAACGGTCCCGCGCCGGACGAGCTGTCCCGCTGCCGCGAGCAGGTCAAGACCACGCTGCTCATGGGCCTGGAGAGCACGGGCAACCGCATGATGACCATCGGCCGCAGCGAGCTGCTGCGCGGCGAGGTGCAGGCGGTCGAGCAGGTGCTCGCGGCCTACGACAGGGTCACAAGCGAGGATATCCTGTCGCTTGCGCGCCGGGTGTTCGACTTTTCGCAGGTGTCGCTCGCCGTGGTCGGCCAGCCCGACCGCGAGGAGACCTACCGCGCACTGCTGCAATAATCCGTATCTGCACAAAAAGAGCGCTGTTTTTTCGGCGCTCTTTTCTTTTTGCCCGGCCTTGACAGGGTTTCCCTGCCCTGCTATGCTGAATTTAAGGATAGATCATATATAACCAATGGACACAAGGAGGGGATCGCGATGAAAAAACGAATTGCCCTTATGCTGGCGGGGCTGCTGCTGTGCAGTGCTTTCGCCGGGTGCGGGAAGCCCGATGCAAACAGCAGCGGCGCTGTGTCGGCCGGGGACATGCAGCTTGCGCCCATGCAGCTCAGCGACGAAGACTGCCACCTGCTTTCGCTCGCAGACGTCTCTTTGCAGGATTTTATTCCCTATGAATACCAGACCGATGAAAACCTGCACTGCATTACCACTACCCGCTATATCCTGAACGATACACTCGAATGGGAACCTGCCGACAGCGGCCCCGGCGCGACGTACAGCGAGACGCCGCTCTCTCCAACCGGCGCCATCGCGCTGAGCGACAAGGGCAGCGGACAAGGCTTTACCTATGTGCTGCGCGAAAGCGGCGACAGCAACAGCGGTTATACTTCCGGTCCCCCAGTTTTGCCGGAAAAGGTCGCGGCTGGCGGGCTTGCGATCGGCGTCGGCGTGCAGCAGGAGGCCGTACCCATCGTCTACGACGAGGAAATCCCGCTGCTGGTGCGCACTTTCCGCGACAAAAGCGAGCTGTATGTCTATGACGCGGCGCGGGATTTCGCCGACCCGTCGCGCTTCGAGGGCGACCTGTTCACCGAAGCGTATACGGTCACCTTTTCCGACACCATGCCGGAATAACCCCACATCACCAATCAAGGACACAGCCAGCCCCAGCAAAACAGCCGCCCATTCGGGCGGCTGTTGTCTTGCCTGTTTACTTGTCCACGACCGGGATCTCGGTCGTGTCGACCTCGTCGAGGTTTTTGAGGTAATGCCTGGTTTCCTTTGCGATCACGCCGGAAAGCAGCAGCACAGCCACCAGGTTGGGCACCGCCATGAGCGCATTGAGGATGTTCGCGATCGTCCACACCAGATCGAGCGAGAGCACCGGCCCGATCACGATGACCGCGATGAACAGGATCTTATACGGCAGCATGCCCTTTTTGCCGAACAGGTACTCGCAGCAGCGCTCACCGTAGTACGACCAGCCGAGGATAGTGGAATACGCGAACGTGATGATGCCGACCACAAGGATCATCGGCCCCAGCACCGGGATCTGCGAGAAGGCCGCAGTAGTCATCTGGCTGCCGTCCTCGATCATGTCCATATTGATGTTCGGGTTTTTCATGATCGTGGTGACCAGCACCAGACCGGTCATCAGGCACACAACCACCGTGTCCCAGAAGGTGCCGGTTGCGGAAACCAGCGCCTGCCGCACCGGGTTGCGGGTCTGCGCGGCGCTCGCCACGAGCGGCGCAGAGCCCATGCCGGACTCGTTGGAGAACAGGCCGCGCGCCACGCCGTACTGCATCGCAAGGCGCAGGCCGCCGCCGACCAGACCGCCCGCGACCGCGCCCGGCTTGAACGCCAGTGTGAGGATGGCCTGCAGCGCAGGGAGGATGAAATCATAGTTGATGCACAGGATGATCAGGCAGCCCACCACATAAAACGCTGCCATGAACGGCACGAGCTTTTCGCAGACATTTGCGATCGTCTTGATGCCGCCGATGATGACCACTGCGGTGATCGCGGCGAACACGATGCCGATCGCCAGCGGCGGGATATAGATCGGGCTGTTGCCCTGAATGATTTCGGAGATCGCGTTGATCTGCGTGCCGCAGCCGATGCCGAATGAGGCCAGCATGGCCAGCAGCGCAAACAGCACGCCCAGCCATTTCATGTTCAGCCCGCGCTCAAGCGCGTACATCGCGCCGCCCTGCATGCGGCCGTCCCTGGTCTGCACGCGGTATTTGACCGCGATCAGGCTCTCCGCGTACTTGGTCGCGATGCCGAACACGCCGGTCAGCCAGCACCACAGCACCGCGCCCGGGCCGCCGAGGAACACCGCTGTACCCACGCCGACGATATTGCCCGTGCCGATGGTGGACGCGAGCGCGGTCGTCAGCGCCTGAAACTGGCTGACGTCGCCCGGCGAATCCGGGTCTTTGGTGACCGACAGCCGGATGCCCGTAAAGGTCTTGCGCTGGATGAAGCCGGTGCGCACGGTCATAAACAGGTGCGTGCCCAGCAGCAGCACGATCATCGGCAGGCCCCAGATCCAGTTGTCGATCGCAGTGACGATATTGGAAAATGCCTCCATTGGTTGAACCCTTCCCCTCTTTTTTGTGTTCCGGATACGACAAAGGGAGCGAAGCCGGGGCTTCGCTCCCTTTCCAGACAGGACGCGGCCTGCGTCCTCTTTCGTCCTCTTATCCGGGAGCCGCGAGCGGTCCGCGCGTCCTTGCGCGGGCTCACGATATGTGTTTATTATACTGAATATCCTGTATAAAATCAAGTAAATACTGAAATTGATACATTTTCTCCCGCCATATTGCCCTGTTGTTCCGCGACTGTCCGCCGCATCAGTCGCGGAAATCGAGCAGCTTGTACGGCTCGATGCCGAGCGCATCGGCAATGTTGAACAGCATATCCAGCGACGCTCCCACGGACGCATTCTCGATCTTTGCGATCGTCGACCGGTCCGCCCCAACCGCCTCCGCCAGCCCTTCCTGCGTAAAGCGCCGGTCCTTACGGTAGTATGCCACATTCAAACCGAACTTGCGATATTTGTCTGAATGCTTAAATTCCATTGTAAATCACTCCCACAGATAGTGTATCTATGAAGTTTCTCCATATAAATATGGTAATAATCACTTTTTGGGCATTAGAAATACATATTATAGTATTTGAAATTACAAATTGTTGCTTTTTAGTACACAAAAGAATTCCATGTTTTTCTTTGTCCGGCATTTTCTTCCATAGCATCCCTTCTCTGCCTCCGGCCGCGCACAAAATAAGAACATTTGTTTTCTTTCCAGGTTTATGGTATACTGATTGTGTATCTCCAAAACGAAACGAGGAAACCAATGGAACCGACCAAATTTGACCTCAAATACGCCGCCGTGCGGCGCGCAGTCATCGAGCAGCGCTTCTCGAATCTGAACGACAAACAGCGCGAGGCCGTGTTCGCCACAGAAGGCCCCCTGCTCATCCTGGCGGGCGCGGGCAGCGGCAAGACCACCGTGCTGATCAACCGCATCATCAACATCCTGCGCTTCGGCCAGGGGCTGACGAGCGAATATGCGCCCGAGGGCGCGACCGAGGACGACCTGCTGTTCCTGACCGAATACCTGACCGACCCCAGGCCGGAAAACCGCGCGCACGCCGAGCGGTTGTGCGCCATGCACCCGGCAAAGCCGTGGGAGGTCATCGCCATCACCTTCACCAACAAGGCGGCCCGCGAGCTGCGCGAGCGCCTGACCGCCGCGCTGGACGACGAGGAAGCCGCCTCCGCGGTCTGGGCACACACCTTCCACACCGCCTGCCTGCGCATCCTGCGGCGGCACGGCGACCTTTTGGGCTTTGAGACCGCGTTCACCATCTACGACGAGGACGACAAAAAACGCGTGATCACGAACGTCCTCAAGCAGCTCAACCTCGACCCCAAGACCTACGATCCGCGCACGGTCATCGGCATGATCTCGCGTGCCAAGGACAAGCTGATGACGCCCAAGCAGTTCGCCGCAGACGCCGCAGGCGACTACTTCCGCGAAAAGGTCGCGGACGTGTACAAGCTGTACGAAAAAGAGATGCGCAAGGCCTGCGCGCTGGATTTCGACGACATCATCATGAAGACCGTCCTGCTGCTGCAAAGCAACCCCGAGGTGCTCGAATACTACCAGCGCAAGTTCCGCTATGTGCTTGTGGACGAGTATCAGGACACCAACTACGCGCAGTACGTGCTCACCAGCCTGCTCGCCGGGTACTACGAAAACATCTGCGTAGTCGGCGACGACGACCAGAGTATCTACAAATTCCGCGGCGCGACCATCACCAACATCCTCGAGTTTGAAAAGCAGTTCAAAAACGCGAAAACCATCCGACTCGAGCAGAACTACCGCTCGACCGGCAACATCCTGAACGCCGCCAACGAGGTCATCCGCAACAACGTCGGCCGCAAGGGCAAGGAGCTGTGGACCGACCACGGCGACGGCGCAAAGATCCACCTGCACCGCTCAGACAGTCAAGAGGGCGAGGCCGCCTACATCGCGGACACCATCCGCGAAGGCGTCCAGCAGGGCCGCCGGTGGGGCGATTTTGCGGTGCTCTACCGCAACAACGTACTCAGCGATAACATCGCCGCCGCGTTCATCCGCGCGAACATCCCCTACCGCGTGTACAAGGGCCGCGACTTCTTCTCCCGCGCCGAGATCCGCGACATGTTCGCCTATCTTTGGGTGCTGGAAAACCCGGCGGACGAGCTGCGCCTGCGCCGCATCATCAACGTGCCCGCGCGCAAGATCGGCGACAAATCGGTCGAGACCGCGGCGCAGCTGGCGCTGGAAAACGGCATGCTGCTGTACGACGTGGTGCGCAACGCCTCGCAGTTCCCGGCGCTCTCGCGCGGCGCGGGCGCAATGGAAAAGTTCGGCGTGATGATGGAAAACCTGCGTCAGCAGCGCGAATTCCTCTCGCTCTCTGAGCTGTACGATGAGCTGCTCGACAGGACCGGCTACCGCGCCGCGCTCGAGGAAAAGGGCGGCACAGAGGAGCAGAGCCGCATCGAGCACATCGAGGAGCTCAAGTCCTATATTGTAAACTATGAAAATGACCATTCCGAGTCCTCGCTCTCCGGCTTTCTCGAGGAAATGGCGCTGTACACGGACGCCGACCAAACCGGCGAGGACGAGGACGCGGTGCTCATGATGACCATGCACTCGGCCAAGGGCCTGGAGTTCCCGGTCGTATTTCTCGCAGGCATGGAGGACGGGCTGTTCCCCGGCTTCCGCGCGATGGAGCGCGAGGAGGACATGGAGGAGGAGCGCCGGCTGTGCTATGTGGCGGTCACGCGCGCCAAGGAGCAGCTGTACCTGACCTGCGCCGAGCGCCGTATGCTGTACGGCCGCACGCAGTACGCGCACCCCTCGCGCTTCATCGACGAGATGCCGCGCGCGACGCTGGACAGCAACATCGGCGAGAGCCGCATGTTCCAAGCCGCTACCCGCCCCGACCCGGAGCTGCCGCGCGCGCAGGTCGCGCGGGCGCGGTATGTGTCCGCGACGGCGGCCACGCCGTCGTTCGGCGCCGCGGCACGCGCGAAGAGCGCGCCCCTGCCGGACTTCACCGCGGGCTGCCGCGTGCTCCACAAGGCTTTCGGCGACGGCATGGTGGTTTCGGTAAAGCCGATGGGCGGCGACGCGCTGCTCGAGATCGCCTTTGACCAGAAGGGCACCAAGCGGCTGATGGCGAAGTCCGCGGCGCAGTTTATGCAGAAGCTCTGACCGGTGTAAAAGCATTTTGACAGAAAAAATTCCGTCCATCAAAAGAATTTGGTGGACGGAATTTGCTTTTTCCGGTACGATATAGGTAAGGAAAGGGGGCGGTCCGCTTGGATATCGGTGCAAAGATCAAAACCGCGCGCATCCAGTCCGGACTGACGCAGGAGCAGGCCGCAGAAGCGCTCGGCGTCAGCCGCCAGACCATTTCCAACTGGGAGAACAAAAAGACCTACCCCGATATTGTCAGCGTTGTCAAAATGAGCGACCTGTACCATGTCAGCCTGGACCACCTGCTCAAGGGGGATAAGCCGGACTATCTGGATTATCTCAGCGAAAGCACGGACACGGTGCAAAGCAGGCGCAAGCAGTCTTTTATGGCGCTCATGCTGGTCTATCTCGGCATCTGGGCGTTTTCCCTGATCGTATTCTGGTTTTTTGCCAGCGGCTCGGACGCGATGGGATACTGGATCATGTTCCTGTGGGTCGTGCTGCCGGTGACGACCTTTGTCGTCTCCCTGCTGATCGGCAGGAACGGCTACGGCGGACGGCGCAAGTGGCTCGCCTGCATCGGCTTTGGCGTGCTGTACATGCTGGCGCACTATGCCACCTTCAGCGCGGCGAACATGGCGGCGACCGGCCGGTTGCACCTGCCGTCGTTCTCCATGCTCCTGACGGGCGCGGTCATCGCGCTGATCGGCATGGCCATCGGACACAGTTATCCGCGCCGCCCCGGCCCGACCGGGCCGCAATAACAGGGAACACAAAACGGGCTGTCGAAAAAGTCCTTCGCGCCGCAGCGCGCGTAAAATAGAAAATTGCAACAAAGTTGCAATTTTCATAAAAACAGGGAGCACAAGGTGAATTGACGCGAAGCGTCAAGAGAGGGTGGCCTGGGCCATGTATCACGGTTTGCTCTCATTGAACCGCCGCGCGGCGGCGGAATAAGGATAGAGGCCTACGGGCTATACAAGACCGCTGACAAGTGTGCCTGAAAGGCGCGCAGGCAGCGGCAAATTCGATTGGAAGCATGGTTCCGATCGAGAGACTGTTCGAAAAACTATGTTTTTCGACAGTCTCAAAAGCGGGC
>DGYFR06201__coassemble_679_pt1 | contig 29007 bp, 18 predicted proteins | sample DGYFR06201__metabat2_high_PE_040 | metagenome-assembled genome bin DGYFR06201 | reverse complement strand
TCACCACCCCTTCCTTCAGGGCGCGCTGCGCGCGCAAGGGTAAGTGACGCTTTCCAGCTGCCGCCCATTTCCATATCAGGGTAAGCAAAAGTGATTCCCCCCCGTAGGGCGCGACAATTCACCTTCTCGCGCCCTACGGGATGGATCGTGTAACCACACCGTTCCCACTGCTCAAGGGCGACGTTTGGCGAGTCGTCGGCCCCTACGAGATTGCGCGGCAATTCACCTTCTCGCGCCCTACGGGATAAATCGTGCAACCGAGCCGTTCCCGCCGCCTGTGAAGCGCAGGACATCCAACCGGGCGCGCATTGCGCGCCCCTACGGCAGGCTGCTTTCCTGTCCATGCTTCCCGGCCAGATATTCCACAAAAAAGAGGTGACCCCATTTGACCAAGACCATCAACGACGTCTACATGCAGCTGTACAAGCGGTTCAAGGCCGCGGACGACCCGCAGCCCTCGCTCGCCGCACGCGAGCTGACCGCCTACGCCTGCAAGGCGGATAAAAACCGCACCGCCGAATGGGGGCACGTCTATCTGGACGACGCGACCGTGGACTACGCCAATCTGCTGTGCGACCGCTGTCTGGACGGCGAACCGCTCGCCTATATCCTCGGGGAGTGGGACTTCTACGGCCTGACCTTTCAGGTCGATAAAACCGTGCTCATCCCGCGCGCGGACACCGAGCGCCTGTGCGAGCTGACGATCGAGCGGGCGCGGGACAAGGTCTCGCCGCGTATCCTCGACCTGTGCTGCGGCACGGGCTGCATCGGCATCGCCGCCGCGCATGAGGTGGAGGACGCCCACGTCACGGCAGTGGATTTCTCGGACGGCGCGCTGCGCGTGACGCGCGAAAATGTCCGCCGGCTGGGCGTGCAGGGCCGCGTGACCGTGCGCAAAGCGGACGTGCTGGCCGACCCGCCGGACGGCATGGGTCAGTTTGAGATTCTGGTATCCAACCCGCCCTACGTCACCCGCCGGGAGATGCAGGAGCTGGACAGGAGCGTAGCCGACTACGAGCCGCACGAAGCGCTGTACGGCGGCCCGGACGGGCTGGATTTTTACCATGCGATCTGCGAAAAGTGGAGCGGCCTGCTCGTCCCGGGCGGGACGGCGCTGTTCGAGTGCGGCTGGAAGCAGGCGGCGGACGTTGCCGCGATCCTCGAGGCGCACCATTTCACCGGCATCGGCATCACCGAAGACCTCGCCGGCGTGCCGCGCATCGTCTACGGCTGCCGCGCGGCGCACGACCGCGGCGATATATGACAGGTCGGATAGAAAAATAAAGCAGGAAAAATATCGAACAAATTTTCGATTTTTCTTGCTTTTATTTTTTTGCACTGGTATAATGGGAGCAGGAATTGAAATAATTTGCAGGAGGCTCCTATGGCTACCAAAAAACAGTTTGAACCGGTCGCGCCTGCGGCCGATAAAAAGAAAGCGCTTGAGGCCGCGCTCGGTCAGATCGAAAAGCAGTTCGGCAAGGGTTCGGTCATGCGTCTGGGCGAGAACACCGGCATGAATGTCGACCATATCCCGACCGGTTCGATCGGCCTCGACCTTGCGCTCGGCATCGGCGGCCTGCCGCGCGGCCGTATCGTCGAGATCTACGGGCCGGAGTCCTCCGGTAAAACCACGGTCGCGCTGCACTGCGTCGCAGAGGCGCAGAAGATGGGCGGCACGGCCGCGTTTATCGACGCGGAGCACGCGCTCGACCCGGTCTATGCCAAGGCGCTCGGCGTGGATATCGACAGCCTGCTGGTTTCCCAGCCGGATACCGGCGAGCAGGGCCTGGACATCGCCGAGGCGCTCGTGCGCTCGGGCGCGATCGACATCGTGGTCATCGACTCGGTTGCCGCGCTCACCCCGCGCGCCGAGATCGAGGGCGAGATGGGCGACTCGTTCGTCGGCCTGCACGCCCGCATGATGAGCCAGGCCATGCGCAAGCTGGCGGGTTCGATCGCAAAGTCCAACTGCGTGGCGATCTTCATCAACCAGCTGCGCGAAAAGGTCGGCGTCATCTACGGCAGCCCCGAGGTCACGACCGGCGGCCGTGCGCTCAAGTTCTATGCCTCCGTGCGCCTTGACGTGCGCCGCATGGAGCACCTCAAGAACGGCACCGAGATGATCGGCAGCCACACCCGCGTCAAGGTGGTCAAGAACAAGGTCGCGCCCCCGTTTAAGGAAGCCGAGTTCGATATCATGTACGGCGAGGGCATCTCGCGCACGAGCGAGCTGGTCGACCTCGGCGTCAAGTACGGCATTGTCAACAAGTCGGGCGCCTGGTTCTCGATGGGCGAGACCCGTCTCGGCCAGGGCCGCGACGCTGCCAAGCAGTATTTCAAGGATCATCCGGATATTGCGGACGACGTGCAGAAGCAGATCATGGAAAAGGTCGCGGAGGAGAGAAGCAAGGCGCACCAGAGCGCAGCGAAGCCTGCCGCGCAGCCGGCGGCCAAGCCCGCGGCGCCCAAGGTGAGCTCTGCCAAGGCGGTCTCGATCGACGCGGACGATTTTGACGACCTCGACGAAGAATGAGCGGGGATAAATACCGCGCGGCGCTCGACGCGGCGGCAAAGCAGCTGTCCTACCGTGCGCTGAGCGCGAAGATGCTGCGGGACAAGCTGCTGGGCAAGGGCCACGACGAGGAAGCGGCGGATTATGCGCTCGCGTGGCTAACCGAGCGCAGGCTGCTGGACGACGCGTCCTACGCGGAGAGCGTGGTGCGCGGGTATACACGCAAAGGCTACGGCGCAATGCGCATCCGGCAGGAGCTGGGGCGCCGCGGGGTGGACCGCGAGACCGCGGAAGCGGCAATGCAGTCCTTTTCGCCCGACCGGGCGCAGCTGCACGCCCTGCTGGACAAGCGGCTGCGCGGTGACGTGTCCGACAAAAAGGAGATCGACAAGGCGGTCGCGGCGCTGCAGCGGCGCGGCTTCTCGTGGGGCGATATCCGCGAGGCGCTGGCCGAATACGGGCGCAGCCTGCCCGATGAATGGGAGTAAAACCGCAGAGACAATAAGGGGCGGGCCGGCGGCCCGCCCCTTTTTCGCGCCGCGGGCGGAGCGCTCTTGCACGGCAGCACAAATTCCGCTATAATGGATGCCGATCCCAATGAATGAGGTTGTTTTCATGCACTATTATTTTGCCCCGATGGAGGGCGTGACCGGCGCGGTCTACCGCCGCACGCACCACGAGTATTTCCCGGGGATTGATAAATACTTCATGCCCTTCATCACGCCGACCACGAACGAGCGCCTGACCCCGCGGCAGAAGCGCGACGTCGCGCCCGAGGTGAACCGGGGCGTGCCGGCGGTGCCGCAGCTGCTGACCAAATCCGCCGCGGACTTTATCTGGGCGGCGAACGCGCTGTTCGGCATGGGCTACGGCGAGGTCAACCTGAACCTCGGCTGCCCGTCCGGCACAGTGACCGCCAAGGGCAAGGGCGCGGGCTTCCTGCGCGACCCGGAGGCGCTGGACCGCTTTCTGGACGCGGTGTTTTCCGCGTGCACGGGCGCGGTCTCGGTCAAGACCCGGCTGGGGATGCAGGACCCGGCGGAGTTTGCGGCGCTGCTCGACATCTACAACCGCTATCCCATCGCGGAGCTGACCATCCACCCGCGCGTGCGGCAGGATTTCTACAGGGGGCAGGTACGCGAGGCGGATTTTGCCGCGGCGCTGCCGCGCTGCCGGATGCCGGTGTGCTACAACGGCGATATCGTCAGCGAAGCGGGCGCGCAGGCGGTAGGGGAGCGGTATCCCGCCGTGCAGGCGGTGATGATCGGCCGTGGGCTGATCGCCGACCCGTCGCTCGTCACCCGGCTGACGGGCGGCGCGTGGGCGGACAAAAAGATGCTTGAGGCTTTTCACAACGCACTGTACGAGCGCTACTGCGAAGCCTTCGGCGACCGCCGCATCGCCATGCTGCGCATGAAGGAGATCTGGTTTTATCATCTGAACCTGTTCGCGGACAGCGAAAAGCACGGCAAGGCGCTCAAAAAATCCCGCACCGCGGACGAGTACGAGCGTGCCGCGGCAGCGGTGTTCCGCGACCTCGATTTGCTGGAGAATGCGGTGCCGGCGTGGTTCCGCCCAGCATAAGGCATAAAAGAAAAAGGCTTCGGAACAGAGCGTTCCGGAGCCTTTTTTGTGGGTGGATGATAAATGACCGGTTACTTGTAGGGGCGCGCAATGCGCGCCCGGGGATACGATATCACAGTGCGCCGTATGTGCTTGCTCATTACGGACATAAATGTGGCCTGCGCGGCCACACTGCGGACAAGAAGGGGAACACCTACGGTTTTCCCCTTCTTGCCAATCAACCCCATTCCCTTCAGGGCGCGCTGTGCGCGCAAAGGTAAGTGACGCCTTCCAGCTACCGCCCATTTCCATATCAGGGTAAGCAAAACAGCTGCTGACCCGTAGGGCGCGACGACCCCGGCGCGCCAAATTGACCCGGGCCGCGACCTCGGCGCGCCACTCTGGACCACAACCCCGGCGCGCCAAAATTGGCACTCGGCCGGAGCGTCGCCTTCATGGAAACGGTGAGCGTAAGCCTTGTATCGTCAGCACCCCCGCCCCCGTGGTCAGGCGCAAAACCACACCGCCGCGACGTTATCGCAAATCAAATTTTTCCACAGTATGTGGATAAATTTGTTTGCGGTCGCGGGCAGCTGCGGACATCCCCCGGCGGGGGTGATTCGCAAGAGGGGGCGAAGTGCCCCCTCTTGTGTGCCTGCGGCGCACAGCCGCGAATATGCAGTTAAGCAATATACACATGCTATATTCGCGTCAGCGGCACAGATGCGCAAAAGGACGTACCAGCGCAATACTTAAATCATCCGCGTCAGCGGAATCCCCTCATGCGCACAGCGCACGCTGCGGCGGCCCACCCGCCGCCGGGCGAGACCCTGCCCCGCGAGGAACAGCCCTGCCGCGCAGGCCAGTCCCGCCGCCAGCCCCGCGACCGATACCGCGCCCATGTCGGACGCACAAGCGAGCAGGAACAGCACCAGCGCTCCCGCCGCCTGCATCAGTTTACCCAATCTCTTTTGCATGGATGAACCCCTCCGCTTCTGGTTTTGATACTGCCAGTATACCCGGATGGCTGTCCGAAAAAACGGACTTCCCCATGCAGTCGGCACCATATGCAAAAAAAGAACCATCCACAAGCCTGTGGATGGTTCTTTACAAAGCGGTTCTGGTCTTGTCTCAATATGCGCGTTCGACCGCGGCCTGCAGCACCTGGGACGCCACCGTGCCCGCAACGGACGAGCCGCCGCCGCCGTTTTCGACCAGCACGATGAACGCATACGGCGTCGCCTCGTCGCGCAGGAAGCCGGTGAACCAGGCGTTCGGCGTTTTGCCGTCGCCGACTTCGGCCGTACCCGACTTGGCGCAGATGTCCATGCCCGGGAAGCGGTCCTGCCCGTAGGTCTCGATGACGTTGTTGTGCATCATGTCCGCAATGGTGGAGGCAGTGCCCTCCTCGATCAGCTTGCCGGACTTGTGTGCAAAGTAGATGCCGGTCGGCAGGCCAAACGAAGTCGAAGAGCTGTGGATCAGCCGCGGCACAGCCGCCTTGCCGCCGTTCGCGATCGCGCCCATGTACTGCATCATGTTGATCGGGCACATGGTGTCCTCGCCCTGGCCGACGCCCGCCCACGCGAGCTGGTTGTCGTTGCCGCTGAAGTTAAAGTTGCCCTTGGAGGTCGTGATGCCGTCCACGCTGATGGTCTCGGTCAGGCCGGCCGCATCCGCGTATTTCTGCATGGTGCTGCCGCCGAGCTCGACCGCGAGCTGGCCGAACACACCGTTGCACGAGACCGCGAGCGCGTCCTCGATGTTCAGCTCGCCGTGCGCATAGGCGCAGGTGACCGGCGAGCCGCCGATCTCGATCGAGCCGGTGCAGTTCCATGTGCGCTGGAACAGGTCGGGGATGTTCTCGATCGCGGCGTTCAGTGTGACCACCTTGAAGATCGAGCCGGGGATGGAGTTCGCCGACAGCAGGCGGTTGACGTATACGCCGTCCCACGCGGGGTCGTCCGGGTCGATGGCGGGCGGATCGGCGGGGTCAAAGGTCGGGGTGGAGACCATGCACAGGATCTCGCCGGTCTTGTAGTTGTATACGCCGACCGTGCCGTTCATGCCGTTTAATGCCTGATAGGCGATGTTGTTGAGATAAGCGTCAATGGTCAGATAGACGTTGTTGCCCGTGCCGAGCGGGGAATACGCGCCGGTCAGGATGTTGTAGCCCGAGAGCTTGTCCGCAAAGGCGGTCAGCGCGCCCGCGCCGATGTTGCCCGCCGGGTCGCCGACCGCGTGCAGGGTCGCGCGGCGCACGGTCGCGTCGCTGTAGTAGACGCGGTTGCCGTTTTCGTCCAGCGTGGAGAGCACGTCCCCGTCGCGGTCGAGCACCGTACCGCCCTTGAGCACGCCCTCGTTGTTGTACAGATGGCGGTTATAGGGGTAGGACGCCCAGTCGCCGCCGTCCACCACAAAGCGGAAGCAGAACAGCGCAAGGCCGATGCCGAGCAGCGCCGCGAGGATCAGGCAGAAAATGCCGCGTTTTTCGATTTTCCGCATTTATCGCACCTCCCCGCGCAGCTCGCGCCTCGAGGGCAGCCGGACGGCGAACGAAGCGTTCTGCCGCGTGTCGGTCGCCTTGAGGAAAGCGAGCATGCCCCATGCCGACAGCATGGACGAGCCGCCGTTCGAGACGAACGGCAGGGTCACGCCGGTAAACGGCAGGATATCGACCGCGCCGAACACGTTCAGGCAGGTCTGGAACACCAGCAGGCTGGTCGCGGCGCAGGCCGCGATCGTGTAAAAGCTCGAGCGTCCCGCGCGGCACGCGCGCACCGCGAACACCGCGAGCGTGATGATGCACAGGATGGTGAGCACCGCGATCACAAGACCCCATTCCTCGCACAGCATGCCGAATACGATGTCCGTATCTGCCGCGGCAAGGCCGGACAGCCAGCCCTCGCCCGCGCCCACGCCGATCAGGCCGCCCGAGGCGGCTGCAGTCAGCGTGTGGGTCTGCTGGAAGCCCGCGCCGTACACATCCTCCCAGATGTGGCCCCAGGAGGAGAAGCGCGCAGCAACGTGTGGCTTAATGGTGAGCAGCAGCATGCCGCCCGCAAAACACCCGCCGCAGATCAGGCCGAGGGTCGCAAAGTCGCCCGAGCGCAGGTACGCGATGACTAGGAAGGTCACGAAGAATACCAGCGCGGTGCCGAAGTCGTTCTGCAGGGCAAGGCATGCGCCGCAGATGCCGGTCAGGCCGATGAACATCCACAGGTTGCGCTTGTTGAACAGGCGGTCGAGCGTGGCCGCGCCCGCAAAGATGTAGCAGATCTTGGCAAGCTCGGAGGGCTGGAGCGACAGGCCGCCCAGACGGATCCACGCCTTGGCGCCGCCTTCGGAGGAGCCGATCAGCAGCGTGATCACCAGCATGCCGACCGCCGCCGCGCCCATGAACCAGCGCACCTTCTGCGCGCGGCCAAGGTCGCGCAGGAAAAAGCCGAGCACAAGGAAGATCGCGAGACCCATCAGGATCGCGACCAGCTGCTTGGGGCACTCGTTCGGCACGGTCGAACCCGTGACCGCGAGCGAGAGCGTACACAGGAAGAACGCGATGGTCTCCATCTCAAAGCCGATGCGCCGGAACGAGCGCATCACGATGAAGTAGCCCCAGCAGATCAGCGTAAACGTCAGAAAGGTCAGCGGGATGGTGATGGTCGCCTCGTCGCCCGCAGCGATGATGAGCTGCAGGGCGGTGAGCACCTGGAACAGCGTCAGCAGCACGAGCGAGCCCCACATGCCCGCGGGGCGGCCCTCTGCGCGGCGCTCGGCCATCTGCCGGCGCTTTTCCTCCGCCGAGATGGGCACGAGCATGGTCGGGATGCCGCCGAAGGAGACCGTGTCGCCGTCCTCGACGACCGCGTATTCGTCCACCGGCAGGTCATTGACCTTGACGCCGCCCTTGGAGCCCAGATCGTACACCGTCCACGAGCCGTCCTCCTCGCGGATGAGCGCGGCGTGCTGGCGGGATACCGAGGGGTATTCGAGCTGCACGTCGCACGAGGGCGCGCGGCCGATGATGTTTTCCCAGTGGGTGATCGGCAGGCGCACGCCGTTTGCCATGCCGAGATAGCCCCAGACCTCGTCCGGGTGCTTGACCTTCCACAGCGAGCGGATCGCACCGACCAGGATCATCAGCGCCAGCAGCGGGAACACAAAGCGGACGACCGTTGTGTACCACGCGCCGACAAGCGGGTTTTCCGCCAGAAAGCCGGTCAGCGCATCCAGAAGGCGCTGTAAAGCGTCGATCATGTTTTCTTTTCCTCCCTTCCGGGGATTGGGTTTATAACTTTATTATTATAGCACAGCTTGTCAAGAAGCGCGTGAACGGAGGGTAAACATTGCGCCGGGCAGGGGTTGACAGATCAGCGGCAGGATGATACACTTAAAATCTAAGATAACAGCGACAAACGAAGTTTGCAGGAAAAAGCCGCAAGGCTTGCCGAAGGAGCAAAACTCTCAGGCGTCCGGTGTGCCGGATGAGGACTGTAAATGGATGTGGCTCTGGAGAATGCCCCCGGGGAAAGGGGCTGCCGAAGGTGCAACGCGCGCGGGCGGAACAGAAAGCGCGCCAATCTCTCAGGCAAAAGGACAGAGTTTGAAGGCTGGACAGCGATTCGGATCCATATGGCGGGGGGACAACCTTGAAAACAGCCGCAGCGGCTGTTTTTTGCGTGGCGTGCCGCCGGTTGCATCCGGATGCGCGTTCCCGCTTTTTCAGAGCCATACCGCAGCGCGCGGTGTGGTTTTTTGTTTGCCGCAAAAAAGAAAAAGGGGTATGGAACAAAATGTCAATGGATCAACTGGCTGATCTGGTAAGCAAGATCAGCGACATCGTGTGGAACAGCATCCTGCTCTACCTGCTCGTGGGCACGGGCGTCCTCTTCACCATCCGCACGCGCTTCGTGCAGATCCGCAAGTTCGGCGCGGGCTGGAAGCGGCTGTTCGGCAACTTCTCGCTCAACGGCGAAAAGGCGGGCAAGGACGGTATGAGCCCGTTCCAGGCGCTGACTACCGCGATCGCGGCGCAGGTCGGCACGGGCAACATCGCAGGCGCCGCGACCGCGCTGTACTCGGGCGGCCCGGGCGCGATCTTCTGGATGTGGCTCTCTGCGTTCTTCGGCATGTCCACCATCTACGGCGAGGCCGTGCTCGCGCAGAAGTATAAGACCACGGATAAGGAAGGCCATGTGACCGGCGGCCCGATCTACTACATCCGCGCGCGCTTCACCGGCAAGTTCGGCAAGTTCCTCGCGGGCTTCTTCTCGCTCGCCATCATCTTTGCGCTCGGCTTTACCGGCAACATGGTGCAGGCCAACTCGATCAGCGCGTCGTTCAAGACCGCGTTCGGCATCCCGCCGATCGTGATCGGCGTTATCTGCGCGATCATCGCGGCGTTTATCTTCCTCGGCGGCGTCAGCCGCATCGCGTCGGTCACCGAGAAGCTGGTGCCGATCATGGCGTGCTTCTACATCGTCGGCTGCGGCGCTATTCTGGTCATCAACCATGCGGCGATCATCCCGGCGCTCCAGTCGATCTTTGTCGCGGCGTTTGACCCGCAGGCCATCCTCGGCGGCGCGGTCGGCATCACCGTGCAGCAGGCGATGCGCTACGGCGTGGCGCGCGGCCTGTTCTCCAACGAGGCCGGCATGGGCTCCACCCCGCACGCGCACGCGCTGGCCAAGGTGGAAAAGCCGCAGGATCAGGGCGAGATCGCCATTGTATCCGTATTCATCGACACCTTCATCGTGCTGACGCTCACCGCGATGGTCATCCTGACCTCGGGCCAGCTTCAGGCGGGCGTGCCCGGCGGCCTGCAGGGCACCGAGCTGGCGCAGGCGGCGTTCAACACCACAATGGGCTCGTTCGGCAATATCTTTGTCGCGATCTGCATGCTGTTCTTCGCGTTCTCGACCATCATCGGCTGGTACTTCTTCGGTGAGACCAACGTCAAGGCGCTGTTCGGCAAGAAGGCGACCAAGGTCTACGCGGCGATCGTCGTCGTATGCATCGTGATCGGCTCGGCGCTCAAGGTCGATCTGGTCTGGAACCTGTCCGACCTGTTCAATGCACTGATGGTATTCCCCAACCTGATCGCGCTGATTTTCCTGTCCGGCATTGTCGCCCGGGCATCGTGCGGCGAGGATATCATGAAGAAATAACGGATTCCCACAAGGCGCGCCAAGCGGCGCGCCTTGTTTTTCCCTGTATTTACATCTGCGCGGGGAATGCTATAATAGATCTATCAAAAGGAAGGAGAGAGTAAATATGCAGAAACTGCGGGGGAGGGACCTGCTTCTGGTGGGTTTCACCTTGTTCTCCATGTTTTTCGGGGCGGGCAATCTGATCTTCCCGCCCTTTCTCGGGGCGCAGGCGGGCGCGAATACCTGGCTGGCGTTCCTCGGCCTTGCGGTGAGCGCGATCGGTCTGCCGGTGCTCGGCGTGGTCGCGGTTGCGCGGTCGGGCGGCCTGCCCGCACTTGCCTCGCGGGTGCATCCGCGCTTTGCGGCGGTGTTTACGCTGCTGTGCTACCTGTCCATCGGCCCGTGCCTCGCCATCCCGCGCACGGCGAGTACCTCGTTTGAGATGCTCGTGCCGCTCGTCGGCGGCGGGGCGGCGAAGCAGTTTGTCTATTCGGTGCTGTTTTTCGCCGTGGCCTTTCTCGTGGCGCTGAAACCCGAAAAGCTGACCGACCGCCTGGGCAAGATCCTCTGCCCGACGCTGATCGTCCTGATCGTGGTGCTGTTTGCGGGCTGCCTGATCCACCCGGTAGCGGCGCATTACGGCGCGCCGACCGGGGGCTATGCGTCGCAGCCCGTGGCGCAGGGGCTGCTGACCGGCTATCAGACGATGGATACGCTTGCCGCGCTCAACTTCGGCGCGGTCATCGCGCTCAACATCCGCGCCAGAGGCGTGGATGACGACAAGCAGGTCGTGCGCGGCACGGTGCGCTCGGGCTGGATCGCGGGCGCGGTGCTGCTCACGATATATGCCATGCTGGCGCACGCGGGCGCGCTGTCGGGCGCTGCCTTCCCGGGCGGCGAGACCGGCGCGGATACGCTGACCAGCCTTGCGCATGCGCTGTTCGGCCGGCCCGGGCAGGTGCTGCTCGCGGCGATCTTCCTGATTGCGTGCCTCAATACCTGCATCGGCCTGATCTCGTGCGTGAGCGAGTATTTCCACGGGCTGTTCCCGCGCATCCCCTATGTGGGCTTTGCGGCGTTTTTCGCGCTGGCGAGCATGGTCGTGTCCAACATCGGGCTGGCGGGCATCATCTCGCTGTCCACGCCCGTGCTGAACGCCATCTATCCCGCGGCGATCGTGCTGATCGCGCTGTCCTTTGTGCCGCGGCTGGAAACATACCGCTGGGTGTACCCGATGGCAGTGGGCTTTACCTGTGTGCAGAGCGTGGTCGCTGCGCTCGCGCAGAGCGGGCTGCGCATCCCGGGCATCGCCGCGCTGCTGGACAAGCTGCCGCTTGCCGCGCTCGGCTTCGGCTGGATCGCACCCGCCCTTGCGGGGCTGGCGGTCGGGCTGTTCCTGTCCCGCCGGACGCAAAAGCTGGAAAAGGCAAAATAAACGGCAACCCGCCGGACGGAAAACCGTCCGGCGGGTTTTTTACAACCCTTTTTCTTTCAACCCGCGCACCAGCCCGATGCAGAACTCGCGCCCGTCAAAGCCGGGAATTCCGGTCGGGCGGCATCGTGCGGACTGCCGCGCTTTTCAGGCTGCGTCGGTTCTGGTTATCCGGCAGATTATGCCAACAGAAGCAGCAACTCACGGATGCCGCCCAGCACGAGCAGATGAACGGGATAAAACAGGTAAAACCCCCATTTGACCCATTTGCCGGTTTTGCCAGGCATGCCGTTATAGAGCGCGACCGGGATCACGGCGAGGCAGACCCATGCAGTGTACAAAAAGCCCGCGCTGAGCAGTGCGTCCCAGAGTTGCGGGTCGCCCCAAAGCTGTTCGAGCCGCTGCACCCACGCCAGCCCCATGCCGTTCCACTCGGCAAAGCCCAGATAGTATACGATCATCACCGCCGCCAGCCACAGGCACTGGGCGCGGCGGCTGTGGAGCAGGTAGAGCCCGAGCACAAGCGGCACGATAATCTCCGCATACTCGACCGAAAATGCCATGCCGATCACCAGCGAGGCGGCATAGTACAGCGCAAGCACGATCCAGACCAGCCCCCGGATGCGTGGCCGCAGCTTGTTCCACAGCCAGACCGCTGCCGCGCCGATGGCGAGCGAAAACAGCACATTGCCCACATGATCCGGGAAAAACCAGATGGGCGGGGTGCCCAGGAACTCGTCGTACCACGACGGATCGCCCACTAAACGGGGCGTATACAGGTTCTGGGAGAAAAGCGCAAAGCAGTACGGCACCATAGAAAGCACCGCAAACCCGAACAGCCTTCCGCAGTACCGCGGCAGGCTGCGCGTATGGCGGCAGCCCTCCGCGATCAGGAACGCGAAGATGGGCAGCGCCAGACGGCCGATGCCGCGCAGGATATCATTGTTGAGCGCGAACGCCCACGGCCAGGTGCTGGAGTCCATAGGGTCGTAAAACGGCATGAAGATCGCGGAAACATGGTCGATGACCATGACAAGGCACGCGAATACCTTGAGCTGGAACGTGGTCAGTCCCTTTTTGTCTGTCATGGCAGTGCCCCTCCTTTTCCCCAGTATATCACAAGTTCCGCCCGGAAACGACTGTTTCCCGCCCCCGAAGGGCGCAAAAAACCGGCACGGCCAAAACGCCGTGCCGGTGCTCCCGGACGGGGGAGGTATGGACCCGCCCGTGGGAAGGATTTACTTTTTCTTGACCGCGCCGTCCTTGATGATGTCCCAGTTCTTGCGCAGGTAGTCGTAGCCCGAGTAGATGGTCACGAGCGTCACGACCCAGCCGACAAAATATACAAACGTCGGATATCCGGCCGTCCCGCTGACAAACATCAACGTGCTGGTACTGCTAAAGTTTCCGTCAGCGAACGCCGCGGCCATTGAGTCGACTGCGCCGCTGCCGACAGCGCCGATGAAAATATAGTACAGATAGATCGCAATGATGCCGCCGATCTGCACGCAGGTCTTGACCTTGCCGGTCCACGTTGCCGCGAGCACGCGGCCCTTGTTGGCCGCGACTACGCGCAGCGAGGTGATGATGAGCTCGCGCGCGATGATGACGCACACCATCCAGCCCGCCAGCGCGCCCTGCTCGACAAACAGCACGAGCGCCGAGGTCACGAGCAGCTTGTCCGCGAGCGGGTCGACGAACTTGCCGAAGTCGGTCACCTGGTTGTACTTGCGGGCGACGTAGCCGTCGAGAAAGTCGGTGAACGACGCCACGCAGAACAGCACAAGCGCGATGATGGTATTGGTCGGGAAATTCACAATAGCGCGTTCAAAATCGCCTGACAGCATGGGCTGCGAGGCAAAATAGATGAAAAACGGGATCATGCAGATGCGGGTCAGCGTGATCTTGTTTGCGGTGGTCACTTTTTACTCCCCCTTTTGTTGTACGCCGAGCAGGTCGGGGCCGAGGCTTTCGGTGATCAGCACGGGAACGAATTCGCCCGCCTGCGGCGTATCGTCGCTTTCAAAATACACATGGCCGTCCACCTCGACCGAGTCGGCATAGGTGCGGCCGAACCAGAGCTGCTGCTCGTCGTCAAAGCCCTCGCAGAGCACGTCCATCGTTTCGCCGTGGCGCGATGTGTTGTAGTCGTCGAGCACGCCCGACTGCAGCTCCTCGACGATCAGGCGGCGGTTGGCTTTTACTTCCGCGTCGATCTGATCCGGCAGCTCGGCGGCCTCGGTACCCTCCTCGGGCGAAAACTCGAACACGCCCACGCGCTCGATCTGCGTCTCCTGCAAAAAGCTGCACAGCTCGGCAAATTCCTCCTCGGTCTCGCCCGGCAGGCCGACGATCAGGCTGGTGCGCAGCACAAGGCCGGGGATGCGCTGCCGCAGGTCTGCGATCAGCGCGGCGAACTCCGCCCCGTCGCCCGGGCGGTGCATGGCGCGCAAAATGCGCTTTGACACATGCTGGAGCGGGATGTCCAGATATTTGACGATCTTGGGCTCGGACGCGATCACATCGATCAGCTCATCCGTGATCTGGTCGGGGTAGAGGTAGTGCAGGCGCACCCAGGTAAAGTCCAGCTTGCACAGCTCGCGCAGCAGTTCGGGCAGCAGGCGCTTGTGCTCCGGCAGGTCCATGCCGTACTTGGTGATGTCCTGCGCGATGACGATCAGCTCCTTGACGCCCGCGTCGCTCAGCGCTTTTGCCTCGCGGAGCAGCGCGTCCATCTCGCGCGAGCGGTACGGCCCGCGCAGCTTGGGGATGATGCAGTAGCCGCAGCGGTTGGAGCAGCCCTCGGCGATCTTGAAGTAGGCGGTGTAGGACGGGGTCAGGCGCGAGCGGTCGCCCTCGAGCGCAGCGGACGCCATATCCGTCATGTAGGCCGCCTTGTGCCCGCCGAGCGCGGCGGCAGCCGCGTCTACGATGTTCTCATAGCTGCCCGTGCCGCAGAGCGCGTCGATCTCGGGCAGCTCGGTTTTCATCTCTTCCGCGTAGCGCTGCACCAGACAGCCCGTCACGACCAGACCTTTCATCCTGCCGGTCTGCTTGTACTGAGCCACGTCGAGGATGGTCTCGATGGCCTCGCTCTTGGCGGCCTCGATGAACCCGCAGGTGTTGACCACGCCCACGTCGGCCTCGGCCATGTCCTCGGTAATTTCCCAGCCCGCCGCGCGCAGCAGGGCGAGCATGTGCTCGCTGTCGACCAGGTTTTTGGCGCAGCCGAGCGAAATCAGTCCTATTTTCGGCATGGAAATCTCCTTTTTTGTCCCATTGTAATCCAAGGTTATTATACACCACAAACCGGGGTTTGTCATCTGCACAATTTCCGGAATCTGTTACATTGCCGGGGAAATGGCCGCGCGGCATAACAAAAGGGAACGGATTTTCCGTTCCCTTTTCATTCTGTTTTACGCCAGCAGCGCTTCCATTTCGGAAATCAAATCGCCAAACAGCTTTGTCGCGTCCTCGATGGGCGCGGGGCTTGCCATATCCACGCCCGCGCCGCGCAGCAGCGTGATCGGGTCGGCCGAGCAGCCGCCGGACAGGAAGCCGAGGTAGTCCTTTACCGCCGTCTCGCCCTCGCGCAGGATGCGGCGCGACAGCGCGATCGCCGCGGCGTAGCCGGTGGCGTACTGGTAGACGTAGTAATCATAGTAGAAATGCGGGATGCGCGCCCACTCGAGCGCGATCTCGTCGTCCACGACCATATCCGGGCCGAAATACTGCTCGTTGAGCTGCTTATACAGCGTGCAGAGAGCCTCGGCGGTCGTGCCCTCGCCGCGCTGGGTCATCTCATTGGCCCTCAGCTCAAACTCCGCGAACATGGTCTGGCGGTACAGCGTGCCGCGGAACTGCTCGAGGAAGTGGTTGATGAGGTAGGCGCGCTGCTTTTTGTCCGTGGTGACCGACAGCAGATATTCCATCAGCAGCGCTTCGTTGCAGGTCGAGGCGACCTCGGCCACAAAGATCACATAGTCCTGATACGCGGTCGGCTGGGTCTTGTTGGACAGGTAGGAGTGGATCGCGTGGCCCATCTCGTGCACGAGGGTGAACACATCGTCCAGCGTGCCCTTGAAGTTCAGCAGCACATAGGGATGCACGCGCGCGCCGGCGGAGTACGCGCCCGAGCGCTTGCCCTCGTTCTCGTATACGTCGATCCAGCCGTTCTCGAAGCCCTCGCGCAGGATGGCGAGGTAATCCTCGCCCAGCGGGGCGAGCGCTTTGATCGCGATCTCCTTGGCCTCCTCAAAGGTGAACTTCATCTCCACGCCCTCGACGACCGGGACGTACAGGTCGTACATATGCAGCTCGTCCAGCCCGAGCAGGCGGCGGCGCAGGCCGACATAGCGGTACATGGGTGCAAACGAGCGGTGCACCGCGTCGATCAGGTTGTGGTAGATCGCGGGCGGCACTTCGGTGCCGTCGAGCGCTGCGTCCAGCGTGGAGGGGTATTTTCGCGCGTTCGCGAAGAACAGCAGCTGCTTCATCTGCGCGGACAGGGTCGCGGCCGCGGTATTGCGGAACTGGCCGTACACCGAGTAGAGCGAATCGAACGCGGACTTGCGCAGCACGCGGTCATAGGACTGCATGAGCGGGATATAGGTGCCGTGGGTGACCGGGTGCTTGTTCCCGTCCTTGTCGGCCGCGTCCGGGAAGGTGAGGTCGGCGTCGTTTAACATCGAGTAGATGTCGTCCGGGCTGGCGGCCATTTCGCCCGCCGCGGCGAGCAGGGCTTCCTCCTTGTCGGACAGCACATGCTCCTTGCGGCGGCGCACACGGTCGATGCAGAGCCGGTAGTTTTCCAGTGCAGGCGCCTCCTGATAAAAGCGCGCGAGCGTGTCGTCGTCGATCGCGAGCAGCTCGGGGGTCTCAAACGCCGCCGCGGACTGCAGTTCGACCGCGAGGCGGGTCACCTGGCTGACCATCTCCTGATACGCTGCAACGCGGGTATCCTCGTCGCTTTTACGCTGGGCATAGTGCACGAGCGCGTCAAACGCGAGGCTGATCTCATCGTCCAGCCGGAAAAAGGCGAGCAGGCTCTCGCCGCTCTCGCCCAGCCGGCCGCGGTAGGCCGCGACGCGCGGCACGAATTCCTTTGCGCCGGCGAGCGCGGCGCGCCAGTCGTCATCCGTGGCGAACAGGTCGTTTATCGCCCATTTGTCCTGGTTCGGCACGTCGGCGCGCGCCGGGATCTTGGTGATTTCCATGCAAATCCTTCCTTTCGGGTATGTTTTTCTTTCCCTATTATGATAGCCCATCCGGGACAAATATGCAAGAAAAAGCCCGCCGGTTTGCACGGCGGGCGGTTGGTTCAGGTATGATAGATGTTTTTATCCTCGTTTGCAAACTGCAGCTCCTGCAGGGCCGCGAGCAGCGCGGCGACGTCCCCCTCCTGCGGGACAAGGCGGATGGTATTGCGGTAATCCTCGCCGAAGCGCATGCGGGCGGTGCCGTTTTCCATTGCGCCGATCGGTAGGCCGATGTCCAGCTCGCTGCCCGTCCAATTGAGCGCAATATGGATATCGCCGCTCGACGGACCGTAGTTGGGCTGGAAGCGGGGATTTCCCTCCCAGATCACATGTAGGATCGTAAGCGGGAACGTGCGGCGCGTATCCTCGACAAATTCCATATCGTCCATCAGATCGTAAACCGCGCGGATCAGCGCGGGGTCTTCGTATACATGGATGATATGGCCGGTTTCGCCGGGGCCGCCCCGCGTTTCGACCGTGAGGAACTGCACGTCCTCCTGCCAGATATCTTGAATGGTGTATGTCTGCCCTTGCGGCGGGAGAGGGGAGGCGAAAATATAGGCTGCGCCGACCGAAATGATCGACGCGAGCAGCGCGGCGCACAGCCGCCGTCTGATCGGATACATGCGGGTCACCCTGCCTTTCTCCTAATAAAACGGATGGGGAAGCGGCTTTCCATGCCTGTATTGTACCATCGCCCCGGGCAGAAAACAACCCTGCAAAAGAGGCTGTCGAAAAACATGGTTTTTCGAACAGCCTCTCGATCGGAACCACGCTTTCACTCATTGGAATATCCACCGCAGAGCGGCGGTAAGCGGTTAGCGGGCTACGGCCCGATCGAAAATTCCGCTGTCTGCGCGCGAAAGGCTTTTTCGACAGACTGAAAAGGCAGGACATAAGCCTGCCTTTTCATAGTAGAAGTCATTCGGTTTTCATATACAGCATGCGCACCGCATTGAGCACGCACAGCATGGCCACGCCGGTGTCCGCGAACACCGCCAGCCACATGGACGCGACGCCGAACAGGCCGAGTGCCATGACCAGCAGCTTGACCGCGAGCGCGAACACGATGTTCTCCTTGGAAATGAGATTCGCCTTGCGGGCGATTTTGACCGATGCGGGGATGGAGGACAGGTCGGCGTTCATGAACACCACGTCCGCGGCCTCGATCGCCGCGTCCGCGCCGCTGCCCATCGCCGCGCCCACGTCCGCGCCCGCGAGCACGGGTGCGTCGTTGATGCCGTCGCCCACGAACATGACCGCGCCGCGCTTTTCGCGGATGTCGGCCAGCGCGGACAGCTTATCCTCGGGCAGCAGCCGCGCGCGCACCTCGTCGATGCCGACCGCCTGTGCGACCGCGTCCGCGCTGTCCTGCCCGTCGCCGGTCAGCATGGCGGTGGTCAGGCCCTGTGCCTTGAGGCGTGCGACCGCCTGCTGCGCGTCCGCCTTGACGGTGTCCGCAATCGCGATGTGGCCGATGTAGCGGCCGTCCGCCGCGAGCAGCACCTCGGTGCTGCCCGGCGTGCCCTGATAGCCGGACAGGTCGACGCCGTGGCGCGCCATCAGCTTGCGGTTGCCGCAGAGCACGGTCTTGCCGTCCAGCGTGGCCTCCACGCCCTCGCCCGCCTGCTCGCGGATGTTCTCCACCATGCCCTCGACCAGCACGAGGCTGGGCCGGTCGGCCTTGGCGGCGGCCTCCTTGCGCGTCTCATAGGCGGCGAGGATGGATTTCGCGATCGGGTGGGTGGACGCGCCCTCGCACGCAGCCGCAAGCCACAGCAGCTCGTTTTGGTCGATCTTTGCGCCGTCCGCCGGGACGATATCCTGCACGACAAAGTTGCCCTTGGTGATCGTGCCGGTCTTATCCATGACAATGGTCTTGACGTTATTCAGCGCCTCGAGCGACACGCCGCCCTTGAACAGGATGCCGCGCTTGGAGCCCGCGCCGATGCCTGCGAAGTAGGTCAGCGGCACGCTGAGCACAAGCGCGCACGGGCAGGAGATGACGAGGAAGGTGAGCGCGGTATACACCCACTGGCCCCAGTTGCCGGTGACAAGGCTGGGTACGATGGCGGTCAGCAGCGCGATGCCCACGACCGCAGGGGTGTAAATGCGGGAAAAGCGGGTGATAAAGCGGTCGATCTTGGGTTTGCGCGCGGCGGCGTTCTCCACGCTGTCCAAAATGCGCTGCACCATGCTCTCCGCGAGCACATGGGTGACGCGCAGCTTGATCGCGCCGTCCGTGTTGACGCAGCCCGAAATCGCGCGGTCGCCCGCAGCGACACGCACCGGCACCGGCTCGCCCGTGACTGCCGAGGTGTCCAGACGGCTCTCGCCCTCGATGACCTCGCCGTCCAGCGGCACGCGGTCGCCCGGGCGGACGAGCACGATGTCGCCTACTGCCGCGTCCTCCGCCGGGAGGGTGCGGATATTGCCGTCCGCTTCGACCAGATTGACGGTCTCGGGCCGCAGGTCGACCGCAGCCATGATCTGGCGGCGCGAACGCTCGACCGCGCGGTCCTCGAAGTACTCGCCGATGCGGTAGAACAGCATGACGCCGACCGCCTCGTCGAACGAGCCGATCGCCCACGCGCCGACCGTGGCGAGCGCCATGAGGAAGTTTTCGTCAAACACGCGGCCCTTGCCGATGTTTTTGACCGCGGTCAGCAGCACGTGCCAGCCGAGCAGCAGGTAGGCCGCCAGCATGACGACCACCTTGGGCACGCCGTCCGGCAGGAACTCGCCTGCGACGAACAGGCCCGCGCCGATCAGGATTTCCGCGAGCGGGTGGCCGCCCGCATGCTCCTCCTCATCCTCGGGCGCGATGACGCGGGCCTCGCTCTCGATGGATTTACAGATCTCGCGGATCCGGGGGAGCAGGGCGTCCGGGTTCTCGCCGGTCACACGCAATTGTTTGGTCTCGTAGACCAGCACGCACTCATCCACGCCGTCGAGCTGGCTGATCTGGTGCTGCATCTCGGCCGCGCAGTGCGCGCAGCCGAGGTTCTGGATGGTGTACACGCGCTGATTGCCCTTGCCGTGGTGCCTGGGCGCGGGTGCGATGATTTTGGTTTCGCTCTCGATGGACTGGCAGATTTCGCGGATCCGGGGGAGCAGGGCGTCCGGGTTTTCGCCGGTTACGCGCAATTGCCTGGTCTCGTAGACCAGCACGCAGTCGTCCACGCCGTCGAGCTGGCTGATCTGGTGCTGCATTTCGGCCGCGCAGTGCGCGCAGCCGAGGTTCTGGATGGTGTACACGCGCTGGTTGCCCTTGCCGTGGTGCTTGGGCGCGGGCGCGATGATGCGGGCCTCGCTTTCGATGGACTGGCAGATCTCGCGGATCTGGGGGAGCAGGGCATCCGGATTTTCGCCGGTCACACGCAATTGCCTGGTCTCATAGACCAGCACGCACTCGTCCACGCCGTCGAGCTGGCTGATCTGGTGCTGCATTTCGGCGGCGCAGTGCGCGCAGCCGAGGTTCTGCACCGTATAGACGCGCTTGACGCTGTGCGTGCCCGCCGCGTGGTGGTGCTCGTGCTCATGGTGATCATGGCCGCAGGAGCATTCGCCGTCGTGGTGGTGGTGATGTTCGTGCTCGTGGTGGTCGTGGCCGCAGGTGCAGGCATCGTCGTGATGGTGTTCGTGCTCGTGGTGGTCATGACCGCAGGAACATTCACCATCGTGGTGATGATGATCGTGATTTTCGGCGATTTTATCATAATTGTGGTGAATATGATCTGATATATCAGAGTGTTCTGCATCGTGGTGGTGATGATGCCCTGAAACCGTTTCGTCTGGCACTCGTACGGCAGTGCGGGTCTGTTCGTCCGCCATAGGCTCGCCTCCTCATATAATATATGAATAATTGCTCATATGTTCATGTATTCATATTAGAACGGGAAGGCGCATTTGTCAATACGGATTACCCCAAAAAGATGCACAAAAGAAAAAGCCGCTAATTAGCGGCTTTTTGCATGGTTTTATCCGGCAGCTGGGCGAGCACGATGGCGGCAAACATGAGCACGCAGCCGAACAGCTCGCGGGCGGACATCGCCTGCCCGAGGAGGAGCCACCCCGCGATGACCGAAATCACGGATTCCATGCTCATAATGAGCGAGGCGACGGTCGGGTTCATGCCCCTCTGGCCGATGATCTGTAAGGTATACCCCGCGCCGGAGGACAGTGCGCCCGCATACAGTATGGGTTTCCACGCGGCGAGGATCGAATCCAGACTGGGCTGCTCGAACAGCAGCATGCCCACGCCCGCGATGGCGGCGCACACGAAAAACTGGATGCAGGACATCTTGACCCCGTCCGTGCGCGGGGAGAAGTAGTCGATCACTAGAATATGTATCGAGAACAGGACCGCGCAGACAAGGGTGATCAGGTCGCCGATGTTGATACTCAGTCCGTCGCTCAGACAGAGGAAGTACATCCCGACAACGGCAAGCGCGATCCCGCTCCAAACCAACCGGCTGCACCGGCGGCGAAAAAACAGCAGATTGATCAGCGGGACGATCAGGATATAACAGGATGTAAGAAAGCCGGACTTGCCGACCGTGGTATGGAGCAGCCCGATCTGCTGGGTAAGGTCGGCCGCGCAGAGCGCCACGCCGCAGCATACGCCGCCGATGAGCAGGGTCTTGCAGGCTTTGCGCTTTTCCTCGGGCGTTTCCGAGGCATGGCCGGGGCCGTTTTTGTGCAGTATCGCGACGACCGGCAGCAGCACGATGCCGCCGATCAGGCTGCGCGAGAACAGGAAGGTAAGCGGGCCGACGTAGTCCATGCCGACGCTCTGCGCGACGAAGGCGAAGCCCCAGATGGTGGCGGTGAGCAGCAGGATGAGGGAATTGCGGATTTTCAAAAGGATTCCTCCTTTGAGATTTTAATGCTGTGATAAACGGCGGGGCGGTATATCTTAATATACGTCTTGGCCGTAGGGGCGCGCATTGCGCGCCCAATGGGGGTGATGGCTCAAACAGGGCGAAGTGTGTGCCAGTTCATAACTGGCAGAAAGTGTCGCTGTGCGCGACGGGCACACAAGAGGGGAGACACAAAGTTTCTCCCCTCTTGCGAATCACCCCATTTCCTTTGGCTGAGAGCAGACGCATAGGTATGAGGCCAAAGATTTATGGCATTTGCTGCCGCAAATAAGGGCGCGCTGCGCGCGCAAGGTGCGTAACGCCAAACTTTTCGCCGCCCACTTTCTAAAAGCAACAAGAAGGGGAGGACTCCACCCACGGGAACGCACCGTTCAGCCTGTCGTAGGGGCGCGCACTGCGCGCCCGCCCCTCTGGGGTGGCAGCCGTTCTGCTTACCCTGATATGGAAAATGGGCGGCAATCGGAAAGGAACACTTACCTTTGCGCGCGCAGCGCGCCCTGAGGGAAAGGGGTTGATTCGCAAGAAGGGGAAAACCGTCAGGTTGTCCCCTTCTTGTGCGCAGTGCGGCCGCGCAGGCCGCAAATACACAGTTATGGATAAGCAGTTTCGCAAAACGATATAAGCCGCAATCCCCCGGGCGCGCAGTGCGCGCCCCTACGAGATACGGACGCAACGTTTGGCGCGCCGAGGTCGTCGCGCCCTACGAAATCGCGCGGCAATTCACCTTCTCGTGCTCTACGAAACCTGTGTATACATTAGCCCCGGGCGCGCACTGTGCGCCCCCACGGGTTGTCCGATTTCTGTGCGTCGCGCTCCATCGTTTCCTGAATCGCGCGGGTAATGAAGGCGGCCATGCTTTCCCCGCGGCTGTCCGCATGTGCCTGAATGACCTGCTTTTGCCCGCCGCCCAAAACGCTGTATGAAAAAAGCCCGGCATCCAGCGCATAGCGCGGAACGACGGGCTTTTCTGCTGGAGCTGCTGACCGGATTTGAACCGGTGACCTCATCCTTACCAAGGATGCACTCTACCTACTGAGCTACAGCAGCAAAATGGCAGGGGCAGTAGGGATCGAACCCACGGCACTCGGTTTTGGAGACCGATGCTCTACCAGCTGAGCTATACCCCTGTATGGCTCCTCAAGTTGGACTCGAACCAACGACCCTGCGGTTAACAGCCGCATGCTCTACCAACTGAGCTATTGAGGAATGTACAAATTTGCTGGTACATCTATTGCAGTTAGCCTAACTATTATAGCGCGCAAACCGAAAATTTGTCAAGAGGCAAATAAAAGAAAAACCGGAAATTTCGCAAGCCGCTGCAGCGGATGCGGACGAAAAAACGGGACAGGCATGGCGGCCCGTCCCGTTCGTCCCGTATTTGGATCACATCATATCCAGCAGCTTATAGCATCTTGCCTTGGTGTAGCTCTGGCGGAAGCTGTAGGAGGCAAGCTGCGCCTCGGTCTCATCCTCGACCGCGCTGGCGGCGTTCGCCGCGCCGGAGTCGCGCTCCTCGACCCACTGCTGGAAGCTCGCTTCCTCAGCGGCGTACTGGTCGGCGTTCAGGATGGTGGAAAGGTAGTCGTACATCTCCATCAGCAGCGCGTCCCACTGCTCAAACGAGCTTGCGGTCAGCGCGAGCTCATCCTCCGCGGTGGCGGCGGACGCGATTTCCAGGTCGGTCTGCTCGAGCTCGTCGATGCGGTTCGAGAACGACTGCTTCTGCTCGGACTGCTGCTGCTGGTTCTCCTCCTGGCGCTGCGCGGATTCCTGCGCCTTTGTCAGCTCCTCGCGCAGGTCGGCGACCTGCTGCTTCTGGTCGTCGGTCAGGGTGTCGTCCGCGTCCAGCGTGTCGAGCATGGCCGCGCACTGGTCATACTGGCTGTTTGCGAGGTATTCCTGCGCGCGCTCGAAGTCCGCGGCAAACTCGCTGTCCGACTGGGCGGACTGCGCCTGGCTGAGCAGGTCCTCGACCGCGGCATAGAGCGCGGAGGACGGGTCGGTCACGCGGTTCTGCAGCTGCTTGAGCGCCGCGACCGCCTCGGTGTACTGGCCGTTGTCCACATAGTCCTGCGCGGCCTGATAGTCGCGGATCAGCTGGATGGTCGCATCCAGCGAGGACGGGTCGCCGGCCTCGGCCTGCGCCGCGAGGTAGTATTCGAGCGCCTTGTCAAAGTCGCCGCGGTTCATGTACTGCTCGGCAAGGGTGAGGTTCTCATCCGGCTGGCTGCGGGACAGGAAGAACCACACGCCGCCCGCGATGAGCGCGATAATGATGATGACCACGACCGCGATGACCGCGCCTTTTTTGCCCTTGGAGGGCTTTCGGTAGGGTCTGTCGTCCGGATCGGGTTCGCCGAAATAGGTCGTGCGCGGGGCCTCGGGCGTGCCGGCTGCGCGGCGCACCGGCGGCACGTCGATGGGCGGCAGCTCGTCGGATGCAGGGATGCGCGGGTCGGTCGCAGCGAGCGGATCGCCGGCCGTGATGCCGTCCTCCGCCGCGCCGGCGGAAGGATGGCCCTCCTTCATCGCGGCGTCAAACGCCGACAGGTCGATCGGGCCTTCGAGGTCCTCGGGCAGCGAGGTGAAAACGGCGGTCTCGTCGTTGACGCCGGTCTGCTCGACGGGCGCGCCGCAGAATGGGCAGAATTTGCCCGCAATGGGCAGCTCCTTGCCGCAGTTCTTGCAAAGCATGTATGGTTTCCTCCTCTGAAAAATATACCAATTCAATGCGGCTATAAATAACCTATATTAGTATAGCACGCGGCAAAGCGCTTGTAAACCTCTGCCGGCGGGAACAAAACCGGACGGCGGCCCGTCAGTTCGGAATGGTACGGGAAATGGCCGGACAAAGGATTTTGTATCGAAACTGAAACCATGCTTGCGCTTGACAAGCCTACCCGGCAAACGTACAATGAAAATAATGATGTAGCAAGGGGGAATATTCCTTGAAAAAACGTGTGATAAGCGGTCTGCTGGCCGTTATGATGCTGCTGACGACGGCATTCGCCGCGGGCGGCAGTGCGGCAGAAGCAGAGGGGCAGTCCGGCAGCACCGTGCTGACCTATGCCGTCACCCTGCCGGACGAATACGACACCGATCAGATGCACGACGCTGTGGTCGAACAGGTGCGCGCCGTGCTCGAGCACCGTCTGGAGCAGCTGAACATTGCCGGGGCGGAGATCGCCTTCCCGGAGGACTGGCAGACGGTCGTCGTCACCCTGCCTACGGACACGGAAACCGATAGTGTGGCGGAGTTCCTCGCATGGCGGAACGAGCTGGCGTTCACGGACGCGGACGGCAAGGTCTGGCTGACCGGCGAAAACGTGTCGGAAAGCTCGCTCGGCTTTGCCGATGACGAAACCCCGTACATACAGGTCAATTTCACCGACGAGGGCGAGGAGACCTTTGCAGAGGCGCTCGACGCGGCCTCGACGCTGACCGTCACGATGGACGGCGCGGAAATCGCGCAGGTCACGGCGGAGAGCGCGGGCGAGAACGGCGGCTGCACCCTGACCGGCAGCTTTACCGAGGACGAGGCCCGGCTGTATGTAGCGCGCATCGCGGCGCGCACCCTGCCTGTCGAGCTGACGCTGACCAGCGCGGAGACGCAGCCCGGCGAGCCGGAGCAGCCCGTCGTGCCGGCCTTCCCGGATATCGAGGGCCACTGGGCGGCGGATGCGCTGGGCCGCGCGGTCGCGCTCGGCCTGCTCAACGGCATTGACGGCAAGATGCTGCCGGACAATGCGGTCAAGCGCTCGGAAGCGATCGTCATTTTGAACCGCGCGCTCGGCGCGGACATCGCGGACAGCACCAGCGGCCTGACCGGCACCCCGCAGAACGCATGGTATGCAAACGATCTGGGCAAGGCCATCCACCTCGGCCTGATCGAATCGAATGACAGCCGCAATTTTGACACCGCCGCCACCCGCGCGGAGGCGTTCGTGCTGCTTGCGCGCGCCTTTGTATACGACCGCGCAGAGGCTGCGGAGGATGAACTCAGCGCATTCACCGATACGGGGAGCATGACCGACGAACAGCGGCAGGCGGCCGCGGCGCTGGTCGCGGCGGGCATCGTCAACGGCGAGACCGCCACCACCCTCAACCCGCAGGGCAACCTGACGCGCGCGCAGTTTGTCACCATGCTGCTGCGCATCGCGCCGAACTTCCCGGTCGAGGGCGAGACCGCCGAGGCGCAGCCCGGCGGCACGCTGGTCAACACCGCGGAATACGAACTTGCAGACGTGCAGAGCGCGGATGATTACATCTTTGCAGCGGACACCACGACGGTTCAGATCGACGGGGCGGCGCTCAGCGGCCGCGTCGTGCTCAAGGGCGCGGAGGACGTGCTCCTGACCGCGCAGGGGAATACCTCGATCGGCACGCTTGCCGCCGACCCCGCGGGCACCGCGGCGATCAACGTCAAGAACGGTTCGGGCGTGCAGACGCTGGTCATTGCAGGCAAGGGCGGCGCGGTCACCTTTGACGGCAGCGTGAGCAATATCGAGATCACCGCCTCGAACCGCGAGATCGACCTGTCCGGTATGCAGGCGGACAGCCTGACCGTCACCGGCAGCGGCAATACCATCACGGTGGGCGATGCTGTCGGCACGGTATCCGTGATGGGCGGCGCGAAGAACAATACCCTGACCATCAACGACAATGTGGACACCCTGCTGGCTGCAGGCGTGGGCACCAAGGTGGACGGCAGCGGCAAGGCCGGCACGGTGGACGTGCGCGCGGTAAACTGTGAGATCACGCTCGCCGCGGATACCGTGACCGAGAACATTGACAAGGGCCTCACCGGCGTTGCGATCGAGATGGGCGTGCCGACCAAGGTCCTGCCGGGCGGCTCGCTGCTGACGCAGGTCAAGTTCACCGGCGTGACCGAGGAAAAGATCTGCTCCGCGCAGTGGTACCAGGACGGCAAGCCGATCGCAGGCTTCGGCAACGACAATTTCCAGCTGACCGCGGATAAGATCTCCCGTCACACGACCTACTTCACCTTCACCAAGGACATGAAGACCAGCGTGACGATGGGCTTTAAGCTCACCTACGACAACCCCTCCACGGGCGAGACCGAGGAGCTGTATGTCGAAAAGACCGTCCCGATCGAAAACTACTCGGACGAGTGGTACTATGAGCGCGACGTCAACCGCGTGCTGAATCTGGTCTCCTCCACCTACCGTGGCAACTATACCACTGCCTATGCGGTCAACGGCGACTATTCCAAGACTGAAAAGGAGATCTGGATCAACGCCAAGGGCTATTCGAGCAACAGCCAGTACCTGGTCTGGATCAACCGCGCGTACCAGCATGTCAATGTGTTCCAGGGCTCCAAGGGCAACTGGAAGCTGATCAAGTCCTTCCTCGTGGGCACGGGCGCAGCCAGCACCCCCACGCCGGTCGGCGTGACCACGGTATCCTACAAGCTGGCCTCCGGCTGGACGACCAGCACCTATACCGTGCGCCCGGTTGTCGGCTTCTACCCCGGCACGGGCTATGCGTTCCATTCTCGCCTGTGCTATCCGGGCACGGATACTGAGTATGATTACAGCGCGGGCTATCCGGTTTCGCACGGCTGCATCCGCATGTACAAGAGCGACATCAACTGGATCTACAACAATATCCCGGTGGGGACGACGGTCGTTATATTCTAAAGAATTCGTTTGAAGCATACAGCTTCAAACGAGGGGCTTTGCCGGGCGTATGCCCGGACAAAGCCAAAGCGCGATATTTGCGCGCCGCTTGCGGCACACAAAATCGCTTCCTTGTATAAAAAGGCAGGCACATGTCCTGCCTTTTTATGATATCCAGCGGTTTACCGCTGGATATCTTTTTTATGCGCGCCAAGGGCGCGGAAGGACAGTGATAGTCCCCGGTTTTTATGAAAGCAGGCCGCAGACGCGGCCTGCTTTCTTTTTGAAGCCGCGCCTACGGCGCGGAAGCGTGTCCTGCCTTTTTATGATTTCCGGCCGGTTTCGGCCGGAAATCTTTTTTATGCGCGCGAAAAGCGCGGGGAAGGGCGTATTGCGCGTCCGGCGTCCAAATATTCTTGCGCTCGGGGGGAAAACGGGGTATACTAACCATATCTGAGTTATCTGGAGGAATACAGGAATGCAGGATGGATTTGTCAAAATCGCTGCCGCAACGCCCGACCTGCGCGTCGCGGACTGCGCATACAATGCTTCCGAGATCGTAAAGCTGGCCAGACAGGCCGCGGCAAAAGGGGCGCATCTGGTCGTGTTCCCCGAGCTGTGCCTGACCGGGTACACCTGCGGCGACCTGTTTTTGCAGCGCACGCTGCTGGACGGCGCGGTCGCCGCGCTCGACACGGTGTGCCGCGAGACCGCCGCGCTGAACGCCGCCGTGGTGGTCGGCCTGCCGCTCGTGCACCAGGGCAAGCTGTTCAACGTCGCCGCGGTGCTGTGCGGCGGGAAAATCGAGGGCATTGTGCCCAAGCAGTTCATCCCGAACTATTCCGAGTTTTACGAGCAGCGCCACTTTGTTTCGGGCGCGGGCGTACCGTTCCAGACCATCTCCCTGCTCGGGCAGGACACCCTGTTCGCGGGCGGCGAGCCGCTTCTGTTCCAGTGTGCGGACATGCCGGAATTCACCCTGGGCGTGGAGATCTGCGAGGATCTGTGGGTCGCGAACCCGCCGTCCACGCGGCTCGCGCAGGCGGGCGCGACCGTGATCGTCAACCTGTCCGCGTCGGACGAGATCATCGGCAAAGCGTCCTACCGCCGCGATCTGGTGCGCCAGCAGTCCGCACGCCTGCTGTGCGCCTACCTGTATGCGGACGCGGGCTTCGGCGAGTCCACACAGGACCTTGTGTTCGCGGGGCACGACCTGATCGCGGAAAACGGCGCGCTGCTGGCAGAGAGCAAGTTGTTTGACCGCGGCATCATCTACGCGGATATCGACGTGCAACGCCTGACGCATGAGCGCCGCCGCATGAACACCTTTGTCACCGAACAGAACCCCGCGGTCGCCGCGCTGTCCGTCCGTCCGGGCGCAAACGACCTGACCGACCGCACCTTCCCGCGCACGCCCTTTGTGCCCGCCAGCAAGGCGCTGCGCGACGAGCGCTGCGAGGAGATCCTCAGCCTGCAGGCGACCGGCCTTGCCACACGTCTGCGCCACACGCATGCAAAGACCGCGGTCGTCGGCCTGTCGGGCGGGCTGGACTCCACGCTCGCGCTGA
>DGYFR06201__coassemble_663_pt1 | contig 29957 bp, 34 predicted proteins | sample DGYFR06201__metabat2_high_PE_040 | metagenome-assembled genome bin DGYFR06201 | reverse complement strand
TGAGCTCCTTCGCCTTCTTGGCCAGCTCGAACTTGCCGGCGGTCGCGCCGTTCTCGGCGTCGACACGCATCTCGAGGTTCTTCTTGGTGGAGTCGGTCAGGACTTCGCCCAGCAGCTCAGCGAACTTCGCAGCGTGCTCCGCTTCCTCGTAAGCAGCCTTCTCCCAGTACAGGCCGATCTCCGGGTAGCCCTCGCGGTGCGCAACGCGCGCCATCGCCAGGTACATGCCAACCTCAGAGCACTCGCCCTGGAAGTTCTCGCGCAGGCCCTGCAGGATCTCTTCCGGAGCGCCCTGCGCAACGCCTACTACGTGCTCAGCAGCCCAGGTCTTCTCGCCAGCCTGCTCCTTGAACTTCTCCGCCGGAGCGTGGCAGATCGGGCACTCAGCCGGAGCCGCGTCGCCCTCATGTACATAACCGCAAACGGTGCAAACAAACTTCTTCATGATTTTTTCCTCCTAAAATCCTTTCTTATTTTTGGGACGGAAGGAAGCGGTCCATCGTGATCGCACAAAGCTGATCGCGCAGAGACCGATTGATCTCTCCGAACACGCGATGGAAGTCGCATTCCCTCCGGTTGCCTACGCGGGTGCACTGGAATTCATTGGCAAGGCAGTGGTTGATCGCAATCGGCCCGTCAATACATTCGATGATCTCACCCAAACTGATTTCGGAAGGGGCACGATTGAGTTCATAACCGCCGGCCACTCCTTTATAGGATTTCGTGATGCCGGACTGGGTGAGCTTGCGCAGGATCTTCAGCGCGAAGCGGAGCGTAACGCCAGCCTCTTCCGAAATATCCTTTGCACACAGCTTCCCCCCTGCCAGCGCCAGGCAGTAGGTCACACGAATCGCATAATCCGCCTCATGTGTGATTCTCAAAGCGTTCCTTCCTTTCTCTAATTGGAACATCTTAAGTATAGTATTGTTCCGTCTGAATGTCAATAGTTTTTTAGAAAAATAAATATAAAATTTTATTTGATAATAATTATCATTTGTAAAATTCTTGTCTGCCGGAAATGCGCAGTTCTGTACCTGCCTCCGACAGGGTCAGTATATCACACAACCGAACAAATGTCTATTGAATTTGCATACTTTATTACACCAAATCGTCCCTGTACAGCCGGACAAAAATTCCATCCAAAGCAAAACCAAAAACCCGCTCCCGTTCATCTAATCAGTGAAAGCACTCCGGCGGCCGCCAAACGCTTTCGGAAAGGAACAACCGCCATGATGGATAAAACTGAATTCACCGCCGCGGTGCTGGACGCTGAGCCGACGCTCTACCGCGTGGCCAAAGCCATGCTGGGCAGCGAGCACGACTGCGCGGACGCGGCGCAGCAGGCCATCCTGCGCGCATGGGAGCAGCTCGGGACGCTCAAAAAGCCCAGATACTTTAAAACATGGCTGACGCGCATCCTGATCAATGAGTGCTGCGCCATGCTGCGCCTGCGGCAGCGGCTCGCGCCCTACGAACCGGAGAAAGCCGCCGCCATCCCCGCCCCCGCGCCGGAGGATCACAGCGATTTATATGCAGCGCTGCTTGCGCTCGACGAAAAATACCGTCTGCCGGTGGTGCTGTATTATCTGGAGGGTTTCAAAACGCGCGAGATCGCGTCCATGCTCGGCGTGCCCGAGGGCACGGTCAAAACCCGCCTGCGCGCCGCGCGCGAACAACTCCGCAAAGATTTGGAAGGAGCGTGCTTTGCATGATGAACCATAACGATTTCCCGGAAATGACCGACCAGTTCGACCAGCGCGTCCGCCGGACGCTCGAAAGCCTGCCCGAGCAGCCGCAGCGCGTGCGGCGCTTCCCGTTTAAGCGTGCTGTGTCGATCGGCCTTGTCGCTGCGCTGTGTGTCGGCGGCACGGCGTTCGCGGCAAGCGATCTGCCGCAGGCGATTGGGCAGCACTTTTCGCTGCTGCTGCATGGCACGGATGAGCAGCTGCTGAACGACTACACCGTTACGCCCACGCCGGGCGCGGCAACGGCGGAAAACGAAAAGTACCGGATGACGGTCGAGTCCGTGCTGTTTGACGAGAGCGCGGGCGCAGGGCTGGTCAGCCTGCATCTGGAAAACAAGTCGGGCGACGGCGTGATGCCGTTTGAAGCCGCGGAAACACTGGCGGAATACCAGCAGCCTGACATTGTCTGGAGCAATCTCTCCGAATGTGTCAATGTCAAAGACGGGCAGTATATTTTCAACGTGGTATACGACGGCTTTTTCGGCTACTGCGGCGGCCACTTTTATTTGGACAAGAGCCGCTCGACCGAAAACGACTATTATATAGAGGGCGCGTTCATCCCGGCTGGCGACTATACGCCGGGTTCGCCGCTGCGCCTGGAGGTCACCGAGCAGGGCAACTGGGACGATGTGGATGGTATGCAGTATTATCCTCCTGTGTTATGCGTAGAGCTGCCGGACTTTGAGCCGATGCCCTATTACCAGACCGCAAATGGCGCGGTCACGCTTTCCCAGATCGGCCTGCGTATTACCGCGCAGCAGCCGGACGAAGTGCTGGTTGACCAGATCGAGTACATTGCTGTTAAAATGAAGGACGGCACCGAACAGGTCGTGTGGGACGACGCAAGCGAAACCTACCAGACGCTGTACACTATGGGCTTCGGCCCGGATGCAGGCTTTGACTCGGATACCGCTGTTTACGCCCTCGCCCAGACCTTTGACCTGGCGGACGTGCAGTCGGTCGTGATCAACGACACCGAGTATCCCCTCTCCGCGTGACGCATGAAAAAAAGCGCGCCACAAATCAAAAGCGCGCTGCGCGCGCAATATGAAGGAGCGGCGTCGCATTGCGATGCCGCGACAAAAATCTGGGGGCGTGTACCTCAGATTTTTATCAAACAGCAAAAACGGCTTGGAATCTGATTCCAAGCCGTTTTTGCTGCGACAGGCGTTCCCAGCCTTGGCTGGCGACGCCGTCCCTCGATTTGGACAATATGTCCAAATCGAATCCGTCAGGCGGTAAACAGCTGCGCCCAGTACGCCGTGCCGTTGATCACCGTGTAGCCCACGCCGATGGTGGTATAATTCGCGTTCAAGATGTTCGCGCGGTGGACGGACGAGTTCATCCAGGCGTTCATGACCTGCTGCGGGGTGGACTGGCCGTAGGCGATGTTTTCGCCAGCGGTGCGGTAGGACACGCCCGCCTCGGTCAGCGCGGTCGAGAACGAAGAGCCGTTCGGACGGGTGTGCGAGAACGACTGCGCGGACTCCTTCGCGCGCACCAGCGCCGCCTGCTGCACCTTGGTGTCAATCGTCAGCGCAGACAGACCCTGCTTGGCGCGCTCGGCATTGACCAGCGCAACGACCTGCGAGGCGAAGTCGCCCTGCGATATACCGTTATTGTTATCCTCCGGATTTTGCTCCGTGCCGTTATCCGGGGTCTCCTCGGGGCGGCTGCCCTCCGGCAGCTGGGGTGTGTTGTCCGGAGTCTCGTCGGGCTGCTCGTCCGGGGTTTGCTCAGGAGTCTCGTCCGGCGTCTCGTCGGGCTGCTCCTCCGGGGGTTGCTCAGGAGTCTCGTCCGGCGTCTCGTCGGGCTGCTCCTCCGGGGGTTCCTCCGGCATTTCCTCGGGAATCTCATCGGGCTGCTCGTCCGGGGTCTGCTCCGGCTTGGTTTCCGGCTTCAGCGAGGGGATATCCCAGTCCGGGATGCACGCGGAGAAGTCAAACTTCTCCATCAGCTTCTGGATCAGCTGCTGCCTTACCTGCGAAGTGATCGAATTCGGAATATTGATTTTTGCCACCTGCACATCAGCCGCACCCGCGGAAGCGGCAGCCGTCATGACAGCCGCCAGCGCCAGCGGCACAATTTTCTTAATCTGCATGGTTTTTTTCCTCCTTGGTTTTCGTGGATACAAAAGGTTTGTTTTCCCCACGACCCAGAGTATAGCCGACTTTGTAACCGTTTTGCAATGGAAATGCCTGCCGCTCCCGCCAAGACAAAGCAGAAACCAGCCGGAAAAGGAATTTTCCGGCCGGTTTTCCTGATAGTTATGCGTATTTTTCTATATCATACAGATTGTTCAGCACGAGCCAGAGCTGCGGGAAATACCGCATGATGTTCCAGATGCTCACACCGTGCAGCTGGTATTCACTCGCCAGCGCGAGCTTGGAACGGATCGAGCGCGCGTCCTCGAACCATACCTCGTGCTCGGCGCGGTCGCGCCAGTAATTGTAGTGCGGCGACTGGGCAGTCTCATCAAACTGGATGGGCGCGCCCACCTGGATCGCCTGCTCAACCGCCTGCACATTGCCGATCGTCCGCGCGCGGGACTGCCCGCGGATGAAGGGAAGCGTCCAGTCATAGCCGTAATTGGGGATACCGAGGAAAATCTTATCCGCCGGGATGACCGAGGTCGCAAACCGCACGACCTGCTCGACCTTGTCGAGCGGCGCCACCGCCATCGGCTCGGAAAGGGCGTAACCCCATTCATACGTCATGAGAAGTGCATACATTGCGGCGTCGCCCAGCGCGCGATAGTCATGCGCCTCGTACAGCAGGCCGCGCTGTTCGGCCGAGGTCTTGGGCGCGAGCGCGACCAGCACCGTATACCCGGACGGCTCGAGCCGCGCGCGCACATCGCGGACAAAGGATGCGTATGCCGCCGCATCTTCGGGCGGGATAAACTCAAAGTCGATGTCCACGCCCGCAAAACCCTGCGCCGCAATGGTCTGCGCGAGGTTTTCGATCAGCGCGCCGCGCGAGGCCGTATCCTGGAACAGCCGGTGGGCACGCTCGCCGGAGAACTGGCCGTCCTCGCCCAGCGTGGTCAGCACCAGCAGCGGCCGCACGCCGTACTGCCGCGCCATGCGCGTGAGCAGATCGGCATTCTGCGGCAGGATGCGCCCCATGCGGTCGAAGCCGTAGGAAAATACGGATAAGTACGTCAGGTACGGCAGGGTCTTGCGCAGCACCCGCAGGTCGATATTCGGATAAGCGTAACCGTTGACCGCAAACGTCCCCAGCTTGGACCCGTAGGACAGCACGAGCGACTGACCGGGATAGATGCGGTCGGTCCCGCCGAGCTGGGGATTATTCTGCCAGAGTGACAGAACGGTCGTGCCGTTGCGCGCGGCAATGTCCCCCAGCGTATCCCCGCGCCTCACCGTATAGGTCTGCGTGGGCTGCGGCACGACGATCGTCTGTCCGGGCGTCAGCCGGTAAGGCTCGTGCAGCTCGTTCTGCTGGATCAGAAACGGCAGCGGCACCCCGTGCATCTGCGCGATCCGGTAGAGTGAGTCGCCCGGCTGTACGACATGTATCACCATAGAAAAACCACCTTTCCCTGCAATCTATGCCGGGATGGAGGGAGGTGTGCGCCGGCGCGGCGTGGCACAAAGTATATCCGCATAACCGTAGGGGCGCGCAGTGCGCGCCCGGGGAGACGATGCCGCTGCGCGCGCAAGGTGCGTAACGCCAAAGCTTCCGCCGCCCATTTTCCCCAAGAAACAAGAAGGGGCGGACTCCACCCCTCGCTCCGTAGGGCGCGACGACCCCGGCGCGCCATTTCTGGGGTGGCACCCGTTCTGCTTTCCTTGTCCAGACAACCGGGCGGCAGACGGAAAGCGGGACTTACCCTTGCGCGCGCAGCGCGCCCTAAAGGAAAGGGGTTGATTGACAAGAAGGGGGAAACCTTGGTTTCCCCCTTCTTGCCCGCAGTGCGGCCGCGCAGGCCGCATCCCAGCCCGTGATGCGCGGGCACGGACGTTGCCCCTTTAGGCAAACGCCTCCATTGGGCGCGCACTGCGCGCCCCTACAGGCCTTAGATAAAGCAGATGGCGCGCCGAGGTCGTCGCGCCCTACGGGATGGACCCGCCCTTCTTATTACTTGCGGTAGCTGAGCAGTGTAATCTCCTTTGGCCAAACACAGTCCAGCAAAACATATAATTTTAATTCAATTCGAATTAAAATCAGCACTTTTAGCGCGAGTTGATATAAAATAAGAATATCTTATTGGAATATACGAATATTCCAATTTGACGTATACTTTCAGAGCCTAATTAATGATAAATATGAGTTTTGAGGTGATAACAATGGACCAATCCATTTACTACGAATTACAGGCCGCCGCCGAGCGCCTCTCCCCCATCGAGGACGGCCCCGCCTGGCAAACCCTCAGCCGCATGGAAAACGAACTGGGCGCACTCCTGCCGCCCGTCCTGCACCGCCGCTTCCTCCGCCTGTGCGATCAGGCGAACGCCTCCGCGGCCGAGCACGGCGAAGCCTGCTTCCAGCTCGGCCTGCGCTGCGGCCTGATGCTGATGGCGGATGTGATATCCCTGAAATGAAAGAACCACCCGGCGCAATACGCGCCGGGCGGCCCAAGAGGATGAAAACATGATTTAATCTTTGTGATCCGGAGGCCCCTCCTGATGACAGGATGCACAGCCTCTGCTGCATCCGGAGCAGCCCGAGCAGCCGCCCGACTTGGATTGGCGGATGGTCGAACGCAGGGCGAGCACAACGACCGCCAGCACGATCAGACCAACAATCAGAGTTGGCATATTGGTTTGCCTCCTTTCCGATCAGTCTTAGCTGTTTGCCTGCACGCTCATCTTGCGCAGGTTCGCACCTTCATCCACCTTGGCCGGCTTGCGGACCAGCAGGTAGATCATGAGCGCCAGTACGATGATAGCCGCGACTGTGCCGATGCCGAACGAAAGCTCGCCCGTGATCAGGCCGCCGAACTGGTAAACCATCAGCGCGATGCAGTATGCAAATACCATCATATACCCAATTGCGAAACAAGTCCAGCGCCAGTTGTTCATTTCACGCTTGATCGCGCCCATTGCCGCAAAGCACGGCGCGCACAGCAGGTTGAAGCACATGAAGGAATACGCACTGACCGCGGTGAAGGAAGCCGCCAGGTTGCTCCAGATCTCCACGCCGTCCTCAGCGACCTCGGCAAAGCCGAAGATCTGGCCGAAGGTGGCGACAACATTCTCCTTGGCGATCCAGCCGGTAACGGTCGCGACAACCATTTCCCAATTGCCGAAGCCGAGCGGCGCAAAAATCGGTGCGATCACATTGCCGATGCTCGCCATGATGCAGTTGTCGATATTCTCGACCGCGCCGAACGCGCCGTTCTCCCAGCCGTAGCCGAGCAGGAACCACAGCACGATCGTGGACAGCAGGATGATCGTACCGGCCTTCTTGATGAAGGACCAGCCGCGCTCCCACATCGAGCGGAGCACGTTGACCAGCGTCGGAGTATGATACGCAGGCAGCTCCATGACGAACGGAGCGGGTTCGCCCGCGAACATCTTGAACTTCTTGAGCATGATGCCCGAAACGATGATCGCCAGCACGCCGATCACATAGGCCGAGAATGCAACCCAGCCCGCGTTGTCGAACAGCGCGCCCGCAATCAGTGCGATGATCGGCAGCTTGGCGCCGCAGGGGATAAAGGTCGTGGTCATGATAGTCATGCGGCGGTCGCGTTCCTGCTCAATGGTACGCGATGCCATGACGCCCGGGATGCCGCAGCCCGTGCCGATCAGCATCGGGATAAAGGACTTGCCGGACAGGCCGAACTTGCGGAAGATACGGTCCATGATGAACGCAACGCGCGCCATATAGCCGCAGTCCTCCAGGATCGCGAGGAAGATGAACAGCACGAGGATCTGCGGCACAAAGCCCAGAACCGCGCCGACACCGGCGACAATGCCGTCCATGATCAGGCTGTACAGCCAGTCGGCAATGCCGAGGCCGCCCAGCACGTTATCCAGCAGCACCGGGATACCCGGGATGTAGAAGCCATAGTCGCCCGGGGCGGGTTCCTCTGCGGCAAGCGTGCTTTCAAACACGCCCAGATTGACTTCCTCCGTGGTGACCTCGCCGGTCTCCTCGTCCTCGAACTCGACTGTACCGACAACATCCGCAGCCGCCGGATCAGAAGCCAGTGCCATGCCTGCCTGCTCGATAGCTGCAGCATCCGGCTCTTCCGCCTCGATCTGCTCGGTGACTGCACTGACGTCCAGACCTTCGCCGGTGGCCGCTTCCAGCCACGCGTCGCGGCGGGCAATATCAGCTTCATATTCGGCAGTCGCTTCGTCGTACGCCGCGCGGCCGATGCCGAGCGGATACCAGCCGTCGCCAAACACGCCGTCGTTGGCCCAGTCGGTCAGGTATGTACCAATCGTGGTGACCGATACATAGTACACAACGAACATGACAAGCGCGAAAATCGGCAGCGCCAGAATGCGGTTTGTCACGATGTGGTCGATCTTGTCGGATACCGTCATGCCGACTTTTTTCTTTTTGACGCAGGATTTGACAACCCCGGTGATGTACTGGTAACGCGCGTCTGTGATAATGGATTCCGCATCGTCGTCCAGCTCCTCCTCGACCGCGGTGATGATGCTTTCCAGCTTGTCGCGCACGTCCTGGCTGAAATGGAAGCGTGCGAGCACCTTCTCATCGCGCTCGAACAGCTTGACCGCAAACCAGCGGCGCTGGCCCTCCTCGGTCACGTCCTTGATAAGGCCGCTGATCTGGGTGAGCGCGTTCTCGATCTCATCCGAAAACGCATGCTTTGCCGGCGCTGCCGCGCCTGCCGCAGCCTTTTTGGCCGCCTCCATCAGCTCCCTGGTGCCCCTGCCCTTGAGGGCAGTGGTCTCAACGACCGGCACGCCCAGCGCTGCGGACAGCTTTTTGACGTCGATCGTGTCGCCGCGCTTGCTGACAATGTCCATCATATTGAGCGCAACAACCACCGGGATGCCCATTTCCAGCAGCTGTGTGGTTAAGTACAAGTTGCGCTCGATGTTGGATGCATCCACCAGGTTTACGATCACATCCGGCTTTTCGTTCACCAGAAAATCGCGGGTAATGACCTCCTCCAGCGTATATGGAGACAGCGAGTAGATGCCCGGCAGGTCGGTAATCCGGATCTCCTTGTCCGCCTTGTAGCGGCCCTCCTTCTTTTCCACGGTAACGCCCGGCCAGTTGCCGACATATTGTGTCGAACCGGTCAGGTCGTTGAACATCGTGGTCTTGCCGCTATTCGGGTTTCCGGCAAGCGCCAAACGAATCGACATGTTGTTTCCCCTTTCTATATTGATTAGCATTTGCTAACCCCTGTGCAGAAAAATATCGTACTTTTAATCGACCAGAATACGTTCCGCGTCCGCCTTGCGCAGCGAAAGCTCATAGCCGCGCACGGTCACCTCGATCGGATCGCCCAGCGGAGCCACCTTGCGCACGAAAACCTCAGCGCCTCGGGTGATGCCCATATCCATGATGCGGCGGCGGGTCGCGCCCTCCCCCTCGATCTTACGCACGGTAACGGTCGAGCCGCAGGGCGTGTTCCTCAGATTGCTCATTTTTTGCGTTTCCCCCTTCAGACCATAATCCGCGACGCCATCTTCTGCGAAATTGCGACGCGTGTATCCTTCACCGAAACGATCAGGTTGCCCGCCAGGGACGAGACGACCGAAACCGTTGCACCCTCGACAAAGCCGAGGTTCTGCAAAAACTGTCTGGTTTGATCCTTCCCCCGGATGGACTTGACCGTGGTTTCCACGCCGGTATCCATCATTGTCAGCGGCATGATAATGATCCACTCCTTCTGTATCGTCAGTAAAGTTAAAACAAACTCAAGGGCGGTTAGAGCGCTCTAACTCCCCTTTTGCTTGAAGTTTACCACTGCTAACCATCTTTGTCAAGCGCAGTCAGTGAACTTTGGCAAAACGCACGAAGCGCAGGGCAGTTTGCCGCTGCTAATTCGTCGTAGTGCACGCTTTGTCTCCGGGCAGGAGGAAGCCCGCGGCCGTTGTTCCGGACAGCCGCGGGCTCATGTTATGTTGGGCATACCGGGCAGTATACCCTGGGGTCTCCCCCGGGACAAGAAAGGATATTTGTATCATAACCGCCGCCGTCGCGGCAGGTATGACCGAGGTAGTCGATCAAAACTACAGTTTTGATCGAGAGGACACACCGCGCAGGGCGCGGATGTGTCTAATGCTTCGAAAAGTTCCGCGAAGCGAAACTTTTCTCCGCTCTTGTATCAAAACGCACGCACATGTCGCGCGTTTTGATGGTTTTCTGCGGTGAGACGCAGAAAACCTATTGATTGCGCGCGGCGCGCTGCGCGGCGCGGGATATTGGCAGATTAATATGCGGCGAAGCCCTTGCCGAACTCCCTGCACTTGTCGAGTGCATCCGCGTCCGGGGTCTCGTTGACCATCAGGCCCTCGTCGGTATAGATATTGGCGTTCGCGTCATTGGTGCGCTGTACCCAGTCGCGCATCCACTGGCCGTCGCCCCAGCCGTAGGAGCCGAACAGCGCGACCTTGCGGCCCGCGAGCTTGCTTTCCAGCTCGGTGAAGAACGGGTCGAACTCGCTCTCCTCGAGCACCTCGGCGCCCATCGCCGGGCAGCCCAGCGCGAGCTTGTTATATTTCGCAGCGTCGGCGGCGCTTACATCCGCCACGTTCAGCAGATCGCACTCCATGCCGCCCTCGCGGATGCCGTCCGCGATCGCGTTCGCCATCTGCTCGGTATTGCCGGTCTGGCTCCAAAAAATTACTGCTGCTTTACTCATTTCGGTCAAAACCTCCTGTTGTCTGTTAAATCATATATCGCTATGCGCGTTATGCCGCGGCAAACACCTCGAGCAGCGTTTCACCCTGCTCGACGCGTCTGGTCACCGCATGGCATACCCGCGACAGGCGGGCAAATAAACGGGATGCGGCTTCCGCGTCGCCGTATACCTTCCAGTAGCCGCTCAGCTTACAGCCGCGGCCCTGGTAGCGGATAAAGCCGACCACATCCTCAATCGGATAGCCAAGGAACAAGCCGATCTCATGCGGGAACCCGTCGCTCAGTGCGATGCGGCGCTTGAGCATTTTGAGCTGCTCCGCAAGCGACTGCCCGGCCGGGTAGCCGAACTGCAGGAGTACACGCTGCACAGCCGCATCCGCCAGCCGGCGTTCCAGCTGTGCTTTGTGGTACACCATCAGCAGAAAACGTCCCTTGCAGGCGCATACGATCTCAAAATGCAGATCCCGGGACGCAAATGCCGCGCGGTAGCGCACAAGGCGCTGCGGCAGGTCAGGATACAGTGTTCTGTCGCAGGAAACCAGGCTTGCAGGCTTGATCCCGGCAAGCGTCGGCGAGCAATACGCCGCCAGCAGCCGGTCGAGTTGATTTTGCATGAAGCTGATGCACCTCCTGTTCCCCAGTATCTGCGATTTTGTTTCCGCTTATCCCTTTCCGAACGGTGCGGCCGCGGTTAGCCATACGGCCGCGCCGTCCTGAAGGTCTGTTCTGTTCGGATGAATGCGCAAAATACAGAGGAAGCTGTTGTATGTTATGCAGCGCCGCCCCGTTCCGCGTGGGCAGCGCCGGTCATCGGGCGTATCAGTAAGCCTCGGCTAACCTGAATATAAGTTAGCATACGCTAACCAAAATGTCAAGCACTTTCCTCGATTTTTTCACAAAATATTTTTGCCATAAAACAGAAACGCACCCGCCAAACGGCGGGTGCGTTCTGAGGCTGTTCGAAAAAACATAGTTTTTCGAACAGCCTCTCGATCGAAATCACGCTTTCGATCGAAATTCCGATAAAAAGAGGTGCGATAACACACCTCTTTTTATCGGTTTGTATCACAAAATCGGGCAAAGCTCGATTTTGTGATGCCGCTCACAGAGCGGCGGTTTCATGCGCGCTTCGCGCGAAGGCCTTTTTTCGACAAACCCGAGACACACATGTAGAACGGTGATGTGTTCTATCCGGTGCAATTATTCAAAACTGAGAAGCGTCTCCACATCCTTGCGCTTGGGGCACATCGGCTCCTCTGCCGGGTGGCCGACCGCGATCAGCGCCGCGACCTTCTGGCCCTCGGGCACTTCGATTACCTGCTTGACCTTATCCTCGTCAAAGATGCCCATGATGACCGTGCCCAGCCCAAGCGCGTGCGCGGCAAGGCAGAAGGTCTGCGCGGCAACGCCGGCATCAAACGACTGCCAGTGCGTGCCCTGCGAGGTGGAGAACGAACCGTCCCGCTCGTAGCCCGAGCGGCCGGTGATCATGGTCAGCACCACCAGCGCAGGCGCGCCCGACGTGGTCTTCTGGTTGAAGGCAAAGTCCATCATGCAGTCGTCCGCCAGACGCTGCTTTTTCTCCTTGTCGGTCACAACGATGTACCGCGCGATCTGGGTGTTCTTCCAGCTCGGCGCAAAGGCAGCCGTCTCGATGACCTGCGCCATCTCTTCCTTGGTGACAGGCTGTTCGGTGAATTTACGCACGCTGCGGCGCGTTTTGATACATTCCAGTGCTTCCATGCGGGTTCGCTCCTTTGTCAGATTGCTTTACCCTTATTTTAGCAGACCGATCCGTGCATGGCAACGCAATTTAACAAAAACATCACCAAAATATCACCATCAAACGCCGCTGTCTGCCAGCACCTTGACATAGAAGCGCCGCGTGCGCGGCCCATCGAACTCGCAGAAATAGATGCCCTGCCAGGTGCCGAGCAGCAGGTGCCCGTCCTCGATCAATACGAGCTGGCTCGCGCCCACGCAGCTCGATTTGAGGTGCGCAGCCGAGTTCCCCTCCGCATGGCGGAACTCACGCCGGTCGGGGAAGGCTTCGCGCAGGCCAAGCAGCAGGTCGTGCTTCACATCCGGGTCGGCGTTTTCGTTGATCGTGATGCCCGCGGTCGTGTGCGGACAGTAAACGACCGCCATACCGCTCTTCACGCCGCTCTCCTGGATCGCATGGCGCACCTGCACAGTCACGTTGTACATGCCCTCATGGTCGGTTTGCAGGGTAAATTCCTTGGTTTTCATCGCTTCTTCCTCCCTCTGTTCATTCCGTCCGGTTTTCGTGCAGATAGGTCGCTTCCAGATCGGACAAATGCAGCTTGACCGCGAGCGGGTATTTCTCAAAGGCATGCGCGAGCGCGAAGCTGCCGCCGCGCACCGAATCGTCGAACCCGCCCATGTGCCAGCGCACCGCCATTGCCTCCTCGGTCCTCAGCCGCATGAAGCGCTCGATCAGGTACACGGATTTCTCGCCGTGGCCATAGGGGAACTGGTCGTCGATCGCGTAGACCGGCACCTTTTCCCACTCGCCGCGGTCGTTCTTGCGGTTGCGCAGCTCGGTCTTGTAAAAGCCCGCCTTGCACAGGTCGTGCAGCAGCGACGCGATCGTATAGCTCTCGAGGTCGTCGGTCTCCGGGTTGAAGTGCTTGGAGATCAGCACGTTGTACACGTTGAGCGAATGGTCGAGCAGACCGCCCTCGTACGCCGCGTGGAAGCGCGTCGAGGCCGGGGCGGTGAAAAAGTCGGTGGTTTCCATCCACGCGAGCAGCTTTTCCGCGCCCGGACGGTGGATATTCTTGTTGTAGGTTTCGATAAACAGTTCTTTATTCGTCATGTCGTTCCTCCATTCGGGCGCGGGCGCAGGCGATGAGCGCCTCCCGCGTGTTGTCCGCCTGTCCGTCGATCACCGCGCCGAGCAGCGCGTGCAGCATCTCCCCCACCGCAGGGCCGGACAGGCCGAGCGCCTTGATATCGTTGCCATCTACGGCCAGCTGGCGCAGCGAAAAGCAGCTTTCCGCCGCGAGCACGTCGTTTAAGCACTGCTCCATGCCGTGCAGCCACGCCACGTCCTCCGGGTGCGTGCCCTGCCCGACCGCGTCGCCTTTTTTGATAGCGAGCAGGTCGCGGAAGCGCGCCTGACCGATCTGGGACAGGCGGCGGCGCACCAGCTTATCCGTGTCGCCCAGCGGGCGGTCGTGCTGCTCGACCAGCAGCAGGATGCGCTCGCTGTCCTTGCCCGAAAAGCGCAGGCGGCGCAGGATGCACTCTGCGATCTCGCGGCTGGCCTTGGGATGCCCGTAAAAATGCCCTATGCCGTTTTCGTCCACGGTCTTGCAGGCGGGCTTGCCGCAGTCGTGCAGCAGCATGGACCAGCGCAGCACGGGCTCCGCCGGCACCTGCCCGGTGGCGCGGACGCTGTGCTCCCATACATCATAAAGGTGATGTGGGTTTTGCTGCGCGCAGCCGAACATGGGTTTGAGCTCGGGCAGCACATACCCGATCACGTCCGCAAAGTCCAGCAGCGCCCGCTCCGCGAACCGGCCGCACAGCGCGCCGGTCAGCTCCTCGCGGATGCGCTCGGCGGCGATGCAGTCCAGCCGCGCCGCCTGCCGCCGCATGGCGGCCGCGGTCTCCGGCTCGACTGTGAACCCCAGCTTGGACGCGAACCGCACCGCGCGCAGGATGCGCAGCGCATCCTCCTGAAAGCGCGCGTCCGGGCCGCCGACCGCGCGCAGGACGCCGTCCTGCAGATCATCCAGACCGCCGAAGGGGTCGCACAGGCCGCGTTCCGGGTGCCACGCCATCGCGCCGACCGTAAAGTCGCGCCGCGCGAGGTCGTCTTCCACATGGCCGACAAAGCGCACCCCGTCCGGGTGGCGGCCGTCCGAATAGCCGCCGTCCGCGCGGAAGGTCGTGATCTCGAGCGGGCCGCCGTCCGTGAGCAGGGTCAGCGTACCGTGCTTGACGCCGGTCTCGAGCACACGCTCGCCTGCGAACACCGCCTGCATCTGCTCCGGGTGCGCTGCGGTGCACAGATCCCAGTCGTGCGGCGCGGCGCCGCGCAGGCTGTCGCGCACGCAGCCGCCGACCGCCCAGGTCTCAAATCCCGCCGCCTCCAGCCGCGCAATGGCGCGGGCGGCGTGGGCCGGGAGCCGGATCAATGCCCCTTCCTTTTCTGGTGCAGGCGGTACGAGGTGCCGTCCGGATTGAGGACGACCGTGTTGTCCAGCTGGGATTTCAGGCTCGCGCGGAAACCCGCGATATATTCCGCGCGCAGCGCCTTCTGCTCGGCCTGCTCCGCCGGGGTCAGCCCCTCGGCCTTGGCCTTTTTCGCCAGTTCGTTGATACGCGCGATTTTTTCATCGGTCATAACCGTATTCCTCCGTGGATTTTGATATGCCCCTATTATAGCAAACCGGACGGGCAAAGTCCACGGAAAACCTTTACCCCTCCCGTCCCGGGCGGTGGGCATCCGCCATCAGCAGAAGGCCGCAGCGCAGCCCGAGCCGGAAACAGGCCTCGCCGTGCTCGGCTGCGGCGGCATTGGACTGGTCGCACAGGCGGCGGAAGCTGCGGTGCAGGACGGGCGGCAGGAGTGCGTCCAAGTCGTCCTCCATGCGGCTGAGGGTTTGCCAAGCCGGGCCGTCGGCAAAGGGATAGGCGCGCTCAGCGGCAGCCTGCAGTTCACGGTAAATGGATGGGTCCATGTTTATCACCTCAAAACAATTTTAGCACTTATAGGTACTAAAGTCAATAGTACTGATCTGTACTGATGTATACTATCAGCGAGGTGATTGATTTGAAGTTTGCACGATTAAAAGATTTGCGTGAAGATAAAAATTTAACGCAGCAGCAGGTCAGCGACTTGCTTGGCATACAGCAAACCGTTTATTCGCGTTATGAACGCGGTGCACAGGATATCCCTGTACGGCATTTGCTTGTTCTCGCGGATTATTACCGTACTTCGACCGATTACCTTCTTGGCCGGACAAATAACCCCGCGCCGCCGGCACCGTAGGGGCGCGCATTGCGCGCCCTTTCTGTGTCGCTAACGCGGATTTTCCGCGTGCTTACTCACAACTGCGTATTCGCGGCCTACGCGGCCGCACTGCGCACAAGAGGAGGGGGAACCGCATGGTTCCCCCTACCTCTTGCGAATCACTACCCCCTCCTTCAGAGCGCGCTGCGCGCGCAAGAGTAAGTAGCGCTTTCCAGCTGCCGCCCAGCTGCGTTGACAGGGTAAGCAGAACGGATGCCACCCCAGAGGGGCGGGCGCGTACTGCGCGCCCCTACGACGGGCTGAACGGCGCGTTCCTCTGGGGTGGCACCCGCCCTTCTTGTTGCTTTTGGCAAATGGGCGGCGCAAAGTTTGGCGTCACGCACCTTGCGCGCGCAGCGCGCCCTTATTTGCGGCAGCAAATGCCACGAATCTTCGGGCAGATGCTTACCTGCCCGCTCTCACCCAAAAGGAAACGGGGTGATTCGCAAGAGGGGAGAAACTTTGTGTCTCCCCTCTTGTGTGCCTGCGGCGCATAGCCGCGAATGTATCGGTATGAATTGGCATACACGGCGCGCCGAGGTCGTCGCCCAGGCCATTTTGGTGCGCCGAGTCGTCGCGCCCTACGAAATTCCACGGCAATTCACCTTCTCGCGCCCTGCAAGATATAAGGCCGCACACCGAACGGTAAAATCCACGCCCGTGAAGCGCGGGCACCCCGTCCGCCCCGTCGGGCGCCACCCAAAATAAACGATGGATTCCATATTCCCACTTAAGAAGTGGGAATACCTGCCTTGACCTGTCCTGCCGCGCGTGGTAAAATGGCTTTGTGTCAACAATTCCCTTGCAAAGGAGTTATTTATATGAAAATTGAAACCCAATGCCTGCATGAGGGCTACAAGCCCGAAAACGGCGGCCCGGGCGTCATGCCCATCGTCCAGTCCACCACCTACCGGTTTGACTCGACCGCGCACATCGCCGGCCTGTTCGACATGCCGACCGAGTTCATGTACTCCCGCTTTGCCAACCCGACCTGCGATGCGGTCGAAAAGAAGATCGCCGCGCTCGAGGGCGGCGTCGGCGCGATGCTGACCAGCTCGGGCCAGGCGGCTTCCATGATCGCCATCCTCAACCTGTGCTCGGCGGGCGACAGCTTTATCGCGGCCTCCACCATCTACGGCGGCACGATTAACCTGTTCGGCGTGACCCTTAAAAAGCTGGGCATCGAGTGCATCTGGGCGGACGCTGAAGCGGACGAAGAGGAGATCCAGAAGCTGTTCAAGCCCAACACCAAGGCGGTTTTCGGCGAGACGCTCGCCAACCCCGCGCTGACCGTATTCGACATCGAGAAGTGGGCGAACATCGCGCACAAGAACAGCGTGCCGCTCATCATCGACAACACCTTTGCGACCCCGATCCTGTGCCGCCCGATCGAGTTCGGCGCGGATATTATCATCCACTCCACCACAAAATATATGGACGGCCATGCCGTGCAGGGCGGCGGCGTGATCGTGGACAGCGGCAAGTTCGACTGGAACGCTTCGGGCAAGTTCCCGGACTTCACCGAGCCGGATGAAAGCTACCACGGCGTTGTTTACACCCGCGACTTCGGCAACATGGCGTATATCATCAAGGCGCGCATGCAGCTGATGCGCGATTTCGGCTGCTATCCGGCGGCGCACTCCGCGTTCCTTTTGAACCTCGGCCTCGAGACCCTGCCGGTGCGCATGAAGCAGTACTGCGAGAACGCGCTGACCGTTGCAAAGCACCTGCAGGCGTCGGACAAGATTGCGTCCGTGCGCTACCCCGCCCTGCCGGGCAACGAGCACTACGAGCGCGCACAGAAGTACCTGCCGCTCGGCACCTCGGGCGTCATGTCGATTGACATCAAGGACGGCCGCGCACCGGCGATGAAGTTCATGGACAGCCTGAAGCTCGCCTGCAACGAGGTGCATGTGGCGGATATCCGCACCTGCGTGCTGCATCCGGCTTCCGAGACCCACCGCCAGCTGACCGACGAGCAGCTCGTCGCCGCGGGCATCGAGCCGGGCCTCGTGCGCCTGTCGGTCGGCCTCGAGAACGTCGAGGACATCATCGCGGATCTGGATCAGGCGCTCGCCCAGCTGGACTAATCCCAGCGCCCTGTTTGGGACTGTTACTGTAAACTGGAGGTTTTATTATGCGTATCCGGTCGATTGAACAAGCCGACCGCGATTACTTCATCCGCAGCGTGAACGAGTTTTACCACTCGCCTGCGGTGTGCCACGAGATTTCGCCGCGCAACGCCGAGCGCACCTTTGAGCTGCTCATGCACGGCTCGCCCTACGCGGACTGCCTGATCGCAGAGGACGACACCGGCGCGCCCTGCGCCTATCTGCTGATCGCGCTGACCTGGTCAAACGAGGCAGGCGGCCTGTGCGTCTGGATGGAAGAGCTGATGGTGAATGAATCCGTACGCAGCCAGGGCATCGGCCGCAAGATGGTCGCCGCGGTGCACGAGAAATACAACAACGCCGCGCGGTTCCGTCTGGAAGTGACCGAGGAAAACCCGCGCGCCGCCGCGCTCTACCGCATCCTCGGCTTCGAGGATCTGCCCTACCGGCAGATGATCATGGACACCCCGCTGGGCTGACCCGCGCCCGTCCATCCGCAAGCGCCCGGCGCACGGACAACATAAAACGGGATACCGCCCGGATCTGCACAAAAAGGGACGGCAGCATGATGCTGCCGTCCCTTTGTTATTCCCCGGAGAATGGCCGCTTGCTGCCGCCGATTGCTGCAGATGCCGGTCACAGCAGCTGCCGTCCCTTCATGCTGTCTTTTTCCCAAGCCTGCGCAGGGTTTCCGCCACGTTTTCCTGATGCACCTCGGCTGCGCGGAAGTGCATGAGATGGAAATTCAGGTTGAGCAGCGAGCCCAGCCCGAGCGCCGCGATCACCGTGCCGATGCCGACCTGCCCGCCGAGCAGGAATCCGATGAGGATGGCAACGACCTCGGCAGAGGCGCGGCACAGGCCGACCGAGCGGCCGGTCTTGTGCGCGAGCGCAACCATGAGCGCATCGCGCGGGCCCGCGCCGAGCGCGCTTTTCATATACATCCATGTGCCGAGCGCAAGCAGCTCCATCCCGCCCAGCAGCATCAGGACGCCGGGCAGCAGGCTGTGCATCTGCGGGATCCAGTCCAGCCAGAGCAGGCCGTCGACGCATGCCGCGCATAGGACAATGTCAACCACCGTGCCGATGCCGAAGCTCTCGCCGCACAGCACCGCCGTACCGATCGCAGCCGCGCCCACAATCATGGAGGCCGTGCCGTAGGTGATGCCGACGGTCTGCGCCAGTCCCTGCTGCAGCACGCTCCACGGTTCCAGACCGATGTTCGCCTGCAGCATCATCGTGATCCCGAGCGCGCTGACCGCCACACCGGCCACCAGCCAGAACAGGCGGTTGATATACTCACGCATCATGGTGTTTTCCCCCTTCCGTCCAACCCGCCGCGCAAACGCCGGCCGGTATGCTGATTTTCTGTATGCTTCCAGCCATGTAAGCCGCCTCCTTGACTTCTTTCCACATCCATGCTACCATAGGATCATCCAATTGTAAAATTCATAGTTTTAATAATTATATTCAAAATTTTTGATGGTGATGGTATGGAGATCCGAAACCTTGTGACCTTTGTCCGGATCACGGAAACGCAGAATTTTTCCCGCACTGCGGAACAGCTCGGCTACTCGCAGTCCGCAGTGACCATGCAGATCAAGCAGCTGGAAAGCGAGCTGCATGTGCAGCTGTTCGAGCGGATCGGCAAGCAGGTCAAGCTGACACAGGCGGGCGAGCGGCTGCTGCCCTATGCGCTCGAGATATTGGGCGCGGTCCGGCAGGCGGAAAACATCGCGCGCGAACCCGCGCAGATCGCCGGCAAGCTGCGGATCGGCACCTGCGAATCCTTTGTCATCAGCGTGCTGCCGCCCGTGCTCACCGAGCTGACCGCGCTGTGTCCGCAGGTGGAGATCATCACGCACACCGCGCGCATCCCCGATCTGATCCAGATGCTGCGCCAGAACGATGTCGATATCCTGTATTTCCTCGACGAGAAGATCTACTTTCCCGAATGGGTCAAGGTCTCCGAGCGGCCGGAAAACATCTTCTTCGTCGCCTCTGCGGACTCCCCACTGGCGCGGAAACAGCGCATCCCGGTCGAGCGGCTGCTGCAGGAGCCGATGTATCTGACCGAAAAGGGCATCAGCTACCGCTACGCGATGGAGCAGGCGCTGGCGGCAAAGGGCTATGCGCTGCACCCGGTGTGGGCGGTCGGCAATACCGACGTCATCACCCGCATGCTGCTGCAAAACCACGGTGTGTCCTTTCTGCCGGAATATGTGGTGCGCGAGTATGTTGCGGACGGGCGGCTCGCTGTTCTGGATGTGGACTGCGAGCCGATCGTGATGTGGAGCCAGCTGGTGTACCACCGCAACAAGGATGTGACGCCGCAGATGAACCAGTTCATCGAGCTGATGCAGAAACACATCGGGCAGGCATAAGCGGCTTTGCCCTTTGCGCGACGCCGGTTTTTCTGCTATGATTACGGTAGGAATCGAGGTGGGTTTCATGGCCGCGGAAAACAAGATGGGCACCATGCCTGAGGGCCGGCTGATCATTACAATGTCCTTCCCGATCATGCTGTCCATGCTGGTGCAGGCGCTTTACAATATTGTGGACAGCGCCTTTGTCGCGCGCATCAGCGAGGACGCGCTGACCGCGGTCTCGCTCGCCTTTCCGGTGCAGCTGCTGATGATCGCCGTTGCGACCGGCGCAGGGGTGGGCGTCAACGCGCTGCTGTCCCGGCGGCTGGGCGAGAAAAAGCAGGCCGAAGCGGATGCGGTCGCGGTCAACGGCATATTCCTGTCGATCTGCTTCTGGCTGATCTTCGCGGTGCTCGGCCTGCTGTTCGGCCGGCAGTTCATCGCGCTGTTCACCGATGTGCCCGCGGTCATCGAAATGGGCACGAGCTATGTGACCGTTGTCACGGCTGCCTCGTGCGGGGTGTTCCTGCTGTTTGTCGCCGAACGGCTCATGCAGGCGACCGGCAACACGGTCTACCACATGGTCACCCAGCTGATCGGCGCGGTGCTCAACTGCATCCTCGACCCGATTATGATCTTCGGCCTGTTCGGCTTCCCCGCCCTCGGCACGACGGGCGCAGCGCTCGCCACCGTGCTCTCCCAGATCATCGCCATGTCGATCGGCTTTTTCATCAATGTGCGCTTTAACCACGATGTCCACATCCAGCTGCGCGGCTTCCGCCCGGACGGCAGGATCATCGGGGAGATCGTGCGCATCGGCCTGCCCGCAGCGGTGCAGCAGTCGCTTTTGAGCGTGCTGACCGTCGGCCTCAACCGCATTTTGATGCCGTTTTCCCAGACTGCGGTCGGTTTTTACGGCGTGTACTACAAGCTCCAGAACTTCCTGTTCATGCCGGTATACGGCCTGAACAACGCGCTCATCCCGATGATCGGCTACAACTTCGGCGCAAAAAACCGCCGCCGCATCGAACGCATCACGCGCTATGCGCTGCTGCTCTCTCTGGGCATCATGGCGGTGGGCACGCTGCTGTTCGAGCTGCTGCCCGTGCCGCTGCTGCGGCTGTTTAACGCCTCGGACGCCATGCTCGCGATCGGCGTGCCGGGCATCCGCATCATCTCGGTCTCGTTCTGCCTTGCGGGCGCTTCGGTCATCCTGTGCGGCTGCATGCAGGGGCTGGGACGCGGGAGCGAACCGCTCTGGGTCGCGCTGCTGCGCCAGCTGATCGTCATCCTGCCCGCCGCCGTGCTCCTGTCCCACATCAGCCTGACCGCGGTCTGGTTTGCCTTCCCGCTCGCCGAGGCCGTCGGGCTGGCAGCAGCGTTCTTCCTGCATCATCGGGTGCGCCGTCGTCTGCTCGACAAGCTATCGTAAGAAATGTCATAAATCTGTAACAAATATCCTCTTGCTTTTGTGCAACCTGTGACATATAATAAAGACAGAAACAAGGAAGTCCTTGTTTTCATCCAAGCATATGCGGAAAGGGGTGAGTCCATTGGACAGCGAGATCCAACAGCTTGCCGGGGATATCCTCAATCATCCCCGCTTTCAGCAGCTGCGCGATTTCCAGCACCACGGCGAGGGGAACTCGGTCTATGACCATTCTGTTGCCGTGGCGGAAGCGGCCTATGCCATCGCCCGCCGGATGCGTCTGTCCGGGGACGAGACCTCTTCGGTGATACGCGCCGCGCTGCTGCACGATTTCTTCGGCTACGATTGGCGCGATGAGCGTTTCCGGCGCTATCTGCGCCAGTATTCCGGCGTTGGGCGCGTGATGCGGATGCACGCTTTTATTCACGGCCATATCGCAGCCGCCCGCGCGAAGCAGACGTTCGGTTTGACCGAGCGCGAATGTGAGGCCATCGCGCGGCACATGTTCCCGCTCGCGGCCATGCCGCGCACGCGGATCGCATGGATCGTGACGCTGGCGGATAAAGCCGTTGCTTCCAGAGAGATGACCGCCGCGATCGGCGGCTACCTGTCTTCGGCTTATCGCAGGGTAATTGCATAAAAAAGAACCGCTGTTCGGATGCGTCTGTCCGGAACAGCGGTTTTTCATTGTCATAAGTCCTGTATGTTCATTTTCTCGAGCATCTTTTCGCGGCGCAGCTTCTCCCGGCCGATGTAGTAAGTGCCCAGCAGCACAAAGGTCGGGATGTTGCCGACGAGCAGGACCACCCCGAGCTGCGCAGCGTCGCCCAGCGTCCAGTCCGGTTCCGTTTCGACGGTCTGCTCCTGATAGACGATCTCACCCGTCTCCTGATCGATCACCTGCATTTCTGCTGTCGCGCCGCCCCGCGAAAATGCCGCGAAGCCGAGCACCATCAGCAGCGACAGCACCAGCGTGACTGCGGGCAGGATCAGCCCCGGCCAGCGGCTTTTGCGCCGCGACAGCCAGACCTCGAGCGCGATGATGCCGACAAAAACCGCTGCGATGATCAGCGTATTGAGCAGCGTGACAAGCACCGCTGTTGCGGATAAAAACACTATGATATCCCCCCCTTACAGATCCTGTATCTTCATCTTTTCGACATCCTCCCGGCGTTTCCTGCGGCGGCGGCAGAACCAGTAAACCGCCAGCAGCACGAGCGCCGGCACGAATAAGAGCAGCATTGCAAGCAGCGACAACAGCGCCTGCAGCCCATTCTCTGCCACCGACAGCGCGTTCGTCAGCAGGTTCGGCAGTACAAACAATGCGGGAAACAGCGCCAGCAAAGGCATCACCAGCCCGGGCCAGCGGCTTTTGCGCTTTGCCAGATATACCTCGAGCGCAATACAGACGACAAGTACCACGATAAACGGCACATACAGGCCCAAAGTGATGAAAATCTCTGTCGCTTTCATTACAGCACCCCCTTACAGGTCCTGCACCTGCATCCTGTCCAGCTGCTTTCTGCGCCGCCTGTCCGAGCGGCAGAAAAAGTACACTGCCAGCAGCACATATGTCGGGATGTTCGCCTGCACGAGGCTGAGCAGCGCGCTCCAAACCAGCCCGGCGGACAGCGGGAGCGGCTCGCCGTATGCCTGGGCATAACCCGCAACGGCGGCGACCGTCATAAGCAGGAGGTAGACAAACCACAGCACGGGCATCACCAGCCCGGGCCAGCGGCTTTTGCGCTTTGCCAGAAACACTTCTAGCGCGCACACTGCCGCCATGAGCGCCAAAATAACAAACCATCTGATCGGATTCATACGCCCTCTCCTTTCTTCTGCTTCTTATACTCGTTGATCAAAATCTTCGCCGTGTCAAAGTCCAGCTTGTCGTTGACGGCGAGGCGCTTGATCAGCGCGATGTAAGGCTCCTCACCCTCGCGCTCGCCGATCTCGATCTTCTGGATCAGCCGGTCGAGCCGCAGGCGCACGGTCGGATAGGTCACGCCGTACACGCCCGCGACCTCCTTGAGTGAGCCGGAGGCCAGGATGAATTTCTTGATGAAGGACACGTCCTCATCGTCCAGCTGCGCCATCCATTCGGGTACGACCTCTATCGCCACGCCATCACTTCCTTTCTCTGTATCTTTAGTATAATATTTAATTTTATTAAAGTCAATCTTTAATTTTATTTTCATTAAAAGAAAACCACCTCGTTTGTGAGGTGGTTTTTTGCATCTGCGCCGCATACGCTTTATTTCAGGTATTTCAGCCATTCCGCGCAGAGCGCCTGCCAGCGGTTCACATGGCGGTCGGGCAGGCGGCCGCGGTTCGGCTCATAGGTTTCGTAATCCGCCAGCGACAGCCCGTGGATGCCGTGCGGGAACAGGTGCACCTCATGCGGCACGCCCGCTTTCCGCAGCGCCTGCTCGATGAGCAGCGTGTTTTCCACCGGCACTTCGTCGTCCAGCGTGTGCCACAGGAAAACCGGGGGCGTATTCCCGTCCACCAGATTTTCCAGCGAAAACGCCTGCTGCCTGTCCCGGTCCGCGCCCGCCAGCTGCACAATGCTGCCGCGGTGGGCGTGCTCCCCCGCGGACACGACCGGGTAGCACAGCACGGCGGCGTTTGGGCGGTGCATCTGCAGATCCGTGCCCGGCTCGAACCAGTCCGCCCGGTGCCACACGGCCGCCAGCGTGCCCGCCAGATGGCCGCCTGCGGAAAACCCGCCAATCGCGATGCGGTTTGCGTCGATCCCGAACCGCGCAGCGTTTTCCCGCACCCATGCGACCGCCGCCGCTGCGGTGCGCACCGGCATGGTGCCGAGCGGCGCGGGCGCGCAGTCGTATTCCAGCACAAAGGACTCGATCCCGTCCCGCGCAAAGGCGCGCGCGACCGGCGCCCCCTCGCGGATCGAGCAGAACTCGTATCCCCCGCCCGGGCAGATCACGAGCGCGGGCTTGCCCACGCCCGCTGCCCTGCCGTAATGCGTCAATCTGCCGTGCGGCAGCTGTAAAACTTCCATTTTGCTTCCCCTTTCTGTGGGTATCCGGTCCCACTCAGCGTCGGCCTGTATTACCGCCCAGCGCGGACGCGATCTCGTCGCGCGCCGCCAGCAACGGCCCGCGCAGCGCAGCGATGCGCTCGTCCGACATGCGGCTGATCGGCGCGGATACCGAGATCGCATAGCTCGCCCTGCCGCTGTAATCCGGCAGCGCCGCCGCAATGCAGCGCACGCCCAGTTCGTTCTCCTCATTGTCCAGCGCATAGCCCAGACGGCGCACCCATTCGATCTCGCGGAAAAACGCCTCTTCGCTTAGAATCGTGTGCTCGGTCCATTGCGTGATCTCGCTCGCCTCCCACAGCGCGCGCACCTCGCTGTCCGACCAGGTGGCCAGGATCGCCTTACCGACACCCGTGCAGTACAGCGGGCGGCGCATGCCGATGCGCGAGAACATGCGGATCGCCCCGCGGCCGCTCTCGACCTTGTGGATATAGACGATGTCCTTTTCCTCCTGCATGACCAGATGCACGGTCTCCCCCGTTTCAGCCGACAGGCGCTCCATCGGCACGCGGGCAAGCTCGACCACATCCAGATTATCCATGATATAACCGCTCAGCTCACACAGGCGCATGCCCGCGCGGTAAATGCTGGTCGCGGCGTCGCGCTGCACATAGCCGCGCGTGCACATGCTGGAAAGCAGCCGGTGCACCGTGCTTTTATGCAGGCCGCTCTGCGCGGAAAGCGCGCCGATCGTCATGCCGCCGCGGCTGCGGCAAAGCAGCTCGAGCAGGTCAAACGCGCGGTCGAGCGACTGAACGGACGAGTTTTCTGCCATAGTAAGGCCCCCCTTTGTTCCACATTATAAAACCATGTTTCATTTTAATGGATTTTCACCAAAAAAACAAGGGAAACTTTGCACAGATTGTTTTCGAAAAACTCTTGCATTCTGACGGAAAAGTCTTATAATGAAATCATCAAGTGGATTATGAAACAGCATTCCACAATATGAAACACGGAGGAAGATCGCAATGAATGAAATTGAAAAAAAGGTTCAATCCATCGGTGTCGTACCGGTCATCAAGCTCAATCACCCGGAGCGTGACGCGATCCCGCTGGCAAAAGCCCTGATCGCCGGCGGCGTACCGGTGGCAGAGGTCACCTTCCGCGCAGCAGGCGCGGCGGTCGCCATCAAGGCGATGCGCGAGAATTTCCCGGAGATGCTCGTCGGTGCCGGCACGGTGCTGACCACCGAGCAGGTAGACGAAGCGATGGCTGCGGGCGCACAGTTCATCGTCACCCCGGGCATGGACCCCGATATCGTTGCTTACTGCCAGAAGGTCGGCATCCAGATCTTCCCCGGCTGCACCACGCCGACCGACTACCACACCGCTTACAAGTTCGGCCTTGAGGTGCTCAAGTTCTTCCCCGCCGAGCAGTCCGGCGGCATTGCCAAGATCAAGGCGATGAGCGCGCCGTTCCCGATGTTCAAGGTCATGCCGACCGGCGGCATTTCGCTCAAGAACCTCGCGGACTACGTCAAGAACCCGGTCATCGCAGCCTGCGGCGGCTCCTACATGGTCACCGCCGACCTGATCGATGGTGGCAAGTGGGATGAAATCACCGACCTGTGCAAGCAGTCGGTCGAGATCGTAAAGGCGGCGCGCAATGGCTGAGTATTCGCTGGCCCATGTGGGCATCAACGCCGCCAACAAGGAAGAGGCGGAAAAGGCCGCGCGTATGTTTGAGACCCTGTTCGGCTTTGCGGTCAAGGAGGGCAACAGCTCGTTCTTCGCGGGTGATATCGAGCTGATGAAGGAGCCGTATATGGGCAAAAACGGCCACATCGCCATCGGCACGCCGGACGTCCCGGCGGCCAAAGCCGAGCTGGAAGCCCGCGGCTTCACCTTCAACGATGCGACCGCGAAATTCAAGGCAGACGGCACGCTCAACGCCATCTACCTGACCGACGAGATCTGCGGCTTTGCCGTGCATCTGGTCGGCAAGAAGTGATCCACCAACCATTTACAGGAGGAAATAACATGAAAATCGTAACTTTCGGCGAACTGATGATCCGTCTCCAGCCGTACAACTACGAGCGTTTCGTACAGGCTGACCACCTCGAATTCTCCTTTGGCGGCGGCGAGGCCAACGTTGCCGTTTCGCTGGCGAACTACGGCATGGACGCCGCTTTCGTCACCAAGCTGCCGGCGCACGCCATCGGCCAGGCGGCTGTCAACTCCCTGCGCCGCTACGGTGTGGACACCAGCATGATCGTCCGCGGCGGCGACCGCATCGGCATCTACTTCAACGAAAAGGGCGCTTCCCAGCGCGGCTCGGTCTGCATCTATGACCGCGCGCACTCCGCAATTCAGGAAGCGACCACCGCTGACTTTGACTGGAACAAGATTTTCGAGGGTGTAGACTGGTTCCACTTCACCGGCATCACCCCGGCGCTCGGCCCGAATGTGGTTGAGATCTGCCGCGAGGCCTGCCAGGCTGCCAAGGCGCACGGCGTGAAGATCTCCTGCGACCTGAACTACCGCGGCAAGCTGTGGACCCGCGAGCAGGCGCGCGAGGCCATGACCGAGCTGTGCCAGTATGTTGACGTTTGCATCTCCAACGAGGAGGACGCAAAGGACGTATTCGGCATCGAGGCCGAGGCGACCGACATCTACGCGGGCGAGATCAACCACGAGGGCTACAAGTCGGTTGCCAAGCAGCTGGCTGACAAGTTCGGCTTTGAGAAGGTTGCCATCACCCTGCGCGAGTCCCACTCCGCATCCGACAACGGCTGGAGCGCAATGCTGTTCGACGCCAAGACCGGCGAATACTGCTTCTCCAAGAAGTACGAGCTGCGCATCATCGACCGTGTCGGCGGCGGCGACTCCTTCGGCGGCGGCCTGATCTACGCTCTGCTGAACGGCAAGAGCACTCAGGAAGCGGTTGAGTTCGCGGTAGCGGCTTCTGCGCTCAAGCACACCATCGAGGGCGACTACAACATGGTCACCGTCTCCGAGGTCGAAAAGCTCGCCGGCGGCGACGGCTCGGGCCGCATCCAGCGCTAAGACAAGTGAAGCAAAACGGCAAACGCCGTTCGCTTATCATTTGATACCTCCTAATTCAAAAGGAAGCCCCGCGCGTCGTTTGACGCGCGGGGCTTCTGCTTTTTCCGTTTGTTCAGCCCTCCGCCTGCAGGCGGGCGGCATACCGCTGCAGGATGGCAGCCATCTGCGCGCGGGTTGCGCTGCCCTGCGGGGCGAGCGCAGAATCCGTCATGCCGGTGATCAGGCCCTCGGCGTTCGCCCACTGCATCGCCGCGACCGCGTAAGCGCTGATTTCGGATGCGTCGGCAAAGCCGCTGAGGTCGGCGCCGGCCGTGGTATCATAGCCCTGCTGCTGCGCATGGCGGTACAGGATGGCCGCAAGCTGCTCGCGGGTGATGGGCTGGTCCGGCCGGAACGCACCGGCATAGCCGGTCATAATGCCGTTCGCGGCCGCCCACTGCACAGCATCCGCATACCACTGGTCTGCTGCCACATCGGTAAAGGGCGTGGTTTGTTCTGCTTCCGGCTGCCCCGCCATGCTGTGCAGCACCGCGGCAGCCATCGCGCGGGTCAGGACGGTGTCCGGCGAGAAGGTGTAGTCCCCGGTGCCGTTCATCAGCCCCTGCTCCACCACTTCGCCGACCGCGTCATAATACCATGCCTCCGCAGCCACATCGGTAAACAGGCGGCCGTATGCGGTCAGCGTACAGGTAAGGACCGGGCTGTCCAGATAGCCGTCCCGCACGGCGATACACTTTGTCGTCGTGCCGGGCGCAAAGCCGCCGGTATACAATGTGCTGGCTGCGGTCGGCTGGGAGCCGTCGGTGGTATAGTAAATCTGCGCGCCCGGGGTATCCGAGGTCAGCGTGAGCAGGCCGTTTTCATACGAAACCGCCGGCGCGGCCGCCCGCGGCATGCCCGCGACCTTTTGCACCGTGACCGGGGTGCGGGTGCCGTATTGGTCGATCCCGCAGACGGCAAAGGTCGTATCCTGCGTGATCGTGATCGGCCCGGTGTATCGGGCGCTGCCCAGATGCGGGGTCGACCCGTTTGTCGTATAATACAGCGGCACGCCTGTGTTTCCCGAGGAGAACGTGACCTGCACGCCGTCCGTCCCCGTGCTGGAGGAGATGACAGGCGCACTGTACGCGGGCAAGTTGACGCCGGCGGGCGGCGCGCTGTAGTATGCCCTGCCGCTTACCGGCGTGATGCCGCGGCGGCGCAGCAGCTCGGCGACCGTGACGCATTCATAGCCCTGCGCTTGCAAGGTGTCGATCGCGCGCAGCGCACCCTGGATGCTGGTCGGGTACAGGTCGTGCAGCAGCACGATCGCGCCGTCCTGCGCGCCGGAAATGATGTTGTTGTAGACCGTGTCCGCGTTGCGGTATTTCCAGTCCAGCGTGTCCACGCTCCAGTTGATGATGGGCGCCGGGACGTTGCTCTGCACAGTCGTGCCCAACGCGCCGCCGGGCGTGCGCACCATATCGGTGTAGCTTCCGCCCATGTGCTGGAACAGCAGCTGCTCGACCCGGCTCACCTGGCTGCTGATCGTGGAAGCGGACTGTGTGTTAAAGGGGACGATGTGGCTGTAAGTATGGTTGGCGAGCTGGTGCCCCTCGTCCCGCATGCGGGTGAGCACGGAGGCCCGGTTGACAATGCCGCTGCCGCCGTTGACGCCGGTCATAAAAAAGGTGGCGTGCGCGCCGCGCGCCTTCAGGCCGTCCAGCAGCCCCGCGGTATAGGCGGAGGGCCCGTCGTCAAAGGTAAACGCGATCAGCTTTGTCCCCGTATTCGCGCCCATTGCCGCCGGTTCTGTTTCTTCCCCCAGCGCCGCAGCATTCTGGGCAAGCGGGACAACCAGCAGCGCCACTGCCAGCAGCAGCGCGTACAGTCTTTTTTTCATGGTATTCTCCTTCCCTTCGGCGGGATGCCTTGCCTCCATTGTATGCGATTTGCGCAGGCACGTCAATCCGCCCCGCGCGGCGAGTCCTGGGGGGACTGCGGTGGAGGGACGGAAAAGCAAGGGCGGGATTGCTCCCGCCCCTGCTTAAATTACCTTATATCATATACAAACTCTGCATTCTCACCATTCCCGCCCGGCAAGCTGACAACTAATTCTAACGGATTTTCTGTATCGCTTTGTAATTCAATGGGTACTTCAAAATAGCCTTTACATTGACGGCTCGCCGATAATGGCTCAAATGTTTCATCGACATTATAGTAACCTTGTCCATCTTCTATAACAAATTCATACGTATCAAAAGTATACCCATCTCCATAACGAATTATAAAACCTATATGATTTTCGCTCCATGTACCTATTTCTGCTGTTTCTTTTCCAGAGTAGCCTAATTCGGCTGTGAAATACAAGTATATGTTACCAGAATCAGGGGT
>DGYFR06201__coassemble_660_pt1 | contig 30066 bp, 27 predicted proteins | sample DGYFR06201__metabat2_high_PE_040 | metagenome-assembled genome bin DGYFR06201 | reverse complement strand
AAACGCGGAAAGCCAGAAATGACTTTAGATAGACTACATACATTTTCAACAGAGTTTTTCAGAAGAATTTGTAGGCAACACGGCATCAACACAGCAGATGCAAGTGGAAATGAGTATCCATTACATTCTCTTGTTGGCTCCTTGAGAAAGTGGTACCGCGACAATAATTATTTTGAATCCGAATTTTGCGTTGTTGCCATCCAGAACACTATAAGCATCTTCGAGAAATTCAATAGCATTCGTAACAATCAAAGTGCAGCGCATCCAAATACAATTTTAAATAGGATTGAAGCGGAATATGTACTTAAAGTTGTGATAGAGACTCTAAAGTTTGTTGAAAAAATCGAAAATGCCTCCTTGCACGAAACCTCTCATGATTTGTCAACGCCTGAAGAAGATATGGGAGACTTGCCTTTTTAATAGGGTGTGGACATGCATACAACGACATGTCCACACCCTCATTTTTAATGCGTCTCAAATTGAGACGCATTTCGACAAGCCTCCTCTTTATGCCGTCTCGCCAAAGGTCGTGGTCATCAGCTTGTACAACTCCGTATCGCGGGGGATTTTATTGACAAATGGAACAATGGCGCTGCCCACGCGGATCAGGCCGCTGCCCACCTCCGCGTTGGTGATGTAACTCATCTGCGTTTGCGAGATGTTAAGCAGCTTGGCAAGTTCGGCGCGGTCAGTAGATGCCTGATTGTACAGGAGCAGAAATTCACTGTTGGCCAGCATCAGCCGGGCCGTCTCCGAGTTTAGGCACTCCTCCACGTTCTGGGTTGCCGCGGTCATGGGCGCGCCGTACTTCCGAAAGCGTTTCCACGCCCGGTAGAGGAATTGGGCACTGTAATGGTAGCGGAAGAACAGGTAGCACTCGTCAATGAACACCCATGTATAGACGCCGCGCTTTCTGTTCTGAATCACGCGGTTGCGGATGGTCTCCAGCCCCACGGTCAGGCCGGTGGGCCGGAGCTGTTCGCCCATCTCGTAGAGGTCGAGGACAGTAATGCGGTTGAGCAAATCCACATTGGTGGGATGTGCAAAGATGTTGAGGCTGCCCTCGATGATGATTTCCGAGGCCAGCGCGATCTCCTTGGCCTCATTCTCCGGTTGTTTCAGAATTTCTGCGCGCCAGTCGGTAAGCAGCACCTCGCGGCTCTGGCCTCCGGCTCGGCGGGCCTGTCGGTAGACATTGGCGGTGCAGCGGTCAATGATGGATTTCTGTGCCGCGCCCAGACTCCCCGCGCCCATTTGCTGCTCCAGCACGCTCATCAGCATTTCAGATTTGGCCGCTATGGGGTTTTCGTCATCCCCGTATCCGTCCGTCATCGCCATGAGATTGATGTGCTGGGGGCTGTTGGGGGAAAACTCAATCACCGAGCCGCCGTAGGCTTTTGCCAGCGGGATATATTCTCGCTCGGCATCTATGATAATTACTTCGTCATTGGTTCCGAGGACGATGTTGGAGATTGCAGTTTTCATGCCCACGCTTTTACCGCTGCCGGATACGCCGAGGACAAAACCATGCGGATTTTGCAGCTTTTTCCGGTCACAGAAAATGGGCTTTTTAGACAACGGATTGATACCGTAGAACATCCCGCCGATGTCCGAGACCTCCTGCACCTTAAAGGGAATCAGCGCGGCGACGCCCTCGGTGGTCATGGTGCGGTTGGCCTGTACGCGCCGCAGGCCGTAGGGCAGCGCCGTGTTAAGGCCGCGCTCCTGCTGCGCCCACAGCACGCCGAATTGACACAGATACTTCTGCCCGATGGTGGTCAGTGTCTCCGTGTCGGCGTCCAGTTCCTCCTTGCTGTCGGCAAAGTGGACAAGGGTGACGGTGGCTACCATCATGCGCTGATCGCGGCTGGTGAGGTCGTCCAAAAATTCGGTGGCCTCGTTGCGGAGCTGTTCCAAGTCATAGGGGACGCGGGCAGAAAAGTTGTTGTTGGCGTTCTGTTTTTGCTGCCAGCGGGTGATGTCCGATTCGATACCAAGGATGTTGCTCTGCATATCCTTGACCGCCTCATCCGTCGGAATCGGCAGGATGTCAATGGACAGTACAAGGTTGCGGGGAAAGTCCGACAGCTCTGTAATGAGCGTGTCCTTCAGATAGCTGGCAAACTCCCGCAGCACAAGGACGCGGCCATAGCGATTGCCCATGATAAAGTGGTCAAAATTCACTTTCAGTCCGTCCGGGCAGATATAGTCCCGGAAGTCGTGGCCTTTGCGCATGGTCTCGCTCATGTCAAAGCGGTAATACTGCTCGTTGCCGGGCCGGAAGATGTCATGCAGGATGCGCAGGCGCTCGTGGTTGGAAAGAGGCTGTATTGACGAGGACAGGCGCGCGAAGTTTTTGGACAAATCCGAATCCACGCGGCTGAACAGCGTCCTTGCGTCCTCTATGTTTTTCTTGGATACGGAGACGGTGATGTACTTGTCCTGCATGAGATTGTCCCGGCCCACGGCGCTGCTCATAACAATTTGGTTGGACTCTTTGCGGTAGCGGTCAAGGCCGTCGCCCTGCTCGGTCATCAGCATCATGCGCTCAAATTCCTTTTGGTTGTGGCGGCGGTTGCAGATGGTGATTTTCGATGTGGCCTCTGTGGGCAGGCTGTTGAGCACGCCGGAATAGGACTGGAACATGATGCGCTGGTCATCTTCACCGGCCACAGCGTAGTTTATATCCGTAAAGCGCCATGTGCGGCTGTATTTCTCGCCCACTTGCCAGATGCCGTCCTTGTAGATGCGGCGAATAGGAATAGACTGCTGCACACTGCGGGGAACATTGAATTTCTCCCTCTCTGAGCGGTTGGCCGCGATCAGCGTCTTAATCATGCTTATCCTCCCCCTTGCAGCACTCGTAGAAATAGTTTTCTGCCTCAAAGCCGCGTGGCCGGGAGCGCAAAAGCGTCTCAATCACGGCCCATGCGAACTGCTCAAAGTACATCCCGTTGTAGCGAAAAAAACCGGCGACGCCGAGGGGCGCGGCGGCGAGGATGCAAAGCCAGCTTGTAATCTGGTCGCCCAGAATGTTGTGCAGGCCGAGATAAATACCTACTGCCGCGCCCACCGCCAGAACACAGCAGGCAAGCTGCCGGAACGAGAGGCCAAAGAAGATACTCTCCTGATGCTTGCGCACTTCCTTATTGATTTTAATTTCCATAGAAAACCTCCATATACGGAAATGCGTCTCAAATTGAGACGCATTTCGACAGGTGTATTTTGTCCTGCGATTTCGATTTTTTGACAGGGTTTCGGTCCCATGAGATAATATTAGTAGAGGAAACCCACACAAAATTTGAAATACAGGAGGTTGAATTTTTATGTTGATGCAAGTCGTTATCGTAGCTGTCTGCCTCAGTCTGTTGCCCCTGCTCATAAAGCTCATTTTCAAGCTGCGCCTGTTTCCGCTGGTGCTGTACGTCATCCTTGCAAACACGGCGTTGGCCGGATGGGTACAGGCCCACGAGGCCGCAAGCGTTGCCATCTTCGGTGTGATTACGGCGCTCACTGTGCTAAGCTGGCTGCTGCCGCTTGTCCGGCGTAAGCTGGCCGAGCGCAGGCAGATGCAGGCGCTTTTACGGCAGGTGGAGATCGCCCGGGCGCAGGGGATACAAAATCCCAGCTTTCGGAAAGAAAACGGGCGTTTCGTATTGGTGACAGACAGGGAATAGGATACGCATAAAAGCGGCGGGCTGCGGCCCGCCGCTTTTATGCGCAGAGGGGCAGTTGCAGTTTCCGCTCCACCGTGATAATGGTGTCGTTGTGATTGCCGCCGTGGGCGATCAAGCGGATGTGCAGCTTTTCAAAGCCGTATTTTTTCCCGATGCCGCCGCTGTTCCAGCCAAAGGAGATTACGATGCCGTCAGGCCGCACGATGCGGCTGATCTGCTCTTTCTGCCTGCGCCAATAGCTGTTCTGTGTTGTTTCCCGGTTTACGGTCATGCCGAATTTCTTATAGCACTCACTGACCTGCCGGGATGAAAACGGCGGGTCGTAGAGGACAGTATCCACGCTTTCATCGTCAAAGCGTTTCAAAAACTCCTCCGCATCCAGATGCCAGTCTGTGTCATATTGCGTGTCGAGGTCATTTGTGATATTCGCCAGCCGTGAACGGTTGGCAAACGGGTCGATGGTCAGGCCCTTGCGATATTGCTCAATCAGTTCCAGCGCGGGCCGCATTTCAAATGTGTTTTTGCTCGGCATAGACCAGTGCCGGTCTATAATGGGCTGCTCTGCTATCATCTTCACCTCCAATGGCTCTCTCATAGGCCGAACATCTCCCGTATGATGTGGTCGGCGCCTTTAATAAGCCCCACCAGCACGAGCATATTGAAGATGGTCTCGGCTATGTAGTTCCACGACATGGTGACGGCAGACATAGACGTGTCCACCGCTGAAGTACCCGACGCGGAAAAGGCCGTGAAGATGAGACACGCCAGCACAACAACGGCGCCCTCCATACACACGCCGACATAGCTTTTGACAAACGATTTGCCAATAAAGGACTGTCCCTCCCCGGCAAAGCTGGAAAGGGGCAGCGGCGCTAAAGCGGTGTACATGTAGATTTTGAAAAAACGGGAATATACCGTGAGTATCAGCACAAAGGACATGACGGTTATAAACAGGCTCCCCAGCAGGGAGACCAGCCACAGAGGGATGCTCGCTAAAAATCCCACGTCCTCTATGGCGTCAATAATCTCCTGCGGCATGGTCACGCTGGCCGCTGACATGGCCCCAATCCGATTCATCATGGTCTGCACAATGCTGCCGCAGATGGCAAAGAGCGTGGTCATAATGTCCAGCGCGTAGCCCACGGCCACCTTTGCCGCCGCGAACCGGATAAAATGCCGGATGGCGTACTCCGGGCGCTGGATTTCCCGGAACGATGCCGCGCTCTGGAATACGCCCATCGCAAAGAACAGCACCAGCAGCGCATAGCCCACGGCTTTCAGACTGCCGTTGATCCCGACAATTACATCCCAGACGAGGCCGCCCTTGAAGTCCTGCGGCGTTGCCGTCACCAGCGTCCAGATTTCCTCTAACTTCTCATTCCATGTCTCCAGTGCGTTTTGTAAGTTGCCGACAATCCAGTTATCACTCAAATTTTCACCTCCAGACGCGAGAAATGCGTCTCAAATTGAGACGCATTTCGACAAGGGGCAGCGGCGTGTTGTCTGCGCCGCTGCCCGTGGGTTTCTTACACGACGCCGATAGCAGTCAGGATTTCCTTAGCGAAAGCAATCAGCAGACCACCGAACAGACACAGAAAGCCCTGTGTTCTCTGGCTGGCGTCATGGCTCTGTACACTCATGCCTACCTGCACGACGCCCCAGCCGAGGATGATGATACCGATGGCGCGGATGCACGAGAAGATAAAATCACTCAAATTATTAACAATGGTCAGCGGATCGTCCGCGGCATAGGCCGACATGGGCAGTACGGCACACATCAGCACCAGCGCGGCGGCGCGGATATAGGCGCGCTTGATGCGCTTTTCGTTCAGTTTCTTCATGCGGTTTCCTCCAAAAATTCAATTTCATCAAGTGATGTAAATTCAAAAGGCAAATCCGGCAGCGCATAGCTGACGCCCGGACGGTGGGTGTACGGCTCGGCACCGCCAGTCTCGGTGTATTTCACATTGGGATGCTTGAGCACGTCATACTTCAGGTCGATCACCGGCCTCTCGCCGCGCAGCAGGACAATTTCATAGTCGTTGTCCAGCATCCGCACCTCGTCCGGCGTCATCAGTTCGCGCCCCGTCTGTTGGAAATTCTGCGAGTAGGAGCCGTTGCGCCCGCGGCTGCGGCTGGCGGTCTGTGTGTCAATGGTCTCTTTCCCCAGCAGTTCGGAAATGTACTTGTGCGATTCTTTTTCATTACCGCCGAGATAAATTAAGCAGTCCGCATTTCCTATGATGCCTTCCCAGTCGTCGCGAAAGAGCGCCTTTAGCTGGCTGATGTTTTGTAGGATGATGGTAGACATGACGTTGCGGGAGCGCATCGTGCTCTGCAAGCGGGCGTAGCCATCCGGCAGCGAGACGTTGGCAAATTCATCCATGATAAGCCGCACCGGGACTGGCAGCCGGCCCCCGTGGAGTCGGTCTGCACTGTAATACAGTTCTTGAAATGCGCAGGTGTAGAGCATCCCCACAAGGTAGTTGAGGGAATTGTCGTTGCTGTCCGGCACGACACAGAAAATAGCCTGCTTGCGCTCACCCAGCTTGCCCAGCTCCATATCGTCCTCCGCTGTGACACCTGCCACCGACGAGATATTGAACGCCGCCAGACGGACAGCGGCGCTTATAATGATGCTCATGCGAGTTTTGTCCGGCGCCTGGGCGTAGATTTTGTACTGCTTGACCGCGATGTGATCCGGCTGCTCCTCCTCCAGCGCCTCAAACAGCAAATCCAGCGGGCTTTGATAATCGTCGGAGTCCTCCCGCGCACCGGCGTGGTTGAGCATGTACATGACCATCTCCATTGTCTGTTCCTCCGGCGGGGCCTCGTAAAGCAGATAAAAGAAGATGGCGCTGTCCAGCGCGATTTCGGACTTCTCCCAGAACGGATCGTTTTGCTGGGCGTTCTTCGGCGTGGTGTTTTTGATGAGGTTGTCCACCAGACGCAGCACGTCCGTGTCCTTCCGAATATACCTGAACGGATTAAAGCGGTCTGAGTGGGCGAGGTCTACGAGGTCAAAGACGCGGATTACATACCCGCGCCGGAGCAGCAGCGGCGCCACGGAGCGCAGCATTTCTCCTTTGGGATCTGTGACGATGTATGAGGTATTTGCGAGCATGAGGTTTGGGAGACAGAAAAATCGGGTCTTTCCTGCCCCGGAGCCACCGACAACAATTTGCAGCAGATTGCGGCGGTGCTTTCTGCCGTCCAGCCCCATCTGAATGTTGCGGGAGAGGATGACGTTTTGGGATGGGTCTTTATCCCTGTACTTGGCGTTGAGCTTTTTCGGGTCTCCCCATGCCGCGCTGCCGTATTCCTCGCCGGGGCGCCTGTTGTGTCGGCTGGTGTAGTACATCACGATGGCAAACGCATACAGCACCAGCGCGCCCAGCATGAATTTCAGTGTGTGCGCCGTCCAGTGAATCGCAAAGGGGTGCTGGATCACAATAGAAAACTGCCCCATCCAGTCAAAGACGGTCATGCCGTCCTCGTAGGCGTAGGCCGCGATTATGGCCAGCCAGAGGACGGGAATGGCCATCAGGCCCCACACGGGCAGCGTGCTTTTGAAGTCCTGCTCTCGATGCAAGCTGCCGCCTCCTTACCGTCCATGCTCCGGCGGCTGTCTGTACCGACTCCGGCTCGGCCCAGCCGGTGACAGCGCCTTGTAGATGGTTTCCCGGTTGCGGCGGCACTCCTCGTCAGTGGCTCCGCTCTGAGTAATTTCACAGGTGTGCAGGTCGCGGATGCCGCTGGCTTTCACACGGTCAAAAGAACAGCCGTCCAGCGTGGAGTCATTAAAGCGCACTCTGTCCATGATGCAGTCCAGCGCAGAGCAGCTTTTCAGATTTGTGCGGATAAACCCGCCCCGGCGCTGTGTGCAGTCGTAAAAATGGGTGTGCGCCATTGTGCTGTCTGCGACGATGAACCATGATAGATAGCAGGAATGAAATTCACAGCTATACAGGCTGGTGTCCGCAAACTCCGTACTCACCATCCGGCAGGCGGCAAAGGCGCAGCCGTCGAAGATGCAGTCAACGCAGTGGGTGCTATCCGGCAGGCAGTAGATAGTCACATGGTCAAAATACGCGCCCTCGAAAAAATCCGGTGGGAAACCGCCGTTGGCCGCCCAGTCAAAAATGCGCTGGTTGACAATCTTCAGCGGCGGTTCGCTGCCCCGGTCATACAATTTATATTTGTACCGCTTTTTGCCAGTGAGCGTGTAGGCATGGAACATAGCTGCTTTCTGATCCATAAATGCCTCCATGTCCCGCCGCACACCGGCTATCTCGTCGGCGTAAGATTCGCCGCATTTTTGCTCCAGCTCGGCAAGCAGGCTGTCCATGCCGCGCTCGCCGCGGCCCTGCAAAATGTCGTTGACAGCGCGTACCGTTTTGGCGCGCTCACTGGCCGGATAGCCAGCAGGGTCGGCCAATTCCAGATAATCCGCAATACGCTTGCTGATCTCACGGGTACTTTGCACAGCCCTATACTCCAAAAGTATAAGCAATCCCTCCTTAAAGGAGCAGAAATGCGTCTCAAATTGAGACGCATTTCTGCATAATCCGACAAAAGCCTTTATTTACTCCACTGTTCGCCGGAGCCGTCCTTGTAGGCGGTGTGGGCGTTGGCAGATTCCATCACATCGTAATAGGCCCAGTGATCCTCGGTCATATCATGGAATGTGACGAGCCGGTTGATATTCTCGTCGATGTATGCCTCGTCAGCCTCGCGGCCCAGCAGCCGGTTGACGATGGTGACAACCTCGGCGCGGGTGATGTCAACGCCGGGCCGGAATGTGCCGTCGCCGTAGCCCTCGATCCAGCCGTGGACGGCGGCGTCCTGGATGTACTCAGCGGCCCAGTAGCCGTCCGACACGTCGTTGAACTCGGCGTACTGCTCCATAATCTCGGCGTTGCCATCGCCGTAGACTGCAAAGAACCGAACCGTCATAGCCACAAACTCGGCGCGGGTGATGGGCTCGTCGCCGTGGAACAGGCCATCGTCAAAGCCCACGGCGATGCCGTAGCCGGTGAGATACTGGACGTAGCCAGCGTACCATGCGTCGGGATTGACGTCCTCAAACTGAACGCCGCTGTCGCTGGGGATGCGCTCGCCCAGCCGGTCAGAGAGCAGGCGGGCGAAGATGGCGCTGGCCTCGGCGCGCGTCATGTTGCGCTCCGGCCCAAAGCTGCCGTCCTCATAGCCCACGATGTAGATGCCGTGGTACTCGGACTCGGTGACAGCGGGGACGGTCAGCTTGCCGTCCTCGTCGGTTTCGCCGCGCTCACTCTGGCCCAAGTCGCCCTTGACGATAACCGTCACACCCTCCTGCGGGTCGCGCTCGTTATCCGTGACCGTAATGGTGATGCGGTTGTTCTCGTCCATGTCCTCGCCGTCGGGCAGGGTGACAGTGATGTTGCCCGTCTTGCCGATGTACACCTCCGCGCCCTCGATGGGGCGTCCGGTTTCGTGGTCCTCAACCGTGACGGTCAGCGTCCACTTATCTCCGTCCTCATCCTCATAGCCCACGGTGGCGTCGCCGTCCTCATTGGTCTTGCCGGTGGTGCCGGGAACGGTAATCTGCCCGCTGGCATTGGTGGCGTCCTCGCAGTAGTTGTCATTCCGGTCAGTGACGGCGATGAACATATCTGCCACAGGGGACTTGTCCTCCACAAGCTGGACAGTTACGGTGGTCTGGTCGGCATAGTCCAGCAGCCGCCCGCTGGGGAGCAGGATGGACAGGGTATCGTCCTCGTGGAGCGTTACTGTGGCGCCAGCTACGGGGTTGGTGGTGTCCGTATCCGTGACGGTCACAAGGTAGCCACCCACAATGGCCTCGCCGTGTTCATCCGTGGTGGATTGATTGTAGATTTTCTCAATTTCCTCGGTTTCCAGCGTTTCACCGCAGACCTCGCACTCTTTATGCTTGCTACCCTCGCTGTCGGTGGTAGGCTCCACGTCGATGATCCAGTCGCCGGGCTGGTGTCCGGCGGCGTCAGTGTAGTCGCCCTTGTAACTGTCGCCGCAGCGGGTGCAGGTGTAGGTGGTGTAGCCCATCTCGGTGCAGGTGGGGTCTGTTACGACGGCCTCATAGTCGTGTCCGAGGGCGTTTTCAATCACGGCGCCGCAGTTGGTGCAGAGTTGGGGTGTGGTGCAGGTGGCAGCCTCGCCGGGGACATGGCCGCTGGCGTCGCCGCCCTCCAGACGGGTTGCCCCACAGCGGGTGCAGGTGTACTCAATCACACTCTCTCCGGTGCAGGTTGCCCCGGTGATTTCCTTGCCCTCATCCCAGCTATGGCCGAGGGCATCCGTGTAATCCGTGACAAAGCTGGAACCGCAGCCCTCGCAAATGTGGAGGGTATGCCCGCCCGCCTCACAGGTGGCGGCGGTCACTTTGGCGATATAATCATGGGGCAGCGCAGAGGTGATGTCCTCGATGTGCCTGTCGCCGCAAATGGCGCACTCGCGCACCGTGTAGCCGGGGCTGGTGCAGGTGGCACTGACAGAGTAGGTCATGTACTCGTGCTCACCCTTGGGGGTGCTGGTCTCTTTCACATCGCCGCAGCGTTCACAGATTTCCAGCACTTTGCCGTCTGTTTCGCAGGTGGCGTCACGGATGACAGTGCTCTGGTAGGCGTGGCCAAGCTGCGCGGTGTAGTCGCGTTTTTCGGTGCGCCCGCAGTCTACGCAGACGTAGCGGTCATAGCCGAGGGTGAGGCAGGAAGCGTCCACGCTGTTCAGCAGTACCCAGTTATGGTTATCTCCGCAGAAATCATCGGAGCAGCAGTCCCCGCCGCAGTCGCCGTCACAGGCACAGTCCGGGTTGCCGCAGCCGCAGGCACAGTCGCCGGTGGACGCATCGTAGAGATGGACATAAGCGACGCCGTTTTCCGTCATGTCGGTGTCCTTGTAGGTATAGGTGATCTCATAGTAAATGGGGTAGCTGCCCGCCTCGGTGTAATTGGGGGCGCTGGTCAGCGTGCAGCTATCCGCGCTGTGTCCATAGCGGATTTGTGTGGTGACGCCGGATTCAGAGAGGTCGGAGACGGTGACGGTGTGGGGCTGGCCGTCTACGGTGCCGTAGTAGTTGGCAATCACGGCCTTGGCTCCGGTGTAGCTGGTCACGGCGTAGTCACAGAGGGTGCAGCTCTCCATCTCCACAAAGCGCCCATTTGCAATCTCGGGACGAATGGCGCTCTCCATCGTGTGGCGCTCCAGCGTGCTGTTTTCCGCGTAATGGGTGCCGTAGCAGAAACAGCAGTAGGTGCCGCCGGTGACGGTCTTGGTGTGGTAGGTGTCGTCCGTGTACTCGTAGGTCACGGTTTCGTCCAAGTCCTCCATGAACTCGGCGGCACAGTCGTAGAGGATGTAGATGTTCTTGCCATAGTCATAGGCGTCCTTGCCGCTGTTGGAGTTTATGACGCCGCAGGTTTCACAGCAGGATTTCGTCCAATGAAAGCCCGTGTATGTCGCATCGACGCCGGGGGTGCCATCCAAAATGGTGCCCTTGGTTTCACCATCTGCCATCGTACCGTCTGAATAGATGACGTTCCGAGTCATAGCAGACACCCCATCCACCGTGTACTCCGGTGTGCGCCACACCGTCGAGGTGGTTTCCATATCGCACTCAGCGCAGTAGAAAGTCTCCTGCGTCACGACGGCGTTGGCGTCCAGCTCGTCCGTCCTGTCGAGCGCAGTGATCCAGTGCTCGGCGGGGTCGTGGTAAGCATTATCTTGGATGGCAAATGCGCTGGGTACAAGGCCGACGCACAGCACCAATGCCAGCAGCAGGGAAAGAAGTCTTTTTGCTTTCATCAAGTTACCTCCATATTAAATATAGTAAGAAAGTCGAAATGCGTCTCAATTTGAGACGCATTTCCTGTTACCGCCAGCGGTCAGGCGGCGGTGGGCAGCGGCGCTGCCGCCGTCCCATCATGGACACAGCCGGCACCTGTGCCGGCTGTGAGGGTGTTTTCCCCTTGGTGACACAAAACCCGCGGGACGCGGCCAGTCAAGGCCCGCCTCCTAAGGAGGCGGCTCGCGGCGATTGCGCAGGCAATCGTCCGGCCTTGACGGGGCGCGGCTCCGTGGGTATCCTCCCCGCGGGGGAAAACATCCGTTTCACTGTCTTTATCTCACAGGCGGGGTAAAGGTGTTGCGCGTCCGCTGCTGCGGCGTGATCTGTTGCTCAATGCCCCGGCTCATGCGCTTAGCCATTCCCTGTACATAGTCCAGCAGATACTTCCGGCTGTCCGTGTCCAGCCCGTCATTGAGATTCGCAATTTCCGATGCGTCCGGCAGCGCCCGGTCTATACCAAAGTTGCGGCAGAGCAGATAGGATACACTGTCCGCGTACAGTTCGCAATTTGCCCTGTCATACTCCGGGTTCCTGCCCTTATCATGGATGCGGGCAAGGGCGATCTCGGCGGCAACTGCTGAGAACACCTCGCGGTCTGAATAATCCGGGTTTACCAGCAGCGTCATGCTCCGCTGGTCATAGAGGGCAACGTCTCCGAGTTCTCTGCTGGACTGCACCAGCACCGGCGAGTAGTTGAGCAGCGTTGCCAAGGCTTTTTCCGTCTTTGGCGTATTGTCCACCAGCGTAATCGGGCGCGTGTACTCCCGGCCCTGCGTCTGGGAAATGTCGTAGGCCATGCCTACATCATAGCCCCGGCCTTTGGCGCGGGAGGAGCGAACAAAGATTTTCGCGCCGTTACCTGTCTCCTGCGCCAGCACATGGCGGCCCAGCGACTTCCACCGATCCTCGGTGCCGATAATCGTGGGTTCATTGAGCTGGAACATGGCAAGGGCAATATTGCCTGCGCTGTATGTGGCGTTATCTCCCTGCAAGGTGAGATATTGGCAAAAGGACGCCGGATCGCTGGTAATGACCATGATGCCCTCGTTCTGCATGGCAGAAGTCTGTTCCCGGTTCTCCTGCATCTGTTGTTTCCACGATTCATCACGGACCGTCTTGTCCCGGATCAGGTTTTCAATATTGGCCAATTTTCAACCTCCTATCTGGTCTTGATATGTGTGCGCTCTGGATGGCTCTGCCCTTTGCTGGCATATTCCAGCGCGGCCAGCTTGCTTTTGACAGACGGCTTTCTTTCCTCACTGGTCTGTTTCGTCTGCGGCTGCGTCAAGCCACTCCCGCGCTCTTGTGAGGAGTTCTCGCGTGGAGCGCGGGGCGCGGCTTTTTTTGTGGGCTGCTCCTCCTGCTGCTTTTCCGGGATGGGATAGCCCATGAGTTCCAGAACATAGTTCATCTGCGATGTATAGCCCTCATTGGAAACCAGTGTGATAAGGCCGTCCTCTTGGTTCTTTTTCTTGACGCCGGAGTAGAGGACGCCAAATTCCTTGGCGTACTGGGTAAATTTCGTCCAGTCCTTTTCCTCGATTTGAAAAAACTTCAGTTCACGGGTATCTTGCAGCAGCCGTCCCATGTTGGTCTTGCCCATGACCTTTTTGTTGTCCTTGGCAAGCGCCAGCAGGAACGCGGCAAGGTTTTTACTGCCGGAGGCCAGCAGTTTAATGGCCTCCTCCGTCAGTTGGATTTCAGTACGGACGATTTGATCCGCGGCCTGCCCGCCTACTTCCATCCGTCACCGCCTCCCTTGATACACTGGATGAAATCCAGTGTGCTGCAAAGCTGCACATGGGTAAGGCTGCGGTGGGCAAGTCCCCGGACAGCCGCCGCGCGTTCCTCGTCCGGCAACTCCATGATGCAGCGGATGCTTTTGGACATGGCTGCATAGTCCAGCACGACGGCGCTACCCTCCGGGCTGTGCCGCGCGTTGCGGGTGATATGCAGGTGCAGCGCCAGTTCATCGCCGCTGGGCGTATCCAGCCAGAACAGATTGTCCGGGCTGTCCCGCTGGAAAGCATCCTCGAACCGGCAAACACGGCATTGGCCGCGGCGCAGGAGCAGCAGATATTCCCGCGTAGTCTGGCAGTCAAGGGCCTGCGACGCGCGCTCAATGCTCTCCCTCGCCTCGGGATGATAGGCCGCGATCAGCGATAAGAGGATTACGAGGTCTTGCTTTATGATTTTCTTCATGATGGGCAACACTCCTGTTGTTGGAGTGGGATTCCCGCCCGCCCATGACAGTGTTTCGGATAATGGGGATGTCTGCACGAATTGCGCCGCACAGCCGCAAGTCCCGGCGATATGCCCGCAGTCTGGCCGTCAGCTCCGCAATCTCGCCGGACACGGCCTCGTCGCCGCCGCGCCGGAGCCTGTACAGTTCCCGGCGCTGTTCAGTCAGCGCCTCTATCTGCACTTCAAGGGCCTCCGTGAGCATGGCGAGTTCCGCGTCTGTGTCAATGCGGTTTTTGTGGAGAAACTGGAATTGCCGGGTGTACCGCTCAAACTTAATCACTTCCGCTTTGGACACCGGCGTTTTGGTGCGGTGGGGCGCTGCGCCTCGTGCGTTTCGCAGCAGATATAAATATTTAAAATACAGGGCGCGAAAGCCTTTCAGCTTGACCGGCCTGTATGTAGTAAGATTACCGCGCAGTCGATACGTTTTCCGCGGCGGCTTTGGCGCCGGTGCGGGCCGGGCAGCACTGCGGCCATCGGACAGGCGCTCTTTCAGTTCGCTCTCCGTATAACCGGCACCGAGGCTGTCCAGCCGGATAAACCGCTGGCTGTCCGGCGGCCGGATGGCCGTGTACTTGCGCTGTGGCCCGGCCTTGACTGCGTAGCCGCGGCGACGGAGTTGGTCTAAAAAGGTCTTGTAGGTAAAGGACTCTTTCAAAACCTCGTCTATGTCCCGGCGTATCATGGCGCGGATGGTGGGCTTGCCCTCGCGCTCTGCCTGCCACTCGGCATAGTGCTTGCCCTTGCCCTGCGGGGTAATGACAGACAGGTTATTCTCCCGGCAGAGGGCGTCCGAGACAGCCCGGACGCCGTTGTAGTAGGATTCCGGCGAGGAATGGTATTTGCGGCCATCTATACAGGACACGGAATTGATGACCACATGGTTATGCAGGTGGTGTTTGTCCAGATGGGTGCCGATTACCACTTCAAACCTGTCCCCGAACAGCTCACGGGCAAAGGCCACGCCGAGGGCGTGGGCCTGCTCCGGCGTCACCTCGCCGGGGGCAAAGGACTGGATGAAGTGATACCCCAGCACGCCGCCGGTCTTGCGCCACCGCTCTTTTGTGGCGCACATCTCCCGGTAGGCGGTCTGGGGGCTTTGGCAGTTGATGGCCGTCTCAAATAGGCGCTGCTCCGTTTTGCTGCGGTTTACGACGTACTCAATCATCCCGTTCAGTCCGGTTTTCTTTTCGTTGGCAGCATAGGAGACGCTACGATCCAGACGGCTACGAATGGCAAAGACCTTGGTGTAGGCCATTAGAGGGCCTTTACCGTCTGCCAGATTTGCGCCTGCATCTGGACAATGGAGGCGATTTCCTCCTTTGAGATATGGCCACAGGTATTGGCAACCTTGGCGATTTGGTTGATATTCGTACCGATGCCGGATAACTGCCGGAGGATCGCCGTCCACGTCTCCGGCGGCCGAGGCCGTAGCTGTGCGCCCATGATAAGGCTGCGCACCGTAGGCTCCAGCTTGAGGCCGCTGAGTTCGGCCAGACGGCACAGGCGGGCGTATTCCTCCGCGCTCAGCCGTAAGGTCAGGCTCTTGACGTTTTCACGCATGGCCTCACCTCGCACACTGGCTCCATCATTCATCACTCCGTTTCACAAAAAATGCGTCTCAAATTGAGACGCATTTTGACAAGGTATTCCGTTGGGGATTTTAAGGGGTTTCCCCTTAACAAGCGCATTTTGATGGCAAAATGCTATGCTTGCAAGGACAGCGGCGCATACGCGCCGCTGTCCTCCTGCCCGCCTCCGGCGGGCCTTGTTATCTAACGGCAGCATCCCGCTGGCGTTCCTTTGGCTTAGCGCGGAAAGACACATCAAGGAAATGGTCGGCGTCTAAAATGTATTCGCAATTCATCCATTTATCTGATACCCGTCTTTCGGCATCCATACGGTTCTCGGCCTCTACTTCTACCACCATTCCCAGCCGTTCCGTTATCTGTACACGATATGTTTTCAAAGCTGCACCTCCTATCTGGCGTCCCCGCGGCTCTTGGCCGGGGCTTTTTTCTGCGGCTGCTTTGCCGCGGGCTTTTTCGGCTCGTCTGGGAGCAGTGTGGAAATGTCCTGATCCTCTACAAAGTCCAAAAGCTCCTGCGGCGTGGGGACATGGGGCTGGACAGAATAGCCGGGCAGCAGATGGCCGTTGACGCGGAAGATATGCGCCTTATCCTCCGGGATTTGTGGGGAGATCTCCGTGAACAGGTGCGCGTACTGCTTGAAACGGCCCTGCACATATTTCTCCGCTTTTTCCTTATCCGTGTAGCGTTTTTGGTCTTGGCCGTCAAATTGGTAGGAGGCATAGGGGGTTTCCCTTTTCTTGGGGGCGTTAAATGCGATACCCCACGAGACCGTCCATGAAGTGGGAACGGACTTCTTCAGCTTGTGGTCATAGCTGGTGTTCTCCTGTATGCGGTAGTGCATGACATAGACCATGTTGCTGATCTCCACGCGGTCATAACTGTCCTTGACCCATTGGTTGGAGGTGTGCTTGACGGCTGGGGTTTTCACATATTCCATCGCCTTGCGGAGTAAGAGGGTCTGCGCACCCTGCACCTCCCATTCACTGACAGCGGCACATAGCTTTTGAAAAATTTCCTGTTCCTTTTCCTCACTGGCTGTAATCTGCCGCTCCAATTCTGCGGGAGGCTGTGCGACAAGGGGCGTCAGGTCGGCATGATGGCTGTTGAAGTAGAGATTGTGAGAAATGCTGAGTTCCTCGCCCGTTTTCAACCTGTCACCCCACTTCCTGACATCGTAGAAAGACTTTTGTTCCTCCGGCATGGCGTTCACCTCGCTTTCCCCGGAGTGGATTTCTTCTTCTGGCGTTCCGGCCAGTTGGCGGCAAGCTGGTATCGCTGGGCAAGCTGCTCCGACGTGACGTACTCCTTGGCCACATAGCAGCCGAAGTCCGGGTACCACCATGTCAGCCGCTTGCTGTCCGGCACACGCTGCCGCTTTTCCCATGCGCCCACGGTCTGTGCCATGCGGTCTACATCCTCCCGCACATCCCGGTTGTGACGGGATGGCCGCAGTTCATAGGCATCCGCGTCTGCCTTGGACAGCGGCTCTTGGTAGGTAAGTTCGCCCCATGCCCGGAACACCTCGCCGGAGACCGGCAGGCGCTCGTCGTAGTTGATAACCTCCAGCGGCGGGTTGCCCTCCGGCTGGGGGAACGTACCCGGGCCGATGGGCCGCTGGGTTGAATAGTATTTGTACATGGCGCATCACTTCACAACGGCGAGGTCTGGCTTGCTGCGCTGCTTTTTGTTGTCCGGCGCTGCCTTGGCCTGCTGGCGCTCCATCGCTTTCTGACGGAGGGTAAGGGACTCAAACACAACGCGCTTGACATCCCCCACGGTGGTATCTTTCTTGGGAAAGTAGGGGCGCAGCTCGTCATTGGTGAACGTGACCTTTAGCTCAGGGTTTTCCTCTCGCTTGGTAGGGGCAACGGTCTTTTCAATCTTCTCAGCCGTCAACTTTCCGGCTTGGCTCTCCTTTTTCAGTTCGGCGGCCTGCGTGCCGGACGGCACCTTGTCCTCGCGTTTCATGGCATCGGCCAGCTTTTTCTGTTCATCCGGTTTGAGATAGGAGATGTCCGCGGCGGTGTTGACCGGCAATTTCTTCTCATCCACCATCTCCTGCAATTCCGGCTCCAGCTTGGTAAGGCGTGTGTAACGCTGGATGGTGGCGCGGCTCTCGCCCACCTGTTGGGCAAGCTGTTCATCGGCGCGCATGGGCTTTTCGCCGGACAGAATATCCATCTTGGAGCGGCGTCCAGCCTTGCGTTTCATGGCCTCCAGTTTCATCTCATAGGCGCGGGCCTTTTCCATTGGGGAGATATTTTCGCGTTTGAGGTTGGCATCCACCATCGTGATGGTCGCCTCGTCGCGGTCAAGGTTGCGGACAATGACAGGCATGGAAGTGAGACCGGCAAGCTGGCAGGCCCGCTGGCGGCGGTGGCCGGAGACCATCTCATAGCCGCCCTCCTTGCGGGGGATAACAACGGCTGGCTCCATGACGCCAAACTGCTTGATGCTCTCTACCAGATCCCACATATCCTTGTTGTCCTCCACCTTAAAGGGGTGTCCCTCAAAGCGGTGGATGTCCGCAAGCGGCATAATGGTGACTTTATCCATCTCCGCTACGCCCATCGGCATCTGCATACCCTTGGGATCGAGCGCATCGCTCTTTTCCTCGGCGGCTTTGCCATCGTCAGCAGCTTTCTCTGGCTCCGCAGCTTTTTTCTCTGCCTCCGGTTTCGTAGGCACCGCCTTGTCTTTGGTAGTGTCAGCCGCCTTATCTGGCGCGGCGGGCTTTTTCACTTCTTCGGCCTTGGCAGGAGCGGCGGCGGGCTTGTCGGCGTCAGCAGCTTTCTCCGGCTCCGTGGCCTTTTTCCCTGCCTCCGGTTTAGTGGGGGCCGCCTTGTCTTTGGGGGCATCAGCCGTCTTATCCGGCGCAGCGGGCTTTTTGGCCTTGGTGGGGGCAGCGGCGGTCTTGGAGGCGTCAGCAGCTTTCTCCGGCTCCGCGGCCTTTTTCTCTGCCTCCGGTTTAGCGGGGGCAGCCTTATCTTTGGGAGCATCGGCCGCCTTATCTGGCGCAGCGGGCTTTTTCTCCGTCTCCGGTTTAGGGGGTATATCCTTGTCATTGGCGTCATCAGCGACTTCTTCTAGACCAGTCGCGTTGGCGTTCATCTGGGCCTTTTGTTTCAGGCGATCCGGCAAATTAAATACGATAGCACTGATGTCCTTATGCCCTAACTCTTTTAAGGCTGACAGGCGGCGCCAGCCATCGACCATTTCATAGCTGCCGTCTGGGAGCATATTCACGGTTATAGGGGTCTTTAACCCGTTTTTGCGTATGTCCTCAACCAGCGCCTTAAAGCTGGGGCTGTTTTTATCATAGCTAAATAATCCATTCGGCTTAATTTTTGAAATGTCTATTTTCATTTCAGCACTGACCACATCTTTTGCCGCCTCCGCATCCTTTGGCGGCTCGGGGTCGTGGAACGCCCCGGACAAAGGATTTTTCTTATCATTCGCCATGCAATTCCTCCTAAAATGTCGAAATGCGTCTCAATTTGAGACGCATTTCATCAGGTGCCGTACAGGTCGTGCTGTACCTCAGCCCGGTAAAAGTGGCTGGTGGTCGTGGGGGAGCGATACAGCGCGGCCAGCAGGTAGGCGTGGATGTTGTATATCTTCGTTGTCGTTTCCCGCAGCCGTTCCAGTACATACTCGATGTGCGAGGAATCCAGAGATAAGAACCGCTGCCGCACCTCCTCGATGGGGATTTCATCCCCGCCAATCTTCACCGTGGGCTTGGTGCTGCATACGGTGTCGGCAATCAAGGCCACAAGCTCGTCGATTTCTTCCATCTCGTAGTCTTTCCGCTGCGTTGCCAGCCAGTCATAATCAATGTTCGACTTTATGCGCTCTCTGCACGTCTGTCTGTCCATCCATCGCCCGCCGCTTTCCGGCGGCAGGCCGGACGGATAGATTGATTGATTAAGCTGACTCTTGTAAGTATTATTTATATCAATATAACTTCCGTTCAATTTTGGAACTTCTTGACTTCCCATTTTGGAACTTCTTGAAGTTTCATTTTGAGAAGTCAAGACTTCCGGTTTTGGGTCTTCTTGATGTTCCATTTCGGGAAGTCCCGGCGGCTCCGGCCCGGCGGGAGGGGGAGGTGGTACGGTGCGGGTCGTAAACTGCTTGACATAGATTCTCGCAGGCTTGCCCTGGCCTTGCCGGATACGCTCAATCAGCCCGATCCCTCTGCCAGTGTCCAGTTCCGCAAACAGCCTGACGGCCTTTCCGTGGCTGCAACACAGCGCCTCCTGTATCTCGTCCAGCGGATAGTATATATAAACACGCCCCTGCTCATCGTACCATCCGTTTTTCATGGACAGGCTCATGCGGTCAAGCAGGAGGCCATACAGCAACTTGGCGTCCGTGGACAGGTTTTTGAAATAGCTGCCGGTCACAAGCTGCCGGGGTATGCGGTAAAAGGCAAACTGCTCACTTTCACCGCCATAGTAATAATCGAAAAAGGTTTGTTCCTCCATGCCTGCACATCCTTTCGGGGCATGAAAAAAGGGCGTTCCGAAAAAATTCAGAACGCCCTTAATGGGGGTGCGCAAGAGTGGCATTTGATATGTTGATCTGCGCAGGGAACTAAAAACACTCGTTTTGTTGCCAAAACGAGTGTTTTTAGTTGGTTTCCCTAACTTTTTTGGTGGAGATAAGCGGGATCGAACCGCTGACCTCTTGAATGCCATTCAAGCGCTCTCCCAGCTGAGCTATACCCCCATATATTCCCATAAATGGGAAATTATAGGGAAACCTGTATTAAGTTGTCGAAAAGTGGCTCTCAGATGGGGGTGCGTCTTGGTGTGTGCCACGCTCCCAGCTGAGCTATACCCCCAAAAAGCATCGTCCGGTCTGTCCTGACGACAAAAATTATTATACCGGAATCCGACGCATCTGTCAAGGATAAAACGCATTTTTTCGTCAGGAAATTCCAAACAAACGTTTGCCGTTCTCGGTCGTGATGCGCTCCACCTCCACCGCATCCATACCTTTTATCTCGGCGATGGTTTCCGCCATGCGGTGCACATACAGCGAGGAATTGCGGTGGCCGCGGTAGGGTTCGGGCGCCATATAGGGCGAATCGGTCTCCACCATCAGCCGGTCGATCGGCACCTCGCGGATCACCTCGATCGCGCGGCGTGCGTTCTTGAATGTGATCACGCCAGTGAAAGACAGGTAGTACCCCAGCTTCAGCAGCTCGCGCGCCATCTCCACGCTGCCCGCGTAGCAGTGGTACACACCGGTCACGCCGGGATAGCGGCGCGTGATCTCCATGCAGTCGCCGTGCGCGTCGCGGTCATGCACGATGACCGGCTTGCCCAGCTCGCGCGCCAGCTCCATCTGTCTGGCAAACACGACCTGCTGCCGCGCGCGGGCGCGCTCGTCCTTTTCCCAGTAGTAGTCCAGCCCGATCTCCCCGATTGCGCGCACCTTGGGCTCGGTCTGCGTCAGCTCCTTGATGACCGCAAGGTCATTATTCCAGTTTTCGTCAATATTTTCCGGGTGGATGCCCACAGCGGCGTATACAAACGGATATTTTTGTGCATAGCCGACCGCCTTGCGCGAGGTATCCACATCGCAGCCCGGGTTGAGGATCAGCCCCACGTTGTTCGCCGGCATGGAGGACAGCAGCGCGTCCCGGTCCTCGTCAAAACGCGCATCATCATAATGCGCATGGGTATCAAACAGCATTTGCCCTCTCCTTTTTCAAATCCATCCGAAATGCTCGCAGGCGTTCCACAGGCCGTCCTGATCGACCGGGTCGGTGATGTAATCCGCCTTTGCCTTGAGTGCGTCGCGCGCGTTGCCCATTGCGACCGAAAACCAGCCCTGCCCGAACATGCAGACGTCGTTCATGCCGTCGCCGAACACGACCACGTCCTCGTCCGGCACACCCAGCCGGTCCACCATGCGGTGGATGCCCTTCTGCTTCTCAGTCGGCTCGATGAGCAGCAGATCGCGGTTATAGCGCACGGTCGGCAGGCCGCCGAAGTCGATCCCCTCTTCCTGCTCCGCCGTACAGACGATATTGACCTTGTACAGCTCGCGCAGCGCACGGTAATCGAACGATGGGTCACAATGCGTCGGAAAATACTCGGGCGGCGCAAAGGCGAGGTACCGCTCGTCCGATGTCACGCAGATCCGCTCATTGACCGGCGTGACCGCCCACGGGATGCCCGCCACTTCCAGCCGATCGATCAGCGCGATGCAGTCCGCCGCAGGCAGGCTTTTCATCTCGACGATCTCACCGCCGAGCGTCAGGCTGTACCCGCCGTCCGCCACAAAATCAGAAAAGCCGTGCTGCGCCGCAAAGTGCGCAGCGGAAGCCTGCAAGCGCCCGGTCGCCAGCGCGGTGAAGTGGCCGTTTGCGCGCAGGCGCTCGATGCAGCGCACCGCGCTCTCCGGCATCACCATTGTCTGCCCGATGCTCAGCGTGCCGTCGATGTCAAAAAAGAAATATTTCCTGTGCATAATCTGTTCCTATCGCTTGTATTTTTTGTAAATGCGGCCATAGCGGAAGATGAGCACCGGCAGGCTGCCAATCGTGACGAGCAGGGTCAGGATGCCGGCCGCGCCCGCCGAAAACAGCGCGCATATGCCGGCCAGCGCCCAAACCGTGCCGTAGCCCCACCACAGCCGCGCGCAGGCGCGGTTGTAGCGCGGGATATCGCGGAGGGCCTCAGGCGGCACCCGGGTCCCTGCCCAGAAGTGCATGGGGTCGCGCCGAACGGCCGCCCAGCAGCCGATTGCGGCAAACACCGCTGCGCAAAAGCACAGGATGAACGCCAGCAGGATGTTTTCCGTGTTCATATTTCGCCTTCCGCCGCTTTTTCAAACACCAAGTCAAATTCCGTGATATACCCTTCCGCGCGCTGCTTGACCGGGATGCAGCAGCTGAGCCGCCAGCCCTGCTGCGCCCGCCGCCGGATCAGTTCGCGGTGGCCGTCCAGCACAATGCCGATGCCACCCAGCATGGAATAGCCGCTCGCTTCGGTCTCAATCCGCTCAAATTCGTACTGGTAGTGATATCCCATATCCTTCCCTCCATTTTGCTGCGCTCGAGGGGCGCACCGGGTCGTCGCGTCCTGCGGGGCTATTGGCGCGCCGGGGTCGTCGCGCCCTACAAACCTCGGTCTTCCCCAGCGGGGCTGTTGGCGTGCCGGGTCGTCGCGCCCTACGAGTTTTGGCATCCCCCACGAAAGTGCCCGCGGCTTTGCCGCGCATACAAACAGAAAATTGCCGCAAAGCGGCAATTTTCATCCCAACGCCCAGCTTTGCCGGGCGTTGGGATACCCCGACCCAGCGGCCCTGGGCCGCGTCCAGGGGGTATCAAAAGCGGGTTTCCTGCGGGAACCCGCTTTTGTATATAGGAGGAATTGGATTCCCCCTATACCTGCTTTAGCAGAGCTTCGAACCGGCTTCAATGCTGTCATCCAGCATGAGCAGGTTGAGCTTGTCGTCCTTCTCCGCGGACAGCAGCATGCCGTTCGACTCCTGCCCCATCATCTTGCGCGGCGGCAGGTTGGTGACCGCAACGACCGTCTTGCCCACCAGCTCCTCAGGCTTATAATACTTTGCAATGCCGGACAGGATCTGGCGCGGCGTACCCGAGCCGTCGTCCAGCTGGAACTTCAGCAGCTTTTCGCTCTTCTTGACGTTCTCGCACGCGAGCACCTTGCACACGGTCATGTCCACCTTGCAGAAATCGTCAAACGGGATATCCGGCAGGAAGGTCACAGCGGGCTTCTCCGGCTGCTGCTTTGCCTTGTTCTCCTCCTCGATCTCCGCGAGCTTCTTCGGGATGTCGATGCGCTCGAACAGGATGGACGCCTCGCCCACCTTGCTGCCCGCCTGCATGCCGTCAAAGGACGCGAGGCTCTCCACGCCCTTGTTCTCGACGTTCAGCTGGGCAAAGATCTTGTCCGCGGTATCCGGCAGATAGGGCTTCAGCATGGTCGCCGCAAAGCGGATGGACTCCAGCAGGTTGTACAGCACCGTGCCGAGACGCGCCTTCTTGCTCTCGTCCTTGGCGAGCGCCCACGGCATGGTCTCGTCGATATACTTGTTCGAGCGGCGCAGCAGGGTGAATACCTCGTCGATCGCGTCCGCGACGTGCAGGTCGCTCATGCGCTTCTCAACTGCCGCAGGCAGGCCGAGCGCGACCGCCTTGAGCTCGTCGTCCACCGGCTCGGCCTCGGCCGGGGCCGGGATGACGCCGTCAAAATACTTCTTGGTCATGGCGATCGTGCGGTTGACCAGATTGCCCAGCACGTTGGCAAGGTCGGAGTTGATGCGCTCGCAGATCAGCTCATAGGAGATCACGCCGTCGTTTGCAAACGGCATCTCGTGCAGCACATAGTAGCGCACCGCGTCCACGCCGAACAGGCGCACCAGATCGTCCGCATAGATCACGTTGCCGAGCGACTTGGACATTTTGCCCTCGCCCACGAGCAGCCACGGATGGCCGAATACCTGCTTGGGCAGCGGCTCGCCGAGCGCCATCAGGAAGATCGGCCAGTAGATGGTGTGGAAGCGGATGATGTCCTTGCCGATCAGGTGCACGTCCGCCGGCCAGAAGCGCTTGTAGTGCTCGTCGTGATTACCATCCGGATCGTAGCCGCAGAAGGTGATATAGTTGGTCAGTGCGTCCAGCCAGACATAGACCACGTGGCCCGGGTCAAAGTCCACCGGGATGCCCCAGCTGAACGAGGTGCGGGACACGCACAGGTCCTGCAGGCCGGGCTTTAAGAAGTTGTTGACCATCTCGTTTTTGCGGGACTCGGGCTGGATGAACTCAGGGTGCTCCTCGATGTGCTTCATCAAGCGGTCGGCGTACTTGCTCATACGGAAGAAGTAGGCTTCCTCCTCCGCGTCTACGACCGGGCGGCCGCAGTCCGGGCAGCAGCCGTCCTTCAGCTGGCTCTCGGTCCAGAAGGACTCGCAGGGCTTGCAGTACTTGCCCTTGTAGCTGCCCTTGTAGATATCGCCCTGATCGTGCAGCTTTTTGAAGATCTTCTGCACCTTTTTCTCGTGCATGGGGTCGGTGGTGCGGACGAACTTGTCATAGGTGGTGTTCATCAGGTCCCAGATCTCCTTGACCTGCGCCGCGACGTTGTCCACATGCTGCTGCGGGGTGATGCCCGCGGCCTCGGCCTTTTCCTGGATCTTCTGGCCGTGCTCATCCGTGCCGGTCTGGAAGTACACGTCGTAGCCGGTCATGCGCTTGTAGCGCGCGATCGAGTCGGCGAGCACGATCTCATAGGTGTTGCCGATGTGCGGCTTCGCCGAGGTGTAGGCGATCGCCGTCGAGATATAATAGGGTTTCTTGTCCATAGTTTGCTCTCCTTTATCTTATTATTTCAATGAACTTGACGATAACTAAATCATTTGCAGGAAATCCTGTGAAAAATGAATTGCAATAGGGATCAGCAGATTGTTCCGTTTTTCTCCAATATAGCAAAAAACAAGATGCGAAATAAATGTGATGCTCAGCTGAAGCAGAAATATTGGGTGGAATCCATTTACTTGCAGATAAAACGGCAAATGGCTTGCGGAAAACATGCCAGCGCCAATCAAACAGCAGATCTGCTTGGGATATGGCAGGCCAAACAGGTAATTTTGCAAAAACCCCCGGTACAGCACCTCTTCACATAAGGCAACCATAAACAAGTAATAGCATGCCTCCTGCCAAATCCCCGGATACGGTTTTTGCATCACGAACAGGCCGATGCAAAACGACACTGCCAGCCAAGCGGTGAGAATCACAGCATCTGTGCGCAAATGCCCTTTGCCAAAGCCGAGCACGATCAGTGACCTGTCCTTCTTCCATGCAATGACCGCAGCGACCGCTGGAACCAGCCAGCGAAGGAAACTGTACGCCCTCCCAGCAAGGCATAGGCGTCCCATTCCATACAGAATCAGCAGTTCCGCACAATAAAGCAACAGTGCTGTGCAGGCATCCCCGCGTTGTCGAGACTTGTACATCATTGCTTAGCTTATGCTGATCCCTCCTGCACCAGAGCATACAGCTCGCTGTCCAGCAGCTTGCCGCGCTTGTATACGCTCAGGCGCTTTGTCCCCTCGTGCCGAAAGCCGTTTTTCTCCAGCACGCGGCAGGACGCGCGGTTGCGGCTAAACGGCTCGGCAAAGATGCGCACGATGTCCCACTCTGCAAAGCCGAGTGCGCACATCTGCCGCACGGCCTCGGTCGCGACGCCTTTTCCCCAGAACGGCCTGCCCAACCAGTAGCCCAGCTCGGCGCTTTTGCGGGCAACATCCGCGCCGCGCGTGAGCGAGACGCTCCCGGCGAACGCGCCGTCCACCTCGACCACGCAAGACAGCATCTCGTCCGGGTCTGCCGCAAGGCACAGCGCGATAAAATCGCGCGCGTCCTGCTCGGTATATGGATGCGGGAACACGTCGCGCAGGTTGGCGGCAACGCCCTCGTCGTCTGCCAGCACCGCGCAGGCCGCAGCGTCCGCTTCGCGCCACGGCCGGAGCGTGATATTCATGTATCCCACGCCCTTTCCAACCAGCCGCGCAGCGCGGCGATCTGCTCGGGTGTATGAAAGTAATGCTCGCTTCCGGGCACAATGGTCAGCCCGGCACCGAAGCGGCCTGCGAAGGCCTCGACCGTATCCCGCTCGCACATCTCATCCCGCTCACCGTACAGGATATCCGTAGGGATATCCCACCGGTCTATCGGATGCCCGCACACATAGCGGTAGTAATCCCAGCGGAGCGTCTGGCCGATCGGGGTCTCGATCTGTCCCTCGGCGCGCAGCCGTTCTTTACTGACGCCAAACCAGCGCATCATGTTTTCGATCAGGCGGCGCATATCGACAACCGGCGACAGGAACCACGCCCGCCCGACCGGCTGTTCCGCCAGCGCAAGCAGGCTGAAATACGCGCCCAAGCTGTTTGCAAACAGCCAGATGTGCTCCCACCTGCCTGTGAGCGCGCGGAAAACCGTCTGTATCTCGGGCACGCAGACCTGTGGGATGCACTGCGCGCTGTCCGCCCGACGGTCGCCGTGCTCGGGCAGGTCAAAGCTCAAAACCTGCCAGCCATGCGCCGCTGCAATCTCCGCCAGTGTGCTGACCGGCACATCGGCCTTGTGCGAACCGCTGCCATGCACTGCCAGAACAACGCGGTCGGAGGATTCGCCCCACAAAAGGGCGGGGATGTGTTCTATTTGTATGCTTTGCTGCTTCATATGCGTTTTCCCTTGGATCGCGGCATAAAAAAAACCTCATCCCCAGCGAAACCCTTCGCTCAAGGACGAGGACAAGCCTGCCATCGTGTTACCACCTTGTTTCACGCGCCCCTCGCGGCGGCGCGCCTCAACGGGTACTGCCATACCCCGATCCGCTAACGGGAATCCCCCGCCGCAGCCTTACCGCGTTTTTCGCGGCTCGGTGCGGAGCTCCAAGGCCATTTTCCGCCGTGCCCTCCGCATCCCGCTCGCACCGTCCGGGACTCGCTTTGCCGTTTTTCACGCCGTACTTTCCTTTTCATCGCCGTTTGCCTGTTAACGGGTTTATTATAGCATCGCGGCATTTTCCTGTCAAGCACGCAAAACGGCGGCCAAACGTTACGTTTGCCGCCGTTTTTCCTGTTACAATCCGGTTCCGTCCGAAGGCGGCTGCCAGAAGCTGCCGTCCTGCGGCGGGATATCCTCCCCGGCTGCCGGTGCAGCCAGATATTCATACATGCCGATGAACGAGGTGGTGGTATAGGCGCTGACAAAGCCGCCAATCACAACGTCCAGACACAGCGCCGCAACCAGCGCCAGCACGAGCACCGCGATGCCGGTTGCACCCGCGATGACTTTCAGCCCCGCGAGGCCGACTATCAGGCACAGACATGTGACACCGATCGGCAGGAGGTACCAGCCGATAAAGCTCAGCTCGAACACAAACAGCTTGCCGTACTGCCCCGTGAACGCGCGCGAGGCCTTGCCCGTCGCATCCCACACGCTGGTTTCCCTGCCGTCGTGCAGCAGGACCCAGCCGGCCTGATAGGTCAGCAGCTTGATCTCGATCGGGATGAGCACGACCGTGTACAGCAGCCAGATCGCGAGGATCGCCCCGTCGGACAGCATCCTGCCCGACAGGACCGCGTTGAGCGCCGCCCAGACCAGCAGGCAGGTACACACGACCGCAGGCCCGATGGTCCAGAGCAGGCCGCGGAAAAACAGGCAGAACACCATCCGGATGCCCGCCCAAATATCATGCAGCGAGGCAAACGGCTGCAGCAGCGTACCCACGCCCGGCTCCCTGCCGCGCTGCAGGCCGATGTAGAACTGCATCAGGCCGTATTGCAGCGGGCCGCTGATGAGCAGCGAAAAGAGCGATACGACCCAGATGCTGTTCGTCCCCTGCATGACCGCAAGGGATATCCGGTATTCGTCCGTCACCCCCTGCGCGAGCATGGAAAACGCCCGGCCAAACAGCACGACATACAGGATAGCGCCCAGCAGGACAAACGGCACCAGATAGAGGAGCTGGATGCCGATGCAGCGCCCCCAGCTTTCGGTTACGCGCGCCTTGCTGCTTTTCTTGATCTCCTTGCGCGTCTGCGCGGTAAATTCAGTATACATTGCTTTTCCTCCCGGTGCGGCTTATGAATCCGCATCCTCTGCCTGCCCGGCCGGCTCCTCCTGCTGCGTTTCCGAGGATGTGTCAGGCTCGGACGACGGCGTTTCTGCCTTGGGCTGGATCGTACCGACATACACGACTTCATCGCGCTTGATATAATTCGAGGTATTCGCGAGCTCCTCGGTCGTCTGGCCGTTTTCCGTGATGATCTTGTAGGTGCGGGTGGAATAGCCCGGAATGCCGCTGACCTCGACGCGCGACTGGCCGACCATCATGGAATTGTCCTTTTTCTCAATGCGCTGCGGCGTATAGGTCTCGATCACCTCAGTGCGGGTGGTTACGGTCTTGTCGCTCGTTTTGGTGCCGACGATGGTCATGGTCAGCTGGCCATTCGACTGTTCTGCCAAAATCTTGATCGGATAGTCCGTATCGTTCTTGAAGCAGAAATCCGGCCCGCCCCAGGAGACGGTCGCGTCCTCGCCGAGCGGCGTGTAGGCCACGGTAAACGAATGGTTGACGCGCTGGGTGACCTCGAGGTCGGCGCGCAGCACAGCCATGTACAGCGTGGACGAGGGCTGGCAGACGCCGCCGCCGACCTCGTCAATGATCTCGTTGCCCGAATACGCGCCCGCGGACTGGTAGCCGCGCTCGGTCGTGCGCTCGCCAACCACGTTGTTATACGAAAATTCCTCACCCGGGTTCAGAATCGTGCCGTTGATCGCGGCGGATGCCAGCCGGACATTGTTCGTGCGCGGCACGTTGCCCTCGTTGAGGCTGGTCGAGCAGCTCGCGAGCGTATCCCGGAACAGCACTTCCTCCAGCTTTTCCGCCGTCACCTTGGCCGCGGTGGTCGTGACCGGGATCTCGTAGGAGGCCGCCGAGCCGTCGCCGATGATGGTGCGCGCCTCTTCCACGTCAAACTGCACGCCCACCTTTTCCGGGATGATGGTCTTGCCGTCCTCCTTGCTGACCGTCGCGCTGACCGGGTCGCCGATCACCTGCTCGGCGATCTTATCAATGTCGATCTGCGGGGTCTCGCTCAGCTCGACCGATACCTCGTACGGCTCGAAATCCATCAGGCGGATCTTTTCATCCAGCACCTGCTCGACCGCGGCCGAATCAAAGTTGACGCCCGGCTTGCCCGCGTAGATGGTCATGGTGTCCGTGCCGATCTCCCAGGTTGGTTCGACCGGCTCGGTCAGCGCCTTGGAGGCGATGTCCTCGAGCGCCTGCGTCAGCCCGTCCTCGTCCACAGTCGCTGCGATCTGCGCCTCGTTCTGACCGGCGGCCGCCTTGATCACGTTCCACATGCGGACAAACGGGTTGCCCGTGCGGCCGACCGCGAAGGCGTTTGCCGCCGACTGTTCGCTGTCCACGCTTTGCAGCACATCCTCGACCGGGATATCGTAGGTGGTCTCGTAGATCGTGACTGACACGTTCTGGCCCTCGTACAGCGCGCCGCTTTCCTTTTCGATCTTATCCACAGCTGCGCTGCGGCTCATCCCGCCGACCGGGATCGTGCCGACGGTCACGCCCGGGAACACATTGGGATAGAGATAGGTGAACCCACACAGCGCGACAAACAGCAGCAGCACCAGCCCGCCAGCGATCTTCGCCGCCAGCGGCACGCGGAACTTCTTTTTTCCCGCTTTCGGCGCCGTGTTTTTTGCCGTTTTCTTCACCGCGTGCGCTCCTTTCTTCGGTTTCTTTGTCTGTTTATCCAATATGGTCTTCCCCTTTTACGCTGGTTTTTATATATGCAAAAAGCAAATCGTTCATACAGATCATACAGGGAACGGCAAGCGGTATGCCCGCCGTTTTTCGACAGTTTCTGCCTTGTATATTATATACCGCAATGGTGGGTTAGACAACAACAAATCGGTTAAATCCTGTCTATCGCAAATCACACGCACAAAAACGGCGCCAACATGCCCAAAATACGCACCCAACAGAAAACACCCGCCGGATGGCGGGTGTTTCAGCTTGTCGAAAAAGTCCTCGCGCCGCAGCGCGTATGAAATAAAAAATTGCGGTAGACCGCAATTTTCATAAAAACCCGCGACATGCGCGTGGGTTTT
>DGYFR06201__coassemble_654_pt1 | contig 30558 bp, 30 predicted proteins | sample DGYFR06201__metabat2_high_PE_040 | metagenome-assembled genome bin DGYFR06201 | reverse complement strand
CTAATAGTCCTAAAATATGTCTGAGGTGACTATAATGTTAGATCGCATGGATCAAAACCTATCCATCCTGACAGAACGCCAGCGGCAGGTTTATCTGCTGCGGCAGCAGAACCTGACCTTCGTCCAGATCGGCGCGCGGCTCGGCACGAGCGCCGCCAGCGCCGGCAAAGCCTACCACACCGCCTATCGCCGCCTGCGCGATGCCGCAATCCTGCTCGAGGCGCCGCCGCGGACAGATGCGCGCCCTGTGGACTTCCCGCTCACCCGCGGCGAACTGGAAGCGATCGCAGGCGCCCTGTCCCTGCTCAATCGCGAAATGTGCCGCAAAGCGGGCCTTTCCGCCGCCCCGTCCGACCCGCTCCCGCCCCGGATCGCTCAGGTCAGCGCCCTCCTGCACCGCGCCCGGCAGGCGCTTGAGGAGGGAAAAAGCCCCATGCCGCCGCACAAAGGCGTGGAATAACCGCCTTTTCTTCGTACTTTCCCGCAAAAAACCTTGTTTATCTTCCGCTTTCATGATACAATATATTCCTGTAAAAATGCTGATATAGAGAGGCGTTAAAAGATTATGGAAATGATTCATGAAGCGGGCCGGTATGTCGATACCGTAAAGCGCGTGTGCGGCGCGGTCGGCGAGGATGTCACCTTCCGCGGCACCGTGCACCGCGTGCGCGACATGTCGGACTTCGCGTTTGTCATTATGCGCGTGGAGCGCGGCCTGATCCAGTGCACCTTCCAGGGCGACGAGATCGGCGGCATCGCACGCAGCGAGATCAAGGACGCAATGGTGCTCGAGGTGACCGGCAAGGTACACGAGGAGCCCCGCGCCGAGCACGGTGTGGAGGTCGTCCTGTCGGCGGTCAAGGTACTCGGCCGCCCCTACGAGCAGCTCCCCGTGCCGCTCGGCAAGAAGTATATGGGCCTGTCGCTCGACGTCGACCTGCCGCTGCGCCCGATCACCCTGCGCCACCCGCGCAAGCAGGCGGTGTTCCGCATCCAGGGCGCGATTGCGGACGGCTTTGCGGAATATATGCAGTCGCAGGGCTTCACCCACATCCACACACCCAAGATCGTTGTCGCGGGCGCGGAAGGCGGCGCGAACCTGTTCAAGCTGGACTACTTTGGCAACCCGGCTTACCTCGCGCAGTCCCCGCAGTTCCACAAGCAGTACCTCGCGGGTGCGTTCGGCCGCGTGTTTGAGATCGGCTCGGTTTACCGCGCCGAGCGCCACAACACCTCGCGCCATTTGAACGAATATATCGGCCTGGACTTCGAGATGGCGTATATCGACTCGATGTACGACGTCATGGAGATGGAGACCGGCATGCTGGGATACGTGATGAACTACGTCAAGGAGCACTGCCCGGAAGAGATCGCCATGCTGAACGTGGAGATCCCGGAGATCCGCGAGATCCCGACCATCCGCTTCCACGAGGCCAAGCAGATCATGGAGGAGAAGTACGGCCACAAGTCCAAGAACCGCTACGACCTCAACCCGGACGAAGAAGTGCTGCTCTGCCAGTGGGCAAAGGAGGAGCACGGCAGCGATTTCGTATTCGTCACCCACTTCCCGTCCGCCAAGCGCCCGTTCTATGCGATGGACGACCCGGAGGATCCCAAGCTCGCGCTGTCGTTCGACCTGCTGTTCCGCGGCCTCGAGATCACGACCGGCGGCCAGCGTATCCACGACTATCAGGAGCAGATGGACAAGCTCGCCGCACGCAAGATGAACGCCGAGCTGTTCGAGTCCTTCACCATGCTGCACAAGTACGGCATGCCGCCGCACGGCGGTCTGGGCATCGGCCTCGAGCGTCTGACCATGCAGCTGCTGAAGCTGAACAATGTGCGCGACGCATCCATGTTCCCGCGCGACATGAACCGTCTGGAGCCGTAAAAATTATCCGTTCCGCGCGTACAGCCGGGAACGCCTGTTGCAGAAAAAAAAGCACCGGAAACCGAGTTTCCGGTGCTTTTTGCTGTTATGCCTTCTGTCTTGCCTCCATGTCCCGGATGATCTGCCGGAAGCGGATGAGGAACAGGATAGTGGTCGTCGCGGCGGCGAGGAAGTCCGCCACCGGCTCGGCGAAGAACACCGCGAACAGCTTGTCCTCAAAAAAGCGCGGCAGGATGAGGATGAGCGGGATGAGCAGGATGATCTTGCGCTCGAGCGCAAGGAACAGCGAGATCTTGGCCTCGCCCAGCGCGACAAAGCACTGCTGGAAGGTGTTCTGGAACGCCATCGTAAAGCCGACCGCGAAATAGATGCGCAGCGCCCACGCGGTCATATCCACCAGTTCTGCATTGCGGTTGAACAGCTGGGCCACCATATGCGGCGCGAACTGCACCAGCCCCCATACGCCGAACGCGAACACACAGGCAATGAGCAGGTTGTACTTGACCGCCTGCTTCATGCGGTCGGGCCGCCCCGCGCCGTAGTTGAAGCTCAGGATGGGCTGTCCGCCCTGCGCCAGCCCCAGCAGCGGCATCTGCACCATCTGCGCGACCGAGGTCAGAATGGTCATCGCGCCGACCGCAAGGTCGCCGCCGTACTGCTGCAGGGAGACGTTGAACGTCACGGTCAGCAGGCTCTCGGTCGACTGCATGACAAAGGGCGACGCGCCCAGCGCGACCGCGGGCAGCAGCAGCTTGCGGTCGATGCGGAAAAACGGTTTGCGCAGCCGCAGGGTGCTCTTCTCCCCGGTCAGGAATTTGACCACCCACAGCGCAGAGACCGCCTGCGAAATGACGGTCGCGATCGCCGCGCCGCGCACACCCATGCCGAATACAAAGATGAACACCGGGTCGAGCACAACATTGAGCACCGCGCCGATCAGCACGGTCTTCATCGCCACGCTGGCTTTGCCCTGCGCGGTGATAAACCCGTTGAGGCCGAGCGCAGTCATAACGAAAATCGTACCCAGCACATAGATGTTCAGATACTGCATCGCATAGGGCAGGGTATCCTGTGACGCACCGAACAGCACGAGCAGCGGCTCCTGAAACAGCAGGAACACCACGGTCAGCACGACTGCAAGGCCCCACAGCGCGGCGGTGCAGGTGCCGAGCGTGCGCTCGGCCTTTTCATGCTCGCCCGCGCCCATTGCGATGGAGGCGCGCGGCGCACCGCCCATGCCGATAAGCGACGCAAACGCCGAGATCAGCGTGATCACCGGGAAGGTGACGCCCATGCCGGTCAGCGCGAGCGCGCCCTCGCCCGGGATCTGGCCGATATAGATGCGGTCGACGATGTTGTACAGCAGATTGACCACCTGCGCGCAGATCGTCGGCAGCGCGAGGCGGACGAGCAGCGGGCCGACCGGGTCGTTGCCCAGATCGGCCTCGCGTTTTTTCTGTTTTTCTTCCTTCATGCCTTTGCGCCGTCCTCCCGGATCAGGATGCGCAGCGCCTCGACCGCGGTTTTCACGCCGCGCTCTGCCGCATCCGGCGGGATGGCGGGCGCGTCGTCGTTGTCCGCGTTCCACAGCACATTGAGCACCGCGCCGCAGCGCACATGCAGTACCTGAGAGACGATAAACAGCGCCGCGGTCTCCATCTCGCTCGTGAGCGCGCCCGCAGCCTTCCACGCCTTCCACTTGGCGAGCAGTTCGTCCGCGATGGGCTGCTGCGCCGGGCGGATCTCGCCGTAAAAGCTGTCCTTGGACTGGATGACGCCGATGTGGTGGGTAAGGCCGAGCTTTACCGCCGCGTCCCGCAGCGCGGAGACGACGGAAAAGTCCGCCGCGGCCGGGAACTCGATGGGCAGGTATTCGCGGCTCGTGCCCTCCTGCCGGATGGCGGCGGTCGCGATCACGATGTCGCCGCCGCAGACCTCATCCACGATACCGCCCGAGGTGCCCACGCGGATAAACGTATCCGCGCCGCACTCGACCAGCTCCTCGAGCGCGATCGCGGCGGACGGGCCGCCGATGCCGGTCGAGCACACCGCGACGGGCACGCCGTCGAGCTTGCCTGTCCACAAGGTATACTCACGGTTCTGTGCGATCTGCTTCGGCTCGTCAAAGTAGCGCGCGATTTTTTCGCAGCGCCCCGGGTCGCCCGGCAGGATGACATAGCGCCCGATATCGCCCTTTTTAATTTGAATGTGCATCTGTTTGCCGTCGATCAGCATACTGTCTTCCCCTCCCGTTCGATGGTCCGGATGTTTTTTTCCGCCTTGCTGCGCGGCAGCATGACCTCGTGCCCGCACCCTTCGCATTTGAGCTTGAAATCCATGCCCGTGCGCAGCACCTTCCACTGTTTGGAGCCGCAGGGATGCGGCTTTTTCATGGTCAGGATGTCGCCGACCTGTACGTCCATTCCCGGTTCACCCCTCATAATACGTTATATTGTTTGCTATGGTAATTATATCACATCCGCGGTGCTATTCCCACCGGATTTTTCATATAGTAAGGCAGACCCCAAAGGAGGCTCTGCTATATTATGAAAACAAGCGAATGCTATCTGCCCGAGGGCAGTTACACCGCACTGCCCGAGGTGCGGCAGGCGCTCTCCTCCCCCGACGGGCTGCGCCGTGCGCAGGACGAAGGCATGATCCTCGAAGCGGTCGCGCAGCGTTGCACGGCGGCGCACGACCTGCTGTTCGACTTCGGCTTTGCGCAGGGCGTCATGCCGCGCTCGTGCTGCGCCCTGGGCGTTGCCGAGGGCGACACGCGCGAGATCGCCATCCTGTCCCGCGTGGGCAAGCCGACCTGCTTTGCCGTGACCGAGGTGGACGAAACCGCCGACCCGCCCGCGGTCTGGCTGTCGCGCACGATCGTCCAGCAGCGCACGCAGGACTTTTTCCTCGATACCCTGACCCCGGGCGACGTCATCCCCGCCGCAGTCACCCACCTCGAGCCGTTCGGCGCGTTCGTGGACATCGGCTGCGGCGTGGCGTCGCTCATCGGCATTGAAAACCTGTCGGTCTCGCGCATCTTCCATCCGAGCGACCGGCTCTCGGTCGGCCAGTCCATCTATGCGGCCGTGCGGTCGGTCGACCCGGTGGCGCGCCGCATTTCGCTCACCCACCGCGAGCTGCTCGGCACATGGGAACAGAACGCCGCGCTGTTCTCCCCGGGGGAGACCGTGCGCGGCGTGGTGCGGTCGGTCGAACCGTATGGTGTGTTTATCGAGCTCGCGCCCAACCTGTCCGGGCTGGCCGAGCCGCGCAGCGACCTCGCCGCGGGGACCGTGGTATCCGTGTACATCAAATCCATCCTGCCCCAGCGCATGAAGATCAAGCTGACGGTCATCGACGTGCTCGCCCCCAGCGAGGCGCCGCCGCAGCCGCAGTATTTCATCACCGAGGGGCATATCGACGAATGGGTGTATACCCCCGCCTGCTGCGACCGGAAGTATATCGCGACGGTATTTGAATAACTACGCCCCTTTACTTTTGGCTCTTGACCCTGTCCCAATAGGCTTTTGCGGCCTGCTCGGTCTTGTTCGGGCCGTAATCGTAGTAATGCGCGCCGCGCAGTTCATCCGGCAGGTACTGCTGCGGCGTCCAGTGGTTCGGGAAGTCGTGCGGGTACTGATAGGTCAGCCCGCGCCCCAGCCTGGCTGCGCCGCTGTAATGCGCATCCTTGATGTGCGCCGGGATATCGCCCGTTTTGCCCGCGCGCACGTCCGCCTGCGCCGCGCCGATGGCCACGGCCGCGCTGTTGGACTTGGGCGCGGTCGCCATCAGGATGACCGCCTCGCCGAGCGGGATGCTCGCCTCGGGCAGGCCGAGCTGGAACGCGCTGTCCACGCACGCTTTGACGATCGGCATGCACTGCGGATAGGCCAGCCCCACATCCTCCGCCGCGATGACCAGCATGCGCCGCGCGGCGGAGATCATGTCCCCCGCCTCGAGCAGGCGCGCGAGGTAGTGCAGCGCCGCGTCCGGGTCCGAGCCGCGGATGGACTTCTGGAAAGCGGATAAGATATCGTAATGGCTGTCGCCGTCGCGGTCGTAGCGCATATTGGAGCGCTGTGCGGCCTGCTGTGCGTCCGCGAGCGTCACGCCCTGCTTCCCCGCGCCGAGCACGAGCAGCTCGACCGCGCCGAGCGCCTTGCGCACGTCGCCGCCCACCGCCTGCGCAATGTGCGCGGCAACGCCGTCCTCGACCGGGATCTCCCTGTCCCCGATGGCGAGGGAAAACGCCCGCTCGACCGCCTTCTGCATGTCCCGCGCCTCGATGGGCTTGAACTCAAACACCGTGCAGCGGCTTAAAATCGCGTTGTAGATATAAAAATAGGGGTTCTCGGTCGTGGAGGCGATCAGGGTCATTTTGCCGGTTTCGATGAATTCCAGCAGGCTCTGCTGCTGCTTTTTGTTGAAATACTGGATCTCGTCCAGATACACGAGCGCGCCGTTCGGCGCAAGGAAGGTGTCCAGCTCGTCGATGATCGCCTTGATATCCGCGATGCCCGCGGTGGTGGCGTTGAGGTGGTACAGCTTGCGATCGGTCTGCTTTGCGATGATGGACGCGACCGTGGTCTTGCCCACGCCGGACGGGCCGTAAAAGATCAGGTTCGGGATGTTGCCGCTCTCGATCACGCGGCGCAGCAGGCCGTTTTTGCCCAGCAGGTGCTGCTGGCCGACCACGTCATCCAGCGTTTTCGGGCGGATCTTGTCCGCTAAGGGTTGATACATCGCCATTATCCTTTCCATATTCGTTATATCCTGCCACTTACAAACGGCGGACTGCCGCTGCGCGCGGCGGCGCACAAGAGGGGGCCTTTGCCCCCTCTTGCGAATCACCCCCGCCCGATCGTTCTCTGCTGCACGCGACCGCAAACAGGTTTTACCAGCTTCGCTCGGAAAACCTGATTTGCGATTACGTCGCGCCTGTTGACCTGCTACTAGCGCTTGATGTACAGCCGCACAGCGATATGCGTCTTTTTGTAACCACCGTACGAACCATACCGCGTGCCTCCGGTCATGTAAGGTGCAACTATTATATCACAGCGTGCGTCCAGACACAAACAGGGCTTGACTTTCTCGCTTTACTGTGATAAACTATCCGCAGTCAATAAACTGAAAAGGAGAGTGCCGTATGGACAAGCCCTTTCTCGATAAGCTCCGCAGGATCGACCCCTATGTGCCGGGCGAGCAGCCGCAGACCGCGGATATCATCAAATTAAACGCCAACGAGAACCCCTACCCGCCCGCGCCGGGCGTACAGGAGGCGCTGCGCACCTTTGATGCGTCCTCGCTCGCGCTCTACCCGGATGCGAACGGCAAGCACCTCAAAGCCGCGCTCGCCGAGCGCTTCGGCTTGAAGCCGTCCCAGGTGTTCCTCGGCAACGGGTCGGACGACGTGCTCGCGCTCGCGTTCCAGTCGTTCTTCTGCTCGGAGGGGCCCATCCTGTACCCGGATATCACCTATTCGTTCTATCCGGTCTGGTGCGACCTGTTCCGCATCCCGTATGAGACCATGCCGCTGGACGAAGACTTCTGCGTGAACATCCGCGACTATGACAAGCCGAACGGCGGCGTGGTACTGCCCAACCCGAACGCGCCGACCGGGCGCGGCCTGTCGCTCGATACGCTCGAAGACCTGCTGCAGCACAACGCAGACTGCGTGGTCATTATTGACGAGGCCTATGTGGACTTCGGTGCGCAGAGCGCGGTCCCGCTGCTGGACAGGTACGAAAACCTGCTCGTCGTGCAGACCATGAGCAAATCGCGCTCGCTCGCCGGGCTGCGCATCGGCTATGCGCTCGGCTCGGAAACGCTGATCGCCACGCTCGAGGCGGTCAAGAACTCCTACAACTCCTACACGATGGATGCGCCTGCGCTCGCCGCGGGCGAGGCATCCGTGCGGGATGAGGACTATTTCCGGCAGAGCTGCGCCAAGGTCATTGCGACGCGCGAGCGCGCGGCGGACGAACTTCGCGCGCTGGGCTTCACCGTACTGCCCTCGCTGACCAACTTCCTGTTCGTCACCCATCCAAAAAAGGAAGCACCGGTCATTTTTGAGTATTTGCGGCAGAAAAACATCTTTATCCGCTATTTTAAGCTGCCTCGCATTGAAAAATATCTGCGCATCACGGTCGGCACGGACGAGCAGATGGACAAGCTAATCGCCGCGCTCAAGGAATTCCTGTAACGAAAAAGCGTTCCGCGAAAGATTTCGCGGAACGCTTTTCTTATGCTTTGATCACAAGCCCCAGCCGCTTTGCCAGCATCGCAGCCTGCTCCATCGTCACGACCGCGCCGCGCAGCTCGGCATTGGTGTCCGACACGGCGATCCCGTCCAGTTCGCAGCCGGTCAGGTCCAGCCCTGCGAGCGGCGTGTGCAGAAAGCTCGCCGACCGCAGCACGGTTTTATCCAGCCGCAGCGCCTTCCAGGTACACTCATTCAGCGAGGCATTGCCGAGGTCGCACGCGGAGAACGTAACCCCGCGCAGCCGCGCGCGGTCAAACACCGCGTAGGCCAGCGCACAGCCGTCAAACGACGCCTCCCGCCAGCCGGTCTCGCCAAAGCCCGCACCGACCGCCTTGCAGTCCTCGAACGCCGCACGTTCAAAGAATCCGTCACGCCAGCCGCTGTTCGACAGCTCGCACTGCCGGAACACCACATTACAGAGATCGGCGTGCTCCCACCGGCAGCCGGTCAGGCGGCAGCCCTCGAACAGCACGCCGCGCAGCCGCAGGCCCTCAAACCGCGTGCCCGACAGGTCCGCGCCGCGGATGTGCAGCCCCTCGGCCAACCGCTCCTCCCGCTCGCAGCGGGAGAGCAGCTCTGCCGCATCGGTTACCGGCTCGAGCGCCGCGGGCAGGCGCGCGGTCACGTCTTGTCGAGCAGCTTGATGATCTCGTCGATCTTGCCCTCGCGAGCCTGCTCGTCGCCCGTCTCAAAGGCCTCCTGCACGCAGCCCGACAGATGGGCGCGCAGCACCTCGCGCTGCGCCTTGTGCACCAGCGACTCGACCGCCTGCAGCTGCGTGACGATCTCCATGCAGTAGCGGTCGTCCTCGATCATCTTGAGCACGCCGTCGAGCTGGCCCCGCGCAGTGCGCAGCAGCGGCTCTACCTTTTTCCGGTCAGCCCTCATTCCATGCCGACCACCTTGTAGCCCGCCTGCTCGACCGCTTCGGTCAGCTTGGCGTCATCCGGGAGGGTGTCGCCCGTCAGGGTCGCCTTGCCGCTCGCAAGATCCACATCTGCGGTCACGCCCGGCAGCGCCTCGAGCGCCTTTTTCACATGCGCCACACAGTGCTCGCACATCATGCCCTCTACCTTGATCGTCTTTGTCATTTTTGTTTCCTCCTTCGGCTGAACGTATTTTTCCTCCGGCTTTGCGGCCGGCTTGGGGGTACTCTGGAAGAATTTGAGCCGCAGCGCATTGGAGACCACGCACACCGAGCTCAGGCTCATCGCGGCCGCGCCGATCATCGGGCTGAGGCCGATCCCGAACGGGATCCACAGCACGCCAGCCGCGATCGGGATGCCGATGCAGTTATAGAAGAATGCCCAGAACAGGTTCTGGCGGATGTTGCGCATGGTCTGGCGGGACAGCCGGATCGCGTCCACCGCGTCCATCAGGTCGCTCTTCATCAGCACCACGTCCGCGGACGAGATGGCCACATCCGTGCCCGCGCCGATGGCGATGCCCACATCCGCGCGCGCCAGCGCAGGCGCATCGTTGATGCCGTCGCCGATCATCGCGACCTTGCGGCCCTTTGCCTGCTTTTCGCGCACCACGCGCTCCTTATCCTGCGGCAGCACCTCCGCCGCAACGTCGCGGATGCCCAGTTCCTCCGCGATCGACTGCGCGGTCACTTTATTGTCGCCGGTGAGCAGCGTCACCTCGATGCCCAGCCCCTGCAGCGCCTCGACCGCCGCGCGGCTGGTCGGCTTGAGCACGTCCGCGACTGCGAAGATGCCCGCTACCTGCCGGTTTGCGGCAAAGTAAAGCGGCGTTTTGCCCGCTGCGGCGAACTCCTCGCCCGCCTGCTGTGCCGAGCGCGACAGCGCCAGACCGCCCGCCAGCAGCATGCGGCGGTTGCCCGCCATGCAGCGCACGCCGTCGATCGTCGCACGCACGCCCTGACCCTCGATCATCTCAAAATCCATGACCGTGCGCTCCTTGACGTTTTTGCCCCGCGCATAGCGCACGATCGCATCCGCCAGCGGATGGTCGCTTCTGGACTCGATCGAGAGCGCGAGCGAGAGAAGGTCCTCCGGCTCGACGCCGAAGGATTTGACATCGGTCACGACCGGGCGGCCCTCGGTGACCGTGCCGGTCTTATCCAGGATCACGCTGTTTACATTGTGCAGGTTCTCAAGCGCCTCGGCGGACTGGAACAGCACGCCGTTTTTCGCGCCCACGCCCGTGCCGACCATGATGGCGACCGGCGTTGCCAGCCCGAGCGCGCAGGGGCACGAGATGACCAGCACCGCGATCGCGCGGGTAAGCGCGAAGCTCGTGGTTTCGCCGTGCAGCAGCCACACGATGGCGGTGATGAGCGCAATGCCCATGACGACCGGCACGAACACGCCCGCGACCTTATCCGCGAGCTTGGCGATCGGCGCCTTGGACGCGCCCGCCTCCTCGACCAGACGGATGATCTGGGAGAGCGTGGTGTCGTCGCCCACGCGCGCGGCCTTCATCACAAAATAGCCGCTCTTGGACACGGTCGCGCCGATGACCGTATCGCCCACATGCTTTTCGACCGGCATGCTCTCGCCGGTGATGGCGCTCTCATCCAGAAACGCATTGCCCTCGGCGATCTCGCCGTCCACCGGCACGGACTGGCCGCCGCGCACGACCACCAGATCGCCCACGCGCACATCCTCGATCGGGATGGATACCTCCTGCCCGCCGCGCAGCACGTTTGCGGTCTGCGGCCGCAGGTCCATCAGGGCGGCGATCGCCTCGCCGGTCTTGCGCTTGGCGCGCGCCTCAAAATACTTGCCGAGCGTAACGAGCGTCAGGATCATGCCCGCGGACTCGAAATACAGGTCGTGCACAAAGCTGTGCACCAGCTCGGCATTGCCTGCCGCGCCTGCGTAGCCGATCTGGAACAGGGCGTAAATGCCGTACACCAGCGCCGCGCCCGAGCCGACCGCGATCAGCGCGTCCATCGTCGGGGCACGGTGCCAAATCGTTTTGAAGCCGTTGATATAATACTTGCGGTTGACAATGCAGATCGGCAGGGTGAGCAGCAGCTGCACCAGCGCGAGCGCAAAGGCGTGCTCGGTGCCGCTGACAAAGCCCGGCAGCGGCAGGCCGAACATCGGCCCCATCGAGAAATACATCAAAATGATGAGGAACACCGCGGAAACGATGATGCGGGTCTTCATCTCGCGCAGCTCGCCGTCCTCCTGCGGACCTTTCGCCCGCCCGGCGGCCTGCTGTTTGCCGTCGTCCACCGCGGCCGTATAGCCGCCGGACTCGACGGCCTGAATGATCTTGCGGGCGTCGCACGCGCCCTCGTCGTACTGCACGACCATGCTGCCCGCGAGCAGGTTGACCTGTACCTCGCGCACACCCGGCACTGCCGCGACGCTTTTCTCCACATGCGCCGAGCAGGCCGCGCAGCTCATGCCGCCGACGCGGAATCGTTGTTTCATATCTTCTCTCCTTATCTGTTACCCCTCCCCCGGGGAGGGGGTATGTTCATGCTTAGTATACGGCAGCGGTCGGATTTTGTCAAGCGTATTCCGGCATCCGTTTTCTGCCGGGCAGGATGCGGCCTTGCAGCATCCCCTGTGTTCAGTCCCCATCAGTCTTATTTTTCGCCGCAGAATGCAAAAAAATCCGCACTGCAACCGATAGTTGCCGCGCAGTTTGCTGACTTTTGCGGTGCAAAATGCTATACTGACCATAGGAGCAAAGGAGGCGATCGGTATGACGACACAGACCTTGGGCGAGCGCATCCGCGCGGCGCGGCAGGCCGCCGGGCTGTCGCAGGAAAAGCTGGCTGGGCGGCTCGGCCTGACCCGGCAGGCGGTCACCAAATGGGAGACCGGGCAGTCCGCGCCCTCAACGGAGAATTTGCTGCGGCTGGCCGAGGTGCTCGGTGTCCCGGTGACTGCCCTGCTCGGGGAAGAAGCATCCAGCCCACCGCTGGCGGGGCAGCCGCTGCGCATCCTGTCCTTTCGCGAATTTATCCAAGTGCTCTGGGACAACCTGCGCGCAGCGCTCATCATCCTTGCAGGCTGGGTGCTGGTGTATCTCGCTGGGCGGCTGATATGCGCCAATCCGCATGAGACCAGCCTGCTCGGCTTTCTGTTTGACGACTGGTCCAAATATTATCTGTTCGGCTGGCTGACCCGGGGCGGCCTGTTCCGCTTTGTCATGGTAGTCTCCGTCTCGGCTGCCCTGTTCCTCGGCGCATGGCGCTTTGACGTTGTTACCCTTGTTATCTCTGCGCTCGCCATCCCGATCGGCGAGGTGCTCGGCCCCAACCCGGCGAACGCGCCTTACGGCCACGGGCACGACGGCTGGCTGATCTGGATCTGCCTGAACCTTGTCGCGTTCGTTTCCGGCATTGTGCTCGAACGCATGGCGAAAAAGGGCGTGCGCCTGCGCTCCAAAAAGGGCGCTGTGTGGGCGGCGGCGACAGCCCTGGCCTGCATCGCGGTCATTGTGCTCATCCTGTGCACCCGGCCGGTCATGACCGGCTCGTAACAAAGGCAAATCAAAACCTCCCGTGCATGTTCACGGGAGGTTTTTTTGTTTTACTCCTGAATGGTGGTCGTAAACGACAGGGTTTCGCTCTGGCCGGGCTGGAGCACACGCACGCCCTCCTTGTTCTCGATCGCGTGGTCGAGGTAGCTGCCGTCCGGCAGGGTGCTCCACGGCTCGAGACACACATAGGGCACATCGAAGTCCTTATTCGCGCTCCACACTGCAAAGTAATCGAAATCCGCGAAGTCCATCGTCACGGTCCGGCTGTTTTTCGTGCAGCCGATGGTCGCGCGGCGCACCGGCAGCCCCTCGGTCATGACCGCGTCGTCTGCGAACAGCCCGCGGGTGATGGGCAGGCGGCCTTCCACGAGCGGCACGGGGACGCGCTCACGGGTCAGCATCACGCTCTCATCGGTCACGATGCGGCTGAGCGCGTCCACGCCTTCAAATGCAACATAATAATCCGTGATCTGCTCGCCGTCCTGCCAGCAAAGGTTATAGGCGTCGTGCCCGCCTACCTCATAATACATGGTCGAATCGCTGCAGTTTTCCGTGATATGCTCCTTTTTGAGCGAGCAGCCGTCCAGCGTGTAGCACACCGTACACTGGAAGTCCCACGGATACATCTTTTTCGTATAGTCGTTCGGCGTGAGTGTGAACGACACGCAGGTGTCGCTCTCGCGGCTCACCTGCCATTCCAGATCGCGGCCGAAGCCATGCTGGGTGATCTCGTATGCCTTGCCGCCGACGGTATAGGTCTTGTCCTTGAGCCGCCCGACGATCGGGAACAAAATCGGCGCATGGCGCTTCCAGATCGCGGGGTCGGCCTGCCAGACGTATTCGGTGCCGGTCGTTTTGCTCTTGAAGCTCGTCAGCTCCGCGCCCATCTCGCTGATCTCCACGCGGAAGCGTTCGTTTTCCAATACCTGCATGATGTTCTTCCTCCCTGTCTGCTTTGATGCTTTCAGCATACCCGCTTTTGTCCGGAAAGTCAATTCCATACCGGGTTTTCTGTCTATCCCTACAAAATCCGGCCCGGCCGGTTGACGCCGCTGCTACTTTGCAATACAATATAGTTACTACATTGCATTGCAAGATACCTAAAGAAAAGGAGGGCGGCAGATTGATCCCATCGCAAATGCTCAAGGGCACGCTGGAGGGCTGCATCATGGCGATCATCAGCCGCCAGCCGACCTACGGCTACGAGATCGCCGAGCAGCTCAAAAACTACGGCTTCGGCCAGATCGCAGAGGGCACGATCTATCCACTGCTGCTCCGGCTGGAGAAGAACGGGCTGGCCAATGCGGAGTACCGCGCTTCCGAGATCGGCCCCAAACGCAAGTATTATGCTTTGACCGCCAAAGGCCGCGAAGAGCTCGCGTCCTTCCTCGCCAGCTACCGCGAGCTGACGAGCGCGGTCGACCGACTGATGGATGAGATGAAAGGGGAATCGACATGAGCAAACGAACCAAACAGCTGCGCAGGGCGAACGACGCGGCGGCACAGCAACTGCCCCAGTCCGCCCACTGCGCGCTGCTTCAAATCACAGAACACCTCCACGATGTACGCGTCAGCAGCTACGAGCGTGAGTGCATACGGAGCGACGTGATCCAGATGCTGTCTGACGCCGCAGCGCGCGGCGACACGCCAACGGACGTGCTCGGTGAAGATTACCGCGCGTTCTGCGACCACGTGATCGATGCATTGCCACGCCCCACGCTGTTGCGGCAGTTTCTCCGCTCCCTGCGTGACGGGTTGCCCTTCGTGCTGGTGGTCTACGGTGTCCGGCTGCTGTTAAACGACCTGCCAAATGCGTTTTTCTTCCGCAGGGATGCCGGTACCCTGCCGCCAGCCGTGCTGGAACGCTTGTACGGTCCGGATGATCCCTGGTACACCGCGATTACGCTGGGCGATGTGCTTGGATTGGCGTTTGTACTGGCCGCCGCCTTTGCTTTGTGTGCGGTACCGTCGCCCGACCCCGACCGGCCGCACACGACTGCCCGTAAAGTGGTGGGTGTGCTGCTTTACCTTTTCATCTTTGCTGTTTTGCTCGCGCTGCACTGGCTGTTGCCCCATGAGTTATGCCGTATCCACCTGCTTGCCGTACTCGCGATGCTTCTCGCACTGTTCGGGCTTTGGAAGCTGCTGGACGCCAAGCTGGATTAAAAAAGGGGGGATCACCATGAGCAAGCGACTGCGCAAACTCCGCCGGGAGAACAAATGCGCGGTGGAACCGCTTTCCACCGAATCAACGGTCTTGATCGACAACATCACGGATTATATCCGCAGTGCGCCCGTCCGCCCCTTTGATCAGGAGCTTGCGCGGCGGGACATGATCCGCATGCTGGCGGATGCCGAGGCGCGCGGCGAGCCGCCGGAGGCGGTCATCGGGGCGGACTACCGGCTGATGTGCGACGAGATCATCTCCGCGTTTCCGCCGCCGTCGGGACGCTACCAGCTGCTGGCGCTGCTGCGGGATGTGGCCTTTTCGCTCGCCGTCCTGCTGCTCCAGCCTGCCATGTTTGCATTTGCCGGATGGCCGTCGCTGACTGTCAATATTGGGCTTCTCTTTTCTTTTTGCACACTCTTTTTTGTCCTGCTCTCGATCATCGTCCTGCTTTATTGCAGGCCGTATGTCAGCTCCATCCTGAGCAACCGCAGAGCATTCGTCCTGTGTATACTGGGCCTCTGGTATAATGATGTTCTGGACCTGTTTTTCCATGATACGTTCCGCACCGTACAGTTCCAGCTGCCCGCCGCGCCGGTTATTGCATTGACCGTTGTGTTCTTCGGCGTCTATGGCCTGTTGTATGCCACGCTTGACTGACAGCAAAAAGCGCCCCGCGTAGTTACGCGGGGCGCTTTGCCGTTCTATTCGTTTATTCCTCCGCCAGCAGGTGCATTTTGGAGTCCGCCTCGGTGATCGGGCGCAGCGGCCTGCACGGCACGCCGACCGCAAGATATCCCGCCGGGATGTCTTTGGTCACCACGCTGCCCGCGCCGATGACCGCGCCGTCCCCGATGGTCACGCCGCCCAGCACCACGACGTTCGCCGCGAGCCAAACGTTACTGCCGATGTGGATATCCTTGGCAAACTCGGACATGGAGACGTGTCCGTCCGGATAGCGCATGCTGGTGCGCTCGTGCGCGATGAGCGGATGGTCGGTCGCCATGAGCGACACGTTCGGGCCGAACATCACGTTGTCCCCCATGAAGATGCGCGCGTCGTCCATCACGGTCAGATTGAAGTTGCAGAAGAAGTTCTCCCCGATAAAGGTGTGCGAGCCGTAGTTGAACTGAATCGGCCCCTGAAAATAGTATTTCTCGCCGATTTTCCCGATGAACTCGCGGATGATGGGCAGACGCGCGGGGTCGTACTCGTCCATCTGGTTGAACTTCTGGCACAGGATGTGCGCCTTGTGCTTGATGTCGCGCAGCTCTTTGGTGCGCGCGTCAAACAGCTTGCCTGCAAAGATTTTCTCTTCCTCCGTCATGGTTTACCGCCTCCAAAATCCTTTTGTCTGCGGCGTCCGTCCGATCAGGCGAGCGCCTTTTTCAGTTCCTCGACCTTGTCGGTCTGCTCCCACTTGACGCCGAGCTCCTCGCGACCCATGTGGCCGTAGGCGGCGAGCTGCTTGTAGATGGGCTTGCGCAGGTCGAGCGTTTCGATGATCGCCGCCGGGCGCAGGTCGAATACCTTACGCACCGCGTCCGCGAGCCTGCCCTCGTCCACCGTGCCTGTGCCGAAGGTCTCGACCATGACGGAAACCGGCTCGGCCACGCCGATCGCGTAAGCGAGCTGGATCTCGCAGCGCTTTGCCAGGCCCGCCGCGACGATGTTCTTGGCCACCCAGCGCGCCGCGTAAGCCGCCGAGCGGTCGACCTTGGTCGGGTCCTTACCCGAGAACGCGCCGCCGCCATGACGGGCATAGCCGCCGTAGGTGTCCACAATGATCTTGCGGCCGGTCAGGCCGGAGTCACCCTGCGGGCCGCCGATGACAAAGCGGCCGGTCGGGTTGATGAAGTACTTGGTGTTCTCGTCCAGCAGGTGGCCCGGGATGACCGGCTTTACGACCTGCTCGATCATGTCCCTGCGGATCTGCTGGAGCGAGACCTCCGGGCTGTGCTGGGTGGAGATGACCACCGTGTCCACGCGCACCGGCTGGTGATCCTCGTCGTACTCGACCGTGACCTGGCTCTTGCCGTCCGGGCGGAGATAGTCGAACATGCCGTTCTTGCGCACCTCGGCGAGGCGCTTTGCCAGCTTGTGCGCCAGCGAGATGGGCAGCGGCATGAGCTCGGGCGTCTCGTCGCACGCATAGCCGAACATCATGCCCTGATCGCCCGCACCGATCGCGAGGTCTGCGTCGGACGCGCCTTCCTTGCGCTCGAGCGAGTTGTCAACGCCCAGCGCGATATCCGCGGACTGCTCGTCGATTGCGGTCAGCACCGCGCAGGTGTCGCAGTCAAAGCCGTACTTCGCGCGGTCGTAGCCGATCTCGCGGACGGTGTCGCGCACGACCTTGGGGATGTCCACATAGCAGGTGGTCGAGATCTCGCCCATGACCTGCACCATGCCGGTGGTGCAGGTGGTCTCGCAGGCGACGCGCGCATAGGGGTCCTGCGTTAAGATTTCGTTAAGAATTGCATCCGAGATCTGGTCGCAGATCTTGTCCGGATGGCCTTCGGTGACCGATTCCGAGGTGAAAAAATGATGTGCCATTTGTCGTTCTGTTCCTTTCTGCATACGTTGGGGTGCAATAAAAAAACGCTCCCAAATGGGAGCGCAATGACCGTTTTGCCCCCTCATCTTTCGTGTTCCTACGCCGGATTTGGCACCTTACGCGCTTATTCCGCGCAGGTTGCCGGGTTTCACAGGGCCGTTCCCTCCACCGCTCTCGATAAGGTCATATATTGTTTTACGCGGTATATTCTATATAAAAACGCACGTTTTGTCAAGGGATAAATTCGGCAAATTAGGATATTGTCTGCGGATTGACATTTTCCCGCACACGTTTATAATTAATATAGATTAAAATACGCGAGATTTTGCCTGCCGCCGGCCAGTCTGTGCGGTTTTCTTTGCAAGGGCTGCTCGCACGGCTTCGTTTACAGGAGAGAATAAGGATATATGAACGTAAATGTAGGAATCGACATCGGCTCGACGACGGTCAAGATCGTGGTCGTGCGCGATGGAGAGATCATCCACAAGCACTATGAGCGCCACTTTTCCAAGGTGCGCGAAAAGGCGGTCGAGCTGGTGCAAAATGCGCGCGAGGTGATCGGCCCGGATGCGACGATCCGCTGCGCGATCACCGGTTCGGCGGGCCTCGGCGTTGCCAAGGCGGCGGACATCGACTTCGTGCAGGAGGTATTCGCCACCCGCAAGGCGGTCGGTGTGCACGTGCCGCAGGCAGACGTGGTCATCGAGCTGGGCGGCGAGGACGCCAAGATCGTGTTCCTGTCCGGCCAGCTGGAGGAGCGCATGAACGGCTCCTGCGCGGGCGGCACCGGCGCTTTCATCGACCAGATGGCGGTGCTGCTCGACGTGACCCCGGGCGAGCTCGACGAGCTCGCGCAGCACGCGGAGCAGATCTACACCATCGCTTCCCGCTGCGGCGTATTCGCCAAGTCGGATATCCAGCCGCTTTTAAATGACGGCGCGCGCAAGGAGGACGTTGCCGCGTCCATCTTTCAGGCGGTCGTCAACCAGACGGTCGCCGGCCTCGCGCAGGGGCGCGAGATCAAGGGCGACGTGCTCTTCCTCGGCGGCCCGCTGTTCTTCTTCAAGGGCCTGCAGAAGCGTTTCCAGGAGGCCCTGAAGCTGGACGACATGCACGCCCACTTCCCTGCCCTCGCGCCGTATGCGATCGCGGCGGGCGCGGCGGAGTACGCCAAGGACACCCAGAAGACCTACTCGGTCGATTCGCTGCTCGACGCGCTCGAGCACGCGGCGGGCGCGCCCGTGGTCGCCAACTACCTGCCGCCGCTGTTTGAAAACGAGCAGCAGTACGAGGAATTCAAGCACCGCCACGGCGTGCACGATGTGATGACGCAGAACGTCACCATGTACGAGGGCGACGCCTACCTTGGCATCGACTGCGGCTCGACCACGACCAAGCTGGTGCTGATCGGCGAGGATCACCAGATCCTGTTCCACCACTACCAGTCCAACAAGGGCAACCCGGCGGACGTCATCCGCGAGCAGCTGACAAAGCTCTACGAGCTGTGCGGCGATCGCGTACATATCGTATCCAGCGCGGTCACCGGCTACGGCGAGGCGCTCATCCAGCACGCGTTCGGCGTGGACTTCGGTCTGGTCGAGACGGTCGCGCACTTCCGCGCGGCGCGCCACTTCTGCCCGGACGTCGACTTCATCATCGATATCGGCGGGCAGGACATCAAATGCTTCAAGATCCGCAACAAGTGCATTGACAATATTTCGCTCAACGAGGCGTGCTCTTCCGGCTGCGGCTCGTTCATCGAGACCTTTGCCCGCTCGATGGGCTACTCGATCGAGGAGTTCTGCAAGCTCGGCCTGTTCGCAAAGCACCCGATCGACCTCGGGTCGCGCTGCACCGTGTTCATGAACTCGTCGGTCAAGCAGGCGCAGAAGGACGGCGCGGGCATCGACGCGATCTCGGCCGGCCTGTCGGTCTCGGTCGTCAAGAACGCGCTGTACAAGGTCATCCGCGCCCACTCGCCGGACGACCTCGGCCAGCACATCGTCGTGCAGGGCGGCACGTTCCTCAACGACGCGATCCTGCGCTCGTTCGAGCAGGAGATCGGCCGCGACGTGACCCGTCCCGCGATTGCGGGCCTGATGGGCGCGTACGGCGCGGCGCTGCACGCCAAGGACAACCGCCCGGCGCAGACCTCGCTGGTCGGCATGGATGTGCTCGCCACCTTCCGGCACACGGTCAAATCCGCGCGCTGCGGCCTGTGCGAAAACCACTGCAACCTGACCATCAACGACTTCGGCGGCGGCCGCCGCTTCATCTCGGGCAACCGCTGCGAGCGCCCGCTCGGCGGCACCAAGAAGGCCGACCTGCCGAACCTGTACCAGTGGAAGCTGGAAAGGCTCCGCAGCTACGGCGAGCCCTCGGGCAACCCACACCCGATCGCAACGGTCGGCCTGCCCTTCGGCCTGAACTACTACGAGCTGCTGCCGTTCTGGACCACCTTCCTGCGCGCGCTCGGGTTCGAGACCGTGCTGTCCGACGTGTCCACCCGCGACATGTACATGCAGGGCCAGCACTCCATTCCATCGGATACCGTGTGCTATCCGGCCAAGCTCATGCACGGCCATATCGAGAACCTGCTTGAAAAGGGCGTGGATTCGATTTTCTACCCCTGCATGACCTACAATCTGGACGAGGGCCGCGCAACCAACTGCTACAACTGCCCGGTCGTGGCCTATTACCCCGAGCTGTTGCACGCGAACGTCGCCGCGCTCGCGGACTTCGACTTTATGATGCCGTATTTTGAGCTGACCGACCACAAGCGGTTTGTCCAGCAGGCGGCCAGGTACTTCTGCGGCAAATACCCGCAGATCAAGAAAAAGCAGGTCGCGGCAGCGGCTGAGGCGGCGTTCCAGGAGCTTGACAACTACTACGCCGAGATCCGCCTCGAGGGCCAGAAGGCCATCGCCTACGCCGACACGCACGGACTGGACATTGCAGTCATCGCGGGCCGTCCGTACCATGTCGACCCGGAGATCAACCACGGCATCGACCAGCTGATCGCCTCGTTCGGGCTGGTCATCGTGTCCGAGGACGCGGTGTGGCAGCTGGCCGAGGAGCCCAAGGTCCATGTGCTTAACCAGTGGACCTACCATTCGCGCATGTACGGCGCAGCCAAGTATGTGACCCGAAAGGAAAACGCGCAGCTCATCCAGCTCGTGTCCTTCGGCTGCGGCATTGACGCGATCACCACCGACGAAGTGCGCGCCATCTGTGAAAATGGCGGCAAAATCTATACACAGCTCAAGATCGACGAGATCAGCAACCTGGGCGCGGCCAAGATCCGCATCCGCAGTATGCTGGCCGCCGTAGAGGAGGGCAGAAAACTTGCAGAACAACAATCCAACCAGCACGCCGGCTAACCCCGCAGAGGGCTACCAGCTCCCGCAGTTCACCGAGGAGATGCGCAAGGATTATACCATCCTTGTGCCCAACATGCTGCCCGTGCAGCTCGGCCTGATGTGCCGACTGATGAAGAACTTCGGCTACAACATGGAGCTTTTGCACACCGAAGGGCCGAATATCGCGGAGCAGGGCCTGCGCAACGTGCACAACGACACCTGCTACCCCGCGCTGCTGGTCATCGGCCAGCTGATGGACGCGATCGAGTCCGGCAAGTATGACGTACATAAGGTCGCGCTCATCCTGCCGCAGACCGGCGGCGGCTGCCGCGCGTCCAACTACATCCACCTGATGCGCAAGGCGCTGGTCAAGAACGGCTACGGTTTCATCCCGGTCATCTCGCTCAACTTTTCAGGTCTTGAAAAGGACGCGAACCCCGGCTTTAAGCTGACCAAGACTATGCTCATTCAGGTCGCATACGCGCTGCTGATCGGCGACCTGATTATGATGGTCGCCAACCAGTGCCGCCCGTATGAGGTCGTGCCCGGCTCGACCGACAAGGCCATCGAGATCTGCATGAACGCCGTCACCGCCCGCTTCACGGGCGACCGCATGGTGCAGTACCGCGAGGTCAAGCACCTGTACCGCTATGTGCTGACCGCGTTCGGCAAGGTCCGTCTGGACAAGTCGAAAAAGAAAAAGCTGGTCGGCATCGTGGGCGAGATCTATGTCAAGTTCTCCCCGCTCGGCAACAACCGGCTGGAGGAATTCCTTCTGGGCGAGGGCTGCGAGCCCGTGCTGCCCGGCCTGATGGATTTCTGCCTGTATTCGATCTACAACTCGGTCATCGACCATGAGCTGTACGGCCGTTCCGCCTCGCGCGCGGCAGTTTACAAATTTGTTTACCAGTTCATGCTGGGCAAGCAGGCGGATATCATCAAGCTGATGAAAAAGGACGGCCACTTCCGCCCGCCCATGCCGTTTGACGAGGTGCGCAAAAACGCGCAGGGCATCATCGGCCAGGGCGTCAAGATGGGCGAGGGCTGGCTGCTGCCGGCCGAGATGGTCGAGCTGATCAGCGAGGGCGTCAACAACATTGTGTGTACCCAGCCGTTCGGCTGCCTGCCCAACCACATCGCGGGCAAGGGCATGATCCGCAAGATCCGCGAGGTCTACCCGCAGGCGAACATCGTCGCGGTCGACTATGACCCCGGCGCATCCAAGATCAATCAGGAGAACCGCATCAAGCTGATGCTGTCCTCGGCAGAATAAAAAACGGCGCCGCCACGTCAGGTGAGTGTGCCTATTGCAGAAAGAAGCACCCAAAACTGTGTTTTCGGTGCTTCTTTCTGTTTGCCAAAAAGTCAGGTGCATGGCCCAGGCCACCTTCTCTTGCCGCAGCGCGGCAATTCGCCTTGTATCCTGCTTTTTTGTCGCAGCGGTGTAAAGCGCCGCTGCTCCATCCAATCGCTCAGTCAGTCGAATGTATACGACTCCTGCACACCCATCATGCTTCTGAATTCTGCTGTCGCGTGCTCCAAATGGAAGATTGCGAGGCGGTATCCTGTTGTTTCGTTGTAGATCTTCTGCATGGCGGGCGCAGCCGCCAGCACCCGTTCCGCGATGGTGTAATCCTGTTCAAAAACAGCGTCCCCGTAATACCGCAAAAAGCCCTTCCCTACTGCTGCGCAGAATTCCACATGCGGATTTTTCTGCATCTGCCGGTAAACCTCTTTGAAATCGCCGATGCCGAAATACAGCCTGTCCCCGGCCAGCATATGGAAGGCCACCGGCCTGCATTTGGGCCGGTCTCCGTCGACAGTCGTGAGGTAGAAGGTCTCTGCCTGTGTCAGAAAATCGTTTACTTTCTCGATCGGGTTCATGTTACGCTTACTCCTTTCCGCGTTGTCTGATATTATGGTTTAGAAAAGTATCGTACTATGATTATATAACCAATCCAAATTTCCGCAAGTACGATTTTTCACCATACCTGGTATGCTGAAAGATACCGAAAGGAGCATCTATGGACAAAGATTTGTTTGGCGTCTGCCCGTTTGTAACCGCCCAAAGGCTGATTCAGGGAAAGTGGGCCATCCTGATCCTGCACCATTTAAGCGAAGGCCCTCTGCGCTTCAACGAGCTGCAGCGCAGGATGCCCAAAATGACACACGCCACCTTATCCGCACAGCTCAAGCAGCTCGAGGCCGAAGGGCTGGTGATCCGCACGGAATATCCCCAGATCCCACCCAAAGTGGAATACAAGCTGAGCGAGATCGGTGAGAAATTCGCACCTGTGCTCGAGAGCATCCGCACCTGGGGCATGGAATATATCCGCTATATGCGGCCGCAATAACACCGCCGCACCCCGCAGCCCTGCTCTGCATAGCATGAAGTAACCGCCTTCCCCCCTGCGGGGAAGCGCGGCTGCATCTGAGAAGCCAGTAAGGACTGAGACCATGAAGCATGAAAGCATTTTCCCGCTGTCCGGCCTGTCCGAGGGCGAGGACGCGCGCGTCCATGCGCTGCGCCTTTCCGGCAGCATCCGCCGCCGATTGCAGGACCTCGGGCTGGTGGCGGGCACGCGGGTGACCTGTATCCAGCGCGCCGCGGCGGGCGACCCGACCGCCTACCTGATCCGCGGCGCGGTGATCGCGCTGCGGCAGGCGGACGCGGCGCGCATCGAAGTCGGGGGCGCGCCTTGAGGGCCGCGCACAGCACGCCGGTGATCGCCCTTGCGGGCAACCCCAATGTCGGCAAGTCGACCGTGTTCAATGCCCTCACCGGCAGCCGCCAGCACACCGGCAACTGGAGCGGCAAGACGGTCGCGAACGCCTACGGCGCCATGCGCTGCGGCAGCACGCCGATGACGCTGGTCGACCTGCCGGGTACCTATTCCCTGCGCGCCCGCTCGGCCGAAGAGCGCGCGGCGCGCGACTTTCTCGCCTCGGGCGAGGCGGATGTGACCATTCTGGTCGCAGATGCGACCTGTCTCGAGCGCAACCTGATCCTGGTTCTGCAGGTGCTCGAGATCACCTCCCGCGCGGTGCTCTGCCTCAACCTGATGGACGAGGCGCGCCGCAAGCACATCCGCATTGACATACACGCGCTCGAGCACGCGCTCGGCATCCCGGTCGTGCCCTGCGCCGCGCGGCAGGGGCGCGGCCTGCCCGAGCTGACCCGGGCGGTGCGCCGCGTGCTGGAACAGCGCGCGCCCGCCCGCACCGCCGCCATCCGCTATCCGGATGGGATTGAAAACGCCATCCAGCGCTCCGATCTGCCCCGGGCGGCAGCGCTGGACGCACTGGTGCAGAGTCCGCCGCCCGGCCTGACCGCCGAGCAGCTGGACGACCAGATCACCGCCGCTGCGGCCCTGCGCGCCGAGGAGATCGCGCTCTGCTGCGTGCAGGTGCCGGAGGCCGCCTGCGAACGCGACCGCCGGATCGACCGCATCCTGCTCAGCCGCCGCTGGGGCGTGCCGCTCATGCTGCTCCTGCTCGCCGCCGTGTTTTACATCACCTTATCCGGCGCAAATGTGCCGAGTACGTGGCTGAGCGAGCACCTGCTCGGCCTGACAGAGCCGCTCGCCGCTGCGCTGTCCGCCCTCGGCCTGCCGCCGTTTGCCGTCTCGCTGCTCACGGACGGCCTGTGGCGCGTGCTGGCGACCGTCGTATCCGTCATGCTGCCGCCGATGGCCATCTTTTTCCCGCTGTTCACCCTGCTCGAGGACGCGGGCTACCTGCCCCGGGTCGCTTTCCAGCTCGACCACGCCTTCCAGCGCGCGCACACCTGCGGCAAGCAAAGCCTGACCATGTGCATGGGGTTTGGATGCAACGCCTGCGGCGTCACCGGCTGCCGCATCATCGACTCGCCCCGCGAGCGGCTGATCGCCATGCTCACCAACGCATTCGCGCCGTGCAACGGGCGTTTCCCGCTGCTGATCTTCCTGTGCTCCGCCTTTTTCGCGGGCAGCGCCGCGGACGGCGCACTGCTGCTGACCGCGGTGATCGTCGGCAGCGTGGCCCTGACGCTGGCGGCCTCGCGCCTGCTGTCCGCGACCGTGCTCAAAGGCGTGCCGTCCTCGTTTGTGCTCGAGCTGCCGCCCTACCGCGCGCCGCAGGTCGGCAAGGTGATCGTGCGCAGCCTGCTCGACCGCACGCTGTTCGTACTGGGCCGCGCGGCAGCAGTGGCCGCGCCCGCGGGCATGTTGATCTGGCTGCTCGCCAATATCACCATCGGGGAGACGTCGATCTTCTCTCACCTGACCGCGCTGCTTGACCCATTCGCCCGGCTGTTCGGTCTGGACGGCGTTATCCTGCTCGCCTTTCTCCTCGGCTTCCCGGCAAACGAGCTGGTGATGCCGCTGATGATGATGGGCTATCTGGCCGCCGGCACGCTGGCAGACGTGACCGACCTCGCCTCGTTCCACGCCCTGCTGCTGTCGAACGGCTGGACGGCCTGCACCGCGCTGTGCACGCTGATATTCACCATCGCGCACTGGCCCTGCTCGACCACCTGCCTGACCATCTGGAAGGAGACACGCAGCGTCAGGTGGACACTGGCCGCCATTCTCCTGCCTGCCGCGTGCGGGCTGGCACTCTGCTTTGTCATCCATGCGGCCTGCTGCCTGCTGGGGATCGCCTGACCCCGGCAGGCTGTCCTGCATTGACGCGCCGCCCACCCCGTGCTATCATAAGCGCACAGGAGTTGATACCATGCGCAAACACACAAAACAGCGCCTTCTTGCCGCGGCCTGCATCCTGCTCGGCGTGCTGCTGGGCGCGGGCGGCATCTGGGTCGGCGACACGGACGACGCTCCCGGCGCGGCCTTTCTCGAGCTGGTGCTGATGGCAGCGCTGTTCCTATACAGCTGCCGCCTCCTGCGCCGCCCGCACCAAAAGTAATCCCCCCTTTCACAAGCGCACCGCACCATTCCTTCGCAGATCTCGAGGAATCCCCACTCGTAAAATTTTTTAAAAAAATGATTGACACAGCGCGCAGTTTATGGTATTCTAATTAGGCAGTCGAAACTGCGGTATGCGCCAGTAGCTCAGCTGGATAGAGTGTTTGGCTACGAACCGCATACCCACCCTCTTGAGGGACACCACAAGTTAATAATTTGCGCCAGTAGCTCAGCTGGATAGAGTGTTTGGCTACGAACCAAAAGGTCGGGGGTTCGAATCCCTTCTGGCGTACCACTTTTTCTTGTGGGAAACAAGCGATTTCTTCGGAAATCGCTTGTTTTTTAACTTTTCGAGGGTTTACAATTTTTGCTGCTAACAGAAAACCGGCGATTTTCTGTTAGCAGCCTGTTAGCAAACGCGGTTTTTGTCCGCGTTTGCTCATAAATCCTATCATCCAATTTGACGTCGTATTTTTCGGCCTGCTAACAGCCCTGCTAACATCCCGATTTTTGCGCATGCTCTGCAAGAAGCGCCTGCAGCAGCTTTTTCTTCATTTCGGGATCTTCGTCCAGAAGCTGCATCAGCTGATCCTGCCGGTCGTCCGTAGAAAAGCCGCCATAAAATTCTTTCGAGATCTTCTCCGTCAGCGCCCGCCGCCGGCTGTCCTGCGTATGCGCATAGGTGTCCAGCGATACCGCGGCCGAAGCATGTCCCATGTCGCCCTGCACCAGCTTAATATCGCCGCCGCTTTCCAGCAGCTTGTAGGTCGCACTGGAATGCCGAAGCTCGTGGAAAATCAGCGGCGGCAGATGCAGCTCCGTCTTTTTCTTCCACTGCTTGAACCATTTTTCGCACAGCTTGGGCTCTACCGGGTATCCGTCCTCCAGCGCGAACACCAGGTTGAAGTCGGTATACGCTTCCCCGGCATACGCTTTTTGCTTTGCCACCGTCGCCTTGCGCAGCATCAGCTCGCGGCGCAGCGCCGGGGTCAAGTACACGAACCGGTTGCTGTTTGCCGTTTTGGGTGTCTTGAGGACCAACACAGTGTTGGTTTTCTTAACCCTGGGCGGAAACACCTGCACCAAGCCGTCCGCCGGGACGGAATCCAATGCCTCGCGGCTGACACGCTGGAGCGTATGCCGCACGCGAATGAGCTTCTGATCAAAATCAATATCATCCCAAGTCAATGCGACCGTTTCGCCAATGCGCAAAGAGCAGATGAACGCCAAGTGCACTGCGAGATGCAGCAGTGGATGCTTCATATCGTCCAAAGCCTCCCGCACCATTTCCGGCGTCCAGATCCGGCGTTCGGCCTTATTCTTTTTGGGCGCATCGCATACGACCGGACTTTCTTCGATCAATCTCCAGTCCACCGCCTTGTTGAACGCCGTTTTCAGCAATGTATGGACATGACGGATCGTCGTAGAAGAAAGACAGGGTGTTTTCGTCCCACTTGGTGCATGTCCTTTGGGGCCGCTGCATTTTTTGCCGCGCAGCGTGTTGTACAGCACTTCGATATGGATCGGCTGCAGCTTCTGCAGCGGGATCTGCCCGATTTCCGGCAGAATGTGATTGCGGATCAAAGCCAAAGAGGAGGTATACATACTGAATGACCATTTGGCTTTGCCGTAGACATTTACCCACTGCATCAGGTACTCCGCCACGGTTTGCGAGCACGGCGTCAGCAAAGAATCGCACGATTTTTTGTATTCCACCTTCCGCCTGAACTTTTCGGCATCCGCTTTGCTCGCGAAGGACTCCCACTTTTGATGCCGTTGTCCCTGCGCGTCCCGGTAATCATAGATCACCGCATACTTTGAACCTCTTTTTTTAATTGTTGCCATAGTTGCCTCCACAGAACGGGTGGATCAGGAGCAACCGGAAAACCATTGGTCGAAAGACTCTTTGGGGATACGAACAAGCCTTCCCAGATGCAGCACGCGGAAATCCGTCGTATGGCTGCAAAAATAATAAGCACTTCGTTCGCTGATCCCGAGGATCTTTGCGACCTCCACAACAGAGTAGGTTTTCTTCTCCACGTCCTGATCCTGTACCATGTTGTTATTCATATCTGTCCCTCCTGTGGCAGCACCCATGCACTGCACAAACCGCTATACGCCTCCCTGCTGCAAATTTCTGATTATTGGCAGGTCTATTATAGCAATATACGCTACAAATGCAAAGATGCCGAATTCCTTGTTCAAATAAAGTTCAATAATTTTTGCAAACGCGGCATAATACATCTGCCGCCCTGACTGCGTGGGAGTCCTTTACACGATGCCTTTCCACGTTTTTCCCTCCTGCTATAAGCATACCACATTTTTAGTCTGCGGGGAGTAACTATCGCTTCACATAGAGTAGAGTTTTCGACAAAAAACTCCGTTTTTCGCACTTTTCTCCTCTGTATCCGCGAAACGATGCTGCCACTTATGCCGAGGCCCGACTATGCAGCAGTCCTGCTGAAACCATTGTAGCAAAATTCTGTTTACAGTTGGTAGCTTTCAGTCTACGCTTCGCAACTTTTTGTAAATATTTTATGAACTTTACCGTCATTTTTACAAGGTTTGGGGCATAAATAAACGCCGCTATCCGGTTCCTTCTTCGGAAGCCGGATAGCGGCGTTTTAGAAATCGGAAGCGACAGCAATTCTTTTCAGGTTTTCCTGTCACAAAACCCTGTGCGGCGCACGTATTTTCTGTTTTCCCGTGTGATGACTGTGCTCACGACACCTCAATCTCCCCGTGCGAGAAGCGCAGGATGACATCGCCCGCCGTGCCACAGCGCCCCGAGAGCGCCCACAAGCTGTATTCGACGCCCGCAGTTGCCCACTGTATCCCGCATGGTGTCGCAGTCCGTTCCAGCCACAGGGCTCATGCCAGTAAAACCGCCCCGTTCGCGAATGACCAGGACACGGCTCATGACCGGGCTCATGCCGGCCGCGAACGCGATCACAGTCTCCCCTGTCTGCTGCGGGCAACAGGTGCAGCCACGCAAAACACTTGCCTATCAACCATCAGGCTCATGCGGCTAACCATGTCCCGCCCCGTCGACCAGACCGGTAAGCAGCATTGGCCGCACGGCCTGAGCTGCCCCCTTGCAGGATTACCGCCCATGCTCATAACAGGTCGCGGTAATTGGTTTTTCATTTTTTCGATTTTTCGAATATTTAAGGTCAAAAAGCTGCAATATCGGTTTCAATCCGAGAGAAATCAACCTCGTTTCCGGGCGGTAAAATTGTACGAAGTACGGCGGTATTACCGCCCATATCTGCGTCTTTTTTACCGCCCGACAATCGGCCAAACCGGCGCGTCGTACATCCCCTAATCGCCCATGTTCCGTCCGTAGGCATACGCCTGCGCCCGATAAGCCAAACCATGTCTCCACAGCACGATTGTCCACAGGTTTTTTGTTGATTGCAGTTCGCTTCCATTTTTATTCCCGGCAATCCGAAAAAATCCGATCGGCAATTTACAATAAGCGGCATGATCGTTGATAGACCATTATTTCTGCCGAAAGGACCGGCGCGGCGGATATGCTTGTCCCTTTGTGCCGTTTTTGTATACGGAAACAACGTATGCGCAGCTGGAAGGGTTGCCGGACGGCGGCGGTCATTATCCTTAGCGCCAGCGTCGGCGGCGCGCTGATTCAGGACGGCAAGCTGTACCGGGGCGCGCACCTATTCGCCGGGAAGTTCAGCTATGTGCATACCAATCAGGACGCCTTCGATCGCAAGGACAATGTGCTCGCCGTCCGCTGCGGCTGCAAGACCCTGCGTGCCGCGGCGGCGGAGCGGCTCAGCCGCCGCGCGGAGACGAAAGAGCGGCTTGGACACCGGCGTCCAAGCCGCTCTTTTTTCGGGATCGACCCGAAAAGGGGAAAAGAAGAATAAGAGGATAAGAGAGAGAAATTGGTGTGTGGATGTATCAGAGTAGTTCGCGCTTGATGCGCTCGAGCGCTTCGGGCGCCTGCTTGTCCATCTTCTCCGGGAAACCGAAGTAGGACACGCAGATGATATTGTCGCCGCCAACCTTGGGGGCGTCGGTCTTGAGCTGCTTGTTGGCGAAGTCCATGTCGCGCAGGGTCTCGAAGATGCCGTCGAAGTCGACCTTGCCCTCGCCCATGGCGGTGTGCTGGTGGATGGTGACGTCCGCGCGGCCGCGGCTGTTGAGCCAGGGCGGATTGAGGATGTAGCGGCAGTCCTTAGTTTGGTTCCATGTGTCGGCCAGCAGTACGTGGGTCAGCTCATCGCCCGCATAGCGCAGCATGTGGCGCACGTCGCCCTTGCCCTGGTCGTAGAAGAAGCCGTGGGAGGCCGAGTAGACATAGCCGAGGTTTTGGGAGCGGAAGGACTTGACGATGTCGCAGGTCTCGTCGTTGAGTTCGCAGAAGTCATACGTGTGGGACTGGATCTCCACACGCAGACCCTCGCGCTCAATAATGGGCAGCAGCTCTTCCATCGACTTGTAGAACACGCCGTTGCAGATCTCCTGCTGGTTGGGGTCGCCCGAGAATTCGGTGTTGATGACCGGCACGCCCATGTTGATCGCAATCTCGATCATGCGCTTCCAGTTGGCGACCGCATGCTGGCGCTGCTCCTCGGTCGGGCCGGACGTCGCCGGGATTTACGTCGCATCGAACGGCCAGCAGGGCGTATGCTGGGCAGTGGAAGAGCTCGATCTCAAACGGCGGGTCAAGGTGATCGCATTTGACCTCAACGAGCCGAACTACCATCTCCTCCAGTCGGACAGCCTGAGCTGCGTGCTCGATCAGGAGGCGTTTGAACAGGGCTACCGCTCGCCGCACCTGCGCTACGAGTATCTGATGCACCAAAAAAGCCCGCGCAACAGCTGATTTATACGGATATCGCCATCCGCACCAAATATAACAGTGACTTGCTGCTAGAGTAAAAATAGTACAAGTCAAAATGAGAGAATTCCCAATAAGCAA
>DGYFR06201__coassemble_649_pt1 | contig 30784 bp, 33 predicted proteins | sample DGYFR06201__metabat2_high_PE_040 | metagenome-assembled genome bin DGYFR06201 | reverse complement strand
TATCAGGGGGGATGTGATACGACGCCGCCTAAAAGGAAAGACGCTTCAAAATGGAAGCGTCTTTACGATATTAAATTGTGGTTTGGGTCACGCGCGTTTTGGGAAAAAGCCCTTACTCGCCATCCGCATGACAAACTCCCGTTCGTCTGCATCTGCCGCAGCAAAGTCTATATTATACCGCTTACAGACCTCGCGGAAATAAGCAGTATAGGCAAGATCCTGCTCTGTGGGAGGCGTTACATAGCTGTTCGGCGCGCCCAGTTCATCTAACCGGTTGAACCTGTTGTCTGCCATTTAGCTTTTTCCTCTTATTCCGGCTTTGCGGAAATCCTCCGCAGTAAGTTCGGACATTTTCCGGCGATTAACGATGCAGTACCTGCGCAGCATCATAAAATCCTGCTCTTTTTGCGGATCATGCTTTACTTTGGATGTATCCATAACATAGCCGCCGGCCTGCTCCGCTGCGTCATCCAGACTGCGGATCCTGTTCAATGCTTTTGCTGTCATTTTTAATCGACTCCTCTGATAAGCGCATATTCGTCTAACAGATTTCTTTGCAGCATCCTCGTCAATCAGCATAGAATACTCATGCGGTATTCCACACCAGAAGGCTCTAAATGCGTCCTGATAATGTTTTACGAGTTCCATGTTTTTCACTTCAAAATATATGAAACCACTAAATCCATTTTATAAAGACCTTCGCCTGTCAGTTCTTTGCGGACCTGAATTGTCTGCAGCCGTTGGTTGATCCATTCGCGAGAGTAGCCCTTTTTCAGATATGTTTCAAGCGCGCGGTCTATGGTAAGTTCCGAGCCTATGGTCTCTTCGATCCTTTCCCGGCCGACTTCCGCAAGCCACAGCGTGAACGGCTCTGCCTTGGGTGAGGGGATGGACTAGATAATACGCAGCAGTTGTTCGGTCGTTGCGACATCGGTCCGATAATATTTTCCATCTTTGTGCGATTTTAATTTCAGTTGGTTACAGGATGTAACCGACTGATTTCCCTCATCTTTTAATCGCTTTTTCAAGACTTTCCAATAGTTATTGGGATTTGGGCTGTCTGTCAAAACCGCAACAACATCAACGACAGAAAAGTACTATTCCTCTTTTCCTTCGTCCCATGCCGTCTGGATTTCCTTGTTGTTAAAAAGCTGCAATTTATCGCGTTCCATTATGAACTTCCTCCTAAGCAATTTCATTTTATCATAGCAGGCTTTCTTTTTCCATAGCGATGACCTTATTCTGCTGGAACTCTATTAAAGGTAAACGCCAGCCTTTGATAGCAAACAGAAATTAGATTGTATTTTACAACAGGTGCGGCTTTGCTATTGCGAATATGACGGAATTATCATATAATAATAGCATAATTCGTCGAGGTGATTGCAATGAAAATCAAGTCCTCTACCGTCCTTCGAAATGACTATAATACGATCTCTAAGCTTGCGCATGAGAGTCAGGAGCCGATCTATATTACCAAAAACGGGGAAGGCGATGTTGTCCTCATGAGCGTAGATGCCTTTGAAAACCGTGAGCAGATCTTGAAGCACCGCGCGGCAATTCTTGAAGCGGAGTTCTCGCGAATCAACGGTGAACCTACCTATTCGGTTGACGAAATCCGCCAGATGTTGAAGGAGAAGTACCGCAATGCCTGACACGCAGCTTATGATCCTGACCCCTGCATGGCAGGATATTGACCGGATCTCGGATTTGCACCTGATGCTGGTTGGGCCAAAATCCGCAGAAGAAATTACGGATAAGCTGCTCGATAACATCGCACTGCTTGCAGAGCAGCCATACATGGGTGCCTTGCATCCGGACCAGTTTTTGGCTGAGCATCAGTATCGAAAGCTGATCTGTGGCAAATATGTGTGCATCTACAAAGTGATTGACCAAACAGTTTATGTATACCGCATTGTAGACGGCCGGACAGATTATCCAAAGCTGCTGCGCTGAAGTCATTCCAATGTTGCCAATCCATCGAACAGCGGGCGGACATAGGCGATAAAGGCGCCGATTCCATTGATGATGACCCATGCGAGCCAGACGCGCTTGAGCCAGTCCCACGCACTGTCAGCCTTTTGCTGTGTGCCGCTCATTTTGGCGCCGATGACCGCGACAGCGGACATTAAGCCGGCAAGCACAGTAGAGATGGCAGCGATTTTGGAATAGACATCTTTGATAATACGGTCTGCAGCTGTCCACATATCTTCTACGGCAAATGCCTGTGGGATCAAAATCGCGCCAATGATGAGCATTACCAGTGCGATTCGGTAAAATAAAAAGGCTCGTTCCATGAAATGTGAATGAATACACGCCCTTTGCAGTTCATTTTGATTCACTTTCAAAGTCCCTCCTTGGTTGACTGAGTGGTTAAGCCCTGCTATACTGAAGCAGGACTATCAATAGTAGGATGTGAGAAAAATGTTGTGGGATAACAGCAACAGCCTTACTCAGACCATCATTGATCTGGAAAACGCCGAACGGCGGTTTACTGCCGGTGAGCGGTCTGCCGCGCTGTGTCAGGCGGCACTCCGTACATACAACAGCGCGTCTGCCAACACGAACTCTGCGCAGGCGAACTGGAGGCGTGAGATCATGGAGCGTGCACAGCATATCATAGAAGAATGCAGCTAATGCCACAGTGCGTCTGCTTCGCCTGCTTGACAAAGCGGCGCGCACCTCTTATAATGAACATACAAAGGGAACGTTGCTACAGCAGTCAACCCCTATATAGAGTCAAACAATGTTGACCGTTCGGGTGCCAGCCGAGCGGTCAACGCGCTTTTATAAGTAAAATATGCAGCAAAAGGATTGCCCATATTACAATTCTTTTGAATCGTCTCATAAAGCATCACCCCCTTCGTGGGGAGTGGGCTGACCGCTATATGTAACAGCGTTCCTGCATCCAGTATATCACATAAGCAAAGTACCGTCTGCGTCTAACGCCTCTTGGGCGTTTTTTTGTTATCCTACCCGGTTTGCCGCGCTCAGGATCTCCCGATATGCCCAGTGCGAGGGCGATACATCTGCAAATGTAACAGATACCATATCTATCTGCTGGGAGCGGTCTGTCACGCGGTTGACCAGTTTTGCCGCCTCCGCACGGGTAATAGAGGCATTTGGTTTGAAGGTGCCGTCTGTATAGCCGTTGATCCAGCCATGCAGCTGGCCATAAGCTACGGCATCATGCGTTTCTCCATAGCTGGGGACATCCGGGAACGCTATTGTGCCGGCGCCAACAGCAGGAGAACCACTCAGGCGGTACAGCCATACAGCCAGCTCTGCACGGGAAATGGGCGCGTACGGCCGGAAATACGGCGCAGTCTCGATTCCTGCGTCATAGAACGCATTGACCGCATTGGTATACCAGCTGCCGGATGCCACATCTGCCGCGCCGCAGCTGGGATAAACAGTGAGATCCGAATAATTCGTAAGCCGGGCAAGCATCACGGCTGCTTCCGCGCGGGTCAGCGTATTTTCCGGGCAGAAGCGTCTGTTTCCCATGCCTTCAAAATACGGCTCCGTGATCCCGCTGCGCAGGTACAGCGTGCCGCTGGTTTCCCGCACGGCGTAAGCACCCAGTTTCACATCGTCCCGGACATTGCTAACGGTCACTTTGAGAACACCCTTATTGGAAAGCGTCATGGAATAAGACCTGCTCCCAACCTTGATGGTGTCGGACTCCACGCTGGCAGCTGCCTGCCGGTTGCCCACGCGCAGCGTGACCGTATTCAGGGCATAGCCCTGTTTCGGGGTAACCGTATACGTCACTGATCCTCCATCATTTACGCCCGTCCGCGAAGCAGTGATATTGCAGTTCTGCTCCGTGCCGATCTCTACATCGTTATCATAGATAGACAGCTTTGCCGCTGTTGCAGACACTCTCACCGGGGCATATACGGCATCCACATGCAGGATGATGCTGTCCCCGTCGTGATGCAGCTTGTAATCCCTGCCATCCACGCTGATTTCATCCTCGTCTGCATCAACAGTGCGGGAAACACCGTCTACGGACAGGGTAATGCGGCTGAGCCGGTAGTTTTCTTTGGGCGAAATCGTAAACTGCACGTCCGTCCCTTTGCTGACCGTACTACCGCAATCCTTGTCAAAGTCTACGCCTGTCCCTTCTGATAGGGTAACCGGTATGTGGCCTTCATCCAACTCAGAAAGAAAGCGCACCTCCATATCGGCTTGCACATCGGTAAGGCGCAGGGTCACGCGGTCATCGTCACGGTCTATGCGATACACTTTATCGCCCAGCCAGACACGCCCCTCGGTTACATAGCCGACTGCAGACAGGTTACTGTTCCCCAGCCGTACTTCTGTGATCTCATAGCCTCGTTCAGCTTGCGCACGGATACTCACATCATTCCCGCGCTTCACTTCAACACGGCTGCCGCCTATGTCTACGCCCCTATCACCGCTCACGCGGATGATAAACGGCTGTTCGCCCGGCTTGCCGTTACTGAAGAAATGGATGCCGAGGTTTTCTTCTGCGGTAAGCGTCATTGTGACCCTGCCATCCGTGACCGTGAACGGATAGGTTTTCCCGCCCACTGCCACTGTCCTTTCCGCAAGGTCTGCTGTGTTGGCCTGCCCTGCATCTGTGCGCGTCACCTGCACGCGGGTAATCTCTGCTTCTCCGGAGGGCTCGGCGGTGATGGTCACGGCCTTGCCGATGCCGTAAATCCCGCTGCCGCCGACCTCGATCCCGCTGTCCGCAGTCACATCAATGCGGCAGTCAGCTGTTTCGGCAGATGCGGATAATGTCAGATCGCCGGTGCAGTTGCCCGGGATCGTGACAATGACGGATCGGCCCTCATAATCCAGCGGCAGAACGATACCGCCCGCAGTAAGCTGTGCGGGCTTGTCCTTGACTGCAGTGTTTGCGGTTTGCCCACCATAGACGGCGGAAACCGTTTGTATTGCGTACCCGTCCAGCGGTGTGAAGGTGACGTCCCGCGCAGTCCCGGTTTCCCATTCATTGACCCCTACCGCATCAGAAGTATAACCCGAGTTCGCCTTTACTTCGACACGGTGTGCCCCTCCTGCTGCATAAGATTGAGGAATCAGCGTCGCCGCTGCCAGCCACAGCACCAGCAGCAAAATGGGGAAACGCAGTTTCTTTGTTGTCATATTTCTCTCTCCTCTCCAAAAAATGAGCCGGTATGAGCAAAAAAGTCATACCGGCTTGTGCACATTATAAAGTTTGGTCCGAAATCAGATATGCAGCAGCTTCGTCAAATACGGGCGAACCTTCATCCGTTTGCAAATCGGTAATCGAGCGCCATAGGCGGTCCACACGGGCAACGCTGCTGCCAAGGTCGGTGTAGCAGACGAGCTGCTCCATACCGACTTTGTCATTTTCCAGCCGCAGGTGGACTGCATACCGGGTATCGCTGATCTGCATTGGGTGTGTGTACTGGATATAGTCGAACTCGCTTGCATCTGCCCAGTGGTACAGCTCGCTCTCTGCCAATTCGCGCACGGTGCCATATTCACCCAGTTGGATAGCAGTGCTGTTCAGCACCAGCTCCGTGCTGACCGATGTGAGTTCATCCGTGCCGGCAGCTGGCTCCTCGCCCGTATCAAGTGCATACAGGACGGCCGTACCTCCTGACGCAAGTTCCACTTCCTGCCGTACCATCGGCATATCCCGTACCGTCTCAGTCTCTGCACCGTCCCATTCCTCCAAATCTGTCTGTTCCATCTGTGTAAATACTGCCGTGTCCGTGTCAGGTACCTCCATTTTTGCTTTATCGTCCGCGCAGCCCGCCGGCAGGAGCAGCATTCCTGTCAGGCAGGCGGCGATCATGCCGCGGAATTTCATTTTATCACCCCTTCATCGAATTTCCTGTCCGATCACGCAGAAACGATATGCCGGCTCGTTTGCGATGCAGGTGAGCATGGTGATCTGATTGCCCGCCGCGGGATCCAGCACATCGGTATCTGTCGCAAGGATGCGCCCGGCGAAGGTGACACGGTAGGTGCGGGTGCCGAGCGATGTCTTATAGGTAACGACATCCCCTACCTGCACATATTTCAGATTCCCGAAATACGGCCACGACCCACGGTTGTGGCCACAAAGCGCAACATTTCCATTCCAGACACTTGTCCCGTCCACATGGCCGGCGCCTTTCTGCATGCTCTCATAGGTAGCGCCAGGGTAAACGTAGGCAAATAGGCCGCGGCTGCCGATGGACACCGCGCCGAAATGCCCATTTGTGGTGGTGAGCTGGCTCTGGGCGGTGTAGCTGCCGCCCATGCCTTCCAGCCGGTTGAAGGACAGGCCCTCCAGACCGTTCAGCGCTTCGTCTGTTGCGATCTGCTTTTCCACTGCGCTGCCCCACGGGTCTATATACGATCCGACCGGGATAATGGGCGAGCCGGTGCGTGGCGCGGTCTGATCTGCATCTGTGTCCATGCTGTCCGATGGAACGACAATGGCGCTGCCACCGGAATCATCTTTGCTGTCCAGATCCAGCGCATGATTGCTGGAAGTGGGGGCGTAGAAGTGGTTGTCATAAAGGTCTGCGTCATAGTGGTACTCGAGCGCCGATGCAAATGGCAGGCTGAGCACCAGCAGGCTGCAGGCCAGTGCGCCGCTGGCAGCGCGTTTGATGGTTGTTTTCACAAAAATCACTCTCCTCTGCATAAAAAATACCCGTCTTTGAGGGATAGGCCGCTGAGAGCGGCCATCTTGACAAAGGCGGGGTATGTGCTATAATAAATATAGAAAAGGGCGCTGTATAGCGGTTGGCCCTTTAAGTCAGTATTTTATTGCTAACCGCTTGGTGCCAGCCGAGCGGTTAGCGCACTTTTATGAGGAAAATATGTAGCAACAGGATTGCCCATATCAAAATTCTTGCGAATCTCTTCATAAAGCATCACTCCTTTCACAAGGAGTGGCCAACCGCTGTTTTACAGCGCTCAGGCAGTGATACTACCTGTTTGGATTATATCATAATCTATACTTTTTCGTCAATCTACGACAATCTTATCACCTCCCCACCTCACTGCAGCTGCCAGAGTCGTATTCTTGACAAAGATGTGAAGTGTGTTATAATCATTTGTAGAAAGGGCGTTGCCATTAGCGGTTAGCCCAGTAACTTTGGTTTAAGGTTTAAGCCCGAAACCGTCACTTGGCCGAGTGGCGGTTTCTGCTTTTTACGATGATCGTAACCGTGAAAGGCCCGATATGTAACGCAATACGCATAGCCTCACCCCCTTCCGGGTGGTGTGGCTAACCGCCGTTCCGTATGGCAACGCCCTGAACGGTAAAACCGTTCGGTTAATTATACCATAATTTATTGTTTTTCATCAATCTGCGGCAGTTTTGTAGACTTCACACGACAGTTTTGTAGACTTCACAGCTGCCGGTCCTGCTTGACAAGGACAGAGGGAACCAGTATAATAGATACCAGTAAGGCGGCTGCTTGGCGCTAACAAGCAGTCGTTCCTATTCAAGTTTAGAGCTTGAGGAAACGCCGCTCTCTTAGCCTACAGGGGGGCGGTTATTTCTTTCTATACGCGAAGCATAGGCCGATGATGCCGACGATCAGCAACCCGAACTGGAACAGATCGGAATAGGTAACCACGGTATCACCTCCGTTCGGAGGAACAACCTGCCGTCGTACTGGCTGTCTGATTATATCATACTTGATCATACTTGTTTTTTTCGTCAATGAAAGCCGCATTCAAGCGGCTTTTGTCATATCCTCACCTGAAACGCATAATCGCTCCCCACGAATGACTCCACGACATGGTGCTGGCCCTCGCCGCCGGTCTCGATAGCGATGTCGCGTCCTACCAGCCGTTTGGCAAGCCTTTTCCGCAGGATCACCGTATACTCGGTCTCCTCATGCCCCTGCAACGCAGAAAGCCGTATCTTTGGCGTCCGTACCCGCACATACTGGCGGCTCACGACGTCGTGGATGCGGCGTTCTGCGTTGTAGACATAAACACGGGCAATGTGCCAGCGGATATAGCGAAAGACCAGCGCCAGCAGGAGCAGGATCACCAGCCCTGTCACGATCGCGATCTGCGACACTGTGATATCCGGGTTAAGCCCCGGCAGGACCGGGATCTTGCTGCCGGTGTAGGTCACGGTATATATTACACTCCCGACACCGGTTTTGGCCACCTCACCCTTGTACGTCGCCGTTGCCTGATATCCGTCCGCGACCTCGCGGCTGGTATAAGTCGTCTTGCTGTACGTCGCTGTTGCTGTCCATGAGGCAGGGACATCGGAATCCTCTACATTTTCTGCTTCAGACCAGCTCAGATCTGTGAGCGGCAGCGTCAGCCCGTCCGCCTGCACCGATTCCGGCACAAGGCTGCGGTCATTGTAGGCAAGTTCGTACGTTTTCCTCACCGTGTGCGGGTGGCTGTCCGTGACCGTGCTGTACCCGGTGGCTTCCACTGTGATACTCTGCACGTCGAGCAGCAGCTCACCGGTATAGCCATCCTTGCTGTATTGCCGCGTCGCTGGGAACTGGCCGATCACATCCGCAAGCTCTCCGGAGGGCGCGTCTACTGTAACGGTTTCCTCAGCTTCCTTTTCGTCTGTTATCTCCTGATCAGATTTGTCCATACGCTGGTAACGGTACCAGTAACCGTCCTGAGAAAACGGCTCCTCACGAAGCAATGCGGGATCGACGTCCGGTGCCAGTTCAAAAGTCTTGGTGAGTGTCGGGACACCGTTGATCTCAACCAGTTCGGTGCTGACTGGCTCAAAACTTGCTTTGTCGCCGTCCAGCAGGACCTGCTGGCTCTCCTGTGTTGCTGCGCCCGCCGCGCTGACGAGCAGCGCGGCGAGCACAGGGGTAACCATCCAGCGGATTATTTTTCTTCTCATGCATTTATTCTCCTCGTCTCAAAGAAACAGAATGGGACGATCCATAACGAACCGCCCCTGCAGGATATTTGCTTTGTTCACTTTTGCCTTCGCTCAACCTGAATCGGACGATGTGGCTTTTGACCGGGTGCGTTATGCCGGAGAGTAAATACCATATCCGGGCTCCGCTCAAAAAAGCCGACATCCCGCTTCCAGCTCATACCGCATTTGCAGTGCTGCAGGCCGATGAACTGCTGCTTCATGCTACGCCCGCATCTGGGACAGATTATGTTGCTTTTTCCCATTCTATCGCCTCACATACAAATGTATTTCTAATGATAGGATATTATAGCAGATGCCTGCATCCTCAGTAAAGCTGCATTTATCAGAATCCGGTCTGCGGCAGCGTGGGGCTGGTGTAGGTAGTCGCGCGGTAGATCTTCGTCACCCATGTACTGGTGGAATTATCCCACTCGCCTTGATACGAACCGCCGGCATCCGCCCGGTTGATGATGTTATATCCGCCGGCCATATACTCCGGCACATATACATACAGGCTTGCGCCTTCGGTCATTTTGAACCCTGCCGGCACTGTGCCGAACTCAAATCGGATATCCGTCACATATTCGCCGGAGGCCAGCTTGAGCGAGCCACTGTCGATCTTGAACGAATACCGGTTGGTAGAGAGCAGGTTATCTGCCAGCGTACGGTAATCATTCACATTGGTCTTATAGGTGATCTTATACCAGACGCGGGCATTGTAGGTACCGGTCGTGAGCGTCGCTGCGCGGACGGCGTCCGTCGGGATGCGGTCATGCCAGAAGAAATTGTCCAGCGGCACATTCGAGTTATTTGCGATGTTTGTGAAATCATAGCGCATATTGGAGCCCGCATCCACCGTATAGTTGCCGGTCTTTTCGATGCTGGTGTTGATATTCGCAGCATCATTGTACATCTCGATCTGCACCACGTCGCCCTCTGCTTTGAGCTTGACCTCCACCTTCTGGGTATTCAGCTGATAGAAACGCGGCGCCTGTACCTCCTGCACATAGTAGCGGCCCAGTGGGATCGGATTCGATGCGGCAATGCCTCTGGCATCCGAGGTCATGGTGTCTACCACGCGGCCGGTGTCGGCATTGGTGATCTCGAACACCGCGCCCTCGAGCAGGCTGCCCTTCGGCTGGTTGGTGACCGGATTGTCCTGCGCGGACTTCTTGACCACCTGGATCTGGCCGAGGATCGGCGTATTCTCTACGACAAGCTCGGTCGTCTCGCCGCGCCGGATGCGGAGCGTGCGCACGGTATCATCCAGCACATACCCCTCTGCGGCGGCGATCTCCTCTACCTTGATCTTGATCTCGCCCTGTCCGTCCGTCAGCAGCTCGTCCAGTTCGATATAGCCGTCCTGATCGGTGGAATACTCGCCAAGCAGGTTATTGTGCTCGTCCTTGATCAAGAACCGCACGCCATAGATCCCCTCGCCGGTCACCGCATCAATCTTTTTGATGCGCACGCCGGCGAGCTTTTCGTTTTCAAAGGTCACGGTCGCGAGTTCCCCTGCCTTCACGATCACATTCTGCGGCGTCGGGTCAAGGCGGTATCCCTCCGGGCAGGAGATCTCGGTCACAACATAGACACCGTCCTCCAGTCCGGTCACGGCAGCAAGGCCGGAGGAATCGGTGGTATAAGTCCCTACCATTTCACCGTTTGCTTTCTCCACCGTGAACCTGCAGCCATCCAGCGGCTGATTCGTACCCTTGATGATCTTGCGGATCTGCAGGCCATAGGCGCGCTTGTTCGTGAACGTCAATTCATAATTGCCGCCCGCCCTGACTTCGATGGTCTTGGGCATGTCCTGCAGGATGTATCCGTCCGGCGCTTCGATCTCGGTTACGACCAACGTGCAATCTGGGAGACCTGTCAGCGTGACGGTGCCGTTTGCATCCGTCTCCGCGCGCTCGTTTACGATCTCGCCATTCGCCTTGGAGATGGAGAAGACCGCATTTTTGAGCGGCTGCCTCGTGTCCTCATCGATCTTCTTAATCGTGAGCCCGGAACGCTTGGTATTGGAGAAGGTCACCTCGTAGGTCTGCCCTTCGCGCAGCTCCACGGTCTTGGGTGTCTCATCGATCACATAGCCGTCTGGTGCCTTGATCTCGGTGATGATGTAGGTGCCTGTCTCCAGCTCCGGCAGATGGATCAGGCCGTAGGCGTCTGTGACCGCGTTTTCACGCACGACCGAACCGTCCCCACGGGTGACTTTGAATACTGCCCCCTGTAATGCCTCGCCGGTTTCGCTGTCCACCTTAGTAATCAGCAAGCCCGGCAGACGGGTATTCTCAAAGGTCAGCGTATAGGTCTCGCCCGGCACGACCGAGATCGTGCGCGGTTCATTGTCCAGAATGTAGCCGGACGGTGCGGTAACTTCGGTGATCACATAGTCCCCGGCATCAAGATTTTCGATATAGGCGGTACCGTCTTCTCCGGTCGTGATGTCCTCCCGGATTACATCGCCGTCCGCACGCTCCAGCCGGAACACCGCATTTGCCAGCGGCTTGCGCGACTCGGCATCGATCTTCTGGATCAGGATACCCGGACGCATGGTGTTTTCGATCGTGACCTCGGTATCCTTATCCGTGGTGTGCTCGATCTCCAGCACCTCATCGTTCAGGATGTATTCCCGCAGCGTTGCCTTCTCCTGTACCTTGTAGGTGCCGGGCTTTGCCTTTTCTAACGTGATCCTGCCGTTTTCATCTGTCACATAGTCGCCGAGCAGCTCGCCATCCCGCCAGATGGAGAACGTCACACCTGCCAGCGGTGCCTTGTCCTGACCGTCGATTTTATGGATAATCAGGTCTTTTCTCTCCTCATTATCCACAACAATATCCACATTTCCATCGGTTGTGTGTTCGATCACGATTGGCTCTCGGTTCAACTCATATCCGGCAAGCGTATGGTACTCCCTGAAGATATAAGTACCGCTGTCCGCATACGAGATGGTAAACGAACCATCCGGACCGGTGGTAAAGTAACCGATGCTCCGTCCGTCCAGCGTAGCCTCAAAAACGACGCCCTGCATCGGCTTGCCGGTGTCCTTGTCGATCTTGGTGACTGTAATATCTTTCTTCATCACATTGGGGATGGTGAAAAAAGTGGGATATTCGCTGTTGTTCTCGATCGTGAATTCGGTCTCATTCAGGACGTAACGGGGGTCTGTTATGGTTTCTTTGACCTTGTATGTACCCGGCTCTGCATACGGCAGCCAGATACGGCCGCCACTGTCCGTAGTGTAATTCCCGAGCAAGGTGCCGTCCTTCCAAATCTCAAAGGTCACACCAGCGATCGGCTTATGCGTTTCGCTGTCGATCTTCAGAAGACCGAAATGCTTTTTGACCGTGTTCTCAAACATCAGGGTCGGGATCTCTGCCTGATCCTTGACCAGCTCCACGGTCTGGTCTGCGGCGTCCAGATTGTAATGGTCTGTGTCGCCGTCCGTTTCATGTACACGGTAGGTGCCGGGCTGCAGGTTTTCCACCATTGCCTCGCCGTTTTCGTCTGTGGTGACCGACGTCAGATGCGCGTCATTATAGTAAACATCAAAGGTGAAGCCCTCCAGCGGCACCTTTGTCTCCTTGTCGATCTTGACAATACGGATTGCGAGCTTTTTGGTGTTCGGCACATTGACCTCTCGGACCATCTGTGTTGGATCGGCGGACGGGTCAATGTAGACCTCATGCACGACTTCATCCTTGAGGTAACCCTGCGGTGCTTCGACCTCAACGACCTGATAGAAACCCTTCTTGAGGTTTGTTATATGGGCATAGCCGTTGACGTCGGTTTTGACTGTCTGAAGGACTTGACCATCCCGGCGGATCTCAAAGGTCGCGCCCGCGAGCGGTTCCCGGCTTTCCTTGTCATACTTGTATATCTGGATGCCGGGCAGCGGGGCATTCTCAAAAGTCAGGGTAACATCCCGGGTATTGTCCCACGAGAAAGTCTGGATGTCCGAGCCATCCGTCATGTAGCCCTCCGGCGCGGCGATCTCATATACTTCATACGAGCCAACAGGAAGGTCCCTGCCTTGGATCGTGACCTCACCGAGGGCGTCTGTGGTAAAGGTGTTCTTATAGTCATTGTCAATGCCGCGTACCTCAAAGGTTGCTCCCATCAGATTGCGGCCGTCCGCTGAGCTGACCTTGTGAACTTTGAAGACGTGATCATCTGAATTGGCAAAAGTGAACTCGAGGGTCTTGCCACCGCTGGACCCGGTATTTACGATTTTGTCCGGCAGGAGCGTATAGCCCTCCGGTGCGGCGGTTTCTTTAACGGTCACATCGGTAGCCAGCGGCAGTTCACTGAATACTGCTTCGCCGTTTCCGTCTGTGGTTGCCTCACGCATCTGTTGCTTACCAGACTCCTGATACGTGATTTGGAACGTACAACCTTGCAGCAGTGCACCAGAGTCATCGGTTTTCATTACTTTCAAAGTAACCTTATCTTCAACAGGCGTCTCTGAGCTGAACGCAATGTTCGCACCAATCGTTTGAACAGCAGGCTCCACCAGAATAATTGGTTGAACATACGAGCTGCTTGTGCTTGCGACAAACACATTATATCGGTCTACATTCATACTTACAGTAATCGATGTCCCCAATTTCTGTAACTGCGCATCCATCTGTTCCGCAGTCTCCTTTGGAATACAGAACAGGAAGCTCTCGCCAAATGCCTGATCGTTTCCGTTCTTATACAGTTCCTTGTTGCTAGATACGTTCAGCAGTGTAAGCCGCTGCGACCCATTATCCTCTGTGCTCCTGTTCCCTTGTGTATCCATGAGGAAAGCGCCATCCGGCATATTATCTGCGCGGACATAGATACGGTTCGAGCGTACAAAAGTAGCGCTGGCTGCTGCCATTGGCAAGACCAAATAGGTTTCGCCGTCTATCTCCGTCTCGGCAAAAACGCCCGAGTTCACGATACCCTGCGGCAGGTCTACCGAACCACTCTTCTGGGCTGCAGGCGTATACTCTGTGTTGCCCGGCGTATAGTTGATGGTAGCGCCGATCCAGGGGGCGTGGTTTTTCCCGCTTGGGCCCCATACTGTATAGAATTCATTACCGTACTCCAGCATTCGGATGGCTGCAAAAAGCGTGAGTGCTTCCGATGTGGTACTGGCGGACAGTGTTTTACCACTCGCGCGGTAGCCCAATGAGGTGGAACTTGCATAGTTCACACCGAAGTTGCTGTTCGCCGCGATCTGCACTTCACCCAAAGCCGCCCAAAGCGCCGCTTGACTTGCAGAAAAATACATATCTTCTGTGAAATTTGATTTCGTGATTGGTGCGCCGGCAAATGATATGAATGTGTCCAGCGTGTTCCGTGCATCACTGCGAACGGCAACACCATACACATGCATATCATCCACACGGCTGGTGACCGTGTAAGGCATACCGCTGGTACCGGGATTGGTTTTGGAATGATCTGCACAGTATGCGCGAATCTCTGTACCATCTGACGCCGTGGTAAACATGGGCCACACATTTCTCGGAGCACCGTTTTGTTGAAACCAGGCTTTATGCACTCCTCGGTCTGCAACGTTATAGGTATCTCCGACGTTGATGACAATTTCCGATGCTATATTGTCCTCCTCAGCGCGGGCGATTGGTCCGAAGTCCAGTGCGCATGACAAAGGTGTGCTGGAAAGCATGGTAATGGTAGACAGCATACCGGCTGTTACGCGTCTGATGATATCTTTGATCATTTTCGTTCTCCTCCTCTCTCGCAATAGAAAAGCCGCCTTTCAAAAGAAAAGGCAGCTTGTTTCTGAATTCTCAAAACAAAAGCAGGATCATGTATGATCCTGCTTTTGTCATCCACTATATGATTTTAACGTCCAAAATGTTGACAGCAGTAGATATTTCTGCCGTCATCCGCAACGGCGAAGCCAACACCTATACGAGTAAATTCCCGGTTTAGTATTGCGTTCCGATGCCCTTCTGATGCCATAAACTTTCTCATATCCGTTTCAACCGGATCATCCTCCTCAAAAACACCACCTGCTATATTTTCTCCACCGGAAATCTCTTCTGCGGCAACTCCAATGCTCTGAGCAAATTCAACTACTTCTGACCAAGTAGAGTGCCTAAAATCGTGAGTTAAATGCTCTGCCCACGCTTGGGCTCTTTGCATCAAATTCTCATCGATTTCCAGTTCCGCTACACCAGCATTACGGCGTTCCTCATTGATCCGATCTACCATCTGCAACTCCCAAGAGCGAAGCATCTCCTCTGTAATTTTGGAGCCGCTTCCCGGACTGCCAGTACTGCCGTTGGGTTCCTCACTGTAAAACAGGCCAGGATAAATGGTGACCCTGCCGCTTTCGTTATCATAGTCGACGCCGAAATTAATTTGCAGGGCGAGATCACGCAGCTTCACATAGTTGTTTCCGCCGATCTGATAAGCCTTCATGCCGATATAATATCCATCCAGCGCAAACCGCTGGTCGCTTACCTCGGCGACTGTTCCACTTATGGAGTTGTCTATAATACCTTCCAGATTTGTCGCAGTGCGCTCCGAACTAATCTCCACCGTCCGTGTTTCCTGATTCCACTCAACGCCAAAACCCACCAGCGCCGCAATGTCCCGAAGCTTGAAATAATTGTTGTCAGCAATATTATAGCCTGTGGGTGTAACCTGAATATCATTGACATAAACAGTCTGCCCCATCTCACGTGTGGGGATGGCAGTAACTGTATCTGCCGCGCCCGCGAACGGCATGCCGCCAGCCAGAAGTGCCGCTGTGCAAAGCAAAGATGTAAAGTTTGTTTTCATCGAAGATCACCTGTGCTTTCGCCTTATCTTGTATTCTTACTGTACAGCGGATTTTATGAAACTGTCAACCAATTATTTTGAACCGAAATGTTGTGATTTCAAAGGGAGGCCGCAAGTTAGATTGCGGCCTCTATATGATGAGCGAAAAAAAGCATTGCAAAAATTTTGGAAGAATGCGGTTTTATGGTTAGTATCTACAGGGCGGCGGGCGCTGCCTGTGGATGAAAAAATACATTGTCAGAGTCCTCCTTATGCAAGTTTTATTCTATAATAATTCAATTCAAAAAGGCATTTGGAATAACCAAATGCCTTTTCGCCTGAATTATAATCTCATTGATTGATTATGTTTCGGATTTGAGGAAACACTTTTAATTCTCGAAATTGATACCGAAAACACTGTTTATAGTGCATTATGTACCAGTATTTCGAGATATTTGTTCAACAAGCTAGTTGAAGAAAGAATGACTGGATTCATCGGTATCATAGCAGTTACCTATACATGGGTTACGGCGCCGATGATTTTGCCGTTTTGCAGGACCGGGCTGCCGCTCATGCCCTGCACGATGCCGCCGGTCTTGCCCAGCAGGTCCTGATCGGTGACGCGCAGCATCATGCCGCGGCCGTACTCATCGTCCCTGGGATAAACCTTGACGACCTGCACAGAATATTTTTCGACCGCATCGCCTTCCACGTTGGTCAGGATCTCCGCCTCGCCCACCTGGATCTCGTCATCGGATGCGACCGGAACGGATTCCAGCGACGCATAGAGCGAGCTGTCCGTCATGGTGCCGAAAATACCGCTTTCGGTGTTTTCTTCCACTGTGCCGACCGTGCTGCCGGTTTGGAATTCACCCTGCAGCGCACCCGGCTCGCCCGCCTCGCCGCGCTGCACCGAGCCAACGACCGAATAGATCAGGCTGCCGTCCTTCAGCGGCATCAGCACGCCGGTCTCGCTGTCGCAGATGCCGTGGCCGAGCGAACCGTATTCACCGGTCTCCGGGTCGACATAGGTCAGCGTACCGATGCCCGCTATGCTGTCCCGCGCGAGCACGCCGATGCGGTACACGCCGTCCTCATCCGCGCACGAGGCTGCGGTCACGGTGCGGCTTTCGCCGTCGCGCACCAGTTCCAGCTCCACCGGCTGCCCGCCGGAAAGCGCGATCTGTTTTTGCAGATCATCGTTGGAGCGGATCTCGGTCCCGTTGACACGGACGATCAGGTCGCCCTCGGTGACGCCGGCGTCCCGCGCGGGGCAGACCGCGCCGTCCGTGGTCTGCACGTCGTCCAGCTGCACGACCAGCACACCCTCCGCACTCATCTGGATGCCCACCGTATGGCCGATCGGGATGAGCGAGGAGATCTCTGCCGCCTGCGCGGAGACCAGCATCACAAAGGTCAGAAGCAAGGAAATTGCGATTTTTTTCGCTTTGCTTTGATGCACTTTTTTCACCTCCGCGGTTTACTATGCCACGCGTGGGCGGAGAACAAGCCTGTGAACCTTTGCTATTCCCTTGGGATTTTTGGCTGTGTGTTCAGGCTTTGGCCGTGGAAAGGTTTTCTAACGCGCAAAAACGGCGGTTTCTCCCGAGAAATTGGAAGCAACCGCCGTTTTTGGTTTTATTTTCAGTTTGCAGCCGTTTTATCCTGCACTGGCATTTCGGCAGGCTTGCCGGATGCCTGTACCGCTTTCCTGCGCCCCAGCGCCGCATCGACCGCCTTGCTGATGATCGTACCGATCACGCCGCACACCAGCACCTCGATCACGCCCTGCACGCCGACGACCGCTAGCACGAACAGGATGGGATTGGTTGCCCCGGTCGTGGCGATCATATTCTGCACATAATCGCAGTTATAGAAGAGCAGGCACATCAGGCCCATGTAAAACACCGTGTTGAGCAGCGGCGCGCTCACCGCGCCGGCCACATAGCTGACAAAGCCGCGCTTGTCCACCCTGCGCACCGCGCGGAAGATCAGGCCCGTGCACAGGCCCATGAGCACGCGGCCCACGACCGACTGCACAAAATAGCCCACCGGGCTGACCGCCATGAGCGCCACGCCCATCATCGAGCCGCCGCTTAAGGCGTTGCCGAAGCTCGTCAGGCCGAACACCAGCCCGAGGAACGCGCCCACGCCCGGCCCCATCACGATTGCGCCGATGCACACCGGCACGGACAGGAAGGACACATTGAATGGCCCAAGCGGCAGATAGCCGATCGGCGTATACGCCAGCACGAGCGTGATCGCCGTGAGCAGCGCAAGCTGCGTCATCGTCCGGATGTTAAAGGTCTTGCTTTTCATATTCAGTTTCCTCCTGCTCCCGTCCCGCCCTTATCGTCGGGTACAGGGCTTATTCTGGCTTTTTACCGGTTCGGGTGGTTTTTCTCCCAGATCAGGCGCAGGCCCTCCAGCACAAGGTTTTCATCGTGCTCATGCGGCACGCGCAGTAAGCGCGTTACCAGCGGCGCAAACGCGCCTGTGACGACCACATAGGGCTGCTGCCCCAGCGCGTCTGCAAAGCGTGCGATCATGCCGTCTACCATCGCTGCCGCACCATATAACGCGCCGACGTGCATCGCATCCACTGTGTTCCGGGCGAGGACGCCTTCGTCCCTGGCTTCGAGCGCCACCATAGGCAGCTGTGCCGCCTGCATGCGCAGCGCTTCCACACTCAGCTGCACGCCTGCGGTGATCGCAGAACCGACCAGCGCGCCCGTCTGATCCAGTGCGGTGAACGTTGTCGCCGTGCCGAGTCCGACCACAACGCAGGGGAGCCTGCCCTTGGCGCGCGCCGCCACAGCGCCCGCTACGCGATCCGATCCGACCTGCCGGGGCTGTTCGGACCGGATGTTCAGCCCGGTCTTGACCCCGCTCGATACCTCGACCACTTCGTTTACACCGAGCAGCCGCAACGCTTCCTCCAGCACCGCAGCCAGGTCCGGCACAACCGAACCAATGACTGCGCCGTGGATGCGCCCGGTATCCACGCCGTACAACCCGAGCACCTGCTGCAGCCTGCAGGCATAATCCTCCGGCATCTGTCTGGGTTCGGTTGCGATGGAAGCGGCAAAAATCCGCTCGTCTTCCTCATAGCCGCCCAGTAAAACCCGGCTGTTCCCTGCATTGACTGCGATCAGCATGGCGCATCTCCTTTTCCGGCATATTGCCAACGCCATTATACGCCCGCCATGCCTCATATTGCAAGCCTTTTATTTGGGCAGCATAAACGGGGCGGCAAGCGCCACCCAAAGCGCGGCGTATTTTGGGCACACCTGTCCATGAATGTTGCCGCGCTCACGCGAATAGTCCCACACATTCATGTGGTACACCCGGTTGACCGTGCAGCCGACCACATATTCTGCCGCCGTGATGCACGCCGCGCCGCACAGGCAGCGCGCGAGCGGTTTTTCGTCCTTCACCCGCTCGCGCAGGCGGGCCAGCCCCACCAGCACCGCGCCGCCGGTCAGCGCCATCGTCCAGTGCGTGTAGCCGCGCCACGCGATCTCAAGCAGCGAATAGCCGCCCGCGCCCAAAAGAAAAAGCCCCGCTGTTTGTTTTTTCATCACAAATCACCGGGGCTTAGTGTGCCATATTTTTGCTCCTGTTATGCCTGGTCGGCTGCGCAGGCCGCGAGCGCTTTTGCAAAATCGCCCTCAACAATCTTCGCCGCGCACGACAGCATCAGGTTGAGCGGCAGGCCGAAATCCTCGACCGAAAACCCGTCCTTATCCTGCTCGCCCAGCTTTTCGCGCAGCGTGCGCGCATCGGAAACATAGCCGTACACGGTCTTGCCCTTGGCAAAGGCGTAGCCGACCTCAAAGCAGGTGCCGCTGTCCGGCTCGTCCCCGCGGAAGGGGTTGAGGTTCGCGATCACGATATCCGCCTGGTCGATCAGGCCGCAGTTGCCGGTAAAGATATCCGGCGCGCTCACCGCCTCGTTGTCAAACGGATACAGGCCGATCAGGCCGCGCTCCGCGCATATCATCTTCATTTTTGCGCCGCGCTGCTTGGCGTCCGGCGCGAATACGTCAAATCCCGCAAGATAGATTTTCTTCATCCTTGATTTCCCCGTTTCAAAATTTTATAGCTTTATTATACGGACGATGCAGTCCAGCACGAATACGGTAAACAACACCGCGAACACGATCCGGCGGCGCCGGTCGCCCAGCCTGTCCATGCCCTTTTCCAGCAGCGGCTGCAACAGATACAGAATCACCATGCCGCCCACGCCGAACCGCAGGCTCGCGCTCAGGCAGATGCGCCCCTGCCACTGGATGGCATAGCGCGTGTAGTCCCACAGCCAGCCGCCGGTCGTCCACTCAAGCAGGTAGCTTGCGATCAGCTCGACCACGGTCGTCAGCGCCACCACCGCGAGGAACACCACCGCCGGCATGACGTTGACCCGCCCGATGCGCAGCGGCTTTTTGGTCAGCCCGCGCAGGCAGCCCAGAATGAGCAGCGCGCCCACGCCGTATACCGGCAGATACGGCCCCCACAGAAAGCCGCGGTTGGAAAAGCCCCAGCGGTACACCACGACCTCGAGGAATACCTCGTAGCACCAGCCGAGCACGCAGTATGTCCAGAAATATAAAAACCACGTTTGAAATCCCGCTATCCTACTCTTTTTTGTCATCTCTTTCTCCAATCGTTATGTATCATCATATTCCAGCCGGACGCCGCAGCGGGTGCAGTGGAGCGCCTCGCCCCGCTTCCACGGGGACGGCATACGGATGTTCCATGCGCCGCAGTGCGGACAGCGGCAATACCGCCACAGAACGCCCCAACCCGCCAGCATCACAGCAAAAAACAGCGCCCCTAACACCCATATCCAGTCAGACGCCGGCTGCGGGCCGCGGCCATGCAGATCAATCAGATGAAGCAGCCCCATTCCAATCCAGCCCGCGATACCGGTATACACCATCACGCGGCCTCTTCTGGCCCATTTCCGCGACATCCTCATGCAGATCCCCTCCGTTTCACTGTCTGCTGCACCATTAGGTATCGTCATATTCCAGCCGGGCGCCGCAGCGCGGGCAGAACCGGACGGCATCTTCCGACCACGGCCACGGCGGCGCGCTCCACCTGCCGCAGTGCGGGCACTTGCATTTCCACTGCAAAAGCGCCACTCCGCTGAACGCAAGCACCATGCTCACCACCATCCAAACGACAGCCGCGATATCCTTCCAGCCGACCTCCATGTTCGGTATTCCGAACAGCAGCTCAAGAAGAAGCCCGATCACGCCTGCGAGCAGCAGGCCGTGCCCGATCTTGGACCATTTCCTCGGCAATTTCATATGCTTTCCTCCATCCTGCCTCCAGTATACCATAGCCGCGCGCCGAACAAAAGAGGCATCTTCCCCTCTGCTCTCCGCGCTACTGGTGCGCATAAAAAGAACCCGGCCGCGTTATGCGGCCGGGTTCATCAAATCCGAGGGAATGCACCTCGGATTTGATACAGGAAAGCGATTCTCTTTAAACAAGTCTTGCCTCAAGCTCTTTGCGGCGTTCCTCAAAGCCCGGCTTGCCGAGCAGGGCGAACATGTTCTTCTTGTACGCCTCAACGCCCGGCTGGTTGAACGGGTTGACACCCAGCAGATAGCCGGAGATGCCGCACGCCTTCTCGAAGAAGTACACCAGATAGCCGAAGTGCCATGCGTCCGCCTTGTCGATCTCGACGATGATGTTGGGCGTGCCGCCGTCCATGTGCGCCATCAGCGTGCCCTGATACGCCTTGGAGTTGACGAACTGCACGCTCTTACCCGCGAGGTAGTTCAGGCCGTCGATGTCCTCAGCGGTCTCCTCGATATAGCTCTCCGAGCGCGGCTCGCGCACCCAGACAACGGTCTCGAACATATTGCGCGTGCCGTCCTGAATGAACTGGCCGATCGAGTGCAGATCGGTCGAGAAGTTGGCCGAGGTCGCGAAGATGCCCTTGTGGTCCTTGCCCTCGGACTCGTCGAACAGCTGCTTGAACCACTCGCCCAGCATAACGAGCGCAGGCTCGTAGTTGACGAGGATCTCCATCGCCTTGCCCTTCTGGTGCAGAATGTTGCGCAGCGCCGCGTATTTCGCGCAGTCATGGTCGGTGCCGGTCAGGAAGGCCTTCCGCGCTTCTGCCGCGCCCGCCATCGCCGCGTCGATGTCCACACCTGCCGCCGCCATCGGCAACAGGCCGACCGCGGTCAGCACAGAGAAGCGGCCGCCGACGTCGTCCGGCACAACAAAGGTCTCATAGCCCTCGTCGTCCGCCAGCTTTTTGAGCGCGCCGCGCGCCTTGTCGGTCGTGGCGAAGATGCGGTCCTTTGCGCCGTCCTTGCCGTATTTGTCCTCACACAGCTTTTTGAAAATGCGGAACGCGATCGCGGGCTCGGTCGTGGTGCCCGACTTGGAGATCACGTTGATGCAGAAGTCGCGCTCGCCGATGATCTTGACCACGTCGTTGAGATAGGACGACGAGATGTTGCTGCCGACAAAGTAAACCTCCGGGATGCCCTCCGGACGCACGCCGTTGTACATCTGGCCGTTTACGAATTCGATCGCTGCGCGCGCGCCCAGATAGGAGCCGCCGATGCCGATCACGACCAGCACGTCGCAGCTCTGCTGGATCTTCCTGGCCGCCGCCTTGATGCGCGCGAACTCCTCCTTGTCGTAATTTTCGGGCAGGTCGACCCAGCCCAGAAAATCATTGCCCGCGCCCGAGCCGGCGTGCAGCGTATCCTGTGCAGCCTTTACCAGCGGCGCCATACATGCGAGCTCGTCCTCACCGACAAAGCCCTTGAGTCCGGTCAGCTTGAGTTCCATTGCCATAACTGCATTTCCCCTTTGTTTAAATTCTGGCCCTTCCATTGGCACATAGAAACCTTTTCCAATATAGTATATCATATCTGCGGAAAATCGCAAGGTTTTTGTTCATTTTCTACAAAAGTTTTACAAAATCGACTTACAAATGCGGCGCATTGTCCATTCCCTTCCTATGCAACAAAAAAACACCGCTTTCCGAAAGGAAAGCGGTGCTTTGCAGAACTCAATAGATCGGGAAGCTCGCGCAGATGTCGCACACATTGCGGCGGATCTCCTCCGCCTTGTTGTCGAAATCGGTCGCAGCCTGCCAGATGAACTCCGCGATGTGCAGCATCTCCGGCTCGCCGAAGCCGCGCGAGGTGACGGCCGGGGTGCCGACGCGCTGGCCCGAGGTGACGAACGGGCTGGCCGGGTCGTTCGGGATGGTGTTCTTGTTGGCGGTGATATACACCTCGTCCAGACGGTGCTGGAGCTCCTTGCCGGTCACGCCGGTCTTACGCAGGTCGATCAGCATCAGGTGGTTGTCCGTGCCGCCGGATACCAGATCAAAGCCCTGGTTCAGCAGCGCATTTGCCAGCGCCTTGGCATTGGTGATGACCTTCTGCTGATAAGCCTTGAACTCAGGCTGGAGCGCCTCGCCGAAGCAGACTGCCTTAGCGGCGATCACGTGTTCGAGCGGGCCGCCCTGCGTGCCCGGGAAGATGGCCTTGTTGAACTTCTTGCCCAGCTCCTCGTTGTTCGAGAGGATGACGCCGCCGCGCGGGCCGCGCAGCGTCTTATGCGTAGTGGTGGTGACAACGTCCGCATACGGCAGCGGGTTCATGTGCAGGCCGGCCGCAACCAGACCCGCAATGTGCGCCATATCGACGAACAGGTATGCGCCGACCTCGTGCGCGATCTCCGCGAACTTCGCGAAGTCGATCGCACGCGGATACGCAGAAGCGCCCGCGATGATCATCTTGGGCTTCTCCTTCTTGGCAAGGTCGCGCAGCGCGTCATAGTCGATATAACCGTTGTCGTCCACGCCGTACGGCACGATATGGTACAGCAGGCCGGACTGGTTGACCGGCGAGCCGTGCGTCAGGTGGCCGCCGTTGTCCAGGCTCATGCCGAGCACGGTGTCGCCCGGCTGGCACAGCGCCTGGTAGACCGCCATGTTCGCCTGCGCGCCCGAATGGGGCTGGACGTTGGCGTACTTGGCGCCGAATACTTCACACACACGTTTGATGGCCAGATTTTCAACCTCGTCGACACATTCGCAGCCGCCGTAATAGCGCTTGCCCGGATAACCTTCCGCATACTTATTGGTGAGCACCGAACCCATTGCGGCCATGACCGCTTCGCTGACGATATTCTCCGAAGCGATCAGCTCGATGTTGCGCGCCTGACGGTCATACTCCGCCTGGATCAGCTTGCCGAGCTCGGGATCATACGCCTTTACAAATTCCATTGCCTCGCGTACCATATTTCAACCTCCATCAACTGTGAGATAGTTTCTGTCCTTTAATTAAACCACATTTTGAACTTTGATGCTAGTGGCAAACAGATAGATTTTCACCTGTCCTGACAGTTCATTATGTTAAAAATGTTAAATCCGACAAGCATCTTGCTTTTTCGCCCCATTGTGGTATGATATGTACATCTATGCCCGCAGGAGATGATGCACATGACCAAGAAGGAACGCGCTGCCGCTGTGACCGAACTGCTCAAAACCGTCTATCCGGACGCGGTCTGCGCACTGCACTATACGCATGATTATGAACTGCTGTTTGCCACGCGCCTGTCCGCCCAGTGCACGGACGCGCGCGTCAACATTGTGACCGAAACGCTGTTCCGGCAGTATCCCACGCTCGAGAGCTTCGCCGAGGCGCCCGAGGAGGAGATCGCCGAGGCGATCAAGACCTGCGGCCTGTTCCGCACCAAGGCGCGTGACCTCAAGGCATGCGCGATCATGCTGCTGAGCGAGTTTGACGGCAAGGTGCCGGACAATATGGAGGACTTATTGAAACTCCCCGGCGTCGGCCGCAAGACCGCGAACCTGATTCTGGGCGACATCTTCGGCAAGCCCGCCATTGTGACCGACACGCACTGCATCCGCCTGTCCAACCGGCTGGGCTTTGTCAAAAACGAGAAAGACCCGGTCAAGGTGGAAAACGCGCTGCGCAAATTGATCGACCCCGCGGAGTCCTCGGACTTCTGCCACCGGCTGGTGCTGTTCGGCCGCGAGCACTGCACCGCCCGCAGCCCCAAATGCGAAGGCTGCCCGCTCGGCGCGGTCTGCCCCTCCTACCCCATCGCAAAATAAATACATGAAAAGAGCCTGTCAGGTGACAGGCTCTTTTCTATCGTTTTTTTGCCGCGAGGATCAGCATCATCGGGCGGCGCAGCTCGTCCGCCATGCCCGGGATGGTGTCGACCATCTCCTGCGGCGGCTGGGGCTCGGCCAGCCCGGTGAGTGCAAAGCCGTTCGACAGCAGGGTACCTACATAGCTCGTCAGCGTGCGGTGGTACTTGGTCACCCGCTCGCCGAGGAACACCGCCTGCCGCTCGCCCTCGATATAGTAGTTGTCCACCGGGAAATGCAGGATATTGCCCTGCTCGTCGCGGTACCAGTCCTGCGAACCCTCGGCGGTGAACACCGGATGCTCACACGAAAAAACGAAATCCCCGCCCGGGCGCAGCCAGCGCGCAATCTTGCGCACGAGCGCGCCGCAATCCGCGACATAGTGGAACGCCAGCGAACTGAGCACCACGTCGAACGATCCGTCCGCGAAATCCGCGTCCTCCATTGCCCCCTGCCGGTATTCGATCACCGGCGCGGCATGGTCCCTCCGCGCGACCGCCAGCATCTTTTCGGAAAGATCCAGCCCGAGCACCGAACGCGCGCCGTGTTCCGCCGCATACGCGCAGTGCCAGCCATAGCCGCAGCCGAGGTCGAGCACGTCCCGCCCCGCAAAGTCCGGCAGCATGGGCTCCAGCGTCCGCCACTCCCCCGCGCCCTTGAGGCCGAGGCGCGAGCGGTCCATCTGCGCGTATTTTGCAAAGAACACCGGGTCGTCGTATTTATTTTCCTTCACGCCATTCCACTCCTTCGGGCTCATCCTCGCCGTCCAGATGGCAGCCCGCGAACGCCTGCCGGTTGTTCTCGTAGATCAGGCGCAGGCCCTCGAGCGTCAGGTTGGGGTCGACCTCGTCGATCAGGTCGCAGTAAGAGGCCATCATGCGCCCCATGCCGCCGGTCGCGACCACGCGCGCATTGCCGCCCAGCTCCTTCTGGATATCCGTGATCACGCCGGTCAGCGCGCCCACATAGCCGCGCACCGCGCCCGACTGCATGGACTGCACGGTCGTTTTGCCGATGGCGCGCTCGGGCCGCTCAATGTCCACGCGCGGCAGCTTGGACGCCTTGAGGAACAGCGCCTCCATCGCGACCTTGAGGCCCGGGAAGATCGCGCCGCCCTGATACGCGCCGTGCTCGTCGATCGCGTCAAAGGTGGTCGCGGTGCCAATGTCCACAATGATGAGCGGCTTGCCGTATTTTTTCACCGCACTGACTGCGTTGACCAGACGGTCCGCGCCTACCTCGCGCGGGTTGGCATATTTGTTCTCAATGCCGATATCCACATCGCGCCCTGCGACCAGCGGCTGCACGCGCAGGTATTTGCGGATCGCATTGATCAGCGTATACATCACCGGCGGCACGACCGATGCGATGATCACCGCGCGGGTCTCCGTGCGGTCGATACCGTGGAAGTGGTAATACTGCGAGATCTGCATCCCCAGCTCGTCCGAGGTGCGCTCGGCGTTGGTCGAGATGCGGAACGAACCGCGCAGTCTGTCCCCTTCATATAATCCGAATACCATGTTGGTATTGCCTACATCTATGGTCAAAAGCATGTTGTTTTCCCCTTACCGTCCCAGAAGTTTTTCCCGCCGGAGCAGGCTGCCGTCCTCATCGAGGATCTCGAGCAGCTGCGCCTGTCCGTTTTCGACCGTCAGCCGCCCATAGCTCGCCGGGCCGCCGCGCGGCAGGCTGATGCTGCCCGGATTGCACACCAGCACGCCGTTTTCCCGCTCGATCTCCATGCGGTGCGTGTGCCCGAAGAACGCCAGCGCGCATCCCTCTTCCCGGGCGCGGCGCGCCACCATGTCCGCCGAGGCATATACCCGTTCCCGGTGGCCGTGCGTCAGATACATGCGCACGCCGCCCAGGATCGTCACGCAGAACAGCGGCACATCCGGACTAAAATCGTTGTTGCCGCGCACGCGGATCACGACCAGCCCGGGAAAGGCGCGCTCGATCTCGCGTGCATCGTCCGCGTGGTCGCCCAGATGCAGGACCGCATCGGGTTTTTCCCGCTCGACCGCATAGGCCATGCCCATATTATAGCCGTGCGAATCGGCAAACACCAGTATCTTCAAATCCTTACCGCTCCTTTCGCCGCGATAGCAGTATTTTACACCGTGGAAGCAGGCTTGTAAACCCGGAGAATCACATTTTTTCCCGGCCGGGCATATACTGGCAATAAACGATGCTTGGAAAGGGATGGGAACAATGCCCGATCAGAATGAGATCCTCCGCCGTCTGGCGGCACAGGCCGGCAATCCAAACGCGATCGACCAGCTGCGCGCGGCGCTGAACACGCCGGACGGCAAAAAAGCCGCGCAGGTGATCTCCTCGCAGCACGCCGCGACGCTCGAACGCGCCGCGCAGGCCGCCCAGCGCGGCGACATGGGCGAGGCGGCGCGGCTCGCCCAGCAGCTCATGCAGACGCAGGAGGGCGCGCATCTCGCGCAGCAGCTCCGGCAGATCTTCCGCAAATAAAGGGGGCATACCGCATGGATAACGACATGCTCTCCTCGCTGCTGAGCGACCCCGAGGCGCTGCAAAACGCCGTGCAGGCGGTCTCCGGCATGCTGGGCGGCGGGGAGCAGCCCGCTTCCCCGCCCGCAAACGACTACGACCCTACGGCCGACATGATGCAGCGCGCCCTGCCGGTCATCGGGGCGATCGTGCAGAGCGGGCAGGGCGCAGTGCGGCAGGAAAAGCGTGCGCTGCTCAGCGCGCTCAAACCCTTTGTCACCGACGAGGTCGCGGGCCAGTTTGACCACGCCATGCGGCTGGTCAGCATGGCGCGCATGGCGCGCGCCGCAATGGGCCAGCTCGGCCAGTCAGGCCGCGCGGACGGCAGCGCACCGCCGGGCGGCAGCGATCCGCAGGCCCTGTGAGCCGGAAAGGAGGGCAAACCGCTTTTGTACAACCGCTATCTCACCGCGGCGGCCGCAGACACGCCGCCGCTACATAACGAACCCCCGCGCAATGTATCCCGCGCGGACGGCGACCGCGCCGCTTCCGCATTTTCCGGGCTGTCGCGCGGGCTGTCCGGCCGGCTGCAAAACCTCCGGCTGGATATGGACACGATCATCGTTCTGGTCATTGTGTGGTTCCTGCTGACCGGGGACGACGACGGCGACGGCATCGACTGGGAGCAGCTCGTCCTGATCGGTGTGCTGCTGCTGCTCGGGATCTGAACCGCGCCGCTGCAAGCGAAAGCAACTGCGCGCAGCACGGAAAACGGCAAAAAGCGATTTTGCGCGCCGAACCGGCACACAAAATCGCTTTTTCTGTTCGATATGCGCTCTTATATCCCGCTCAAGGGCTGGTTTTGCGGCGCGGCCTGGGCGCAGGAAGCGCATCGCACGTCTGCCGGACAAGCGCCGCCAAAAACGCGCGGTCGTCCAGCTCCGCCACATAGAGGAAGCGCGCGCCCTCGTGCGGCTCGACGATCTCCGCGTCCGGCAGCAGCCTGCGCCCGGCGTCCGTGATCTTGAGGCACAGCATGCCGTCCTCGATGGTGGCAAAAAACCTACCGTCACACCACAGGCCGTATTCGCCGAACATGCGCTTGCAGGTGATCTCGCCTGCGTCCGCCAGCTGCTCGCACACATAGCGGACAAACTCCGGGCTGCTCGCCATGCTTTTACGCCCCCGTCAGCTGTTCCGCCGCTGCATCCGCCAGCCGCGCAAAGTCCTGGAGGCTGAGCCGCTCGCCGCGCACACGCGCGTCCAAGCCGACCGAGAGCACGAGCTCGGTGATCTCCTCCTTGCCCATCGAGCTGCCGAGCACCGGCCCGAGCGCGTTGACAAGCGTCTTGCGGCGCATGTTGAACGCCGCGCGCACGAGCGCGAAAAACAGCTTTTCGTCCTGCGTCTTAACTGCGGGCTCTTTGAGCGGCCGCAGCCGCAACACCGCGGAATCCACCTTGGGGCGCGGCACGAAGCAGTCCGCCGGCACGTCGAACAGGATCTCCGCCGCCGCGTGGTACTGGACATAAATGGTGAATGCGGAATACGCCGCCGTGCCGGGCGCGGCGCAGATGCGCTGCGCGACCTCCTTCTGCACCATGACCGTGACCTGCTCGAACGCGCCGCTCTCGAGCAGCGCGGTGATCGCGGGTGTGGTGATGTAGTACGGCAGGTTGGCACACGCGACCGCGCGCCCGTCCCCAAATTTCTCGCGGCACAGCGCCGCCAGGTCGAGCGCGAGCACGTCGCCCTGCACGACCTCGAAATTGTCAAATTCCGCGAGCGTCTCGTCCAGCACGGGCAGCAGCGCGCGGTCGAGCTCGACCGCGACCACCTTTTCCGCCCGGCGGCACAGCTCCGCGGTCAGGCAGCCCATGCCCGGGCCGACCTCGACCGCGTTTTTCGCCGCCGACGCGCCGCTCATCTCCGCGATGCGCCGCGGCACGCTCTCGTCGGTCAGGAAATTCTGTCCGAGCGACCTGGAAAAATGGAAACCATGCCGTCCGAGCACCGCACGGATGGTTTGGATATCGCAAAGGTTCATTTGCATCCTCCTGATTCTCTTTTACTGCTCCGGGAGCATTTTCATCACGACCATGCGGCTCAAAACCGGGCCTGCCCATTTGCGGATCAGGCGGCTGTATTCCCGGCCGGAAACGCTGCCGCCCGTGCCCAGCAGTTCGTAGATCACATCGCCCTCGCGCACACGGGTGTGCAGCTCCTCCATGCCGCCGCGCAGATAGAACCGCTTGCGCCGCACGCGCTCCGCATAGTTTTCCGCTTTGGGGTCGATCGCTTCGGCCGCAAGGAAAATGCGGCCGCCTTCATACTGCGCCCGGAGCGCCGCCAGCGCGCGTGTGCCGCAGCCCTTGCCGCGCTTAGCTTCATCAACGGCGAAATAAAACACATACGCCAGTTTCGCGTCGCTGACCACATAGAAAAAGCCGATCCATTCGTCCGCTTCATAGATACCCCACCAGTCCGCAAGGCCCTTTTCCGCCTTGCGCGCGAGCATGAAAAAAGGGGCGCGCTCGTTTTTCGGAAAAGCGTCGCGGTACAGGCGGCGCGCTTTGTCATACGCCGGGGTGTTTTTTCGGATACGCTGCAATACCGTGTACACGGCTGTCTTCCCTCCATCAGCTTGCCAGAAAAAGGCCGGCGGCACAAGCCGCCGGCCTTGCATTTTCTGTTATTCTTCGCCCTCGATCAGGCCGTAGCCGCCTGCCGCGCGCTTATATACAACAGCATGAATATTGTCGTTATCCGCGTTGCGGAAGAAGTAGAACTGGTGATCGAGCAGGTTCATCTGCAGGATCGCTTCGTCCACGCTCATGGGCTTGACCTCAAAGCGCTTGCGGCGCACGATGTCGAAGTCTTCCTCGGCAAGCGCAGCCTGCTGCTCGGCCATCTTATCGAACGCACCTTCGCGCAGCCGCTTCTCCAGACGGGTCTTATGCTTACGGATCTGGCGCTCAATGCTGCTGATCGCGCCGTCCACCGAGGCGAACATATCGGTCGTTGTCTCCTCGGCGCGGACGACCAGACCGGCCTGACGCACCGTAATTTCCACCGTTTGCTTGCCGCGCAGCTCGCTGAAGGTCAGCGTGGTGTCGGAATCCTGTTGGAAGTACCGGTCCAGCTTTTCGACCTTGCGCAGCGCGTATTGCCGCAGATCGTCGTCAATCTTCATCTTTCTCTCGACGATGGTAAACTTCATAACATCATCTCCTAACGGGCTCAAGGCCCAAGTTACTTCCGCTGCCGCCGTACCGGAATACTCCGGCAGCGATATGGGATTTTGCTATCTTTAGTATACCACGCCTTCGGTGAAAATGTCCAATCTATTTTGTAAGAATTCACAAATTGTTCAGCACTTTCTCCAACGTCTCTTTCGCTCACCCGCCGCTCCTTTTTCCGCGCCGCAGGCGCGCTTTGAAACAGAGCATGGCGCCCGCCATGCTCATAAAAACCGGGAGCACAAGGTGAATTGACGCGAAGCGTCAAGAGAGGGTGGC
>DGYFR06201__coassemble_647_pt1 | contig 31254 bp, 28 predicted proteins | sample DGYFR06201__metabat2_high_PE_040 | metagenome-assembled genome bin DGYFR06201 | reverse complement strand
AAGACAGCACGGACACGCTGGATGATACTACGGCTGACGAGTATACCTCCACGTCCGATGAGGATGCGGACAGCACTTATGGCACGTCGGACAGTGGCAGCACGACAGACAGCGATACGTCGGATGGCACATCCGACAATGCGGATGACACCGGCCTGAAAGACGGCGCTTCGGATACCGGCAGCAGCTCATCTGATACTGCGGACGGCAGCACCGGCAGCGCCTTGGATGACAGCGCCTCGGACGGCGGCGCGGAATAAGCCCACATAAAACCCAGCCCTCCGGCACAAACTGTGTCCGGAGGGCTTTTTATGAAAGAACGCACAAAATTCGCACTTACCGGCGCGCTGGCGGGCGCAGCGAACGGCTTTTTCGGCGCAGGGGGCGGGCTGTTCCTCGTGCCGCTGCTGGTGTCCTGGTGCGGCATGGAGCAGCGCAAAGCGTTTGCGACCTCGGTGGCGGTCATCCTGCCGCTGAGTGCGGTCTCGGCGGCGGTCTACTGGATGAAAGGCGGGCTGGATATCGGCGCGGCGTGGCCCTACCTGCTGGGCGGCGCCGCGGGCGGCGTGATCGCGGGGCGCATTTTCCAAAAGGTAAGCATGGTCTGGCTGCGGCGGGCGTTCGGCCTGCTCATCCTGTACGGCGGCGTGCGGGCGGTGCTGCTGCTGTGACGACGGGGATCGCGGTGCTCGCCGGTCTACTGACCGGCATTTTATCCGGCTTCGGCATCGGCGGCGGCTCGCTGCTGCTGCTTTATCTGACGCTGGTCGCGGGCATGAGCCAATATCAGGCGGGCGGTATCAACCTGCTGTATTTCATCGCCTGCGCGCCCGCGGCGCTCTGGTCGCATGTCAAAAACGGGCTGGTCGAGGGCAGGGCGGTGAGATGGTGCGTGCTGGCGGGCGTGCTGACCTCGGTCGCGGCGGCGTTCCTCGCGGCGCGCGTGGAGACCGACTGGCTGCGGCGGGCGTTCGGCGTGCTGCTGCTCTACGTCGGCACGAAGGAGATCATGGCAAAGGGACAAAAGCGCGGCTGAGCGGATGCGGCATGGAAAAAAGGCGGACCGATGGGTCCGCCCTTTTGGTTTTGTATGCTGCCGGCAGGCTTATACCTCGATCACCGAGAAGCCTGCGGCCTTTTTGATGCGGTTCGCGACCGCCAGCCCCAGCCCCTCGTCCGAGGGGCACTGCGCCCAGATCTGCTTGACGTCCGTGTCGTCGAACGCGCGCAGGCGGTCGAACACCTCGCGCGCCTGCGCGGCGAGGTCGGATTGGGAACCAAAGCACTCTACCACACAGGTGGGGAACAGATCCTTGTATTCATCGAAACAGAGCACGCCGGTGGGGCCTTGAATATGCTCTTTGATGTATTCAGCCGATAATTGTGGGTCGCCGCGCACAACCGTCACCGGCGCTTTGGGGGCGTAGTGGCGGTACTTCATGCCCGGCGCGGACACCTTGACGTCATCACCGATCTTTTCGTACAGCGCGCGGTCGACTTCGACCTCGCCCAGCACGCTGCGCAGCTGCTCGAGCGTGATGCCGCCCGGCCGCAGCAGGCGCGGCTTGTCCAGCGCCAGCGTGATGACCGTGGATTCCACGCCTACGCCGCACGGCCCGCCGTCCAGAATCGCGGCGATTTTGCCGTCCATATCGCGCAGAACGTGCTCCGCCGTGGTGGTAGACGGCCGTCCGGAGGTGTTCGCGGAGGGCGCGGCCAGCGGCACGCCCGCGGTGCGGATCAGGTCGCGCGCCAGCGGGTGGGACGGCAGGCGGATGCCCACGGTGTCCAGCCCGCACGAGACCTCGTTCGGGATGCAGCCGCCCTTGGGTACGATCATGGTCAGCGGCCCGGGCCAGAACGCCTCGGCCAGCGCCTTTGCTTGCGGCGGCACCGCCGGGCACAGGCCGTAGATCTGGTCGAAGTCCGCGATGTGGACGATCAGCGGGTTGTCCTGCGGCCGTCCCTTTGCGCGGAAGATTTTTGCCACTGCGTCCCCATTCAGGGCGTTTGCAGCCAGTCCGTAGACGGTTTCTGTGGGCATACCCACCACTTCGCCCTGCAAAATCAGGACGGCGGCGGTTTTAACCGCATTTTTATCAGATTGTGGGGACAGCATAATTGTTTTCATGTATTACACTTCCATTAGTGGGGATTTAATGTTCCGGAGTGGTATCTACTTCTGTTACAATGCCATCCTGTTAGTAGATGTCCAAGGTCGATGCATCAAACGGCATATCAATGATATAGGCCAGCAGCTCGGGGGAGTCCGCATAGTCCGGCTCGCCCAGCAGGGCACGCACCTCGGCTTCGTCCATGCCGGCCAGTGCTACGGTTTCCCGCAGGCTGGTCACCATGAAATGCCGGTCCGCCGGCGCGGTCTTTGCCCAGTTTTCCGCGGTGAAGTCCCGCGCTACGCCGATGCCAAGGTCAAAAAAGCCGTTCGCCTGCCACACGCCGCCGCCAATCAGCAGCGCGCACAGCGCGATCGACGCAAACCAGCTTCGCCGCCGTACTTTCCCCGCAAACAGCAAAATACTACCTGCGAGGAAAACGGCCACGCCGAGCAGCGCCAGCCCGAGGCCGGAATGTTGTGCCAGAAAGATAAACAGCTCCATAACGATCCCTCCTGCCCCTATTATAGATTCACGAGGAACATGATTTGTGACAGATATGTTAAATTACAGCACAAACGGCAGCACCAGCAGCGCTTCCGGCGCCTGAATAACGCCGGTATACAGCCCGACGGCGAGCAGCGCCACGCCGATCGCCAGAATGATCAGCTTTTTCGTGATCTTGAGGATGAGCAGTACGATGTTGATGAGCACGAGCGCGCCGCCGGCCACCAGCCAGGGCGCGGACTGCCAGAGTGCGGAAAGTTCGTTCATTTGCGGGGGGTCTCCTTTCGAGGGGTCAGGTTTCGCTTTGTGCTTTGAGCTTTTCCGCCGTGTCCGCCGCGATCAGCGCGTCCAGAATCTCGTCCATGTCGCCGTTCAGGAACTGGTCGAGCTTGTAGATGGTCAGCTTGATGCGGTGGTCGGACACGCGGTTCTCGGGGAAATTGTAGGTGCGGATGCGCTCCGAGCGGTCGCCCGTGCCGACCTGGCTCTTGCGGTCGGCGGCAATGGCGGCCTGTTGCTTTTCGACCTCGGCCTCGTACAGCCGCGAACGCAGCACACGCATGGCCTTATCGCGGTTTTTGTGCTGGCTGCGCTCGTCCTGACACTCGACGACCGTGCCGGTCGGGATGTGCGTGATGCGGATGGCCGAGGATGTTTTATTGATATGCTGGCCGCCCGCGCCGCTGGACCGAAACGTATCAATGCGCAGGTCGTTCGGGTCGAGATAGAAGTCCACTTCCTCGGCCTCGGGCAGGACGGCGACCGTGGTGGTCGAGGTGTGCACGCGGCCCTGCGATTCGGTTTCGGGCACGCGCTGGACGCGGTGCACGCCGCTCTCGAACTTGAGGCGGGAATACACCTTGTCGCCCGCGACGCGGAACACGATCTCCTTGTAGCCGCCGAGTTCGGTCTCGGAGGCGCTCATGACCTCGGTCTGCCAGCCGCGTTTATCCGCGTACATGGTGTACATGCGGTACAGGTCGGCGGCGAACAGCGCGCTTTCCTCGCCGCCCGCGCCGCCGCGGATCTCCACGAAAATGTTTTTCTCGTCGTTCGGGTCCTTGGGCAGCAGCAGGATCTTGAGCTCGTCCTCCAGCCGCGCGAGGTCGGCTTTGGCCTGCTGGAGCTCTTCCTGCGCCAGCTCTTTCATGTCCGGGTCGGACAGCATCTCGAGCGCGTCCTCCTGCGCCTGCTTTGCTTTTTCATAGGCGCGGAACGCCGCGACGATCGGCTCGAGCTCGTTGCGCTCCTTGAGGAGCTTGGCCGCCCGGTCGGGATCGTCGTACAGCCCCGGCTCGGCGAGGCGCGCTTCCAGCTCGTCCATGCGCTGGGCAAGGGCTTTCAGTTTCTCAAACATATCGGTTTATTCCCTTTCGTTTTTGGGCGGCCACTCGTAGGCTTCGCCCTCTTTTTGCATTGCTTCGATGATCAGGCGGTTGATGAAGTTGTTGACCGATTCGCCGTGTTGTTCGGCAAAATCCTTGATTTGTTCTCTTGCACCTTTGGGCACAACGAGCGCGATCCGGTCATAGGCTTTTGCGTTATATTTGTTCGTTGCGCGCTGCTGAGCTTTGCTTGTTTTCATTTTTTTTTCTTCCGGCATTGCCAGCACCTCGCTTTATGATAATACAAATATAATAGCTCAATTATATACATTTTGCCCATTGATATGCTTGTGTAATTATAATATACTACTTACACAAGGAGAATGATTTTGAATGGATGAATTGTTAAAAGGCCAGTTCCAGCTCTGGCTGGATCAGAATGGGCTGGAGGATGACACCGTGTATCAGGCCGCGCTGGCGCTCGACCGGCGGCTCGGCTCCCTGCCGGATTTTCTGGATATCGAGCCGATGCTCAACGAGTATCAGTACCTCACCGCCGAGCGCGCGTTCTGCGCAGGGTTTGCATGGGCGGTCGCGCTCGCCGGGCAGGCAAAGGGGTTTTTGGCATAAAACGTGCGATGGTTGCGCTGACGTGGGTTTGCTACACTGCTATTCCTAACGGCATATTCGCGGCCTGCGCGGCCGCCTCGCGCGCAAGAGGGGGCGCTTCGCCCCCTCTTGCGAATCACCCCCGCCGGGGATGTTCGCGGGTGCCCGCGACCGCAAACAAATTTGTCCACATACTGTGGAAAAATTTGATTTGCGATAACGTCGCGGCGGCTCGTTTTTGAACCAGACCCCGGGGGCGGGGGTGCTGGCGATGTGAGGCCCTCGCCTGTTGTTTCCATGAAGGCGACGCTCCGGCCGGGTGCCCAATTGGGCGCGCACGTTGATCGTCAGCATGCGGAAGAAGATCGTCGCGACCTCAAGCACGGGTGATGCCATCGGGCGCGCAATGCGCGCCCCCACGGGGTGGCGCGCCGAGTCGTGGCCCAGGCCAGCCTCTCTTGCCGCTGCGCGGCAATTCACCTTCTCGCACCCTACGGGGTGGCAGTCGTTCCGCTTACCCTGACACAGCAAATGGGCGGCAATCGGAAGGCGTCACTTACTCTTGCGCGCGCAGCGCGCCCTGAGGGAAAGGGGATGATTCGCAAGAAGGGGAAAACCGTTAGGTTGTCCCCTTCTTGTGCGCAGTGTGGCCGCGTAGGCCACAATTTCAGCCCGTGATGGGCAGGCACACACGGCGCCGCGCAGCCGCACTCTCCGGGCGCGCGCTGCGCGCCCCTACCAAGAAAGCCAGGCAGTCACGCCCACCGGCCGGTCAGCACCAGCCCCAAAATCGAGCAGTACTCCCGGCACCGCACCGCCACCCACTGCCCGGGGTAGGGCGTCGGCGCGGGGATGCCGCAGGCGTCCAGCCCGCCGCGCTCCATGAGCACGCGGGCGCGCGCCAGATGGTAGTCGCTCGTCACGACCGCTGTCCGATGCCCGTCGCCGATGAGCGCGCGGGCGTTTTCAATGTTCTGGATCGTGTTGCTCGATTCGTCCTCGAGCAGCAGACGGTCGGCATCCATCCCCTTGTCGATCATATAGTCGTACATCGCCTCGGCTTCCGGGCACGGCTCGTTGCCGCCCTGCCCGCCGCACAGGATCGCGGTGATGTCCGGGTGCTCCTGCATGAAATCATACGCCGTGTCCAGCCGCGCCGCGAGCGCCGCGGAGGGCTGTCCATCCGGGTTGACCCGCGCGCCGAGCACGAGCAGGTATTCCGCGTCCGCGGCCCCCGGGTCGGGCTGCATCCCGTGCATGATCATGCCCTGTATGGCGACAAACGACACCAGAAACAGCCCGAACAGCACGCGCCCCACGACAGACAGCACGCGGAATGCCTTGTGTTTGTCCCGCAGGCGCAGCATGAGCCACTCGCCCGCGCAGCCGACGGCCAGCGCAAGGAAGAACACCCCGCCGAACCGCGAGGGCGCCCACGGCAGCTGGATCACGCCGCCCGCGGCAAGCACCGCCGCGAGCGCCAGCCATATCCTGCGTTCGATCATTGCTGCATTTCCTCCAGCTCGGCGGCGACCGCTTCCCACTCGTCCATCTTGGCGGCAAGCGCCTCGTCGCACTGTTCCTTTTCGGTCATCAGCTCGAGCAGGCGCGCCGAGTCCGAGGAGGCGTCGATCATCTGCTGCTCGAGGTTAGCCGACTGCTGCTCGAGCTGGGAAATCTCGCGCTCGAGCGTGTTCAACTGCTTTTGCAGGTTCTTGGTGCCGCCCGTGCGCTTGGGCTTTTCCGGCGGGCGGGGAACGTCGTCCAGTGTCGGGACATCGGGCTTTTTGCGCTTCGGCTGGGATGCGGGCGCCGGGGTTTCCGGCTTTTCACCTTTTTCACGATATTTTAAAAAGTCGGAATACGAACCGATGAAGTCGGTAAGCCGCCCGTCCTCGAGATACAGCACGCGGGTCGCGAACCGCTCGACAAAGTACCGGTCGTGCGAGACGAACAGCAGCGTGCCGTCGAACGCCTCGACCGCTTCCTCGATCCACTCGCGGCTGGCGAGGTCGAGGTGGTTGGTCGGCTCGTCCAGAATGAGGAAGTTCAAGGGATCGTACATCAGCTCGCACAGGCGCAGGCGGCTCTTTTCGCCGCCCGAGAGCATATCGACCGTCTTCATCTGCTGCTCGCCCGTGAACTGGAACGAGCCCAGCCGGTTGCGTGCCACCTGCATGGACACATTCTTGTCGTAAATCAGGGTGTCGATCAGGTTGCGGTGCGGGTTGGCGAAGTATACCTGCTGCGGCAGATAGGCGGGCCGCAGGCCCACGCCCTTGCGGATCACGCCTGTGTCCGGCTCCTCCTCGCCCAGCAGGATCTTGAGCAGGGTGGTCTTGCCCGCGCCGTTCGCGCCGAGCAGCGCGACCTTTTCGCGGTTGCGGATGTTGAAGCTGATATCGTGTAATATTTCACGGCCGTCATAACTCTTTGTAATATCCCGGACCTTTAATACCTCCTCGGTCTCGTAGTTCGGGTCGCCAAAGGTGACGGTCATCTTTTTGTCCTTTTTGGGGCGGTCGGTGACCTTCATGCGCGCGATGCGCTTTTCGATCGAGGCCGCGCGCTTGGCCAGATGCTCGGTGCCGTGCTCGTGCATGATGCGCGCGACCGCCTCGAGCCGCTTCTTTTCGGCCATCTCGTGCTCATGGTGCTTGAGCTGCTCCTCGCGGCGGCGTTCGCGCTCGACCGCGTAGTAGGAGTAGTTGCCGTTATAGAAATCGCAGGTGCAGTCGTGGATCTCGATCACGCGGTCGCAGCACTGGTCGATGAACCAGCGGTCATGGGAAATGATCATGACCGTGCCGCGGTAGGCCTCGAGGTAGTTGCCCAGCCAGTCGACCGCGTCCATATCCAGATGGTTGGTCGGCTCGTCGAGCAGCAGGATGTCGGTCTGCTCCAAAATGATGCGCGCGAGGTTGATGCGCGTCTTTTCGCCGCCCGAGAGCAGCGCGAACCGCTGCGCGCGCATTGCCCCGGGAATTTCCAGGCCGTTGCACACGCGGTCGATCTCAAAATCGCGGTTATAGCCGCCGAGGATCTCGAGACGTGTCTCGAGCTGGGCGTAGCGCTTGAGCAGGGAGGCATCGTCCGGCTTGCGCGCCATCTCGTCGGTCAGCGCGTCCATCGCCGCGGCGACCTCGTCCGATTCGCGGAACGCCAGCCGCAGCACGTCCTCGACCGTGGCGTCGTCCGGGAAATCCGGCATCTGGTCGATTACGCCCGCGTTTTTGCCCGCGCCGAGCGACACATGCCCGCCGTCGTACGGCAGGCGGCCGGTCAGGATATTGAGCAGGGTGGTCTTACCTGCGCCGTTCGCGCCTAAAATGGCGACCTTCTCGCCCGGCTGGATATCAAAGGAGACGTCCTGCAAAATCAGGCGGTCGCCATAGTATTTGGTAAGGTTTTGTACGGAAATGTCAGCCACTTCGGGCGGCTCCTTTCGGTTGGTTTGTCGTCAGGTAGGGGACAGGGAAAAGGGCGGGCTCGTAAAAACCCGCCCCCACAGCCGTGCAGGCGCACCGCGTTCCCCCGCCGGCGCGTCACTCCGCCAGACGGTAGATCGCGAGGATCGCGTCCTTGTCGAGCGGCGAATAGCTCTTGACCGGGCCGCCGACCGTGCGCACGGTGTTGTCCGCCAGCTTTTCGTAGTCCGACGGCTTGATGCCGAGCTGCGCCATGTGCACCGGCATGTTGATCTCTTCAAAAAAGCGCCTCAGCGTCAGGATGCCCTCGCGCGCGGTGCGCTCGGGGTGCGCGAAGTCCATCTCCACGCCGAGCACGCGGCTCGCCAGCTGGGCAAAGCGCGGGATGTCGCGCTCCATCTCATACAGCGCCCACGCCGGGAACAGCACGGACAGGCCCGCGCCATGCGCGATCTCGTCGCGGAAGGCGGAAAGCTCGTGCTCGAGCTTGTGCACCGGGAACAGGCGGGCACGGCCGCAGCCGGTGTAGTCGTTGTGGGACACGCTGCCCGCCCACATGAGCGAGGCGCGCGCCTCATAGTCGTCCGGGTTTGCGAGCGCGCGGCGGCCCGCGTCGCGGGTCGCGATCAGCAGGCCCTCGGCGAGGCGGTCGGTGATGTCGCTTTCGCCGCCCTGCGGGGTCAGGTAGCGCTCGAGCGTGTGCATCATGATATCCACAATGCCGCAGCCGGTCTGGAATTTGGAGACCGAGAACGTGTTCTCCGGATTCAAAAAGCTGATGCGCGGGCGGTTGGTCTGGCTGGTGATGCCGCGCTTTTCCTTGGTTTCCTCGTTGGTGAGCACGCAGGAGTTGCTGGTCTCCGAGCCGGAGGCCGCGAGCGTCAGCACGGTCGCGATGGGCAGGGTGTCTGCGGGGGCTTCGCCGGTCGCGGCAAATTCCCACGGGTCGCGCCCGGTGGCGACGCCCATGCCGATGCCCTTCGCGGAGTCGATGACCGAGCCGCCGCCGATCGCGAGGATGAAGTCAATGCCCTCGCGCTTGCACAGCGCGATGCCCTTGCGCACCATGCCGACCTTGGGGTTGGGCGATACGCCGCCCAGCTCGATGAAGGAAAGCCCGGCGTCAAACAGGCTCTTTTCCACCCGGTCGAGCAGACCCGAGGAACGGGCGCTGGAGCCGCCGAAATGCACGAGCACGCGGTGCGCGCCGATCTCCTTGAGCTTGGGGCCGATCTGCTCTTCGATGTTGCGGCCGAAAACGACCTCGGTCGTGGTGTGGATGGTAAAATTCAGCATGGCGGTATCCTGCCCTTCCTGTATCAGAATCATGTACCACTATTATACCTGTACCCTTGCCAAAAGTCAAAATATTCGATAAAATAGTAAAACAGGCGCCGGATGCGGCGCACTTGGGAAAAGGAGGGCGCTGCCCCTTGTATTATGATTATTCTGCCTGGCAGTGGCTGCTGGTGTTCTACCTGTACTGTTTTCTGGGCTGGTGCTTTGAGTCCACGGTGGTCTCCGTGCAGCAGCGGCATTTTGTCAACCGCGGCTTTCTGCGCGGGCCGATGCTGCCGATCTACGGCTTCGGCGCGACCATATTGCTGCACGTCTCGCTGCCGCTGTACGATAAGCCGGTGGCGCTGTTTCTGGCGAGCATGGTTGCGGCGACCGTATTCGAGTACATTGTCGGCGTCATCATGGAAAAGCTGTTCAAGGTCAAATACTGGGATTATTCCACCCATCGCTTTCAGTTTCAGGGGCGGATCTGCCTGCAATCTTCGCTGTGCTGGGGCTTTCTCGGGCTGATCCTTGCGCGGGTGATCCACCCGCCGGTCGAGTGGATCGTAGCCGGTCTGCCGTTTGCGGCGCTGGTCGTCGTGGATGTCCTGCTGACCGCCGGCTTTGCGGGCGACGTTGTGGTATCCGTGCGCACTGCGCTCGATCTGGCCAAGCTGCTCGAGGAGCTGGACGAGCTGCGCGCGCAGGGCGCAGAGCTGCGGCGCGAGCTTTCCGAGACCGCGCTCGTGCATCTGACCAACCTGTCCTACCGCATGGATGAGGCGCGCGGCGAGTTTGCGGAAAAGATGGATGGCGCGCGCGGCGAATTTGCCGGCCGTCTGGATGATATGCGCGAGCTGGCGGGCGATGCGTATGACCAGCTCGCCGAGACCGCCAAGATGCGGCTGACCAACCTGTCCTACCGCGTGGATGAGGCGCGCGGGGAGTTTGCCGAAAGGATGGACGGCGCAAAAGAGCAGTTCACCGACGCAAAAGAGCAGATCCTTGCCGGGCTGGACGATATCCAGCGCCGCTTTGCGGACCGTGCGGAAGCGCTCGGCCGCACGCGCAAGAGCATGCTGCGCGGCAACCCGACGGCGCGCTCGGCCAAGTACGACGACGTGCTCCAGCGGCTGAAAAAACAGCTCGACTCGCATAAGCGCGGCTGAAACTGCGCAAAATGCACGAAATGATGCAAAAACAGGGCGAGCGAAGCGTGCGTTTCGTCAGTTTTTCGCTTGCTAAAATGCGCGTTTCAGGTGTATATTAATAGTACCCGTAAAAGCTGCATTTTTCCGGCATTTGCGGCGATTTGTGAAACAACCTTTTGGGAGAGAAAGGCAGATATAACATGAAGCGATTTGTTTACGCGGACAACGCGGCGACCACGCCCCTGTCCGAAACTGCGTTCGAGGCGATGAAGCCGTGGCTGACCGAGTTCTACGGCAACCCGTCCTCGCTCTACCGCATCGGCCGCGAGGCCAAGATGGCGCTCAACGAGGCGCGCACCACGGTCGGCAAGTGCCTGAACGCCGCGATGCCGGTCAACGAGGCCAACGACTATGCCCCGGGCGAGATCATCTTCACCGGCGGCGGCTCGCAGGCGGACAACCTCGCGATCCGCGGCTTTATGCACGGCCCGACGGCAAAGGGCCGCAAGCACCTCATTACCTCCAAGATCGAGCACCATGCGGTGCTGTACACCTGCGAGGCGCTGGAAAAAGAGGGCTACCGCGTCACCTATCTGGACGTGGACAAGGAAGGCCATGTAGATCTCGAGCAGCTGAAGCGTGAGCTTTCCGAGGACACCGCGCTCGTCACCATCATGGCGGCGAACAACGAGATCGGCACCATCCAGCCGATCAAGGAGATCGCGGAGCTGGCGCACGCGGTCGGCGCGAAGTTCCACACGGACGCGGTGCAGGCGGTCGGCCACATGCCGATCGACGTGCAGGAGATGGGCATCGATATGCTGTCCCTGTCCGCGCACAAGTTCCGCGGCCCGCGCGGCGTGGGCGTGCTGTATGTCAGGAAGGGCATTGCGCTTGAGCCGCTGGTATACGGCGGCGGCCAGGAGCGCGGCCTGTGCTCGGGCACCGAGAACACCGCGGGCTGCATCGGTCTGGCGGCGGCGATGAAAGAAGCCGTCGAGGGCATGGAAGAGAAGATGGGCTACGTCAAAAAGCTGACGGACAAGCTCGTCAAGGGCATCATGGACAACATCCCGTACACCCACTACACCGGCGACCCGGTGAACCGCCTGCCGGGCACGGCGTCGTTCGTGTTCGAGGCGATCGAGGGCGAGGGCCTGATTTTACGCCTCGATCTTGCGGGCGTGTGCGGCTCGACCGGTTCGGCCTGCTCGACCGGTTCGCTCGACCCGTCTCATGTGCTCATGGCGATCGGCCTGCCGCATGAGATCGCGCACGGTTCGTTGCGCCTGACCCTCGGCGAGCAGAACACCGAGGAGGACGTGGACTATATCATCGAGACCGTGACCGACGTGGTCGCGACCCTGCGCTCGATGAGCCCGGTCTGGGAGAACGGCAAGCCCAATCTGACCGCGGCAAGCGAACTGCACAGCTGAGTCTGAGTCTGAGTCTAAGGGGGACGGAGTCCCACTTGGAATTTTATAAAAAGGAGTTATTTATTATGCAATACAGCGAAAAGGTACTCGACCACTTCACCCACCCGCGCAACGTGGGCGAGATCGAAGACGCAAACGGCGTCGGCGAGGTCGGCAACGCCAAGTGCGGCGACATCATGAAGATCTACCTCAAGGTTTCGGACGACGGCGTGATCGAGGACGTCAAGTTCAAGACCTTCGGCTGCGGCGCGGCGATCGCGACCAGCTCGATGGCGACCGAGATGGTCAAGGGCAAGACGCTCGAAGAGGCGCTCAAGCTGACCAACAAGGCGGTCGCGGAGGCGCTGGACGGCCTGCCGCCGGTCAAGATGCACTGCTCGGTGCTCGCGGAGGAAGCGCTCCGCTCGGCGATCGCGGACTACTACAAGCGCATGGGCAAGGATCCGGCTGAGATCCTCGGCTGCGACATGGACTGCGCGGCCTGCCACCATGAGCACGACGCGCACGCGCATTAAGCACAAAACAAATGCATACAATTAGGGCAGATTGCAAAATCTGCCCTTTTGGCGTGTTTGCACACGAGAAGGTGGACTATGACAGAGATCACAAAAAGTATAACTTACTTAAAAGAATACAAACAGTTGAAGGAAGCCCTGCTTGCGGGCAGGACGCCGGCGCTCGCCGTCGGCCTGTCGGCCATCCACAAGGCGCACCTTGCGGCGGCGCTCGGGCTGGATACCGGCCGCCCGGTGCTCGTGCTGACCGACGACGACAGCGCCGCGGCACGCTTCTCCGCAGATTTGCAGGGCTTTGCGGAAAAGCCTGTGCTGCAGATCCCCGCGCGCGATCTGGTCATGGTGGACGTGGTCGGCGTGTCGCGCGGCTACGAGCAGCGACGGCTCGCCGCACTGGACGCGCTGCCGCAGGCCGCTTTCGCGGTCGCATCCGTGCAGGCCGCGGCGCAGCGCACGCTGCCGCCCGCGGCGCTCCAGGGCGCGGTGGTGACCATTGCCGCGGGCGAGGAGGCGCCGCTCGACGGACTCACCCAGCAGCTCACCCGCGCGGGCTATGAGCGCTGCATTCAGGTCGAGGGCGCGGGCCAGTTCTCGGTGCGCGGCGGTATTCTGGACGTGTTCCCGCCGCAGGCCGAGCACCCCTACCGCGTCGAGTTCTGGGACGACGAGGTGGACTCGATCGCGACCTTTGACGTGGGCAGCCAGCGCCGTCTCGAGCAGGTGGACACGCTGCGCTGCCTGCCGTGCATGGAGACCCTGCCCCACCTCGCGCCCGGCGGCGTGAATGGGCTTGCCAGGGCGGTGCGCGGCACGCTGTCCACGCGCCGCAAAAAGCACAAGGATCTCGCCGCCAACATCGAGCGCGACGCCGAGCGGCTGGAACAGACCGGCAGCCTGCCCGCGGCGGACAAATACCTGCCGCTCGTCTACCCCGAGATGGCGACGCTGCTGGACTATCTGCCGGAGAATGCGATCGTGCTGATCGAGGACACGCCGCGCCTGCGCGATGCGGTGCGCGATTTTACCGCCCGCATCGGCGACGACGTGACCGCCCTGCTCGAGCGCGGCGAGATGCCGCCCGGGCTGGACGGCTACGCGCTGGACTTTGCGGCGCTGTGCCGCATGCCGCGCGCGATTTTGCGGCTGGACAGCTTTTTGAACAACGTCCCCGAACTGGCGCCGCAGCATCTGGAGAACTTCATCGCCAACCAGATGAACGCCTACGGCGGCAATCTGGACATGGCCTCGGCCGACATCCGCAGCTATACCGAGCAGGGGCGCGCGGTGGCGGTCCTATGCGGCAGCGAGCTGCGCTGCCGCAACATGCGCGACGCTCTGACCGAGGCGGGCATCAGGGCTGAGATCAGCGACCTGCTGCCCCGGGCCGGGCATGTCTGCATCATGGAGGGCACGCTGTCCGCGGGCTTCGAGTACCCCGACCTCGGGCTGGTGGTCATCACCGAGGGGCAGGTGCTCGCGCGTCGCAGAAAGGCCGCGCCCAGGAAGTCCAACCGCGACCGCGTCAAGTCGTTCACCGACCTGACCCCGGGCGACCTCGTGGTGCACGAGCACCACGGCATCGGCCGCTTCGTGGGCATGGAGCGCATGACCGTGGACGGCGCGGAGCGCGATTTCATCAAGATCGCGTTTGCGGGCACGGATTTCCTGTATGTGCCCGCGACCTCGCTCGACCTGATCTCCAAGTATATCGGCGGCGGCGAGCCCGAGCGCGTGCGCCTGAACAAGCTGGGCGGCGCGGACTGGTCGCGCTCCAAGGCGCGTGCCAAGGCGGCCGCCAAGGAGCTGGCCGAGGGCCTGATCAAGCTGTACGCCGAGCGCGCCAAGATCAAGGGCTTTGCCTTCCCGGCGGACGATGCGTGGCAGCGTGAGTTCGAGGACGCCTTCCCCTATGAGGAGACCGAGGACCAGCTGCGCTGCATCGCGGAGATCAAGATGGATATGGAGTCCGACCGCCCGATGGACCGCCTGCTGTGCGGCGATGTGGGCTTCGGCAAGACCGAGGTCGCGCTGCGCGCGGTGATGAAGTGCGTGCTCGCGGGCAAGCAGGCGGCCATCCTCGTGCCGACCACTGTGCTCGCGCGCCAGCACTATTTGACCGCTCTCCAGCGGTTTCAGGGGCATCCGGTGACCATCGAGCTGCTCACGCGCTACAAAACCGGCTCGGAGCAGACCAAACTGCTGCAAAAGCTCGAGGCCGGTTCGGTGGATATCGTGATCGGCACGCACAAGCTGTTCAACAAGAAGATCAAGTTCAAAGACCTCGGGCTGCTCGTTGTGGACGAGGAACAGCGCTTCGGCGTTTCCCACAAGGAGACGCTCAAGGAGCTGTCCAAGACCGTGGACGTGCTCACGCTGTCCGCGACGCCCATCCCGCGCACGCTCAACATGGCGCTGTCCGGCATCCGGGACATGTCCTCCATCGAGGAGCCGCCGCTCGACCGCCATCCGGTGCAGACCTTTGTGCTCGAGCAGAACGACGGCGTGCTGCTCGACGCGATCCGGCGCGAGCTGTCCCGCGGCGGGCAGGTATACTACCTGCACAACCGCGTGGAGTCGATCGAGCGGTGCGCAGCACAGCTTCAGCAGCGTCTGCCGGACGCGCGCATCGGCATCGTGCACGGCAAAATGGCGCAGAAGGAGATCACCGCGGTCATGAACGCAATGGCGGACGGCGAAGTCGACATCCTGGTCTGTACGACCATCATCGAGACCGGCATCGACATCCCGAACGCCAATGCGCTCATCATCGAGAACGCGGACAATCTGGGCCTCGCCCAGCTGCACCAGATCCGCGGGCGCGTCGGGCGCTCGTCGCGCCATGCGTACGCCTATCTGTGCTACCGGCGCGGCAAGGCGCTGTCCGAAATCGCGCAGAAGCGCCTGTCTGCGATCCGCGAGTACGCGGCGTTCGGCTCGGGCTTCAAGATCGCCATGCGCGACCTTGAGATCCGCGGCGCGGGCAACGTGCTCGGCCCGGAGCAGTCCGGCCACATGATGAGCGTGGGCTACGACCTGTACCTCAAGCTGCTCGAGGAGGCCGTGCAGGAGGAAAAGGGCGAGACGCCCAAGCCGCGCGTGGACTGCGCAGCCGAGCTGCTGCTGTCCGCGAACCTGCCGTCCAGCTATGTGCCGGACGCGGGCCAGCGCGTGGATCTGTACCGCCGCATTGCGCTCATCCGCACCGGGGAGCAGAAGAGCGACATGCTCGACGAGCTGATCGACCGCTTCGGCGAGCCGCCGGCGGAGGCGGTGGCGCTGCTCGATATCGCGCTGCTGCGCAGCCAGGCGAGCGAGCAGGGCATTTCCGAGATCAAACAGCAGGACGGCCGCCTGCTGCTCACCTTCGCGGAGACCGATTTTGCGCGCCTGTCCGCCCTGTGCGGGGACGATGCGTTCCGCGGGCGGCTGCTGCTCAACGCGGGTTCGTCGCCGTACCTGTCCCTGCGCCTGAACAAGGGCGAGCGGCCGCTTGACATGGCGGAGACGCTGGTGGAGAAGTACGCCGCAACGGCGTGAGTTGTCTTTCCGTAGGGGCGCGCATTGCGCGCCCGGGGAGCGGTGCGGCTGCACGATACTGCTAATTTCGTAGGGGCCGAGAAGGTGAATTGCCGCTGACGCGAAGCGTATTCGTTTTTTCCTAACGGTATATTCGCGGCCTGCGCGGCCGCACTGCGCACAAGAGGCAGGGGGAACCGCATGGTTCCCCCTGCCTCTTGCGAATCACCACCCCTTCCTTCAGGGCGCGCTGCGCGCGCAAAGGTGCGTGGCGCTAAACTTCTCGCCGCCCAGCCGCCGGAAGCAGCAAGAAGGGCGGGTTCCACACCGCGGGGTGCGCCCGCTTCTGGTGTGGCATCCGTTTTGCTTACCGTGATACGGCAAATGGGCGGCAGACGGAAGGTGTCACTTACTATTGCGCGCGAAGCGCGCCTTAAAGGAAAGAGGTTGACCCGCAAGAAAGGGAAAACCCTTGGTTGTCCCCTTCTTGCCCGCAGTGCGGCCGCGCAGGCCGCGAAAATGCAGTTATGAATCAGTGCGTGGAAAATCTGCGTCAGCGGAACAGATGCGCGTCCGTTTGTCGTATGACAGCGGTATTCGCTTGACTTTCGCGCATAATATGGTATACTAAGGACAAATTAAGATCGCAATTTATGCGATGACGCGGGAAGAGTAGCTGTTTTCCGGCGCGCCCAAGAGAGAAGCCCCTTTGGCTGGAAGGGCTTTGCGCGCGGCGCGGTGAAGTGCGCCCGCCGAGCACCGGGGTCAAACGCCCCGCGGGATCGCCCGTTACAGCGTATCCGAGTGAGAAACAGGAGTGGAACCGCGACCTAAAGCCGCCTCTTTGGACAAAAGAGGCGGCTTTTTTGACGAAAGGAGACAGCATGTGGGATGATCTTCTGATGACGGCAGGCGATGTGCTGCTTGCATTGCTACCCGATCCCAATGAAACAGATGATTTCTTCGCTGCGGATGTGTTGGAAACGCGGGCGCAGACCCGCTTTCCCGGCAGGATCTGCCGCTCCGTGCACCTGCGTCCGCTGACCCGCCAGCCCGCGGGCTGGTACACCTGCCGGAAAAAGCATCTGGCGCTGCTGACGCCGGGGCGGCGCGTTTTTGTGGCTGTCCGCAAAAATAAGCTCGTCCGCGTGTCCGAACTGCGTCAGGCAGATAAAATAACTGTAAACAAATCCGAAAAGGAGATAAAACCATGAAACTGTTCAACACCCTGACCCGCCAGAAGGAGGAGTTCGTCCCGATCACCCCGGGCGAGGTCAAAATGTATTCCTGCGGCCCGACCGTGTACAATTACTTCCACGTCGGCAACGCGCGCCCGTTCATCGTGTTCGACCTGCTGCGCCGCTACTTTGAGTACCGCGGCTACAAGGTGAAATTTGTGCAGAACTTCACCGACATCGACGACAAGGTCATCAATAAGGCGAACGAAGAGGGCGTGGACTTCAACGTCATCGCGGACCGCTATATCAAGGAATATTACACGGACGCTGAGGGCCTCGGCATCGGAAAGGCGACCGTGCACCCGCGCGCGACCGAGACGATGGACGCGATCATCGACATCGTGCAGAAGCTGCTCGACAACGGCCACGCTTACCTCGCGCCGAACGGCGACGTATACTTCCGCACCAAATCCGACCCGGACTACGGCAAGCTGTGCCACCAGCCGATGGAGGAGCTGCAGGCCGGCGCGCGCATCTCGGTCGGCGAGCAGAAGGAAGACCCGATGGACTTCGCGGTCTGGAAGGCCGCCAAGCCCGGTGAGCCCGCGTGGGATACGCCGTGGGGCAGCAAGGGCCGTCCGGGCTGGCACATCGAGTGCTCCGCGATGGTCAACAAGTACCTCGGCCCGACGATCGACATCCATTCCGGCGGCCTCGACCTCATCTTTCCGCACCACGAGAACGAGATCGCCCAGTCCGAGTGCGCCAACGGCTGCGCCTTTGCGCATTACTGGCTGCACAACGGCTTTTTGACCATTGACAACGAGAAGATGTCCAAATCCAAGGGCAACTTCTTCATGGTGCGCGACGCGGCGAAGGAGTTCGGCTACGAGACCATCCGCATGTTCATGCTGTCCGCGCACTACCGCACCCCGCTCAACTACTCGGCCGAGTCGCTCGAGATGAACAAAGCGTCCCTTGCCCGCCTGTATGAGGCGCGGAATAACATGGAGTTCCGCATCAGCAAGGCGGAGGGCGACGCGATGACCGCGGAGGAGTCCGCTAAGATGGAGGCCCTTGCGGCGTACAAGCAGAAGTTCATCGACGCGATGGACGACGATCTCAACACCGCGGACGCGCTCTCCGCGATCTTTGAGCTGACGCGCGAGATCAACGCCTACATGGGCGCGCATCAGGATGCGACAAAGGCGTTCCTGACCGCGGCGCACGCGCTGTTCATGGAGCTGACCGGCGTGCTCAACATCGTGCAGAAGCACGAGGACGCTGCCGCCGACCCGGACGCGGAGAAGATCGAGGCGCTGATCGCGCAGCGCGCGGCGGCGAAGAAGGAAAAGAACTTCGCCGAGGCCGACCGCATCCGCGACGAGCTGGCCGCGATGGGCGTCACGATCAAGGACACCCGTCAGGGTACCCAGTGGAGCCGCGCATAACCCCGAAGAAACAAAAAAACGGACGCTTTTGCGTCCGTTTTTTTCATTTGCGCGCAGGGTTCACAGCTTTTCCAGCAGCTGTTTGAGCCATGCTTCGTTCATGGCGGGCGTGTCCCGCAGGGGGAACTCGATCCCCAACCGGTCGTATTTCTCAATGCACAGCTTGTGGAAAGGCAGGAACTCGAGCTTTTGCAGGTTGGGGAAGCGCTCGGCGTGCGCCTTGACCAGCCGCAGGTTTTCCAAACTGTCGGTCAGTCCGGGCACGACCACATGCCGCACCCAGAGCGGCACGCCCTTCATGGCGGTCAGCTGCAAAAAACGCTCGACCTGCCCGAAATCCGCGCGGCAGTATTGGCGGTATTCCGCTTTGGAAAGGAATTTCAGGTCGCAGAGCACAAGGTCGGTGTGCCGCAGCACGCGCTCGGCCTCCGCGAGGTTGCCCACGCCCGAGGTATCGAGCGCGGTGTGCACGCCGTGTTCGTGCAGCTTTGCGAAGAATTCCTCGATAAACCCCGCCTGCATCAGCGGCTCGCCGCCGGTGACGGTCACACCGCCGCCGTTCCGCCAATAGGGGCGGAAGCGCAGCGCCTTGCGCGTGAGCTCGTCCGCGGTGTACGCTTCGCCGCTCTGCGTCAGCCAGGTGTCCGGGTTGTGGCAGTAAACGCAGCGCAGCGGGCAGCCCTGCATAAAGACGACGTAGCGTACGCCCGGCCCGTCGACCGCGCCGAGCGACTGGATGGAGTTGACATAGCCTGTCATGCTGCACACAACCTTTCTTGTTTTATAGCATTATCTGGCATGATTGCCGCGTTGCGGGCGGCAAGAGAAGCCGGCCCGATCCCGTAGGGGCGCGCAGTGCGCGCCCGGGGAACGGCGCCGCTGCGTAGCGTCGTGTGTGCCCGCGCATCACGGGCTGAAATTGTGGCCTGCGCGGCCACACTGCGGACAAGAAGGGGAACACCTGCGGTTTTCCCCTTCTTGCGGGTCAACCCCATTCCCTTTAGGGCGCGCTGCGCGCGCAAGAGTAAGTGACGCCTTCCATCTGCCACCCGGTTGCCATTGCGACAGGCAGGGGAGTGACTGCCACCCCAAAACAGTGTGCGTATCGTTCACTGCTGCCACACCGTAGGGCGCGACGACTCGGCGCGCCAAGCTGGCCTGGGCCACGACTCGGCGCGCCAAACTGGCCCCCTCTTGTGCGCGAGGCGGCCGCGCAGGCCGCATTCCGGCCCGTGCATCACGGGCACATACGGCGCGCCCCTACGGCTGCCATTGGGCAGGTCACATCTTTCGCTACTTAAAAGTAGGGTACATCCTCCTGGAGAGTGTCAGATCGCCTCGTGGAACGTGCGGGAGATGACCTCACGCTGCTGCTCGCGGCTGAGCTTGTAGAAGTTGACCGCATAGCCCGACACGCGGATGGTCAGGTTGGGGTACTGCTCCGGATGCTCGTAGGCCGCCATGAGCGTTTCGCGGTTCATGACGTTGACGTTCAGGTGATGCGCGTTCTGCGCAAAGTAGCCGCCCATGATGGCAACCAGATTGTCCACGCGCTCCTCGTCGGTCTTGCCGAGCGCGCCCGGCGTGATCGAGAAGGTGTTGGAGATGCCGTCGCGGCAGTACTCATAGCTGAGCTTTGCGACCGAGTTGAGCGAGGCCAGCGCGCCCGACTTGTCGCGCCCACTCATCGGGTTCGCGCCCGGCGCGAGCGGCTCGCCCTTGCGGCGGCCGTCCGGCGTGTTGCCGGTCTTTTTGCCGTACATCACGTTGGAGGTGATGGTCAGGATGGACAGGGTGTGCACCGCGCCGCGGTAGAGCGGATACTGTTTCAGCGCCTCGTAGAACTTCTCAACCTGCTTGCAGGCGATGGCGTCCACGCGGTCGTCGTCGTTGCCGAACTTCGGGAAGTCGCCCTCGATCGTAAAGTCCACGATGATGCCGTTCTCCGGGTTGCGGATGGGGCGCACCTTGGCGTACTTGATCGCGGAGAGCGAGTCTGCCATGCAGCTCATGCCCGCAATGCCGAACGCCATCAGACGGCGCACCTCGGTGTCGTGCAGCGCCATCTGGCTCTTCTCGTAGGCGTACTTGTCGTGCATATAGTGGATGGTGTTCATCGCGGAGACATAGGTCTTGGCCAGCCACGGGCGGTAGAAGTCCATGCGGCGGCAGACCTCGTCGTAATCGAGCACATCGCCCTCCATGACCGGCAGCTCCGGACCGACCTGCTCGAACTTGTTTTCGTCGCGGCCGCCGTTGATCGCCATCATCATCAGCTTCGCGATGTTGGCGCGCGCGCCGAAGAACTGCATGTCCTTGCCCACGCGCATCGCGGAAACGCAGCACGCGATCGCGTAATCGTCGCCGAAGTGCGGGCGCATCACGTCGTCGTTCTCATACTGAAGCGCATCCGTGTCGATCGAGGTTTTGGCGATGAACTTCTTCCAGTTTTCGGGCAGCTGCTCGCTCCACAGCACGGTCAGGTTGGGCTCGGCCGCGGGGTTTAAGTTGTACAGCGTGTTGAGCATGCGGTAGCTGTTTTTGGTGACCATGTGGCGGCCGTCCTCGCCGATGCCGCCGACCGCCTCGGTGATCCACATCGGGTCGCCGCCGAACAGCTCGTTGTACTCGGGCGTGCGCAGGTGGCGCGCCATGCGCAGGTGCAGCACGAAGTCGTCCATGATCTCCTGCGCCTCACTCTCGGTCAGGATGCCGGCCTTGAGGTCGCGCTCAAAGTAGATGTCGAGGAAGGTGGAGGTGCGGCCGAGGCTCATCGCCGCGCCGTTCTGCTCCTTGATGCCCGCGAGGTAGGCAAAGTACAGCCACTGCACGGCCTCCTTGGCGTTTTCCGCCGGGCGGGTGATGTCAAAGCCGTAGGACGCGGCCATCTTGACCATGTCCTTCAGCGCCTTAATCTGGTCGGAGAGCTCCTCCGCGGTGCGGATCTCGGTTTCCGTGGTCGGAACCGCGCCGAGCGCGTCCTTGTCCTTCTGCTTTTCTTCGATCAGGCGGTCCACGCCGTACAGCGCGACGCGGCGGTAGTCGCCGATGATGCGGCCGCGGCCGTAGGCGTCCGGCAGGCCGGTCAGCAGGCCGACGTGGCGCGCCTCGCGCACGTCCTTGGTGTAAGCGGAGAATACGCCGTCGTTATGCGTCTTGTGGTACTTAAACTCCTCCTCGATTTTGGGGGAGACCTCGTAGCCGTAGGCCTTGCACGCCTCGCGCACCATGCGCATGCCGCCGAACGGGTTGCAGGCGCGCTTTAACGGCTCATCGGTCTGTAGGCCGACGATGATCTCGTTGTCCCTGTCCAGATAGCCCGGGCCGAATGCGGTGATGGTGATGACGGTATCCGTGTCGATGCTGCGCACGCCGCCCCTGTCGCGCTCCTCGGCGAGCAATGCGTCGAACTTTTCGCGCAGCGCGGTAGTGCGTGCGGTCGCGGGCGCGAGGAAGGCGCCGTCGCCGTCATAGGGGGTGTAGTTTTTCTGAATGAAGTCGCGGACGTTGATCTCGTTCTGCCAAGCGCCGCCGTTGAAGGTGTTCCATGCGTTCATGTCTTGTTCTCCTCCTGTTTTTTGGCTGAACTGTCCTTTTTTGGCAAACAAAAAAGGACAGCATCGCGGATTGCTTGCGACACTGCCCAGACGGTCGGCATTTATTGCGGAACCCCTGCTCCCCGGTGGTTTGCGCTCCACCTTTGTCCGTCAGTTGCAGGGAATCTGTCATGGCATCAGCATACCATAAAACCCGCCGGGAGGCAACTGCGAAATCGCACAAATTTTCGCGCCGCAAACCGCCCGGCTCTGCATGCGCAGTCAAAAACCGACGCATTGGCGCGGGCTGGATAAAACATACAAAAACATCTTCACAAGCCGGGCAAAAAGGGGTATGATAAATATATTATAAATGCAGGAGGCGATCTTATGAAAATCGGTATGCTGACGAGCGGCGGCGACTGTCAGGGCCTGAACTCTGCGCTGCGCGGCGTGGCCAAGACGCTGTATAACGAGCTGGGGAACAAGGTGACCATCTACGGCATCCGGGACGGCTACCGCGGCCTGATCGAGGGCGACTACCATGTGATGAGCCCCAGGGATTTCTCGGATATCCTGACGCTGGGCGGCACCATCCTCGGCACCTCGCGCCAGCCGTTCAAGGAAATGCAGAAGGCGGAAGAGGACAGCGAGGACACAAAACTCGAGAAAATGCTCAAAACCGTCCGCGACGAGGGCTTTGACTGCCTTGTTATCCTGGGCGGCAACGGTACGCACAAGACCGCCAACCTGCTTTCCCAGAACGGCGTCAATGTCGTCACCCTGCCCAAGACGATCGACAACGACCTGTGGGGCACCGAGATGACCTTCGGCTTCCAGTCCGCGATCGATATCGCGTCCACGGTCATCGATTCCATCCACTCGACCGCGTTCTCGCATTCGCGCGTGTTCATCGTCGAGGTCATGGGCCACAAGGCGGGCTGGCTGACACTGTATTCGGGCATCGCGTCCGGCGCGGACATCATCATCATCCCGGAGATCCCGTACAGCGCCAAGGCGATCGCCAAGGCGATCCAGAAGCGCGAGCAGAGCGGCAAGCGCTTCTCCATCCTCGCGGTCGCGGAAGGCGCGATCAGCCAGGAAGAGGCCAAGATGAGCAAAAAGGAGTTCAAGGCGGCGCGCGAGAAGATGCCCTATCCGTCGATCTCCTACCGCATTGCGGACGAGCTCAAGGAGCTGACCGGACAGGAGATCCGCGTCACCATCCCGGGCCATTATCAGCGCGGCGGCGCGCCCTGCCCGGCCGACCGCCTGCTGACCAGCCGCCTCGGCGTGGCGGCGGCGCAGCTCATCCGCGACAAGAAGTACGGCTATATGGTCGCGGTGCAGAACGACAAGATCGTGCCCGTGCCGCTTTCCGAGGTCGCGGGCAAGCTCAAGACCGTCCCGCCTGACGGCGAAGTCGTCCGCGCGGCGCGCGCGCTCGGCCTGTCGATGGGCGACTGAGCGGGTACAGGACAGACGCGACAGAAAAATGCAAAAAAACAGCGCTTGAACCGCGGTTCAAGCGCTGTTTTGCGTTTTCGGGGAAGCAGGGGCTCAGCCCTCGTAGTCGTCCTCGTTCTCCCAGTTGTGCCACACAGCCTGCACATCGTCGTTATCCTCGAGGTTGTCAAGCAGCTTGCGCATCTTGGCCATATCCTCCTCGTTTTCGAGGGTGATATAGTTCTGCGGCACCATCTCGACCTCGGCCTCGACAAAGGAGTAGCCCAGCGTCTCGAGCGCCTCGCGCACAGCGGAAAAATCGTCCGGCGTGGTGTAGATCTCGAAGGTGTTCTCGTCCGCCTGGAAGTCCTCGGCGCCCGCCTCGAGCGCCTGCATCATCACGGTGTCCTCGTCCAGCTCGCCGCGCTCCATGATGATAACGCCCTTCTTGTCAAACTGCCAGGAAACGCAGTTGGTCGCGCCCAGACCCGCGCCGTACTTGTCGAACAGGTGGCGCACGTCCGCAACCGTGCGGTTTTTATTGTCGGTCAGGGTTTCGACAACGACCGCGACGCCGCCGACGCCGTAGCCCTCGTAGTTGTTGGCCTCGTAGTTGACCTGGCCGTTTGCGCCCGAATACTTATCCAGCGTGCGCTTGATGTTGTCGTTGGGCATGTTATTGGCCTTGGCCTTAGCGATGCAGTCGCGCAGGCGGGCGTTGAAGTCCGGGTTCGCGGAGCCGCCCTCCTTGATGGCGATCGCCATCTCGCGGCCGATCTTGGTAAAGATTTTCGCCTTTTTCGCGTCGTTCGCGCCCTTGCGCTTGGCAATATTATGCCACTTGGAATGTCCCGACATGTTGGAATGTCCCTCTTTCTATCATATAAATAATTTAAACAAACCACAAAACGCCATACGGCGCAGAAAAATTTTATCAGATTTTTTGCATTTTCGCAAGCCCTGTGCGTATATTTTTCGCCGCCGGCGTGCAGACTAGCATCGAAAACTTCAATAAAAGAGGTGACTCGTTATGAGCAAGCAGAACAAAAACCCGACTCCATCCACCGCAAACCAGAAGCAGAACAACGAGCAGAACAAGAACCCGCAGACCGGCACCCAGAACAAGAAGAACGATCATCAGTATTGATCGCTGCGTGAGCGGCCCGGGGCGTGCTGCGGCAGGCTTCCGGGCCTGAGAAAAGCGGGAGGGGCTTTCAGAATTGGATTCTGAAAGCCCCTCCTGTTTTGTGCCCCGCGGGCAGCCTTTATTTCGCCCAGTGCCGCACCGCGTCGCACAGGAAGCGTGCACAGCCGGGTACATTGCGGTCGTAATACGCGGTGAACCGCGCGTCCGTCACATAGCCCTCGGCCAGCGCCTTGTGCGCGCCTGCCGTATACTCTTTCCATGTCCCCCCGAGCCATGTTTTGTGCAGGCGCGTGATGCGCTCGCCCGCCGGGCCCGCGGGGTCCTCGCCCGCGCGGACGGCAGCCTCGAGCGCCTGCTGCACCTCGTCTTTCAGCGCCTCGAACCGCTCGTAATCCGCCTGCGTCATGCCGAGCACCTTGGCATTTGCCGCGTCCATCTGCTCGTCCCCATACCGGGCGCGCACCTCTGCGCCGTATTTTTCCTCGTTCTCTTGCACGACACGCTGCTTGAACGCCTCAAACTTCTCGCTGTCGCTCATCTCTGTTCCTCCTTTGATCGACCGGATGGTTTTTTCCACACTTTCGATGAGGGCGGCGGTCTGCGCCTGCCGTGCATGCAGGGCGGACAAATGGCTCTCCAGCGCGCGCAGCCGGTCGAAATCATCCGCCTGCACGATGCGGGCGATCTCGCTCAGCTTGACGCCCAGCGCCCGGTAGAACAAAATCTGCTGCAAAAGGTCGACCTCGGCCTGCCCGTACAGGCGGTAGCCCGCTTCGGTCGTGCCTTTGGGCCGGAGCAGCCCGATCTGATCGTAATACCGCAGGGTGCGCGCGCTCACCCCGGCAAGCTTTGCCAGCGCATGGATGCTGTATTCCATCGCTTTCACCTCCTCGGCTTTAGTATAAAGGCTGACGCTGCGGCAAGGTCAAGCCTTTTTTCGTAAAACCTTTTGCTTCCTGCCGCAAACTGCGGTATCATATAGGTACAAGCACAGGAAAAAGGAGGCTGCCGCCATGATCTATACCGTCACCCTCAATCCTTCTTTGGACTACATCGTGCATACCGACGCGCTGCGCCCGGGCGCGCTGTGCCGCACGCACGGCGAAACGCTGTATCCGGGCGGCAAGGGCGTGAACGTGTCTCTGGTCTGCGCCGCGCTCGGGCTGCCCACGCGCGCGCTCGGGTTCATCGCCGGGCGCACGGGCGCGCTGTTCGCCTCGCTGCTGGCCGAGACCGGCGTGGAATATGACTTCTGCCATCTGGACCGCGGCATGACGCGCATCAACGTCAAGGTGTCCGCGCACGAGCAGACCGAGCTTAACGGCGCAGGCCCTGCCATCCCGGCATCGGCGCTGGACAAGCTCGCGGATACGCTGGACACGCTGGGCGAAGGCGACTGGCTGGTGCTGTCCGGGTCGGTGCCGGCGGACGTGCCGGCGGATGTTTACGCCCGTTTTCTGGATCGTGTGCGGGGAACCGGCGCCAAAACGCTGGTGGATACCTCGGGCGATGCGCTGAAAAACGCCCTGCCCTGCGCGCCCGACCTCATCAAGCCGAATTTCGCCGAGCTGGATGCGCTGGTCGGCGGTGCGCCGCGCAGCCCGGCGGGCCTTGCGGCCTGTGCGCGCGAGCTGCAGCAGGCCGGCGCGCGGGATATCCTGATCTCACTCGGCAGGGAAGGCGCGCTGCTGGTGCCCGAACAGGGCGGGGCGCTCTACCTGCCCGCCGCGCCGGGCGAGGCGGTGCAGCCGGTCGGTATAGGCGACTCAATGGCTGCGGGCTGGCTGTATGCCAGGGCGCACGGCTTTTCGCTGCCCGAAGCGCTGCGCTTTGCCGTCGCAGCGGGCAGCGCGGCCGCCTCTTCGGCATGGCTGCCCGACCGGGCCGCGATCGAGGCGGCGCTCCGGCAGACCGGCACGCCGCAGGCGGTCTGAGACCGCAGACAGCGCACAAAATCAAAGGGGCGCACCGTTTGACAGGCCGCGCCCCTTCTGCTATAATCATGCTATGCCGCCATGGCGGAACTGGTAGACGCAGGGGACTTAAAATCCCCCGGTAGCGATACTGTGCCGGTTCGATTCCGGCTGGCGGCACCACGCTGCTGCGGACGACATCATCGTCCGCAGCAGCTTTTTTTATCAGGAAATCACGCGGCGCCGGCCAAAACCGCCCCGCAGAAAAGAGGAAAAGGATATGAAAATCGGCACGATCGGGACGGGCAGCATCGTCAGCTGGGTGATGACCGAGGCGCTGCGCACGGACGGCATGGAATGGGGCGCGGTCTGCTCCCGCAGGGCGGAGACCGGCCGCGCGCTGGCGGACCGTTTCGGCGTTGCCAAGGTGTATACCGATCTGGACGCGATGCTGGCGGATAAAGCGCTGGACTTTATCTATGTTGCCTCGCCCAACAGCCTGCATTATGCGCAGACCCGGCGCGCGCTCCTGGCGGGCAAAAACGTGATCTGCGAAAAGCCGTTTGCGCCGACGCGCGCGCAGGCGGAGGAGCTCGCCGCGCTCGCGCAGGACAAGGGGCTGTTCCTGTTTGAGGGCATCACGACCATGTACCTGCCGCATCTCGCGCTCATCCGCGAAAAGCTGGCGGAGATCGGGCCGGTGCGGCAGGCCGCGTGCACCTTCTGCCAGTATTCGAGCAAGTACGACGCGCTGTGCGCGGGCGAGACGCCCAATGTGTTTAACCCGGCGTTCGCGGGCGGCGCGCTCATGGACATCAACCTGTATAACCTGTATTTTGCATACGGTCTGTTCGGCGTGCCGGAAAAGCTGTCTTACCATGCGCACAAGTACGCAAACGGCATCGACACCAGCGGTGTGCTGGTGCTCGAGTACCCGGATTTCGTGTGCCAGTGCACGGGCGCGAAGGACTGCCAGGGGGATAACGGCGCGGTGATTCTGGGCGAAAAGGGCCGCATCCGCGTGGACGGCCCGGCGAGCATGTGCAGCCGCGTGACCGTTGTGACCGCGCACGGCGAGCAGGCGTTCGACCTGCAAAACGGCGAGCCTGCATGGTATTTCGAGATGCAGGGCATTGCAGAGCGGGTCGCGGCGGGCGACTATGCGGATTGCTATCGGCGGCTGGCGGACACGGTCGAGGTGGCGGGACTGCTCGAACGCGCGCGGCAGGACGCGGGCATCGTGTTCCCGGGGATCGGCTGAACCCGGCCTTTCCCTTTGCCGCAAAAGCGTGTATAATAGAAGCGGATCCACTTGGAAGAACGACGGAGGAGGTTCGGTTATGGCGGATTTTGTATCCCATCATCTGTTTGGCGGACAGGCGCTCGCGGTATTCCCGGCGGCGGTGCAGCAGCTGGCAAAGGCGCATCCGGTGTGCTATTATTGGGGTTGTCAGGGGCCGGACCCGCTGTTTTACCGCAAGATCTGGCTGGGCAGCCCGCTGCACAAGCTGGGCAACCGCATGCACTCGGAAAAGACCGACGAGCTGTTCGCGGCGCTCGCGCGCGGTGTGCACTGTCTGACCGGCGAGGCGCATGAGATCGCAGCCGCGTATTTTTACGGCTTTGTCTGCCACTATGCGCTGGACAGCGAGATCCATCCCTATGTCTACTGCCGGCAGGAGCAGATCCGCGCGGCGGATGCAAAGCTGTCCGGCTCGGCGGTGCACTGCCAGATCGAGAGCGATATTGACTATCTGGTGTACGAGCGGGCGCACCGCGTGCCGGTGACCGAGTTTGACCCGGCGGCGCATTACACGCTCGAGCCCGAGGAAAAGGCCGTGCTCTCCGTGCTGCTGCACGCGGTGCTCAAAAACATATACGGGGCGGATGTGCCGCCGCGCGAGCTGCGCTGCGCGTTTGACGAAATGCTCGCGTGGGAGCGGTTTTTGTATTCGGACAGCCGCGTGGTCTACCGCGGCGCGCAGAAGCTCGAGCGCATGGCGGGGCGCGGCGCACTGCTGACCGGGCATATGAAGATCGAGCGCCCGGCATGGGACGCGCTCAACGAGCAGCACGCCCCGTGGCACAACCTGTGGACGCCGGACGAGCCGCGCACGGATTCCGTACCCGAGCTGTTCGGGCTGGCGCGCATCCGCGCAGCCGCCCTTGCGGGGCAGTATGCGGCCCAGTTCGACGCGGGCTGGCTGCTGCAATACCATTTCGACCAGCCGTTTGACAACGGCAGCCCGAAAAAGCTGCCGCACTGAAAAGATATGCCTTTCTATTGAAGCGAGAACAGGCCGCAAAAGCGGCCTGTTTTGCTGCCTGCGCGCCGGACGGCGCAAAAGCGTTAGCGGCGGCTATTTTTTGCGCGGAATCTTTGCATTGTACGGCCGCGTATGTTAGAATAAAAAGAAATTTCGCCGGGGAGGTCATGCGGACGTGCGGGGCGTACTATACTATTTCATTGCGGTCAGCGTGATCGGCGCGCTGGTCTGCATTTACGACAAGCTCGCTGCGCCGCGCGGCTGGAAGCGCGTGCCCGAGCGTACACTGTTTTTCTGGGCGCTCATCGGCGGCGGGCCGGGCGTGTATCTGACCATGCTGCTCATCCGGCACAAGACGCTGCACCGCAGCTTCATGCTGGGGATTCCAGCGATCATGGTTTTCCAAATTGTAATTATCATTGGAATTTATAACATTTTGTATTCGAGGGGATTGTTATGACCAAGGCGCTGATCCGCCTTTTCATCCGCGATGCGGAAAATACACGGGATGCGCGCGTGCGCGAGCAGTACGGCGTGCTGTCCGGCGCGGTGGGCATTGCGTGCAATGTGTTCCTGTTCATTCTCAAGGTTGTGATCGGTCTGGTGACCGGGTCGATCTCGATCGCGGCAGATGCGTTCAACAACCTGTCGGACGGCCTTTCCTGCATGATCTCGATCGTGGGGTTCAAGGTATCCGGCAAGGCGCCGGACGAGAAGCACCCGTTCGGCTACGGCCGCACCGAGTATATCGCGGGGCTGGTGGTCGCGTTCATCATCGTGCTCGTGGGCTTTGAATTTTTCAAGACCTCGATCGACCGCATCCTGCATCCCGCACCGGTGGCGTTCTCGCTGGTGCTGGTGGTGATCCTCGCGATCTCCATGCTGGTCAAGCTGTGGATGGGCGCGTTTAATGTGCAGATCGGCCGCCGCATCGATTCGCCCGTGCTCATGGCAGCGGGGCAGGACAGCCGCAACGACGTGATCACGACCGGCGTTGTCATCCTCGGCATGGTGGCCGGGCAGTTCACCACCCTGCCGGTGGACGGGTATGTGGGCGTGCTGGTGGCGGCGTTCATCGTCTGGGCGGGCTTCGGCATTGCGCGCGACACGGTCGCGCCGCTGCTCGGCGAGGCCGCCGACCCGGAGATCGCGAAAAACATCGAAAAGCTGGTCATGGAGTCCGAGTACATCGTGGGCGTGCACGACCTGATCGTGCACAACTACGGCGCGGGCCGCTGGCTGGCTTCGCTGCACGCCGAGGTGCCGAGCGATTCGGACTTCGTAGCGGTGCATGAGGTGATCGACGAGGCGGAAAAGCGCGTCTGGCAGCGCACAGGCGTGTATCTGGTCATCCATATGGACCCGATCGACGTGAACAACGAGCACGTTGCCGCGCTGCGCGAGCAGGTGGATGCGGTGCTGCGCGCGATCGACGAAAACCTGTCCATGCACGACTTCCGCGTGGTGGACGGCGCGCGGCAGATCAACCTGATCTTTGATGTGGTCGTGCCGTTCAGCTATGATAATGACGCAAAGCGCGATCTTATGATGACGATTCGTGATAAACTGAAAGAAATTGACTATCGGTATAATCCGGTCGTCACCTTTGACCACCGGATGTAAAAATGGCAAGCGGCGGTGCGGGCAAATGATTGCCTGCGCCGCTGTTTTAATGGTACAATACAGGTAAACGATTGCAAAATGGGAAAACTGCGAAAGGAGATACCTTTATGCTGCTCATTCAAAACGGACGGGTGCTCGACCCGTATACCAATACCGACGAAAAGATGGATGTGCTCATCGGGGACGATGGCGTGATTGCGCGTGTCGTGCCGCACATCGACGCGCCCGCGGGCTGCGAAGCATATGACGCCGCGGGGCTGACCGTCTCGCCCGGCTTTGTCGACGGCCATGTGCACTTCCGCGACCCGGGCCAGACGCAGAAGGAAGACGTGCTGACCGGCGCGGCCGCAGCCGCAGCGGGCGGATACGCGACCGTGATCTGCATGGCGAACACCCTGCCGACCTGCGACACGCCCGAGATCATCCGCTATGTGACCGACAAGGCAAAGGACTGCCCGGTCGAGGTATTGCAGGCAGGCGCGGTGACCAAGGGGCTCAAGGGGCAGGAGATGACCGATTTTGCCGCGCTCAAGGCCGCGGGCGCGCCCTGCCTGACCGACGACGGCATCAACCTGACCAGCGCGGGCCTGTGCCGCGCGGCGATGGAGCAGGCCGCGGCGCTGGACATCCTGCTGTCCTTCCACGAGGAGGAGCCCTCGCTCGTGCCCTCGCCCGGGGTGAACTACGGCTCGGCGGCGGCGCAGCAGTTCGGCGTGCCGGGCGCGATGGTGAGCGCGGAGACCGCGATGATCGCGCGCGATATCGCGCTGGCGCTGGACACGGGCGCGCGCGTGCTGTTCCAGCATGTCAG
>DGYFR06201__coassemble_637_pt1 | contig 31875 bp, 28 predicted proteins | sample DGYFR06201__metabat2_high_PE_040 | metagenome-assembled genome bin DGYFR06201 | reverse complement strand
TGCGGAAAAAAGGCGATTGCGTTTCGGATTTTTGTACAAAAACGCCTTTGCAAATCCGATAGCCCGACGATATAATAAGTTTACAACGTGTAGCTTCATGCGTAATTCCGGTTGCGCAGGGGCTGCACGTTTTTTTATTGCCAGAAATCAAACGGAAAAGGGTGGAACCAATGGAACAGACCAATCAATTTCTGGGGACCGAGCGCATCGGCAAACTGATGCGGCAATATGCGGTCCCCTGCATCATTTCGCTGCTGGTCGGCGCGCTGTACAACATCGTCGATCAGATCTTTATCGCAAACGCCAGCTATCTCGGTTCATACGGCAACGCAGCCAACACGGTCGTGTTCCCGCTGACGGTGGTCGCGCTGGCGATCGCCGTGATGATTGGGGACGGCTGCTGCGCTTTTGTCAGCTTGAGCCTCGGGCAGGGCGACCGGGCTGCTGCCAAAACCAGCGTCGGCAATGCCGTTATGATGAGCATCATCAGCAGCCTGATGCTGACCGTGATCTATCTGGCGTTCCAGCCGCAGATCATCGCCCTGTTCGGCGGCACGGTCAACGAGGAGACCTTTGCCTGCTCCAGGGAATACTTTTTCTATATCAGTTTGGGTATCCCGTTTTATATGTTCGGACAGGCCATGAACCCGATCATCCGTGCGGACGGGAACCCGAAATTCGCAATGGCGTCCACGCTCGCCGGCGCGGTCGCCAACATCATACTTGATCCGGTCTTTATCTTCCTCTTCCACTGGGGCATGATGGGGGCGGCAGTCGCGACCGTGATCGGGCAGATCATCACCGCTGCGCTTGCGGTCTGGTATCTGCGCCGCATGAAGATCATCCAGCCGTCCAAAAAGGATTTCCGGATCGACAGGGAGATCTGCGGCAGGACGCTGCTTTTCGGCGTGACGAGCTTCCTGTCCCAGATCTCGCTCGTGGCGGCGATGGCGGCGATCAACAACATGGTGCGCAAATACGGCGCGCTCGACCCGGTTTTCGGGCAGGCGCAGTATGCGCAGATCCCGATGGCAGTGGTCGGGATCGTGATGAAGTTCTTCCAGATCGTCATTTCCATCGTCGTGGGTATGGATGCCGGCTGTATCCCGATCGTCGGCTTCAACATGGGATCGGGCAAAGCCGCCCGCGTCAAATCGCTCTTTACCCGTCTGCTGCTCGCGGAGGCGGCCGTGGGCGCCGTGGCCTTTGTGCTTGCCGAGTGCTTCCCACAGCAGCTGATCTCGATTTTCGGCGCAGCCAATGAGAGCAGCTATTATACAGAATTTGCCATCCAGGCGTTCCGCACCTATCTGTGCATGATCGTGCTGGCCTGCGTCAACAAGGCGTGCTTTATCTTTTTGCAGGCAATGGGCAAGGCGGCCGCGTCCACTGCGCTTTCCATGATCCGCGAAGTGGTGTTCGGCGTCGGCTTTGCTTTGCTGCTGCCGGTGTTCTTCGGGCTGGACGGCGTGCTGATCTCGATGCCGGTGTCGGATGTCCTGACCTTTGCCGTTGCGGTTTTCCTCATCTGCCGCACATACAGAGAGCTCAATACCCCTGCTTGTATCGCAGCGGCAAACCGCTTATAATAGAGGCACGGGACAACGGGCTGGGACGCTATGTACCGGCAGTCAGCAAAGGGGTGGGAGTGTATGCTGCTCAGGCAGATGAAATATTTCGCTGCAGTCGTAGAGTGCCGCAGCTTTACCGAGGCGGCGGCGCAGTGCTATATCTCGCAGTCCGCCATTTCCCAGCAGATCCAGACGCTGGAACGGGAACTGGGCGCGGAGCTCATCCATCGCGAAAACCGGCGGTTTACGCTGACACCGATCGGGGAGTACTTTTACGCCCGCAGCAAAACCATACTGGAACAGGTGGATGAGCTGGTCTGTGAAACCAAACGTCTGGCTGCGGACAGCGAACTGCAGCTGCGCATCGGCTATCTGCGCTGTTACAGCGGCATGGAGCTGCATCAGGCGATCGCAGAGTTTTCCAAACGCTATCCGGAGGTTGCGATCAACATCGTCGGCGGCACGCATGAAGAATTGTATGACCTGCTGCGGCAGGGCGGGGTGGATATCATCCTGAGCGACCAGCGGCGGGCGTTTTCCGATACCTATGTCAATTATGATGCTACTGACCGGTGCAGGGCAGATCGGCATGGCCATCGCCCGCCGAGTAGGGTACGGCATGAAGATCGTGATCGCAGACAAGAAGGCAGAAAACGCACAGGCAATCTCGAAAACGATGAACGAGGCAGGATTTGATACCGTGGCGGTACAGATGGATCTCGCTTCGCGTACGTCCATTCAAGCGGCCATCGCCAAGGCGCAGCAGTACGGCCCGATCACCAAGCTGGTGAATGCAGCAGGGGTATCGCCCAGTCAGGCACCCGTGGACGTGATCCTGAAAGTGGATCTGTACGGCACGGCTGTCCTGCTTGAAGAGGTGGGCAAGGCCATTGCGCCCGGCGGCGTGGGGGTGACCATCTCCAGCCAGTCCGGCCACCGGATGCCCGCGCTCACGCCCGAGGAGGATGCGCTGCTGGCCTGCACACCGGCTGAGGAGCTGCTGCAGCTGGATATGCTCCGGCCGGAGCATGTCCGGGATACGCTTCACGCCTACCAGATCGCCAAGCGCTGCAATGAGAAGCGTGTCATGACCGAGTCGGTGAAATGGGGCGAAAAGGGAGCGCGGATCAACTCGATCTCGCCCGGCATCATTGTCACGCCGCTGGCGCTGGATGAATTCAACGGGCCGCGCGGTGATTTCTATAAAAACATGTTCGCCAAATGCCCGGCGGGCCGCCCCGGCACAGCGGACGAGGTGGCGAACGTGGCTGAGCTGCTGATGAGCGACAAGAGCGCGTTCATCACGGGTGCGGATTTCCTGATCGACGGCGGCGCGACCGCTTCCTATTTTTATGGTCCGCTGCGGCCGGAAGCCTGAGCAGCCCGCGCTGGTGAAAAGGGTCGACCGCTGACAGAACGAGAAAACGCGAAAATCGGAAAAAAAAGGAGTTGACCGGCAGTAACTGCAGGTCAGCTCCTTTGTATCTTTTGCTTTTGAGATTGCACAAGGCATCCGTCCGGCGCGCGCTTCAAGCGCAGCCGCAGCTATGATGCGGATAGGGTCAGGCGTTACCCCACTTCATGCCCGGCTTGCCTGCGCCGATCTCGAAGTGATATTTGACGATGCCTAAATCGATCTTGGAGTAAAAGCCCATCCCGGGTTTGGCGGCGACACGGCCGCCGCGCAGAACAAAGCGGAATTTCTGCTGATTCATCGCGGTCGGCGCGAGCAGTGCGGCCTGTATGCCGCTGCGGAACCAGTCGGGCAGCGGGCCGTCCGCCTGCGACACCTGCTCTATGGTTTTTATCGCGTGCGAGGCACCCTGATTTTCCCCGTAGCCGAGTGCAATGACGATGCACAGCTTTTCATCCGGCGCGACCGTGTACGCGGTTTTGACCTTGCTGTATGTCATGGCCACCCAGCAGGTGTTCGGCCCGAGCTGCTGCGCCCGGAGCACCAGCCGTTCGCCGTAGTAGCCGCATTTTTCATCCAGATCCGGCGCCTTTTTGCCGATCATCGCGATATAGTTCGTCACCCCGCTGAACTTGCCGTAGCGCGCCATCATGCCGGAAAAGGCCTTCGGCTCGTTTGTGACCAGCCGGATGTGCAGGCCGCCCGCCTGGTTGCAGGCGTCGATCTCGGCCTGCAGCGCGTCGATCAGTTCTGCCGCGAGCGGCTGTGCCTTGTACCGGCGCACGCTGTGCCGTGCGCGCATTGCTTCCATCAAATCCATTGTCTGTTCCATGCTATCCTCCCGGTTATACTGCGGATGTGCCGCTGCGGTCGGGCAGCTGCTCCATCAGCGCTTTTGCGTGTTCCAACATGCGGATCAGCCGGTTCATCGCCTCGGTATCCGCGTCAAAATAATAGTAGTTTTTGGTCCCTTCCCGGCGCATCTTGAGCAGGCCGGCATCTTTCAGGATCTGGATGTGGTGCGACACCGCCGGGCGGGACAAATGCGTATGCTCGGTGATCGCGCCGACGCGGACACCGCTGCACTGCTCCATACGCATCATTTCCAGCATCATATGCTGGCGGTTGGCATCGCCCAGCGCAAGCAGGATCTTCTGGCAGCTTTCAAACTCCGCGGCCAGCCGGCGGATGTCCTCACTGTTTACCGGCAAAATGATTTCCTCCTTTGCTTAAGCGCTTGAACTATCATATCATATTCGTGTCCATCATGGCACATTGGGAAAGAAAATCGAGACGATTAAGATGCGACGGCAGGCCGGACAAGGCGCCTGCCGAACGGCCTTGCGGGAAAGCAGAAATAATACTGGAAAGTGATTGACACAGCGGGAAAAGCGCGTTATACTTCGGTCAAGAGAGACGGATCGTTGATAAACGCCGGGAGGCAGGAAAGTGCGGATTGCGCCTCCCCGCGGTCAGGTCTGACAGATGAAAGAGAGGAAAAAGACTATGCAAAAAGCATTCGGCACCATGCCCGACGGCACCCCCGTAGAGGAGATCACGCTGCAAAAGGGAGCGCTTTCCTGCTCCATCCTGACGTATGGCGGCGCGGTGCGCGCGCTGACCGTGCCCGACCGGGAAGGGAACCCGGTGGATGTGGCGCTGGGGTTCGACACACTGGCAGACTACCGGACACAGGATAAGTACATCGGCGCTCTGGTGGGCCGGTATGCCAACCGGATCGGCGGCGCTTCCTTTACCCTTGGCGGGACCGAGTACCGCCTTGCGGCGAACAACGGCCCGAACCATCTGCACGGCGGTCTGGCCGGCTTTGACAAGCAGGTTTGGAAGATCGAGGAGCAGACCGACAGCGCCCTGACCCTGTCCCTGTACAGCACGGATGGGCAGGAGGGCTATCCGGGCAATCTGGATGTCCGGGTGACCTATACCCTGACCGAAGAGGGGCTTTCGATCGACTATGTGGCGCAGTGCGACCGGGATACCCAGTGCAACCTGACAAATCACACCTATTTCAACCTCGCCGGCCACGCCAGCGGCCCGGTGACCGAACAGTATATCCAGCTATTTGCTACTTATTATACGCCCGCGGTGCCGGGTTCCATCCCCACGGGCGAGATCGCCCCGGTAGAGGGCACGCCGATGGACCTGCGCGATGGACTGCCGATCGGCCAGCGGTCGGATGAGGATTTCCCCCAGCTCGTGATGGCAGGGGGCTATGACCACAACTGGGTGATCGACGGGGAAGCGGGCACGCTGCGCCGCGCGGCGCGGGCATGGTGCCCTGAGACCGGCATCGCGCTCGAGGCGTGGACCACCCAGCCGGGCGTCCAGTTCTATGCCGGCAATTTCCTCGACGGCTGCCCGGCCGGCAAGGGCGGCGCGCCGTATGACAAGCGCTGGGGCTTCTGTCTGGAAGCGCAGCATTTCCCGGACTCCCCGCACCATGAAAACTTCCCGACCACGGTTCTGCGCGCCGGGGAGCAGTACCACGAGCGGACCGAGTACCGGTTCAGCATCGAGGGACACGAATAAATCGCAACATAATGAAAAGGCAGACGCAAAAGCGTCTGCCTTTTCTGTTTGATGGAAAAATCAGCGCACGGTGCGCAGGAAGCGCAGGAAGGCTTCCTGACCCTCCGCGGTGCGCTTGTATACGCCCGCGTGCTCGAGCACCTGCGCAAAGACCAGACCGGTCTCCTTCTGAACGATCTCCAGCGCGTTGTCCGCGGTGATGGTGTAGCGGTCCCGGAAGCCCTCCGCCCATGCGGCGTGCTTTTCGGTCCGCTCGTCCGCGTGCAGATCGGCGCCGGATACCAGCGCGTCCGCGACCGCAGCCAGCTCGTCCTTGAGCCGCGCGGGCAGGACCGCAAGGCCCATGACCTCGATCAGGCCGATGTTCTCCTTTTTGATATGGTGCAGCTCGGCGTGCGGGTGGTACAGGCCCAGCGGATGCTCGGGCGTGGTCAGGTTGTTGCGGAGCACGAGATCGAGCTCGAACCGTCCCTCCCGCATACGGGCGATCGGAGTGATCGTATTGTGCGGCACGCCGTCGGTCTCGGCGAAGATGGTTGCGGCCTCGTCCGTATACCCGCGCCACGCGGTCAGGATGCGGTCCGCCAGTTCGATCAGGCGCTCGGGATCGGCGCAGTCCAGACGGATGACCGACATCGGCCATTTGACGATGCCCGCCTCCACATCCTCGAAGCCGGGGAAGGTGAACGGGGTTTCCACCGGGGCTTTTTCCATTGCAAAGGTGTAGCGCCCGCCCTGGAAGTGGTCATGCGCCAGAATGGAGCCGCCCACGATCGGCAGGTCGGCATTGGAGCCGACGAAATAATGCGGGAACTGGCGCACAAAGTCCAGCAGCTTGCCGAAGCACGCCCGGTCGATCTTCATGGGGACATGCTCGCGGTTGAGGCAGATGCAGTGCTCGTTATAATACACATAGGGGGAGTACTGCAAAAACCACGGGGCGCCGTGGATGGAGATCGGGATGATGCGGTGGTTCTGCCGCGCGGGATGGTTGACCCGGCCCGCATAGCCTTCGTTCGAGGCGCAGAGCAGGCACTGCGGGTAGTTCGAGGCGGGCAGATTGCGCGCGGCGGCGATGGCCTTGGGGTCCTTTTCCGGCTTGGAAAGGTTGATGGTGATATCCAACTCGCCGTACCCGGTCGGCGCCTTCCACTGGATGTCCTTGGCGATCCGGTCGCGGCGGATATAGTTGGTATCCTGACTGAATTTATAGTACCAGTCGGTGGCCTTCTGCGGGTTCTCGGCATACAGCGACTGGAACCGGCCGATGACCTGCGCCGGGCGCGGGGTGAGCCGTCCCATCAGCTCGGTGTCGAACAGGTCGCGGTAGACCACGGAGTTTTCCGCCAGCACACCGCGGGCGTGGGCGTCGTCGAGCAGCTCGTTCAGCACGGCTGCCAGATCGATTTCACCCCAGTCCTGACCGGGGTCGGTATAGCGGTCGAGTTTCAGCACATCGAGGATGGTGTTTACCGCCCAGGTATACTCGCTGTCCTCGATCAGTCCGGTGCGCAGCGCATACGTCGCCAGCTTGGAGACTGCATTGTCAATCACTTCAATCACCTCATTGTTTGTTGTCAGGCCCGATAGCCGTTGGGATGGCTCCTGTGCCAGGCCCAGGCGGAGGAGACGATGGTCTCAAGGTCGGCATACTGGGGCTTCCAGCCCAGTACCGACTTGGCCTTTTCCGAGGAGGCCACCAGCTGGGCGGGGTCGCCGGCGCGGCGGTCGCAGAGCACGGCAGGGATGGGGTGTCCGGTGACCTTGCGTGCCACGTCGATGACCTCTTTGACCGAGAAGCCCACGCCGTTGCCCAGATTGAACACGTTGTTCCCACCGCCGCTGATCAGGTAGTCCAGCGCGAGGATATGCGCCTGCGCCAGATCGGTGACATGGATATAGTCGCGGATGCAGGTGCCGTCCGCGGTGGGATAATCGCCGCCGAAGATGGAGATCTGCTCGCGCTTGCCGTTCGGCACCTGAAGGATCAGCGGGATCAGATGGGTCTCCGGGTCGTGCGCTTCGCCGATCGCGCCCGAGGGATGCGCGCCGCAGGCGTTGAAGTAGCGCAGCGCAACATAGTGCAGCCCGTGCGCCCCGCTGGTCCAGCGCATCATATGCTCCATTGCCAGCTTGGTTTCCCCGTAGCAGTTGGTGGGCGATGTTTTGTCGTCCTCGAGGATGGGGACGCGCTCGGGCTCGCCGTAGGTGGCGGCGGTGGAGGAGAACACGATCTTATCCACGCCGTGCGCCACCATCGCCTGCAGGAGCACCATTGTGCCATGCAGGTTGTTGTCATAGTATTTCAGCGGGTCGGACATGGACTCGCCCACCTGCGAGGAGGCGGCAAAGTGGATGACGCCGTCGATCTGCTCGGCCTGAAACAGGACGTCCAGCGCTTTCCGGTCGCGGATGTCCAGCTGGTAAAAACGCGCCTTGGGGTGGACGGCTGCGCGGAAGCCGGTGAGCAGGTTGTCGGCAACCACTACGTCCCGCCCGGCGTCGATCAGTTCATATACCGTGTGCGAGCCGATATAACCCGCACCGCCCAATACTAAAATAGCCATAGCTGTCGCTTCCTTTCTTTAACCGATAATTTTGATGCCGCCCTGCGGACGGATGTGCAGGATGTGGCACTTGCCGGGGCCAAGCAGGGATTCCATGCCGGATTTGAACGAGACGAGCTTGTCGTTCGGCACAAAAGCCTGAATGGTGCCTGCAAAGCCGCCGCCGTGGACGCGGATCGCGCCGGTGCCCGCGAGCAGCTCACGTCCGACTGCCAGGCACACGGGGATGGCCTGCTGCCGCGGATCCGAGATCGACCAGGTGTTCTGCAGGTGCAGCGCGGAGGACAGCCCGGAGGCATTGACCAGCGCAAGGAAACGCGGGAAATCCCCTGCGGCGAGCGCCTCGGCTTCTTCCACCGCGCGGCGGTCATCCTCGTAATAGTGCAGGGCGCGGAGCACCGCACGGTCGCCGCAGGATGCGCGCAGGGCAGGCAGCGCCGCGTGGAAATCGGCTTCCGGCACATCGCGGAGGAATTTCTGACCGAAATACGCGGCCACAGCCCCCATTTCCCGGGTGATGTCGGCATAGTCGTCGGTCAGGTCGCCGTGGCTCGAGGCGGTGTCCACAATGCAGAGCGCATGGCCCGAAGCGGAGAAGTCATAGTCCGCGCGGCGGACCACCGGCGAGGCCGGATCGTGGAAGTCGATGGCGACCGCACCGCCCACCGCCGAGCCCATCTGGTCCATCAGGCCGCAGGGCTTGCCGAAGTAGACGTTTTCCGCGTACTGGCCGATCTTGGCGATTTCGACGGGGTCGAGCGCACCGCCGCAGCAGAGGTGGTTGAGGATGTTGCCGATCAGCACCTCGTAAGCGGCCGAGGAGGACAGGCCGGAGCCGGACAGCACGTTCGAGGTCACATAGGCATCAAAGCCGCACAGCGTATGCCCCAGTTCGGCGATCTTGGCAGCGACGCCGCGCACCAGCGCCGCAGAGGTGTTTTTCTCATCCTCGCGGGGGGACAGGCTGTCCAGCGCGACCTCGAGGGCGGGATAGCCCTCGGAGTGGACGCGGATGACGTCCAGCCCGTTGGGCGCGGCGCAGGCCAGCATATCCAGATCCACGCTGCCGCACAGCACATGGCCGTGCTGGTGGTCGGTGTGGTTGCCGCCGATCTCAGTGCGGCCCGGGCCGGTGAACAGCGCGGCCGCAGCATCGGACGCGGGAGAGAATTCTTCGATGAAGCGCGAAACAACGTGGACTGCGCGGGCGCGTGCCTTATCCAGGCTCTCGCGGGTGCCGTCCAGCGCGTACAGAGCGGCCAGAACCGGATCGTGCTGGCCATCGGACAGGGTTTGCAGAAGCTGTGTGGGAGTGTGCATAGTTGTCACCTCATTTTATGATTTTGCGGGGATGTATTTTAGCCTATTGGGATACAGGGGGTTCGGTAGTGATAAAGTCGGACAGGTTTTCCTGCGTGACCTCGCGGTAGGGGAGCCAGATGTAGTGCCCGTCCGTCAGGCTGACAGCGTCCGCGGGGTCTTCGCCCGCCCAGAGCGCAAGCGACAGGTCGATCATGGACGAGGCCATGCCCTCGGCATCGTTGAGCACGGTGCCGTACAGCTCGCCGGCAGCGATGGACTCGAGCGCAGGGGCAGTGGCGTCCACCCCTACGATCAGGGGCAGGGGCGCGACGCCCGCAGCTTTATATGCGTCGATGGCGCCGAGCGCCATATCGTCATTGTTGGAGAAGATGACTTCGATCTTGCTGCCGAGTTCCTGCAGCCAGAGTGCGACCCGGGCGCTCGCCTGACTGCGGTTCCAGTTTGCCGTATCGCTGGCGAGCTTTTCAACGGCAACGCCTGCGTCGGTAAGCGTCTTGACCGAATATTCAGTGCGCAGCAGAGCGTCCTGATGGCCGGGCTCGCCCTCCAGCATCGCGTACTGGAGCACCCCGTCGCCGTTGCGGTCGAGGGCGGCCTGCTCCTGCTGCCAGACGTCGAGCACCAGCTGTCCCTGCAGGGCACCGTTGCCCTGTGCGTCCACGCCGACATAGTAGACCTGCTCGCCGCGGCGGATGTCCTCATCCACCGGCTGGCGGTTGAAGAAGATCAGCGGGATGCCTGCCTCCTGCGCTTTATCGACGACCACGGCAGCCGCCGTCCGGTCGACGATGTTGACGCACAGCACGTCATAGCCGCGGGCGATGAAGCGGTCCACCTGCTCGAGCTGGGTGGTTTGGTTGCTGCGCCCGTCGACAATGGACAGGTTGATCTTCAGCCCGGCAGCCGCCTCGGTTTCCTGCGCGGTGCGCTCCATATTCTGCACCACGGAGGAGATAAAGGTATCGTCCAACGTATACAGCGAAACCCCGACGCGCAGCGTGTCGGACGGCTCGGGTTCTCCGCCACAGGCGGAGAGCAGCATAAGCAGCAGCGCCGCCAGTATGCCAAGAGCGCTACGAAGCGACCGGGAAAAGCAATTTCTGGTTGTTGGGTTCATAGATATCCTCACCTCGCAGGATGGAGAAGGGGAGCGGCGCAAAAGTAGCATCTTCCCCGTGGGCAGCGGCGACCGCCTGTTCGACAGCCAGATACCCGGCGGCATAGTCGCTCCATGTGGCCGAAGCGGCGATATTGCCCTGCTCCAGACCGCTGATGATGTCCACTGTGCTGCCCACGCCGTAAAGCGGGACGCTGCGCTGCGCCAACTCCATGCCTTCGACAGCCCGCAGCGTGGACACGGCGTCGAAGGTCATCACCCACCGGCTGCCGGTGTCCGCCAGCAGCGCGCCGAGGCCGGCGGCAAGCTCTTCCCCAGTGCAGGTCCGAACAGCAACTGTCACATCGGCGTCGGTCAGCGCAGCATGGGCGGCTTCCAGCCGGGCGGTGATCGCGTCGTTGATGCCGCCGCCGGTGTCCAGCAGCAGGACCGGGCCTGCGGCCCAGTCCTCCAGCAGGGCTGCGGCCAATGCCTGCCCGAGCGCTTCGGGATCGGCGGCGACCGTGCCGGTCACGCCCTCCGCCGGGGACTCCATCGAGACCACGGGGCAGGAGGGAGAGAGCTCAGACAGGGTAGCGGCGAACGCGTCCGGGTCAGCCGGGACGGCGATCACCGCGTCCGCGCCGCCTTCGATCTCGCGGCGGAGCAGGCTGTCCTGCTCGGCGGCGTCGTTCGGTGCAGAGAGGCTGAGAAAGCGCAGCTCGGCGTTCAATTCATCCGCCGCCTGCTCCATGCCGAGGCGGGTATTGGTCCAGAGCGAGCTGTCTGTATCGCGTGTCAGGATGGATACGGAGAGGATCTCAGGGCGGCTCTGCCTCTGCAATATCTGGGGCAGGACCAGCGAGAGGATGACCGCAGCGCCGAGCGTGACCAGCACAGCCAGCTGGATCAGGTCGTTCTTGCGTCTTTTCATGGCGTGCCCTCCTGCTGATAGCGGTCGGCCTCTTCCCGGGTGAGGGCGGGCAGCCGGATGCGGACCAGCGTGCCCTCGTCGGGCTCGCTGAAGATGGTCAGGCCGTATTCGGGGCCGAAGGTGAGGCGGATGCGCTGATGGACATTGCGCACGCCGATGCCCGAACCGCTGGTGCGCACCTCGGGCCGGTTCTCGTCCAGCAGGGAGGCCGCCACCTCGGGCCGCATGCCGAGGCCGTTGTCCGATACATCGATGATCAGGTCATCCCCTGCGCGGCAGGCGGTGACCGAGATCAGGCCATCGTCCTCCGCGGAAGCCATGCCGTGATAGATCGCGTTTTCCAGAATGGGCTGGACGATGAGCTTGAGCGTATAAAGCCCTTCGGTGCCCGGCTGGGCGGTAATTTTGGTTTGGAACTTGTTTTTAAAACGGATCTGCTGGATGGTCATGTAGTGCCGGGCGTGCTCGAGCTCGTCGGCCAGCGGGATGATGCTGTTGCCGCGGCTCAGGGCAATGCGGAACAGGCGGGCGAGTGAGGTGACCATCTGAATGGCCTCCTCCTGCCGCCCGGACTCGGTCATCCAGATGACGGAATCCAGCGTATTGTAGAGGAAGTGCGGGTTGATCTGCGATTGCAGTACCTCGAGTTCGCTGCGGCGCTTCTGGCCCTCCTGCTCGATGATATCGTCCATCAGATGGTGCATGGTGGACACCATAGAGCGCACCGCATGGCTCAGGCGCTGCACTTCGTAGCAGCCGGCGTCCTCGATCTCCACGTTCTGCCGTCCGCTTTCCAGCTCCTTGATGGACTGCTCCAGGCGGCGGATGGGGTCGGAGATATAGGCGGAGATGCGGAAGTTGAGGAAAGCCATCAAAAATACAAAGAACAGGACGAGCGACAGGCCGAACAGGAACAGCTCGGGCAGTTCGGAGCTTTCCGCCGGGGCGACGCCGACCAGCTTCCAGCCGGTGTAGCCCACGGTCTTGACCGTGATATGGCGCTGTTCGCCCTGAAAGCGCTCCAGATGGTTGCCGTCCGAATAAGCAGCCGCCTGCAGGTTGTTTTCCTCGAGCAGGCCCGCGTAGATCAGCTGCTGCCGGGGATGGTAGATGATCTCGCCGTCCCCGTCGATGAGGTACATATAGCCACCGTTGGCCAGTTCCACGTCCCGGCAGACCTGTTCGATGCCGGCAAAGCTCATATCGACCAGAAGCACGCCGTTCTCCGTGACCCCGTCCCGGGTCAGCTGGATATGGCGGCTGAGCGAGACCACCCAGCGGTATGGGTTGTCCGGGTCACGGAACAGGTTCTGCACATGCGGGGTGGAGAAATGCAGGTTCTCCATGTTGCCGAGGGCAGCCCGGAACCAGAGGCTGTCCTCCGGGGCGCTGCCTTCCTTCAAGGTGGAAAGCGGGACCGAGGCCACCAGTTCGCCGCTGCTGTCAAAGGCTGCGATCGAGACCAGATCATCGCGGTTTTCCTCATAAAGGAGATTCATCGCGCCGGTGAGGTTGCCCTCGGCAAGGTCGATGTTTTTGACAACACCGTAGTAGACCGCGTCTGAAATGCGCATCATCCGGCGCAGATAGCTGTCCAGATTCAGGTTGGCCTGCGCCAGCACGCGCTGGCTGTTTTCCGCAACCAGCTGCTGATTGCTCGAACCGAACCGCCAGATCAGGCTGAAGCCCATGAGCAGGATACCGGTCACCGCCACGGCGGTGAAGGAGAGGGAGAGGACCATCCGGATGCTCATTTTGCGGTAGCGCTCGGAAACGCGCTTAGAAAATCTGCGAAAGATGTTCACGCTTCTCCCTCCTTTCCGGAACATGGCCCGCAGCGGCGGACCGGCGGGCTGTTTTATCGGCTCTCAGCGCTCTGCCCCGCCCGGAATTTCGAGGGGGACAGGCCGAAATGGCGCTTGAACACATAGCTGAAGTAATTGGGATCGGTGTAGCCGGTCTGTTCGGCGATGCGGTAGGTTTTTTCGTCTGTATCCTGCAGCAGCTGCGCGGCGCGATCCATGCGCACCTTGGTGACATAGGCAATAAAGCTCATGCCGACCTCGCGCTTGAACAGGGTGGAAAAATAGGTGGGCGAAAGGTGCAGGTGGGAGCACAGGGTCTCCACATTGAGCTGCGCGTCGGCATAGTGGTCGGCGATGAACGCTTTTGCCCGCTCAATCAGCTGCCCGGTGGAGTCCAGACGCTGACGGCCCAGCAGGTCATGCAGCTTGAGACAGTGCGTTTCGAGCCACTGGCGGAGATCCTCCAGATTGGAGAAATCCGAGATGGGAACCACGCCGGTGAAGTGTTCGCCGAAGACCTCTTCCACCTTGAGCCCGCCGGTGCGGGCCAGACGGATCAGGCAGGCGACCATTTCAAGCAGGAACAGATAGCAGCGGGACGAGGACAGCCCGGTCTGGCCGAGCCGTTCGGTCAGCGTGCGCACGACCTGCTTGACCTGTTCGTTCGTGCCGAGCTTGATCGCGCCCGACAGGGCGCGCTGGTCCTCCTCTTCAAAGGAGAGCGCGGCAGCGGACTGCGGCTCGAGGTCGCCGATATAGATGATGCGGCTGCCGCCGCCGAGCACGCGGTAATCGAGCGCCGAGCGCGCGCCCTCTGCGCTTTCGTGCAGGTCCTCCAGCGAGCGGCACAGGCGGCCGACGCCGACGGTCAGGGAGATGCCAAGATAGCTCTGCGACAGGCGGGAGAGACGGTCGAGCTCCCGCAGAAGCGGGTACAGGCTGCTTTCGTTTTCCAGCTCGATCACGAGCGCTACGATATCGCCGTAAAGCACCGCGCGGACCGAGCAGCCGTCAAGTGAAAAATGCGTTTCCAGAAACGCGCGCACGGACAGCAGGAGCAGCTCGTCCCGCGCCGCGGTCTCATCCAGCGGGCCGCCGGGATAGGCCAGCGCGACCGTCCACGGGCCGGGGCCGATCGTGATCTCGTACCGGGCGGCGCGCAGCGCGATCTCATCGGACGGCAGGTGGCCGTCCAGCAGGCGGGTGTAAAACAGCTCGCGCAGGATGGGCAGGCTCTCGTCGTACCGCCGGCGCAGCGTTTCCATGTCGCGGCGCTCCATGCGCTGCTGGTCGAGCTGGTCGCGCAGCTTGACCAGCACCGCAGTCAGCTCAGGGGCATTGATCGGCTTGAGGATGTACTCGGACACCCCCATGCTCACCGCCTGACGGGCGTATTCGAAATCGTCAAAGCCCGAGAAAACCACGAGCTTGGCAGCCGGGAGGGACTGCTTGAGCCGTCGGCACAGCTCCAGCCCGTCCATAAAGGGCATTTTGATGTCGGTCAGCACCACATCGGGACAAAGCTGTTCGGCCAGCTCGAGGGCCACTTCACCGTTGTCCGCCTCGCCGACCAGATCGAAGCCAAGGCTGTTCCAGTCGATTTTGCGGCTGATGCCGGCGCGGATCTCTTCCTCATCATCGGCCAGCAGGACACGATAGCGGTCCATCCGATCCCTCCTTTCGGGTAAGGTCAGTATAGCATAACAAAGACATTTTGGAAATAGAAACGGCGTCCGTCCGCTGTTTGACGGACGGACGCCATGTGGGAACCGTTATAGGCGGATGGCTTACTTTTTGACCAGGTACTTGCGCATATCGAGCGCGCAGGCGAACAGGATGATGCCGCCCTTGACCAGATAGATCAGGTCCTGCGGTACGGAAGCCATGTTCAGGCCGACGAAGATCAGACGGAGCAGGAGCACGCCAATGATGATGCCGCGGATCTTGCCGATGCCGCCGACGAACGAGACGCCGCCGATAACGCAGGCCGCGATCGCGTCCAGCTCGTAGTTAAAGCCGGTGTTTGCGGTGTTGGAGCCGATGCGCGCGCCTTCGACGAAGCCGGTCCAGCCGTACATCGCGCCGGCGAGGGCGAACACCAGAATGGTGGTGGCAAACACGTTGACACCGGATACGCGGGCCGCTTCTTCGTTCGAGCCCAGAGCGAACATGTTCTTGCCGAAGGTGGTCTTATTCCAGATGAACCACATGAGCGCGGTCAGCAGGATGGCAAACCAGACATAGTTCGGGATCGGGGTGCTGGTGCCGTTGCCGGTGGGCACGCTGACGATCGAGCCCTTGATGAAGTCGGTGTAGCTGGCGTCCAGACTGGAGATCGCCATGCCGCCGTTGTTGCCCATCTGAACGTACAGCAGCAGGCAGCTGTACAGGATCAGCTGGGTGCCGAGGGTGACGATGAAGGGGTGCAGCTTGAACTTTGCCACAAAGAAGCCGTTGAACGCGCCGATGGCCGCGCCCAGCAGGACAGCGATCAGGATGACCAGCGCGACCGGCAGAGTGCCCATCTCGGGCCACATCTTGCTCGAGCTGCCGACTACCTGCAGCAGGGAAGCGGAGATACAGGCCGTCAGGCCGACCGCACGGCCGGCAGACAGGTCGGTACCGGTCAGCACGATACAGCCGGCGATGCCGAGGGCTGCGGGCAGATAAGCGGCCGTCTGCGACAGGATGTTGACCAGCGAGGCGGGACGCAGGAAGTTGGGGTTGACGATCTGGATGACGATCACCGCGATGACCATCAGGATGTACAGCGCATTGTCCAGCAGCAGATTGCCCACCTGCTTGGCGGAAAGCGTTTTGGCCTGAGCGGCCGGCTGTTTCGATTCATTGCTCATGGGGCGATTCCTCCTCCTTTATACATACTTGGCCGCCAGGGTGAGGATCTCCTCCTGGCTGGTGTTTTGCGCATCTACTTCTCCGGCCACCTGGCCGCCGGACATGACGATGATCCGGTCGCAGACGCCCAGCAGCTCGGGCATCTCCGAGGATACCATGATAACGCCCTTGCCCTCGTTGGCGAGGTCGATGATCAGCTGGTAAATCTCATATTTCGCGCCGACGTCGATGCCGCGGGTGGGCTCATCGAGCAGCAGCACTTCGGGCTTGGTCAGCAGCCAGCGGCCGATGATGACCTTCTGCTGGTTGCCGCCGGAGAGCGAGCGGATCTGTGTTTTCTGGCTTGGGGTCTTGATGTGCATGGCGTTGATCGACCATTCGGTCTTTTCCGCCATCTGCTTGTCGCTCAGGCAGATGCCGCCGATCAGGTAGTCCTTAAGGCTCGAGATGACCGTGTTCTCGCGGATGTCGCGGATGCCGAAAATGCCGGTCGCGCGGCGCTCCTCGGTGAGCAGGGCAAAGCCGTTTTTAATGGACTCCCGCGGGGTGCGGTTGCGGATCTGCTTGCCGTGCAGGGTGATCGTGCCGCCCTCGCGCGTCATGGCGCCGAACAGGTTTTCCAGCACCTCGGTGCGTCCCGAACCGTCGAGGCCCGCGATGCCCAGCACCTCGCCCTTGCGCAGCTGGAAGGAGGCGTCCTTGAGGCGGGTGTATTTGCCCGAAATATGCGAGACATCGAGGATGACCTCGCCGGGGGTGTTGGTCTTGGGCGGGAAGCGGTTGGTCAGCTCACGGCCGACCATCAGACGGATGATCTCGTCCATTGTCAGATCACCGGCCGGGCGGGTGGCGACCCATGTGCCGTCGCGCATGATGGTGACCTCGTCGCTGATGCGGAGGATCTCGTCCATCTTGTGGCTGATGTAGATGATGCCGCAGCCCTTGTTCTTGAGCATGTCGATGATGCGGAACAGGTGCTCTACCTCGGTCTCCGTCAGGGAGGAGGTGGGCTCGTCGAAAACAATGATCTTGGAATCGTAGGAAACCGCCTTGGCGATCTCGACCATCTGCCGCTGGGAAACCGGCAGAGTGGACATGATGGCCTTGGGGTTGACGCTGACCTCCAGCGTGTCAAAAATCTCTTTGGTGCGTGCGGCCATGATGCGTTCGCTGACCATGATGCCGCCGACCTTGGGGTACCGGCCCAGCCACAGGTTGTCCTGCACCGTGCGGGTCAGGGCCTGGTTGAGTTCCTGGTGCACCATTGCCACACCGTTTTCCAGGGCTTCTTTGGAGCTTTTGAAATCGACAGGTTTGCCGTCCAGCGTGATATCGCCGCTGTCCTTGTTATAAATGCCGAATAAGCACTTCATCAGCGTGGACTTGCCCGCGCCGTTCTCGCCCATCAGGGCGTGCACCGTACCGGCGCGCACGGTGAGGTTGACGTTGTCCAGTGCCTTGACGCCGGGGAAGGTCTTGCTGATGCCGCGCATCTCCAGCAGTACCGGATGCTCCATTTTACTCCTCCTCTCTTTTGGTGAAACCACCGCTTCGGCCGCAGACCGAGCGGTCCGAGGCCCAAGCAGGGGCTTCACGGGGGGAAACGGGGCTGCCGTCTGGCAGCCCCGTTTGTCCGTTGCCTGTCAAATTGGGGCGATTGCGTGCTGCAGGAGAACGTTAGCCCTCTGCGGAATACAGGGAGTACGGTACCAGGATCTTGTTGGGGATGGTCTCGCCTGCGTCGTTGGTCGCCAGGGTGTACTGGTCGGTGTTGTCCATCAGCGCAGCGCCGGACTGGACATTGCCTACCAGAGTCGCAATGGTAGCTGCCATTGCCTCGCCGTCCTGCTTGACCGAGCCGGTCATGATGCCTGCGTCGATCTTTTCAACAGCGGATGCCAGCGCGTCTACGCCGTAAACCGGGATGGTCTTGTCGCCGCCCTCAACGTTGTAGCCGACGCTCTGCAGCGCGGAGATCGCGCCTTCCGCCATGCTGTCGTTGTTGGCGATAACCAGCTCAACCATGTTGTTGTTGCCGTCGTTGTACTGGCCGAGGATGGTGTTCATATAGTCGGTTGCAGCCTGTGCAGACCATGCGCCGGTCTGGTCAACCAGATACTTCTGGGTGTTGCTGGAATCGTAGAACTCCAGAGCGGGCTTGCCGGCCTCTTCCAGAACCGCGTTCGCGTCCTCTACGCCATACTGGGTGCGGTACTCAGCCTCGGGGTTGCCTTCCTGACCCTTGAACATAACGTAGGAGATCTTGCCGTCACCGTTGAGGTCAACGGTATCATAGTTCGCTACCAGATATTCGCCGATCGCCTGACCCTGCATGTGGCCTGCCTCAGCGGGGTCGGTGCCGACAAATGCGCAGCTTTCCGCGTAGCTCTCCAGAACGGAGACGTCAAAGTCGCGGTTGAAGAAGATAACCGGGATGTTCTGCGCCTTGGCCGCGTTTACGACGTTCTGAGCCGCGTCGGGGGAGGCGTTTTCAACTACGTTGACAACCAGCAGGTTGTAGCCGTCGGTGATCGCGGTGTTGATCTGGTCGGTCTGGGTAGCCTGATTGGTCTGCGCATCAAAGTTCTGATACTCTACGCCCAGAGACTCAAGCTCAGCGTCCATTGCGGTGCGGACGGTGGAGATATATGCATCAGCATAGTTGTAGTAGAATACGCCTACGCGCAGATTGCTGGCGGTTTCGCCCTGTGAGGTGCCGGGATCAGATTCGGTGGTGGAAGTAGTTCCGCCGCCGCAGCCGGCCAGTGCACCAACCATCATGGTAGCCGCGAGGATAAGAGCTAGCTTCTTTTTCATTTCAATTCCTCCTAAATTTTGTCTCGGCACACAGCGTGCCTTGGTCTGGGGTTGTTCCAGCCTCTTTGACTACATTCTAGCGGGTGCGCCTTGAAAAAACGATAGAAAATTCTTGGATAAACTAGGAAAAAACTATGCAGTTTTTAGAAGGGCGTTTGTAAGGGAGGGCGGAGGACAGGGCGTGCAGGGCGCGTATGAGCCGTATCCCCCGCGCAGAAACAGCCGGGATCTAAAATCATGTGACATAATGACACGTTCATGCCGCGGTGCAGCTGCACCGTGCTAAACGAACAAATGTTTGCAAAATGAATTGTGCTGTGGTATAATAGCCGCAAAGAATTTGACAGGAAAACCGCGCGGAGGGCAAGATGCAGGATATACTGGAACAACTGAATGACGCACAGCGGGAAGCGGTCACGACAACAGAGGGCTTCGTCCACGTGATCGCGGGCGCAGGCTCGGGCAAGACGCGCGCGCTCGCGCACCGGTTCGCGTATCTGGTCAATGAAGCGGGCATCCTGCCCGGCAACATCCTGTGTGTGACGTTCACCAACAAATCCGCAGCCGAGATGCGCCAGCGCATCCATCGGCTGACTGGGGACAACGACGCGGGCTATATCTGTACCTTCCACAGCTTCTGCGTTTCCGTCCTGCAGGAGGACAGCCATGCGGTGCAGTACCCTAAGCGCTTCCTTGTGCTGGACAACGCGGATATCGATTCCATGCTGCAGACCATCTACGAGGAGCGCGGGCTGACCCTGCGGCATATGACCTTTTCCAAGGCCCGCGACATGATCGAGATCCGCAAAATTTTCAAGGAACCGGAATACTACCGGGATATGCTCGCCATGCCGCTCGAGCAGCTGCATGAGAAATATGTCAAAGCGGTCGATACGGACGATATCATCTTTTACGGCTATCTGTATCAGGAGAAAAAGTGCTTCGGACTGGATTACAACGATCTGATCAAGTTCACGCTTTACATTTTCGAGCAGAACGAGGATATCCGCCTGAAATGGCAGCAGCGGCTGGAGTATATCATGATCGACGAGTTTCAGGACATCGACGAGCTGCAATACAAGCTGATGGAAGTGCTGTGCGGCTACCACAAAAACCTGTTCATTGTCGGCGACCCGGATCAGACCATCTATACCTGGCGCGGCGCGAACGTCAAGTACCTGCTGGATTTCGACAAGGCGTTCCCGGGCTGCAAGACCATTATGATGATGCGCAACTACCGCTCTGCGCCGCAGATTTTGCGGGCGGTCAATTCGCTCATCGATAAAAACGTCCATCGCATCAAAAAAGACCTGATACCCATGCTGCCGGATGGCGGCCCGGTCATTTTCCACCACGCGGACTCCGCCGAGCGGGAGGCGGAATGGATCGCGGACCGGATCGACGCGCTGGCGCAGCAGGGGGTCCCGTACCGGGATATCGCCATCCTGTACCGCGCGCATTATGTGACCCGCACGCTTGAAGAGGTGTTCCTGAAACGCGAGCTGCCCTACACGATCTACAGCGGCGCGCAGTTTTTCGACCGCAGGGAGATCAAGGACGCGCTTTCCTACCTGCGCATGGTCGCCTACAAGGATGACCTGTCCTTCCAGCGCATCGCCAATGTGCCCAAGCGCAATCTGGGCGAGAAACGGATGCGTTTCCTCAAGGCGTATGCGGAGCAGAACGGCTGCTCTTTATATGAGGCATTGCAGCGCAATCTCGAGCATGAGCTGTTCAACACCGCAAAGGTGCGGCAGTTTGTCCGCCTGATCGAGGATTTCGCAGCGGATTACGCGGGCAAGCCGGTTTCCGAGGTGCTCAGCGCTCTGCTGAACCAGAGCGGCTATGAGGAGATGCTGCGCACCGAGGGCAGCCAGGAGCGGCTGGACAATCTGGCCGAGCTCAAGCAGTCGGTATATGAATACGAAAACGCCTGCGGCGAGGAATGTACGCTGGAGGACTATCTGTCCCATGTCGCGCTGTTTTCAAACAGCGACACCGCAGAGCGCCGCAATGCGGTCAAGCTGATGACCGTGCACACCGCCAAGGGGCTGGAATTTCCGTATGTGTTCCTGTGCAGCCTGTGCGAGGGCGTATTTCCCTCGACCAGGACCAAAACCATGCCCGCGATGGAGGAGGAGCGGCGGCTCGCCTTTGTCGCCATGACGCGCGCGGAAAAGGCGCTGTATCTTTCGGACAACGAGGGACGCAATGTGGATGGCTCGTCCCGCGTGCCGTCCCGCTTTATCTTTGATATCGACCGCCCGCTGCTCGAGTACACCGCTGAGCTGCGGGACAGTCTGGTGAAAGAGGCAAGGGACCATATCCGCTTTACCGAGCGGCAGCTGACCGCGCTGGCACAGGGGCCGTCCTTTGCGGTCGGCGACCGCATTGCACATGCCATCTTCGGCGAGGGAACGATCCTGGAGATCGACCCGGATGCGGCGGTCTACCTGATCCGCTTTGACGAGATCGCGACGCCGCGAAGGATCTCGTTTCGCGTGCCAATCAAACCAATCTGACAGGGATGGAAACGGACAATGGAGCAGATCGTTTTAAAAGATGGGGCATACACGCTGACCGGTCTCCTGCCGCGCGGCGCGGTGCGGCAGGCCATTTACTTCCACGGCCCGGCGGACTTGCCGGCGCAGTCCGGGGATCTGCTGGAGCGCGCCGGGGCTGCCTGTATCTGCATCGAAGGCGAGGACTGGAACGCCGACCTGACCCCGTGGCCGGCGGAGCGGGTCTTTGCCAAAGGCGAGGACTTCCGGGGCGAGGCGGATGCGTATCTGCGCGTCTTAGTGGACAGGCTGCTCCCCTTAGCGGAGGAACGCCTGCACATTGCGCCGGCGGAGCGCAGCATCGCCGGGGTGTCGCTTGCCGGGCTGTTTGCGGTATATGCGGCGTATGAGACATGTTTGTTCGACAAGCTGTGCTCGGTCTCGGGCTCGCTCTGGTATGACGGGTTCGTGCCCTATATGGAGCAAAACGCCGTTTCACCCGCCCTGCGCAAGGCGTATTTTTCCGTGGGCAGCCGGGAGAAAAATACGAAAAATCTGCGCATACGCTGGGTGGAGGACTGCACCGGGCGGGCGGCGCGCATACTCGAACGGCAGGGTGTGGAGACGCGCTTTGAGATCAACCCGGGCAATCATTTTGCCGATGGGGCAGCGCGCTTGCGCAAGGGTCTGGCGTTTCTGCTGGGACCGGCGGAACACAAAACGACCGTGGCATCGGATGCCTGATCTGGGAAAAGTTCTGAAAATAACAGCAGCACCGCATGAAAGTGCGGTGCTGCTGCGTGTACAGAGTGAAGATAGGAGTATGAGGGGGAAAATGGTTTCTGAGGACGGTTTATTCATCCTCTTTGGCCAGATGCAGGCCGTCGTACCGGGTGACATGGAAGGTGTAGGGCAGCGCAGTCGTATCAAAGCCGATCTCGCGCAGCACCGCGCGGATGTTTTCGACCAGATGGTAATTGAAGTCGCGCTGGGAGATCGAGACTTTGAGCGTATCCCTGTATGAGCTGACCAGGATGCCGAACGGCTGGAAGGCACACGGCAGGATGGCAGAATAGTCCTTCACGAACGGCTCCATGCTGGGCGGCAGCTTGAACTCGCCGATGTTGGTCAGGATGAAGCTGTCGCGTCGGATGTAGTCGCGCGCCTGCTGGCGCATCATCTGCTCCTTTTCATCGATCGGCATGTCCAGCTTGTGTGACTTGGCGACGCGGTTGGCGTTCTTGAGCGCCCAGAACACCGCGTGCGGCAGGTTTTTCTGCGTGTCGAAATACGCCTTGCACGCCTGACATGCCTCGAGGAAGGGCATGGAAAAATATTCATAGAAGAAGGGCAGATCGAGCAGGGAGACGAAAAAGCGCGTGGTTGTGGTCTTGACATAGGCGCGCAGATCCATCGGCACCTCGGCGATGATCGGCTCGGTGCGGTCAGTGCCGGTGTAGTAGGTGCGGTACATGCCCATCGAGATCGCGGTCATCAGGAAGGTCATGGGCGTGACGCCGTTGCCCTTGGTGTAGGCGAGCAGCTGCGGCAGCGAGAGCGTCAGCTCGGTCGTCAGCTCATTGTCGTCGTTTCGGCTGTCGTACTCGGGCATATGGAACGAGGGAACGTCCGGGTGGTGATCCGCGTCCGACTGCGGCATGCCGCGCAGGCGCAGATAGCCGTCCTCGCAGTCCTCGGGGGTGAACTGTGTCTCGTTCGTGCGGATACGGCCGGGTTCAACGTTGTGCCCCATGCCCTTGAGATAGTAATACAGGATGGTGCGGATGAACTGGTCAAACCCGCGGCCGTCCGAGATGCAGTGCTGGTATTCCAGATAGATCGTGCTGCCCTTGTAGCCGCAGAGGAACAGGTAGCCATTGGTATCGTCCGAGCCGATATAATACGGCGAGATATCGTCCATCTCGAGCACAACGGGCGGCTTGTTGATGATGCGGTAGCGATATTGCTTGTCGCCGCGCACCAGGCCCAGCCCGAACTGGGGATAGCGGTCGAGTGCAGTACGCACTGCGGCGAGCAGTACGCGCGGGTCGACGGGTTCGGTCATACGGACGATATGGCGCGGCGCAGTTGTTAAATCCTTATGGGTCGCATACATGAAAATGGCACCGTAGCTGTCCACATTCAGCAGCGCGTCCCGATATGCTTCATACATATCAGACACCTCCGGTTGACATGAGTTCTTTTCTATTATACTACCATCCTCTGTAAAAAAACAGGGAAAGAAAAAGAATTTGGAAAAATCAACCGGAATTTTCCCTGTGCTTTACATACCGGGTGGCGCATATCCCAAACCGGGCATAGACTGCGCGGGAGGGGATTATATGGTATCCATCAGTCTTTGCATGATCGTAAAGGACGAGGAAGCGGCGCTGGCGCGCTGTTTGGACAGCGTGCAGGGCATTGCGGATGAGATCGTCATCGTGGACACCGGCTCGGCCGACCGCACCCGGGAAATCGCGGCCGGGTATGGCAGGGTGCTTGATTTTGCGTGGTGCGATGATTTTTCAGCGGCGCGGAATTTTTCCTTTGCGCAGGCGTCAAAGGACTATATGTTGTGGCTGGACGCGGATGATGTGATCGCCCCGGCGGACCGGGAACGCTTTCTTGCGCTCAAGGCGCAGCTGGACGGCACGGAGGACATCGTCATGCTGCCGTACCACACAGCCTTTGACGGGACGGGGCGGCCGGTATTCACCTATTACCGGGAGCGGCTGCTGCGCCGCGCAGCGGGCTTTCAGTGGCAGGGCGCGGTGCATGAGTGCATTACGTTGTCCGGCAAGGTCGTATACGGGGACGCTGCGGTCGAGCACCATAAGGAAAAACAGGAGGACAGCGGCCGCAACCTGCGCATCTACCAGAGCCTGCTGGACAAGGGGGAACTGCTGGATGCGCGCGCGAGCTTTTATTATGCGCGCGAGCTGATGACCCATGAAAAATATGAGCAGGCGGTGCAGGCGTTCGAGGCGTTCCTTGCCATGCCGGAGGGATGGGTGGAAAACCGGATTGAGGCCTGCCGCAATCTGGCGGACTGCCTGACGGCGCTGGGACGTCGGGAGGAGGCAAAGCAGGCGCTCGTGCGCTCGTTTGCGATGGATATCCCGCGCGGCGAGGCATGCTGTGCACTGGCGGCGCTCGAACTCGAGGATGGGCGTCTGCCGCAGGCGGAATTCTGGTATCGCACCGCGTTGCGCGTGCCCTGCCGTGCGGAGAGCGGCGGGTTTGTGTACAAACCGAGTTATGGGTATATCCCCTGTCTGGGGCTCTGCGTGTGCTGCGACCGGCAGGGCAGGCATGAGGAGGCAGCGATCTGGAACGAGCGGGCGGCGATGCACCAGCCGGGCACAGATGCGGTGGCATATAACCGGCGCTACTTCGCGCAGCGCGGCAGCACGGTAGCAGCAAGCACTGCGGAAGCATAGAATGGAGTGCCGGATGATCGTATTCCGGCAAATTTCCCGAAAGGAAGAACGATATGTACGATCGCTCTCGATTCTACGGACGGGACGGCCGAGACTGTCCGTCCGGCGATTGGATGGATAGAATAATACGCGGCGATGCGGACGACTGCTGCAAGCGCGGGCCGACTGGCGCAACCGGACCTACCGGCCCGGCAGGGCCGCGCGGTTTCCGTGGTGAACGCGGTCCGATGGGGCCGCGCGGCGCAACGGGCGCGACCGGTGCCACCGGACCTGCTGGCGGGCCTACCGGCCCGACCGGTGCGACCGGCTCCACCGGCCCGAGTGGCGCAACCGGTCCGACGGGTCCTACTGGCCTGAATGGTGTAACTGGACCTACTGGCTCAACTGGGCCGACCGGCCCAACGGGCCCTACCGGTCCCACTGGTGCCAGCGGTGTGACTGGTCCCACCGGACCCATTGGCACCAGCGGTGCAACCGGCCCTAGCGGACCGACTGGACCGAGTGGAGCAACTGGTCCTAGTGGTGCAACAGGCCCGACTGGCCCGACTGGTGCAACTGGTCCCACCGGACCCACTGGCCCCAGCGGCGCAACCGGCGCAGCTGGTCCTACGGGACCAACTGGCCCGAGTGGCCCGACCGGACCCACCGGCCCAAGTGGTGCAACCGGCCCGAGTGGAGCAACAGGCCCGACTGGCCCCACAGGCCCAACTGGTCCTACCGGACCGACCGGCCCTGCCGGTTCGGATGGCGAAAACGGCGACACCGGTGCAGCAGCGACCGTCAGCGTCGGCACCGTGACGACCGGGGAACCCGGCACTGACGCTGCTGTCACAAACAGTGGTACGGAAAACGCCGCGGTATTTGACTTTGTTATCCCGCGGGGTGCTTCCGGCTGCTGCGCCCCGATCCAGCTGCTTTCTGCATTTTCCACGCCGCCGCAGGCCGGAAGCGGCCAGACAGCCCTTGTCTTTGACCGCAACGGCCTGGTTTACGGCAGCGCGGTCAGCCATGCGAACAACAGCCCGACCATCACGATCAATCAGGCGGGTGTGTATACGCTGTCGTTTAACGGCGGTTTTGCCCCGGGCAATTATGTGACCTTCCCGATGAATGTGTTGACGGTCGCAAAGCTGAACGGCGTTGCTGTGCCTGGCGCGGCAACACAGCAGACCTTCCACACCTCGGGGGAGGTTGACAACCAGTCCTTCAATGTTCCGATCGCAGTATCCTCGGTTCCTGCAACCTTGCAGATCGTCAGTACGGGCACCTCTTTCCTGTACAGCAACATCCATGTCAGCCTGTTCCGCAATGGCGATATCCCGACCTGATCCGCACACATCCAGCACCGCTCCTTGGGGGCGGTGCTGCTGTTTTATGTGGTTTTACGGATCTGGATACGGATTCGCGGTCGACTTCCTGCGAAACGTGTGGTATACTATACATCAAATAAATGGCTCGCGTGTTTGAGAGAAAGAAGGGAAATGATGACGATCCTGACCTGTGAATGCGGCAATGAGATCTATATCATGGACGAGACCGGGGCAACGGCATGGCAGTGCGATGCCTGCGGCCAATGGTATGATTTCTTCGGCGTCAAGGTTGCGCCGCCGGGACAGACGGAATCGAAACCGTCGCCGCATCTGATCAACTGGAGCGCGGGGGAAGACCTGTAAAGGATGGAGAAGATATGAACAAGCAGAAGATCGCATTGCTCACGGATTCCTGCGCGGATATCCCGCGGGCGCTGCTGCAGCGCCATGACATTTACGTCGTGCCGCTCAAACTGGTTTTTTCGGACGGTGAATATGCCGACGGCGTGGATATTACCCCGACTGAGGTTTACCGCCGCCTGCCGACCGAGATCCCCAAGACCACGCTGCCCAGCGGCGAGTCGGTGGAGCGGGCGTTCGACCGCATCCGTCAGGCCGGATATACCCATGTGCTGGCGATCCATTTATCGGGCGGCCTGAGCGGGACCTGTAATCTGGTGCGGCTGATCGCTGAGCAGACAGAGGGCCTGGAGATCGCTGTGTTTGATTCGCTGAGCGGTTCGCTGGGCATTGGGGTCACGGTCCTGCAGGCTGCGCGCTGGATCGAGCAGGGTTGGACATGGGACGAGCTGTTGCGCGCGATTCCGCCGCTGCTGCGGGACACACATGTGTTTTTCTGCGTGGACACGCTGGAATATCTGCAAAAGGGCGGGCGTATTGGTAAGATATCCGCGGTCGCGGGCACGCTGCTGCAGATCAAGCCGATCATTTCGTTCGCTGAGGATGGGCAGCTGGTGAATGTCGCCAAAATGCGCGGCCGCAAGGCTGCCATGCAGAAGATGGTGCAGATGGCGACTGCGCTGGTGCCGCGCGGTGTGCGGTTCAATCTTGCAGTGGCGCACGGAGATTCCCCTGCGGAGCTCAAAGTGATCCGCGAGATGGCGCAGAAGAGCCTGCCAGACTATGCCTGCTTTATGGAAGGGGAGATCGACTGCACGCTGGGCGCCTATGTGGGGCCGCATCTGCTCGGCGCAGGCGTACAGATGCTGGAAGAGGCGCTGAAAGCTGCCGGAAAGGAAAATTAACGGTACTGTAACTTTATTTCCCATACGGTAATGCTATAATAGAGCAATGGAGGGATCTCCAAATACAAATAAAGTATACAATAAAAGTGGGAAGGAATGAACCAATATGTCTTATCAGCCGGCGTACCGGTCAGCGTATCGGCCTTATCGCCGTCGCCGCCGCCGTCGCCGCAACAGCCATTACGGGGTGCTGATCGCCCTGATCCTGATGATTATTGTTGCGGTACCGGTAGCGTTTCACATTATTAAAGGGATATCCAGTGCGATTTTCGGTGGGGATCAGAATCAGCTGGTGTATCAGGTAGACAATCCTCGTGCGTGGCAGGATGGTGATGCGGTCGATCTCGGGAACGCGGCGCCGTATCGCAACAGCAACGGCACGGTATATGTGCCCATCGACTCGCTGTGCGGGAATTTGGGTATGGAGCTGACGTGGGACGAGTCGGGCAAGACCGCCACGGCAAAATATAAAAAGGATACGGCCACTGTGCAGACGGGCAGTACGAGCCTGCGCTTCAATGAGGAAGACAAGACCATGTCTGCTGCGCCGGAGGTAAAGGAAGGCACGACGTTTGTGCCGGCACGCGATTTCTGTCAGGCGTTTTCCTGGCAGGTGGGTGAGCTCGGCGCAGATCAGGGCGACCTTCTTGTGATTTCCCAGTCCAAAAAAGAACTGGATGAGAAAAAGCTCGGCAAGATTGCCGAGGATGCGCTTGCGGTGCTCGGGCCGAGCAAGCAGCAGCTCGAGACGGGCAGCATTATCATGCGCACGGATTCGGATAAGCTGGTGTCAGGCGGCGAAAACCGCAAAATGACCGAGGGAGAGGGCAAACGCAGCACGGCTGCGATCGAAGTGGACGGCGTGAAGTACGTCCCGCTCAAGGCTGCGATCGCCTCGCTCGGCGGCACGGCCTCGTTTGACGGCAAGGATGAGTGGACAGTCGAATACAACGGCATCCAATCCACCGTGCGCAGCGACGGCAAGACCGAGGTGGGCGGCGACCGCGTCAAGGGCGACGGGATACAGGTTTATCAGGATGAAGAGTCGGGTAAGTTCTATGTATCCGCGCAGCTGTTCGCCGCGCTGACCGGTAAGAATTACACCGATCTCGGCGAAGGCGCCTATGCGTTCACCAATATGCCGCTGGACGGCTTTGACAGCCAGAAGGCTTACCTCGCCTCGATGGAGAGCGGCCTGACAAAGGCGGTCGGCGCGGATATTCCGGAGGCTGACGTCTATGTTGCGCTGACCTTTGACGACGGCCCGACCGGCGCAAAGGACGGCTATCCGGACGGCATGACGGCTACCCTGCTGGACGGCCTGAAGGAGCGCGGCGCGCATGCTACGTTCTTTATGTGCGGCTACCGACTGAAGGATTTCAACTCGCACTGTGCCCGTTATCTTGCCGAGGGGCATGAGTTGGGCAACCACACCATGAATCATCCGATGGAGATGCTTCCTGCGCTCAGTGAGGAAAAAATCCGCGAAGAGGTCGAGTCCAACAGCCAGCTGATCGAGCAGTACTGCGGTGAGCGGCCGACGGTGATGCGCCCGGTAGGCGGCGCGTATGACGATAAGGTCAAAGCGGTCATGAAGGAGCTTGGCCTGCCGATCATCAACTGGGATGTCGACACGCTGGACTGGAAGACCAAGACCGATCCGGTAAGCGTTAAGAACAACATTCTCAATCAGGTGAAGGACGGCTCGATCGTCCTGATGCACGACCTGTACAGCGGTACGATCGAGGGCGTTCTCGCTGCGATCGACGAGCTGCAGAGCCGTACGGATAAGACCTATGCATTTGTAACGGTCTCTGAACTGGCAGCGATCAAGGGCGTTTCGCTCGAGCCCGGTCAGGTCTACAGCAATATTGAGTAAAACGCAGAGCAAACAACGCTTCGAAAGAGGGCAGCCATGCTGCCCTCTTTCTGTATCTGTATCCGGAGACGAAGGTGCTTGACCAAGCGCTTCTGCGATGCTATGCTTGGGATGGACGTCCTGAATGGGCGCTGGAGGAGGAAACGATATGATCGCAATCTGGATCGTCGGGTTTTTGTTTTTGGCAGTGGGGCTTCTGGTCTGCGTCCCGCGGTATGTCAGGTTCGCCAAGTGCAAAGGGCGTACCAAAGGGGTCATGACACGGGTGCAGTCGGGCAGCGGCACGGGAAACCAGCCGACGCGCGCGACCTATGAATACGTCGTCGACGGGACAAGGTATGTCAAAAGTACGGGCTGGACGGGCAACGGCATTTTCCGCCTGGGAGGGGAATGTGACGTTTGTTATAATGTGAGAAAGCCGCGTCAGTCTTATCTCAAGTGGACCGGGCAGATCATGAACTGCGTGATCGGTACGATCTTTGCGCTGGCGGGGCTGGGCGTCCTCTGCTGCGGCCTGCTGCTCATGCGGATATTATAAGAAAAAGGGCGCAGGGACCCGGAACGGGTTCCTGCGCCCTTGCTGCGTCACAGCCGGAAGGCGGGGAAATATTTTTGGACAAACGGGATGTCGCGCACGGTGAAGGTCCTGCCGTTCAGGTAGCTGAGCGCGCCCGCGTCCTGCTCAAACCGGAAGGTGAGCTTGTAAGCATACAGCGCCTGCCCGGTCTCGCCATAGGGCCGGTTCAGCTCATTGGTGCCGTATTTGCCGTCGCCCAGCAGGGGGCAGCCGATGGACGCCATGTGCGCGCGGATCTGGTGCGTGCGCCCGGTCAGCAGCTCGCACTCAACAAGCGACAGCTTGCCCTGCGCGGCGAGGGTGCGGTAGCGTGTGCGCGCGGTTTTCGCGCCGGGGACGCGGGTTTTATGCAGCGTGACCTGCTTGCGCCTTTCGTCGCGGCGCAGGTAGTTTTCGATCAGCCCCTCGGGCGGCTTGGGGCGGCCGTGGACGATGCACAGGTAGCGCTTTTCCAGCTCGCGGTCCTTGATCTTGTCGTTGAGGATGCGCAGCGCCTCGGCGGTCTTGGCGGCGATCACGATGCCGCCGGTGTTGCGGTCGATGCGGTTGCACAGCGCGGGCGCAAACGAAGCCGCGTCGTCCGGGTCCCATGCGCCGGACTGATACAGATAGGCCTGGATGTGGGCGATCAGGGTGTTTGCGTCGCCGTGTTCGTCCGCATGGACGACCATGCCGGGCGCTTTGTCCGCAAGCAGGATGTTCTCATCCTCGTAAACGATGCGCAGCTGCGGCGTTTGGATGCGGCGGAAGGCCTCTTCCTCGCGCGGCGCTTCAAAATACTCGTCGTTGAGATAGAGCTGCACGTTGTCGCCCTCGCACAGGCGGTAGGCGGCCTCGGTGCGCCTGCCGTTGACCTTGATGCGCTTGAGGCGGAGGTATTTGTGCATCATGCCGCCGGGCAGGAGCGGCACTGCCTTTTCCAGGAATTTATTCAGCCGTTGCCCGCTGTCGTTTTTTGTGATATAATATTCTCTCAAGACTGGATTTCCTTTTCTGAAGTGAAATGATTGGGTGCATTTAGTATACCGCATTTCCTGCAAAAAGGGAAGCGCCATTGCCCGGCGGCGGGCGGCACGCAGCAGGATGGAAAAAATGCGGTTTCCTGCGTATTTTCTGGTTGACAAAGAATGATTACTTGTAGTATACTATCTTAGTACCATGTGAGGTTGACATGAAGATTGATTTAAAAAAGCTGACAGCTTCGCAGCATGCATCCATCCCGTTCGACGAGAAAATCGACCTGCGGGAGGAAACGCTTTACGGCGCGAAGCCGTTTCAAAGCCCTGTCCAGATCAGCGGCGAGGTTACGGGGGAAAGCGGTGTACTGCGGCTCAAGGGTACGATCAAAGCGATCTACTCCACGGCCTGTGCGCGCTGTCTCAAGCCGCTTGATATCCTGCTCACAGCCGAGGTCGATACTGTTCTGTCGGACGATCCCGAGGCGGAGGAAGAGGACGATCTTTTCGTGCTGACCGGTGACAGCGTGGATCCTGCGGACGTAATGGTGCCGGCATTGATCCTGCAGGTACAGATGACTTATCTGTGCAAAGAGGACTGCAAAGGCCTCTGTCCGCACTGCGGCGCCGACCGCAACGAAGTCGACTGCGATTGTGACAAAAAGCAGATCGACCCGCGATTTGCCGCGCTGCGCGCCCTGCTCGACTCGGACGAGGGCGAACATTAAATAACGAGTAAAAAATACAGAAGAAAGAGTAGGAGGTGTATCCACAATGGCAGTACCGAAGAGAAAGGTATCCAAAGCCCGCCGCGATAAGCGCCGCAACTCCCACTGGAAGCTCTCTCTGCCCGGCATGACCAAGTGCCCGCAGTGCGGCGAGATGAAGCTGGCTCACAGAATGTGCAAGAACTGCGGTTACTACAACGGCCGTCAGGTTGTCGCTAAGGAAGCGTAAGGCTGAAAACAGAACAGAAAAATGGAGAAGGCGGCATCGGCTTCTCCATTTTTTTTG
>DGYFR06201__coassemble_633_pt1 | contig 32666 bp, 27 predicted proteins | sample DGYFR06201__metabat2_high_PE_040 | metagenome-assembled genome bin DGYFR06201 | reverse complement strand
GCGTGGTTTCGATCGAGAGGCTGTTCGAAAAACATAGTTTTTCGACAGCCTCAAAAAACGCCCGGCTTCGCCGGGGGTTTTGATACAGGGATGCGGTTTTGTGTGCCAGTGATGGCGCGCAAATACCGCGCTTTGGATGTATCCGCGGCAAAGCCGCGGTACATCCTCCCTCGATTGGGAGCGCGAAGCGCTTCCAATCGAAGACACAACAAAGGCCCCGTCACCCGACGAGGCCTTTTACTTCCAGATCTCCATAAATTCTCTTTTCCCAGCAGGATATTTCCCGCTGTAATTTGTTTTGTTTCCGATAGGTGGAATTTCCGTTCCCCAGCTGCATATCGGCTTTTGCCATCGCGCCTTTATCGGGGTTCGGATTTCCGGTTATCGTCCGGTTTGCCTGGAAGAAATGCTTTCATCTGCTGCGGCATTTTCTCTTCCGCCCTTTTATTGAACCGATCTTTATGCTTTGCAGATGTCTGCGCTCTTCGCTCTTACGGTGTTTGCCCATCCTACGTTCACGGGAGTCACCCGGCTGCGGTTCGTTTGGTAATGAACTTTTGGTTTGTTACCTTTTTGCCTACATTCGGGAACTCTATATCAATTTCAGCTATGCGTCACTTCTCGGCGGGTGATCGTTCGATTCTGTTCCTGCGCAACCCGGATCACTTTCAGCAAGTTTTGATATCATCTCCAGCTTGTGCTCTGATCCGCTTTTACGTCACCATACTCATCAGTATGCCCATCGGCCATTGGGTGCGTACTATTTTTGGCTTAGCGGCAGGTATCGCTCGGATACTGTTTTCATTCGCCGACGCATCGTTTCAGGGTTCTTTCATGTCTCGAACCTTACTTTCCTGCTGCCTCGATCCGCTTTCATCGTCAGTAACGTTTTCACGGAAAGAATTTCACGAGGATAGCTTCCCCAAAGGTGCCGTTCCTTTACTTCGCTAGAAGCCGATCGCGCTTTTCAGGCGGTTCGTCTGTTTGATTTGGAACTCGCTCTTTTTTATAGCTATCACCTTGATCGTTTCGGTTACAGCGCCGCGGCGAGTCCCGCGAACTGGTAGGATGTCTCTTCTGATACCATTGGACTCACCTCTTTCTCAGGTATCATTTGGCGTTTTGCCATCCCTTTCAGAATCGGAAAGGGTTGCGCCTTTCCTGCAAGGCCCCTGCCTTGCTTCCCTCTGGTGTTTGCCCTTTCTTTTCTGTGACATTATAATATCATCAACATTGCACAACGTCAAGTGTTATTTTATGTTTTTTCATGGTGATATTCAACAAAGAAATCTTGTCCAATTCAGCGGATTACCCCCTTTTCAAGCGCAGGCGGATTTGTTATAATGGTATTGTTGGGTGTGCTATATACCCCAACTGCAATGGGATTTATACACGCTGTGTCAGGGGGCCTTTGCGCCCCCTTTTTTGCAAAGGAGGTTGCCAGCATGGATATTTTCAGTTTTTACATGCCGACCCGCCTGTTCTTCGGCAACGGCGCGGTCAAAAAGCTCGCCCGGGCGCGCCTGCCCAAGGGCCGCGGCCTGATCATCACCGGCGGCACGTCCACCACCCGCCTCGGCTATGTTGCCAAGGTGCAGGACGCGCTGGCGGAGGCCGGACACGAGACCATCGTCTATAATAAGGTGCAGCCCAACCCGACCATCGAGGGCGTGCGCGAGTGCGCGGCGCTGTGCCGCGCGGAGGACATCGCGTTTGTCGTGGGCCTGGGCGGCGGCTCGTCGATCGACACCGCCAAAGCGGTCGCCATCATGGCCACCAACGACGGCGACTGGTGGGACTACATCCACGGCGGCACGGGCGGCGGCAAGCGCATCGCAAACGCGGGCCTGCCGATCGTCGCCATCCCGACCACCGCGGGCACGGGCACCGAGGCCGACCCGTTCACGGTCATCACCAACGGCGAGGAAAAGATCGGCGGGGGCGGCGAAAAGTGCTTCCCGACCATCTCGATCGTTGATCCGGACTTTATGATGACCGTTCCGCCCCATCTGACCGCTTACCAGGGCTTTGACGCCTTTTTCCACGCGGCGGAGGGCTACCTCGCCACGACTGCAACGCCCATCAGCGAGATGTTCTCGCTTAAGGCGATCGAGCTGATCGGCAGGTCGCTCGCTACTGCGGTGCACGAGGGCGGCAACGCGGACGCGCGCGCGGATGTCGCGCTCGCCAACACGCTGGCGGGCTTTGTCGAAACGCTGTCCAGCTGCACGGGCGAGCATGCGATCGAGCACGCGCTGAGCGCTTATCACCCCGCGCTGCCGCACGGTGCGGGCCTGATCATGATCTCCAGGGCGTACTGGAGCCGGTTCATGGAATCCTCGGGCGACCGTCTGATCGCCATCGCCCGCGCGCTCGGCCGCACGGACGCGGACAAGCCGGAGGACTTCATCGACGCGCTGGCCGACCTGCAGAAGCGCTGCAATGTGCACGAGCTGCGCCTGTCCGGCTATGGGGTCATGCCCGCTGACTTCGGCAAGATCGCAGACAACGCCATCGACACGATGGGCGGCCTGTTCCGCGTCGACCCGCGGCCGCTCTCGTGCGAGGACATCATCGGCATCCTGACGGACAGCTATAAATAAGCGGCGCCCGTTTTCCTGCCGAATCGCATCTGCGGCGCAAAATGCGCCCTATGTGTAGAATTCCCGCAAACGTATATACTTATTTAAAAAGGAGGAACCATTCATGGAACTGAAAATCTACAAATGTATGCACTGCGGCAACATCATCGAGGTCATCGAGGACCACGGCGTACCGGTTATCTGCTGCGGCGAGCCGATGAAGCAGTTCAAAGCCGGCGAGACCGACGGCGCGGCGGAAAAGCATGTGCCGGCGGTTTCGGTCGAGGGTGACGTGATCCGCGTCTGTGTGGGCGAGGTCGCCCATCCGATGACCGAGGAGCATCACATCGCGTTCATCTGGCTGGTAACCGACAAGGGTGTGCACCGCGCGGTGCTGAACCACACCGGCGCACCCGAGGCAGTGTTCCACCTCGCGGAAGGCGAAAAGGCCGAAGCGGTCTACGAGTTCTGCAACCTGCACGGGCTGTGGAAAAAGGCGCTGTAAGCCGTCTATACGAAACAAAAAGCCGGGCTGTCCTGCGGGGCGGCCCGGCTTTGTTTGCGGCTGTTTCCAAACCTACACAATTTATACACACGAGAATGGTACAGTGCTTTTCGTTGTATTCTGTCCGCTGACCGGACAAAACGAAAAAACAAACAGGAAAGGTGCTTTTTATGTCCTTTTTTGCACGGGCGGACGTCCCCAGCCCGCAGGCGTTTTCCCTGTTCGGCGCGCAGCACATCGCGCTGCTGCTGTTCCTCGCCGGCTGCATTGCCGCGGGGCTGTACATCCTCAAACGACTTTCCCCGCAGGGGCAGAAGCGCATGATCTACGCCGCGGCCATCCTCGAGCCCGCGCTCGAGCTGAACCACTCGCTCTGGATGTACTGCACCGGCACGACCGCGATCGTCAAGCTGCTGCCGCTGCATCTGTGCGGGCTGCAATGTATCTTCATCCCGCTCGCGGTGTTCACCAAGTTCACCTGTTTCCGCGATTTTGTCTACGCCAGCTCGCTGCTGGGCGGCATTTTCGGCACGGTGTTCCCGGCGGGCGTGGCGGGGTATTACCCGGCATGGTCGTTCCAGACCCTCCAGACCTTCGCGCTGCACGGCCTGCTGGTCTTCGTGCCGCTCGCGCTCATCTCCGCCGGCTGGCACCGGCCCGACCCGCGCCGCTTCCCGCGCGTGCTGTGCATCTTCCTGCTGGCCGCGCTCGTGGTCGGCATCGTGGACCGCGTGTTCGGCGAGAATTACATGTTCCTGTTCGCGGCGCCCGAAAATACGCCGCTCGAGTGGATCTACAACGCCTTCGGCCGCGGGATCTATCTGGCGTGCGCGTTCGTGCTGCTGGCCGGGGCGAGCTTTCTCATCCATCTGCCGTTCCACGCCCCTGCGCCGGACGCCCCGCCCGCCACGGCAGGCGTGGCCGTGCCGCAGGCGGACAGCACGGTGCCGGTTTCCCGCCTTTCGCGGAAGGACTGGCACTCGCATCATTTGAAATAGCCTCTCGATCGAAACCACGCTTTCGATCGAATTTGCGACTCCGAACCGCGCCCTACGGGCACAATTCGGAGTCGTCTTGTATAAAAGCTGTGATACATGCTCCCAGTTTTTATGAAAATTGCGGTTTACCGCAATTTTCTATTTAATACGCGCTGCGCGCGAAAAACTTTTTAAACAAGCTAAAGCGTGCCCAGATTACGGGGCACGCTTTTGTTATGTATTCCGGTGTGCGGGGACGGTTTACCGGTCCTCCAGATTGATATATTCCGCGTTTTTCGCCAGCGGCTTGTAGGCCGGGCGGATGATCTTGCCGCCGGTGGTGACCTCCTCCAGCCGGTGCGCCATCCAGCCGACGATGCGCGCGGTCGCGAACAGCGGGGTGTACAGCGACTTGGGCAGGCCGAGCATCTTGTAGACAAAACCCGAGTACATATCCACATTGGCGCACATCGGCTTGTCGATGCCCTTTTTCTCGTGGAAGATCGCGGGCGTGAGCTTTTCGACCAGCTCGATCAGGTCCATTTCCTCGGAAAAGCCCTTCTTTTCCGCCAACGGGCGCGCCGCACGCTTGAGCGCCACCGCACGCGGGTCGCTCAGGGTGTAGATCGCGTGGCCCATGCCGTAGATCAGGCCCGAGCCGTCGCCGGCCTCGCCGTCCAGAATTTTGCGCAGGTAGGCCGCGACCTCGTCCTCGTCCTTCCAGTCGCTGATGTTCTGCTTGATCTCGTCGAACTGGCGCACCACGCGCAGATTCGCGCCGCCGTGCCGCGGGCCCTTGAGCGACGAGACCGCCGCCGCGATCGCGGAATAGGTATCCGTGCCCGAGGAGGAGGTGACGCGCACGGTGAACGACGAGTTGTTGCCGCCGCCGTGCTCGGCGTGCAGGATCAGGCAGCGGTCAAGCAGCTTGGCCTCGTCATCCGAGTACTTGCCGTCCGGCCGCACCAGATGCAGGATGTTCTCCGCCGTTGAACGGGCGGGGTCGGGCACATGCAGGAACATGGAATCCCCGTCGAAATAACGCCGCTTGGCCTGATAGGCGTGCGAGATGATGACCGGGAACTTGGCCATCAGGCTGATGCCCTGCCGCATGATGTTCTCGACCGTGGTCTCATCCGGGTTCGCGTCATAGGAGTAAAGCGCGAGCGTCGCGCCCGCGAGCTTGTTCATAATGTCCCGGCTGGGCGCGCGCATGATCATATCCTCGGTGAAATTATCCGGCAGCGCGCGCTCGAGGCCGATCGTGTGCTGGAATTCCTCGAGCTGCCGGCGGTTGGGCAGCGCGCCGCACATCAGCAGATAGCCCACTTCCTCAAAGCCGAAGCGGTTTTCCTGCTCCAGACCGTGGATCAGGTCGTATACGTTGTAGCCGCGGTAGGTCAGTCGGCCTTCAATCGGCTCGCGCTCGCCCTCGTTGAGGATGTAGCCGTGTACGTTGCCCAGACGGCTCGCGCCGACCAGCACGCCGGTGCCGTCCGCATTGCGCAGGCCGCGCTTGATGCGGTAGCGGGTATACAGGTTGGGCGGGATCTGGTTGTTTAATCGGAAGCTCTCGCTGAGCTCGTGCAAAAGCTCTTCTTTTACAAAATCAGGCTGAATCGTCATCCGGCCCTCCCCTTTCTTTCTCTCCGTTTTTATATATGAATATATTTTACCGCAATCCTGCATGCTTGTCAAATCGTCTCCCTTGTGTAACCCTACAAAAAGCGCTTTTTCACAACTTTTCAACTTGTTTACTATGCTTGTACGCAAGTTCTGTTATGTGAATGTGCAAACGGTTTTTCGCTTTGCCATGCAAAAGCCCGATGCCCCGCCGGGCCCGCCCGCGCAGGAGGGGCAAGGAGAAGAAAAAGCAGGATATCTCTGTCCATAATGTGCATACATTCGTCTTTTCCATGCGGATTTTTGGTCTATTTTCCTGTAGTAAATCGGTGTCGTGTATATTATAATGAATATTGCATTCCTATCAGAAGGAAGAGCACGCTGATTATTGAAAGGCAGGTAACTATCACTATGGCAGACAATCGTATTTACAATTTCTCCGCTGGCCCGTCCATGCTTCCGGTCCCCGTCCTCGAGCGATGTGCGTCCGAAATGCTCAATTACAAGGGTTCCGGCATGTCCGTCATGGAGATGAGTCACCGCTCCAAAGTATATGACGGCATCATCAAGGAGACCGAGGCGGCGCTGCGCCGCGTGCTCTCCATCCCGGAGAACTACAAGGTCCTGTTCCTGCAGGGCGGCGCGACGACCCAGTTCGCGGCCATCCCGATGAACCTGATGAAGACCGGCAAGGCGGACTACGCGATCACCGGCAACTTTGCAAACAACGCCTACAAGGAAGCCGTCAAGTTCGGCGACATCCACGTCGCCTTCTCCTCCAAGGAGGGCAACTTTGACCGCGTGCCGACCCAGGCTGAGCTGGACATCCGTCCGGACGCGGATTACTTCTACATCTGCGCGAACAACACCATCTACGGCACCGAGTACCAGTACGACCCCGAGACCCCGGCCGGCGTGCCGCTGGTTGCGGATATGTCGTCCAACATCCTCTCCAAGCCGGTTGACGTGTCCAAGTATGGCGTGATCTACGCGGGCGCGCAGAAGAACATGGGCCCTGCGGGCGTCACGGTCGTGATCGTGCGCGAGGACCTGCTGGGCAACTACCCGCTCGAAAAGTACCCGGTCATGCTGGACTGGAAGACGATGGCCGACAAGGACTCCATGTACAACACGCCCCCCACGTACGGCATCTATGTTCTGGGCCTCGTGCTCGAGTGGGTCGAGCAGATGGGCGGCGTCAAGGCGATGCAGGAGCGCGCGGAAAAGCGTTCCGCCCTGCTGTATGACTACCTCGACAGCCAGGACTTCTACAAGGCGGTCGCCGAGAAGGCGTCCCGCAGCCACATGAACGTCACCTTCCGCACCGGCAACGACGAGCTGGACGCGAAGTTCGCCAAGGAATCCGCGGCGGCGGGTATGAGCAACCTCAAGGGCCACCGCTCGGTCGGCGGCATGCGCGCTTCCATCTACAACGCGATGCCGATCGAGGGCGTGGAGTACCTGATCGACTTCATGAAGAAGTTCGCAGCGGAAAACGCCTGATTCGATCTGATTGAAACAGCGCCGTAGGGCGCGACGACCCCGGCGCGCCGAGTCGTCGCGCCCTACGCGATATCATCAAACTGCTCAACAAAGCAAGTAAAAGGAGTCATGTTTCCCATGTACAACGTAAAACTTTACAATAAAATTTCCAAGGTCGGCCTGGACGACCTCGACCCGGCGAAGTACACCTGCTCGGAGGATTTCGAGGATTATGACGCAGTCCTCGTCCGCTCGGCCAAGCTGCACGACGTGCAGTTCCCGAAAAACCTCAAGTGCATCGCGCGCGCGGGCGCGGGCGTGAACAACATCCCGCTCGACCGCTGCGCGGAAGAGGGCATCGTGGTATTCAACACCCCGGGCGCGAACGCGAACGCAGTCAAGGAGCTGGTCGTGTGCGCGCTGCTGCTGGCCTCCCGCAAGGTGGTACAGGGCGCGAACTGGGTCAAGTCCCTCGCGGGCACGCCGGACATCGGCCCGGCGGCCGAAAAGGGCAAGGCGACCTATGCAGGCCCGGAGATCGCGGGCAAGAAGCTGGGCATCATCGGCCTCGGCGCGATCGGTGTCAAGGTTGCGAACGCGGCGGTCGGCCTGGACATGGAGGTATGGGGCTACGACCCGTTCCTGTCGGTCGACGGCGCGCTGGCGCTCTCCCGTTCGGTCAAGCATGTGACCGAGCTGGATGAAATCTTCGCAAACTGCGATTACATCACCATCCATGTGCCGCTCAACGCGGACACCCGCAATACCATCAGCGCGGAAGCGATCGAAAAGATGAAGGACGGCGTGCGCATCATCAACCTCGCGCGCGGCGAGCTGGTCGACACCAAGGCAATGGCGGCGGCGCTCGAGAGCGGCAAGGTCGCGGCGTATGTGTCCGACTTTGCGTCCGACGAGATCCTTGCGCAGGAGAATGCGGTCACCCTGCCGCACCTCGGCGCTTCCACCCCGGAGAGCGAGGACAACTGCGCGAAGATGGCGGTCAAGGAGATCCGCGACTTCCTCGAGACCGGCACGATCCGCAACTCGGTCAACTTCCCGAACCTCAAGGTGCCGTATGAAGGCGGCTACCGCATCTGCATGATCCACAAGAACATCCCGAACATGATCGCGTCCATCACCTCGACGGTCAAGTGCAACATCGAGAACATGGGCAACCGCTCCAAGGGCGACTATGCGTACACCATCGTGGACGCCGCCGAGCAGCCCACCGAGGAAAATCTGGATTCGCTCCGCGCGATCGAGGGCATGATCTCGGTGCGCACGATCTAACTTCGATCGAAACATACCGTTTCAGATGAAAAGAGGCCGCAGACGCGGCCTCTTTTCTGTTTGATGCGCGCCTGCAGCGCGGATAAAGAAAGCCCCGGACACTTGTCCGGGGCTTTTCGTATTGCGTCAGTTTTTGCCGAGGCGCTGTTCCATATAGTTATGCGCGTTATTTTCCAGCGTATCGTCGAGCGGCGCGAGCGGCTCTGCGCTGCCGTATTTGCGGGTGAGCGCGGTTTGCAGGATGAAATCGCACAGCACCGGGTTTTTGGGCAACAGCGAGCCGTGCGAATAGGTCGCGAACACGTTCTTGTACCGCGCGCCCTCGGTCTGGTCCTCGCCGTTGTTGCCGTAGCCCTTGAGCATGGTGCCGAGCGGGGCCACGCCCTCGCCCAGCCAGGTCTTGCCCGAGTGGTTCTCGAACCCGACCACGACCGAGCCGCTGCTCTCCGGGGTGGTGCGGAACATATAGTTGCCGATCATGCGCTCCTTTGCACCGATGGTGTGGATGTTGATCGCGCCGATAAAGTCCAGCTGGTTGCCGTCCCAGGTCTTGTAATACTGGCCGAGCATCTGGTAGCCGCCGCAGATCGCGAGGAACACCTTTTCGTCCTCGACCGCGGCGCAGATCTCGCGCCCCTTGCCGGAGGCAAGGTCGCGCAGCAGCACCTCCTGCTCGAAATCCTGCCCGCCGCCGATGAAAAAGATATCGTGCTTTGCGATATCCAGCGGCTGGCCGATCGAGCACTCCTCGACATTGACCCGGATGCCGCGGTCCTCGAGGCGGCGCTTCATGGTGATGATATTGCCCCGGTCGCCGTACAGGTTGAGGATATCCGGGTACAGATGGCAGATATTCAGTTCCATTTTCCGGTCCTCCCCCTTATTCGTAAAACGCCTTGACGTCCGTGTGCTTGCCGATCTCGTTTCGCAGGTCGAACATGGCCGTGTAGGTCGGCATGAGGAAGGCGGGCGTCTCGTCCGCCGCGACCGCGCCGAGCAGCTTGTCATACTCGCGGATGACCTCGAGCCTGTCCGCCTTGAAGCCCGCGTATTTCAGGCGCAGCGCCATATCGTCCGCGCGCACGCCCGAGACGAAAACGCGCGTAAAGCGCTCCTGCTGGGCGGCGAGCGCCTCAAAGTCCACGTCCCAGATCCAGCTGATGTCCGTGCCGTCCGCAAAGCGGTCGTTGAGCAGGAAAGCAAGCTGGTAGTTTCCCTCGTCGTGCGCGATCAGGTTGATGACCTGATTGAAGCCCGCGGGGTTTTTGACCAGCATCATGCGCGCGGGGGCCTTGCCGAGCGTGAACTGCTCCGCGCGGCCAAAGCCGCACTCGAACTGGCCGAGCGCCGCGACCGCGGTCTCCTCGTCGATGCCGACCACATGGGACACCGCCGCGGCGGCCGCCGCATTGTAGATATTGTAGCCGCCCGGGAGGTTGACGTGCACCTCGTGCTCCCGGCCGAAGATGTCGAGCACCACGTCGGACGAGTCCGCGCCGGTTTTGACCACCTTGGTCACCGCGACCTCGGGCGTCTGGCGGTGGTAGCCGCATTTCGGGCAGCGGAAGCCGCCCAGATGGCCGTAGGTGATGTAATCATACTGGTATTCGGTCTTGCAGTGGATGCAGTAGGGCGCGTCCGACAGCTCGTGCGCGGTCTCCTGATAGATCGGCACGTTGACGCCGAACCACACCACCCTGTTCGGCACATTTTCCGCAAGCGAGGCGGTGAGCGAGCAGTCCGCGTTCAGGCAGAGCGTCGCGTCCGGAACATGGGTGATGCCCTCGCGGATGGCGTTTAAGGTGTGGGTGATCTCGCCGTAGCGGTCGAGCTGGTCGCGGAAGATGTTGTTCACCACCAGGCACTCGACCGGCAGATATTCGCTCGTGCGGCGGAAGGCCGCCTCGTCGCACTCGATCAGCGCATGGGTATACGGGCACTTGCCGGACAGCGTGCAGTGCTGGGCGAATACCGCGATGATGCCGGTCAGCAGGTTGGCGCCCGACTTGTTGGAGAAATAGCGGAGCCCCGCGTCCGCGAACGCCTGCTCGATCATGCGGGAGGTGGTGGTCTTGCCGTTGGTGCCGGTCACGACCGTGACCCTGACCCCGCGCGACAGCTCGCCGAGGATATTCTTGTCGATTTTAAGCGCAAGCCTGCCGGGCAGGTTGGTGCCGCCGCGGCCCAGCCGGCGCAGCACCGCGCCCGAGACCTTGCACACCAGAACCGCCAGCCTGGTTCGGAGCTTCATATCATGACCCCTTTTATCTGTTGAATTTCATATAGAAAAAGTATACCGCATTTCGCAGGGCAGTACAAGGGTGCATCTGACAGAACCGCGGCGGTTTGCACAAATTTCGCGGGTAAATTTCTACAAAACCGCCTGCTGCGGGACGATATTCCGCATAGCGGTGCACCATACCGCCCTGTCCTTCCGGTTTTGCGGACCGCATGGGGTCATATTGGATAAAAACCGCGGCGCAATATTGTGCATCTTTGCCGGATGCGCGGTCGGTTTTCACGAATTCGCGCAAAACCTCTTGCATTGACACACAGATATTGTATAATTTAGATAGTGGCTTTGGCCCTAAAATCAGGATGAGGTGATACCAATGGATTATATGTCGGAATACAAGCGTTGGCTGGAGAATCCCGCTCTTTCGGATGAGGAGCGCGCGGAGCTTCAGTCGGTGGAAGGCAATCAGGAAGAGATCGAGAGCCGCTTTTTCGCGCCCCTGTCGTTCGGCACGGCCGGCCTGCGCGGCGTGCTCGGCGTCGGCCTCAACCGCATGAACCGCTTTACGGTCGGTCAGGCGGCACAGGGCCTTGCCAACCTGATCGTCTCGAACGGCAAGGCGGCAATGGACCGCGGCGTCGCGATTGCGTACGACAGCCGCCACTTCTCGCCGGAATTTGCGCGGCAGTCCGCCTGCATCCTTGCGGCGAGCGGCATCAAGGCGCTGCTGTTCGATGAGCTGCGCCCCACGCCCGAGCTTTCCTTTGCGATCCGCCATTACGGCTGCATCGCGGGCATCAATATCACCGCGTCCCACAACCCCAAGGAGTACAACGGCTATAAGGTCTACTGGGAGGACGGCGCGCAGCTGCCGCCCGCTGAGGCCGACGTGGTCGCCAAGGAGATGGCCGCGACCGATATCTTCACCGGCGTGCGCACCGGCGATTACGACGAGTTCGTAAAGAACGGCATGATCCGCATCCTGAGCACCGAGACCGACGAGGCCTACCTCGGCGAGGTCATCAAGGTTGCGGTCAACCCGGACTGCGTAAAGCAGGTCGCGGACGACTTTAAGCTGGTCTACACCCCGTTCCACGGCGCGGGCTACCGTCTGGTGCCCGAGATCCTCCGCCGTCTGGGCTACAAGCACATTATCTGCGAGCCCGAGCAGATGAAGATCGACGGCGACTTCCCGACGGTCAAGAACCCCAACCCGGAATACAAGGAAGGCTTTACGCTCGCCATCGAGCTGGCCAAGCAGAACGACGTTGACCTCATCATCGGCACCGACCCGGACGCGGACCGCACCGGCATCGTCCTCAAGGACAAGACCGGCGAATACGTCACCCTGTCCGGCAATCAGGTCGGCGTGCTGCTGATCGACTACATCATCACCGCGCGCAAGCTGACGAACACCATGCCGCCGCACCCGGCGGTGCTGAAGAGCATCGTCACGACCGAGATGGCGCGCGCCGCGGCGGAGAAGAACGGCGTTGCGTGCTTCGACACCTTCACGGGCTTCAAGTTCCTCGCGGAGAAGATCAAGCAGTTTGAAAAGACCGGCTCGCACCAGTACCTGTTCGCGTTTGAGGAGTCCTACGGCTACCTCGCGGGCGACTACGCGCGCGACAAGGACGCGGTCACCGCTTCCATGTTGATCGCGGAGATGGCGGCTTACTACCGCACGCAGGGCAAGACCCTGTACGACGCGATGGAGGAGATGTACGATAAGTACGGCTACTACTGCGAGCAGACCATCTCGATCACCATGCCCGGCGTGTCCGGCCTGCAGCGCATGAAGGAGCTCATGGCCGAGCTGCGCGAAAAGCCGCTGACCCAGGTCGGCAGCGACAAGGTCGAGTACACCCGCGACTACCTGCCCGGTACCCGCACCTGCATGGACTGCGGCAAGGTCGAGGAGATGGAGCTGAGGGGCCAGAACGTGATGTACTACGAGCTTGAGGGCGGCACGACGTTCATCATCCGTCCCTCCGGCACCGAGCCCAAGGTCAAGGTCTATATCATGGCCAAGGGCGACAGCAAGGCGGACGCCGCCGCAAAGGTGGACGCGCTCGCCGCAGCTGCCAAGGAGATCGTCAAGTAAATACCGTAAACCCAAGTGAGGGCGTGCGCCGGTATCCGACGCACGCCCTTGCGGCTTTTGGGACAGAGAAACGGGGGAATCAACATGTTACAGATGATACAGCATATGATCGCAGGGATCCTTGCATCCGCTACCATCGTCAGCGGAGGAGGCGTGACCATAACCACGACCGATGTCATTACCCCGCCGGGCAGCATTGACCCGCAAAACCCGCCGGGCCTTGCGGAATTCATCGAAAAGGTGCCGGATGCGGCGCGCATCGACTGTTCTGTGATTCAGAACCGTACAGGAGGGGAGGACGGCCTTGTGCCGGACGGCCCGTATTGGAACGAGTCGTTCAGCCTTGCGGCGTATGATGCGGACGGCAACCTGATCGGCTCGATGTCGGGCAGCGGCGCGCTCCCGGAAGCGGAAAACACGATCACACTGAACGAATATGATGCAGACGGAAACTGCATCCGCACCACCGACTATCAAGGCGATCGTGTGACCCATGAAGTGATCTCAACATACGATGCGCAGGGATGGGCGCTTTCCTCTGAATTCTATCAGGATGGGGATATGTACCTCACCACCGAGTGCACCTATACCCCGCAGGCAGATGGAACCGTGCAGCGGCGGGCAGTGAACTACGCCCGGGATGGGTCAGTCATGTCCGAAGCCGTGATTTTGCTGGACAGCGCCGGCAATCCCCTGCACCTGGAGAACCCGCTCGGGGACAGAACCATCACAACCGACCTGACCTATGACGAAAAGGGTCGGGTGACGCTGGTCGTATACGATTACGGCGCAGCCGTGCCGAGCGAGACCCGCCACACCTACACGGACGCAGCGGACGGCAGCTACACCTGCCTCACCGAGCTGTATGACAACGGCGAGCTGCTCAGCCGCACCGAACAGGAATACGACGCTTTGGGCATCCTGATGCACGAGGAAGAGCGCAATCCGGCCGGCGAGCTGCTCCGCGAGGTAAATGTGCATACGCTCCAGCCGTGACAGGGGCAGAAAGACAGGTGAAATAAGATGGTACAACTCATGCAGCGCCTGCTCGCGGGCGTGCTGGCCTCCGCCGCGGTCACGGGCGGGACGATGGCCTACACCGCGAGTCAGCCGATCGACGGGGCATCTATTTTCGAGCTGGACGACCTTGCCGCACAGCTTCCGCGGGATACGCGCTTCTATCGACAGACCTCCTGGCTCAATTGGGACGGAACATTTTCAGCGATTGGGGAAACCGCGCCGGAGGGGTTTTCAGGGCAGTCGGAAACCGTCTCGTTTGACGCATACGACGCGCAGGGGAACTATCTGGGCGGCACGGTGCACCTTGACCATGAACTGCCGAGCGAGGTGCGCTGTTCCTACACCTTTGACGAGCAGGGCAGGGTGCTTTCCCAGACCTCGCTGTACGAGGGAGAGCTGCTCAGCACTTCCGAAATAAACTATATCCCACAGGCGAATGGGACGACGCGCGCTGAGTTGGTGAGCTTTGATGAAAAGGGGAGTGAACGGTCAACAGAAACGAATGTGCTGGACAACGAAAATCGAATTATCCATAAAGAATTATCGCTGGGCGGCGGTGTGTCGATCGCAGACTATGCCTATGACGAGCAGGATCGTATGACCCGCAGCGTGGTGGAAAGCGCGGACGGAACCGTGACAGAAAATATCTGGACGTATGCCGATGCTGCGGACGGCAGCTACACCTGCCGCTTTGAAAGCTATGAAAACGGCGTGCTGCGAAGCAGAACGGAACAGCAGTGCGATGCTTTGGGCGTCCCCGTCTATCAGGCGGAATATGATGCAGCCGGCAATCTGCTCCTCAAAATGACAGCGGAACCGCTGGACCTGTAAAGGAGGGATCGCGATGGCAAAGCTCATCCAGCGCCTGCTTGCGGGCGTGCTGGCCTCCGCCGCCATCACCGGCGGGACGGCTGCATATGTCGAGGCGCAGCCGGGCGGCATCTACCATGCGCGGCTCCCCGGGCTGGAGGCGTTTGCCGAAAAAGTGCCGGACGCCGTGCGGTTTGACCTGATGATCTCGCGCGTGAATGAATCCGCACTCGCAGAGAGCGCTGGCGGCGAGCTGCCGGGGCGCGGGGAATGGGCGGAATATCTTCAGGTGCTGGCTTATGATGCGGCGGGCAATCTGGTGGGAAATTTCTTTCCGGACGCGGAAGAACCCAATTATTCCATCGTCGAATTTGACGAAAACGGCAACAAGGTGCACAGCGCCGTGTATATGGGGGAGGAGCTGCTGACGGAATCCGCCTGGGCTTACGATGCGGACGGCCGCAAGACTTCCTGGGAAATGTGGATCGACGGGGCGCTCAGCAGCGCGGAGACATATACCTACACCCCGCAGCCGGACGGCACGCTGCTGTGCAGCATCACCACCCGCTGGCCGCAGACCGGCCAAGTCACCGAGTCCAGCTACCTGACCAACAGCACCGGGCAGTTTCTGATGAGCGAAGATGACGGGACCCGCATCACATGGATCTATGACCACAGGGGCCGCCCGACCTCCCATGTTGTCAGTAGAGATAATCAGACACAGCTGCACCAGAATTACAGCTATACCGACGCGCCGGACGGCAGCTACCTCTGCCGGTACGAAAGCTATGAAGGCAGCATGATGGACTCGCGCACCGAGCAGCGGTTCGACGCGCTCGGCGCCTGCATCTATCAGGCGGAGTACAACCGGGTCGGCGAACTGATCTACGAGATGACAGCACAGACAATGGACATATGAAAAAACGCCCGCTTGATGCGGGCGTTTCAGCTTGTCAAAAAAGTCCTTCGCGCGCAGCGCGCATGAAATAGGAAATTGCGGCAAGACGCAAATTCGATCGAAAGCGTGGTTTCGATCGAGAGGCTGTCGAAAAACATAGTTTTTCGACAGCCTCAAACGCCCGCTTGATGCGGGCGTTTTCCTGTATTACAGCTTGCGCAGCCATGTCCGCGGCGTAAACAGCAGCAGCATGGGGAACAGCTCCAGGCGGCCCGCCAGCATATCGAACATCAGGACGATTTTGCTGAGCGGATGCAGGAAGCCGAAGTTCTCGACCGGGCCGACCAGCTCGAGGCCGGGGCCGACGTTGTTGAGCGCGGTCGCGACCGCGGTGAAATTCGTGACCATATCCTCGCAGCTCAGGCTGACCAGCAGCACGGAAACCGCGAAAATCAGCAGGTAGGCGATCAGGAACACGTTGACCGAGCGCATGACCTCGTGCTGCACGCGGCGGCCGTCCATCTTATTGACGCGCACCGCGCGGGGATGGATCAGGTACTGCATTTCCTTTTTGACGCTCTTGAGCATGAGCACAATGCGCGAGCACTTGATGCCGCCGCCGGTGGAGCCGGCGCAGGCGCCGATGAACATCAGCAGCACAAGCAGCGACTTGCTGAACGCGGGCCACAGGTTGAAATCGACCGTGGCAAAGCCGGTGGTCGTGATGATCGAGGCCACCTGGAACAGCGCATGATGGAAGCTCTCAAAAAAGCTGCCGAACATATCGCGCACATTGAAGGTGATCAGCAGCGTAAACCCCAAGATGACGCCCAGATACAGCCGTACCTCCTCGATGCGGATGGCCTCGCGGAACTTGCGCGAGAGCACCAGATAGTACGCGCTGAAATTGATGCCGAACAGGATCATGAACACGCTCGTGACGCCCTGTAAGTAGTAGCTCTGGTAGTGCGCCATCGAGTCGTTCCAGATGCCGAAGCCGCCCGTGCCCGCGGTCGCCATCGCCGTGCAGGCGGCGTCGAAAAACGCCATGCCGCCCAGCACCAGCAGGATGATCTGCAGCACGGTCATGCCGAAATAGATGGCATACAGGATAAACGCGGTGTCGCGGATATGCGGCGACATTTTGGATACCGACGGCCCGGGGCTTTCCGCGCGCATCAGGTAGATGGTCTGCCCGCCGGCGAGCGGCAGGATGATCAGCATGAACACCAGCACGCCCATGCCGCCGACCCAGTGGGTCAGGCTGCGCCAGAGCAGCGCGGCATGCGAAAGCGCCTCTACATCGGTCACAATGGTCGAGCCGGTGGTGGTAAAGCCTGAAATGGTTTCAAACAGCGCGTCCACGACCGAGGGGATCTCGCCGCTGAACAAAAAGGGGAGCGCGCCCGTGACCGCCAGCACGATCCAGCAGAGCGCCACGGTCACAAAGCCCTCGCGCGCGTAAAAACGGGGGTTCGCCGGACGCTTATGGCAGAACAGGGCGGCGAAGGCAAGGCAGATCGCCGCCGCCCCCAGATAGGCGGTTACAACATTCTCCTGATAAATGACCGCGGTCAGCGTGGGCAGCAGCAGGAAAACCGATTCCACACCCAGCATCCAGCCGATCAGGTAGCGGATCATAGCATAATTCATGGATGCGATTCCTCCGCACTGCTCTCCGGCCGGAAGATATCCTGCAGGTCGTTCATGCCCTTGCGCGTGGAGACTACGATCACGGTGTCGCCCTCGTGCAGCTCGTCCTTACCGCGCGGGATGATGCGCTTGCCCTTGCGGTTGATGCAGCAGAGCAGCACATCCGGCCGGATGGGCATATCCTGCAGCGGCACGCCGGTCAGGTCGTGCGCCGCCACGCGGAACTCGAGCGCCTCCGCGCCGCCGCCCAGCTGGTGCAGCGTTTCGACGTTCGAACCCATCGAGTTCTGCATCGCGCGGGTGTACTGGCCGATCAGCTCGGCGGTCGTCTGCTTGGGGCGGATGATCGTGCCGATGGGCAGGTTTTCGATGACTTCCTCGAAATTGACGCGGTTGACCTTGGTGAACAGCTTGGCCCGCGAATGGCGCCCCGCGTGCAGCGAGAGCAGGATGTTTTCCTCATCCATACCGGTCAGCGCGACGAACGCCTCGCAGCTGGACAGGCCTTCCTCCTCGAGCAGGTCGCGGTCGGTGCCGTCGCCGTGGATGACGGTCGCGCCCGGCAGCAGCTCGCTCAGGAGCTCACACCGCTCGAGCCGGTTTTCAATGATCTTGACCGCAATGCCGGACGACAGGAGCATTTTCGCCAGGAAATAAGAGATTTTGCCGCCGCCGACCAGCATCGCCGAGCTGATGCGGTCGTTCGGCACGCCGATCTGCTCGAAAAACTGCGCCTGCTCGCGCGGCGGGATGATGACCGTGATATCGTCGTCGGCCATGAGGATAAAATCGCCCTTGGGGATGTAAGTCTGCCCACCGCGGCGCACCATGCACAGCAGCACGTTGGAGCGCAGCCGGGGGTTGACCTCGCAGACCGCCATGCCGTGCAGCCGCGAGCCCTCCGGGATGCGGATATCCAGCAGCTCGATGCGGCCCTTGGCAAAGGTGCCTACGCCGATGGCGGAGGGGAAACGGATCAGGCGGGAAACCACGCGGGCGGTGGACAGCTCGGGATTGATGACCATCGAGAGCCCCAGCTCGTCGCGAATGAAGCCGATCTCGGATACATATTCCGGGTCGCGCACGCGCGCGATGGTGTGGCACCCGGACGCCCGGCTCGCGATCAGGCAGGATAACAGGTTGATTTCGTCATGCGTGGTCACCGCGATCAGCAGGTCGGTTTCCTTGACGCCTGCTTCCTTGAGGATCTGATAGCTGGTGCCGCTGCCGGTGACCGTGGCAACGTCCAGCGTGTTCGCCAGCTCACCCAGCCGGCGTTCGGACATGTCGACGAGGATCAGCTCGTGCCCCTCCGCGGAAAGCTGCTCCGCCAGCGCGGAACCCACCTTACCGCAGCCTACAATAATGATGCGCATGATGCGCCTCCGATCTTATTTTCTTTCTGAATGCACATAGCGATTATATCCGCTTACCCGACAAAATGCAATACATTTTCCCGGAAAACCCGTTTATTTGGCGGTTTCTTTGCATTCTGCCGCGCACACGCGCGTTGACCGCCCGCGGCGGGGCATGCTATACTGGGTTTATCTGGAGGAAAAGACGAAAAAAGGAGGGCTTTTTCATGTCCTTTGTGCTGGAAGTCTGCGTGGACTCGGTCGAGTCCGCGGTCAGCGCGGCGCGCGGCGGCGCGACGCAGCTCGAGCTGTGCGCGAATCTGGTGATCGGCGGCACCTCGCCGGATGAGGACCTGTTCCTGATGGTGCGCGAGGCGGTGGATATCCCGGTGCGCGTGCTGCTGCGCCCGCGGTTCGGGGATTTCCTGTATACCGACGCCGAGTTCGAGCTGCTGCGGCGGCAGGTGCGGCGGTTTGCCGCGCGCGGCGCGGACGGCGTTGTGATCGGCATCCTGCGGCCGGACGGCGCGCTGGACGAGGCGCGCATGGCCGAGCTGATTTCGCTTGCGGACGGCTGCGGCGTCACGCTGCACCGCGCGTTTGACGTCTGCCGCGACCCGTTCGAGGCGCTCGAGGCGGCGCGGCGGCTGGGGGTGGATACCATCCTGACCTCGGGGCAGCGCGCTTCCTGCACCGAGGGGGCGGACCTGCTGCGCGCGCTGGTCGCGGCGGGCGGGGACGCGCCGCAGATCCTGATCGGCGCAGGGGTCAACGCGGACGTGATCCGCGCGCTCCAGCCCCACACCGGCGCGCGCGCCTTCCATCTCTCCGCCAAGCGCACCGAGGACAGCCGCATGGTCTTCCGCCGCGCGAGCGTGCCGATGGGCCTGCCCGGCATCAGCGAGTTCGAGGTCTGGCGCTGCGAGGAACAGGCGGTGCGCGCCGCGCGGCAGGCGCTCGAGGCGCTCTGCGGCGGGTGAGCCAAAAAAAGCCAGGTTTTCCCTGGCTTTTTTTCGTTTATTATGCTTATCCCTTTTCCTGGCAGCCCTCGCAGCCGGCGCAGCCCGCCGCCTGCCGGTCCTCGTAGGCGCGCAGCGAGCCCTCGGTCATGTGGCTGAGCGCTGCGATGCGCTCGTTTACCATATCCCACAGGCACATGGGCAGGTGGTCGCGGTGGCCGCGGTGGATGGTCACGCATTCAAAGCAGTTGCCGTGGTGCGGGCAGGCCTCGGGACAGGGGCAGTGGTCGCCCGCCTCGCGCACCTGCCGCAGGAATTCCTGCTTGACCTCCCATGCCTCTTGCTTTTTCCCTTCCCGGTCCAGCTTATCCTGCAAAATGGCCAGTTCGTTCCCGTCAATCTTCATGTATTTTTGCGCCTCGCTTTCTCTTTCTTCCCTCAGCATAGCAAAAATCCCCTTTCCTGTCAAAGGCTTTGTATCATCGCTTGCTGCTTTGTGTGTTTTTTACGAAAACGTCGTCCTATTTTTTGGCAGTTTGTCCGAGGGCTACTGTCTTGAAAAATAGGTGCCGGTTTGTTACAATGTTAACAACAAGCGAACATCGCCCCGGATCGGATTGTTGCCGTATTGGCGGGCTAAACCAAATTTCTCGCACCCGGCCTGAAAAAGAGGATGCCCGGCGGCGCAGGAGTTTGGTTCTTTTCATTTTGCGGCGGCTGCGCCCCGCGGAATGCGCCTGCACCGGATAACTTTGCCGCAAAAGGGCATACTGCCTGCGCATGGATGCGTCAGGCCCGCCCCGCCCGCGACGCTCCGCTTGACAAGGCATGTTGCAGTACATTTCAAAAATGTAACGATAGAAAGGAAAATGCTGTTATGAAAACCTTTGAGTACACCATTACCGATGAACTCGGCATCCACGCGCGCCCGGCAGGCATGCTCGTCAAGGAGGCCGCTCAGTTTAAGTCCAGCATCAAGATCGCCGGCCCCAAGAAGGAAGTCGACGCAAAGCGCATCATGGGCGTTATGAGCATGGGCGTCAAGCAGGGCGACACCGTCCGCCTGACCATCGAGGGCGCGGACGAGGAAGCAGCGGCAGCAGCGCTCGAGCAGTTCCTGAAGGACAATCTGTAAGAAATCAGCCGAGTCGGCCCCGTATTCTGTTCCCCAAGGCAGAGGGGGCGCCCCTCGGAGAGCAGAGGCGGGCAAAAGCCCGCCTTTTCCTTTGGAAATATACAGAAGAGAGGTAAAAACTTATGAAGATCATCCGTGCAAAGGACTATAACGATATGAGCCGCAAGGCCGCCAACATCATCTCCGCGCAGGTCATCCTCAAGCCGGATTCCGTGCTCGGCCTCGCGACCGGCTCGTCCCCGATCGGCATCTATGAGCAGCTGATCAAGTGGTACAACAAGGGCGATGTGGACTTCGGCGAGTGCACCACCTTCAACCTCGACGAATACCGCGGCCTGACCGCTTACCACGACCAGAGCTATCACTACTTCATGCACAAAAACTTTTTCGACGCGATCAATGTGCCGGAGAGCCGCATCAACCTGCCGGACGGCGCGCAGATGGACGCGGAGCGCGAGTGCGCCCGCTACGACGCCGCGATCCGGGCCGCGGGCGGCATCGACCTGCAGCTGCTCGGCATGGGCCTGAACGGGCACATCGGCTTCAACGAGCCGGACGAGTATTTCTCCAAGGGCACGCACTGCGTCGATCTGACCGAGTCCACCATCGAGGCCAACAAGCGCTTTTTTGAGTCCGCGGACGACGTGCCGCGCCAGGCGTACACGATGGGCGTGCAGACCATCATGCTCGCGCGCCGCATCGTAATTGTGGTTTCGGGCGAAAACAAGGCGGACATCGTCCGTCAGGCGTTCTTCGGCCCGGTGACCCCGCGCGTGCCGGCCTCCATCCTCCAGCTGCACACCGACGTCTCGGTCGTCGCGGACGAGGCGGCGCTGTCCAAGAGCATGGACCTGCTGTAATCGCCTATGGAGTTTCGCAATCTCAGGATCTACCAGCCGGACGGCAGCTTCCGCACCGGCGGGCTGACGCTCTCGGGCGACCGCATCGGCTCGGCCCAGCCCTCGGCGGATGCCTGCGATATGGGCGGGCTGTACGCGATCCCCGGGCTGGTGGACATCCATTTTCACGGCTGTGCGGGCTATGACCTGTGCGACGGGACGCACGAGGCGCTCTCCGCGATGGCGCACTATCAGGCTGCGCACGGCATCTGCGCGATCTGCCCGGCGACCATGACGCTGCCCGAGGAGCGGCTCGCCGCCATCATGGAGGCGGCGGCCTCCTACCGCACGGGCCGCTGGGAGGCTGCGCTCGCGGGCGTCAATCTGGAAGGCCCCTTCCTTGCGGAGAGCCGCAAGGGTGCGCAGAGCGGCGCATATTTACAGGACCCGGACGCGGCGCTGTTCCGCCGCCTGCAGGACAGGGCGCAGGGCATGATCCGGCTGTGCGAGATCGCGCCCGAGCTGCCCGGCGCGCTCGACGTGATCGAGGAACTTGCGGGCGAGGTGCGGCTGTCACTCGCGCACACGGACGCGGACTACGACACCGCCTGCGAGGCGTTCCGCCGCGGCGCGTGCGAGGTGACCCACCTGTTCAACGCGATGGCCCCCATGACCCACCGCGAACCCGGGGTAATCGGCGCGGCGCTGGACAACGACGAGGTCGGCGTGGAGCTGATCACGGACGGGGTGCATGTGCATCCTGCCGCGGTGCGGGTAGCGTTCAGCCTGTTTGAAAACCGCATCATCATCATTTCGGACAGCATGGCGGCCACCGGCCTGGGCGACGGCACCTACACCCTCGGCGGGCAGGAAGTGACCGTGCAGGGCGGCCGCGCGGCCATGCACGGCGGCAAAACGCTCGCCGGTTCGGTCGCGAACCTGTTCGACTGCATGCGGGCGGCGGTGGAAATGGGCGTGCCGCTCGGGCAGGCGGTGCGGTCGGCATCGACCAACCCCGCGCGCGCCATCGGCATCGAACACGAATACGGCTCGCTCGAGCCGGGCAAGCTCGCGAATATCATCCTGCTCGACGATGACCTGAACATCAACACGATCATCCTGCGCGGGCAGATCATCGACTGAAACAAAAGCATGCAAAAAAGGCTTCCTGGTCAGGAAGCCTTTTGCATTATTACAGGGTCGGCAGGTTTTTCCGCCATGCGCCGGTTTTGTAGAACCAGAACGACAGCCCCGAGCCGAGGAACCAGCCGATCGGCCAGGACAGCCAGATGCCCAGTTCGCTGTCCATCAGGTTGAACAGGATGGCCGAGAAGCCGACGCGCAGGATCAGGTCAGAGAACGTGGTCACCATGAAGGGGCGCATCGCGCCCGCGCCGCGCAGCACGCTGTCGCACACGAACTTGATGCACACGATGATGTAGAACGGCACCAGGATGAACAGGTACTGCCGCGCCACGTCGGTCACGCCGCTCGCGCTGCCCGCGGGCAGGAACAGGCCGATCAGCACATCCGAGAACGGCAGGTAGATCGCCGTGAACACCAGCGCAAGGCCGATCGAATACGCCGCGCCCGCCTTGAGGCCGGGGGCGATGCGGTCGAGCTTGCGCGCGCCGATGTTCTGCGCCACATAGCTCGACAGGCCGGAGGCGAACGACATGCAGCAGGTCAGCGCGAACATGTTGACCTTGGTCGCAGCGGAGTAGCCCGCGATAACGGTCGCGCCGCAGAGGTTGACGAAATACTGGATGATGACGTTGCCGACCGAGACAAAGCTCTGCTGCGCGATCGAAGGCACCGCGTAGTTGGTCAGGCGGCGCAGCATATCGGGCGAAAAGAGCAGGAAGTGCCCGCCTGTGTCGAACGTGCGCAGGCGGCGCAGCAGCAGCAGGAAGGCAAGGATGCCCGCGGCGCCCTGCGCGATGAAGGTCGCCCACGCGACGCCCGCAACGCCCCACTGGAACACCGCGACAAAAATCAGGTCGAGCACCACGTTGCTCACCGAGGACAGGATGAGCAGGACCAGCGGGGTGCGGCTGTCGCCCATCGCGTTGAAAATGCCCGTGCACACGTTATAGATGAACAGGAACAGCAGGCCGAACACATAGACCCGCAGGTACAGCGCGCCGTCGGCAAAGATGTTTTCCGGCGTCTGCAGCCCGGCCATCATGCTGTCGGTCGCGAGCGCGCCGACGAGCGTCAACAGCAGCGCGATCACCGCGGTGGTGATGAGCGCGGTCGAGACCGCGGTCTTCATGCGCAGGTAGCGCCTGGCGCCGAACAGCTGGGAGACCAGCACGCTCGTGCCGATGTTGACGCCGGTCGCCACGGCGACGAACAGCTGGGTGATCGGATAGCTCGCGCCGACGGCGGCGAGCGCCAGCTCGCCCGCCTCGGGCGTGGCGGCGAAGCGGCCGACGATCATGGAGTCGGCCATCTGGTAGAGCTGCTGGAACGCGACGCTTAAGAGCAGCGGGATCGAGAACCAGAACAGCTTTTTAGATGGTTTGCCTTCGGTAAGGTCGGTGGTCATAATACTCCCCTTTTCGCTTTGTCACAGAACAGGCTCCCCCAGCATGTGGGGGAGCCGCCGGTTATTGTGTTTTCGTGCCGTTATTTCGCCTGTTGCCTGCCGTATTTCATGGTCAGCACTGTGACCGCAGCGATCAGCAGCGCCGCGCCGACGACCAGCGCCACAAAGCCGTTGCCCGCAATGCCGCCGATCAGGAAGCCGATAAAGCTGAAGGCCGCGATCAGCAGCGCATAGGGCATCTGGGTGGAGACATGGTCCATATGGTTGCACTGCGCGCCCGCAGAGGCGAGGATGGTGGTGTCCGAGATCGGCGAGATATGGTCGCCGCAGACCGCGCCGGACAGGCAGGCCGCAACCGTCATGACCAGCATGGTGTTGGGCGAGTCGCCGAACACCGCGACCGCGATCGGGATCAGGATGCCGAACGTGCCCCAGGAGGTGCCGGTCGCGAACGCCAGCCCGAGCGCGATCAGGAAGAAGATCGCGGGCATGAGCATGGCGATCATGGATTCGCCGTTCACCAGCGAGGAAACAAAGCCGCCGATGTTGAGATATTCCTCCGAGCACACGCCGGACAGCGTCCACGCGAGCGTCAGGATCAGGATCGCGGGCACCATTGCCTTGAAGCCCTCGGTAAACGCCTCGCAGAACTGGCCAAAGGTCAGGATCTTGCGCGGGATATACAGGATGAAGGTGAAGATCAGCGTAAAGAACGAGCCGAGCACGAGCGAGGTCGAGGAATCGCAGTTTGCGAATGCGTCGATGATGCCGACGCCGTCCAGAATGCCGCCGGTGTACAGCATACCTGCAATGCACAGCACGATCAGCACGCAGATCGGCAGAATGAGGTCATATACCTTGCCCGCGCCGCCGACCACATAGTTTTCCTCCATGTGGGTCAGGTCGTCGTCCTTGTGCTCGCGCTCATATTTTGCCATTGAGCCGAAATCAAAATCCGCCCACATCAGCCAGATCAGGAACGCAATGGTGAGCAGCGCATACAGATTCATCGGGATGGTCTGCAAAAACAGCGAGAAGCCGTCCATGCTGCTCGACTCGGGCAGCGAGGAGCCGACCGCCGCCGCCCAGCTCGAGATCGGCGCAATGATGCACACAGGCGCCGCCGTCGCGTCGATGACATAGGCGAGCTTGGCGCGCGTGATGCGGTACTTATCTGTCACCGGGCGCATGACCGTGCCGACAGTCAGGCAGTTGAAGTAATCGTCCACAAAGATGAACATGCCGAGGAATGAAGTCGCAAACGCAGCGCCGCGGCGCGTCCGGATGGTTTTGACCGCCCAGTCGCCGTAGGCGCGCGACGCGCCCGATTTGGTGACGAGCGAAACCAGAATGCCAAGCAGCACCAGAAAGATACAGATATTGATGTTTTCCCCCAGCTTTCCGCCCATGACCTCGAAGGTGGTCTCGACCGCGTGCAGCGGGTTGAAGCCGTTGAGCAGCAGGGCGCCCGCCAGAATACCGATCAGCAGAGAGGAGTAGACCTCCTTGGTGATCAGCGCCAGCGCGATCGCGATGATCGGCGGCAGCAGGGTCCATGCGGTTGCCGTTAGATCCATTCCAAATTCCCCCTTAATTTTGCAGGATGTCTGTCTCGCTCCTGCAATTCCCTTCTATTTTATATGTATTTTGGGGGCTTGACAAGGTCAAAAGCGGTTTTTGACAGGGGAAAACAGAAATTTGTGCAAACTGTGTGACAAGAGGGCGCAAAAATGGGGGGAATTGTCAAATATGATTCGCCCGGCGGTAACGATGCCATTCGCGCAGCGCCTCGCGGCGCAGCGCGAGCACGCCCACCAGGTTGGGCAGCGCCATCAGGCCGTTGAAGGTATCCGAGAGCGCCCACGCCAGATCCAGCCGCATGGTGCAGCCGACCGCGGCCGCGGCGACAAACAGCGCCTTGTAAACCGGCACGGCGCGCGCGCCGAGCAGGTACTCCGCCGCCCGCTGCCCGTAGTATGACCAGCCGAGCAGGGTGGAAAACGCGAACAGCGCGAGCGACACCGCGACAAACCCGCCGCCGGGCGGCCCGAACACGGTCGAAAACGCCGCGGCGGTGAGCTGCGCGCCGGTGGCGAGCTTTTCCATGAGCGGCGTGCCGGCGGCAAGGCTGTACAGCGTTTGGTTGTACACGCCGCTCGTCAGGATGACAAGCGCGGTGACCGTGCACATCACAATTGTGTCGAAAAACACCTCGAACACCGCCCACATGCCCTGCTCGCACGGCTCTTTCGCGTCCGCGGCGGTGTGCACCATGACCGACGAGCCCAGCCCCGCCTCGTTGGAGAACACCCCGCGCGACACGCCCGTGCGGATGGCGCGCGCCATGCCGTAGCCCGCGAGGCCGCCCGCACCCGCCTGCCAGTCGAACGCCGCGGCGAGGATCTGTCCACAGGCCTGTGGAAGATATTCGCGCCGGCACCACAGCACCGCGAGCGCGCCGCCCATATAAAACAGCGCCATGAACGGCACGAGCGTTTCGGTCACCCGGGAGATGCGCGCCAGCCCGCCCAGCATGACCGCGCCGAGCAGCACGGCGGTCACCAGCCCGGTAACGCTTTCGGGCACGCCGAACACGCCGGAAAGCCCGGCAGCGATCGAGTTGCACTGGCTCATGTTGCCCATGCCGAACGAGGCGAGCACGCAGAACAGCGCGAACGCTGCTGCGAGGAACGGGCTGCGCAGCCCTTTTTTGAGATACAGCATGGGCCCGCCGCGCCACGCGCCGTCCGGTCCCTTTTCGCGGTACAGCATGCCGAGCGTGTTCTCCGCGAACGCGGTCATCATGCCGAAAAACGCCGAGACCCACATCCAGAACACCGCGCCCGGCCCGCCGATGGTGAGCGCGGTCGCCACGCCCGCGATGTTACCCGTTCCGACCGTGGCGGCGAGGGCGGTGCACATGGTCGCGAATGGCGAGACCGCGTTTTTCCCACTCCTGCGGCGCGCGGTGCCCGAAAAACAGGACAAAAGCGTCTTGCGCAGCCACAGCCCCATGTGCCGCAGCTGGAACAGGCGGGTCTTGGCGGTGAAGTACACGCCCGTGCCCACGAGCAGCACCAGCATCGGCGCGCCCCAGACAAAGGCGCGCACCATGTCGTTCAGCAGCACGATCTTTTCCATCCACACAGGAAATCCCCCTTTTTCCGGCTTTCAGAATAACTATATGCTTAACTTTGGGTGAAATGCTTGACTTTGGGCGGAAATCCGTTATAATGGAAAAGCAACTGAAGAGCAGACAGTTCGGAACCATCCTGTCTATAAACAAAACTACGGGAAAGACTTCGATTGAAACGGCTGTTTCAATCGAGGTGGGCTGTGCCGCGCCAAAGCGCGGACAAAGCCCGGGCGCGATCTTTGCGCGCCGTTTTGCGGCACACAAAATCGCGTACTGGTATCAAAAATCAGGCGCATGTCCTGATTTTCGATGGACATTGCAGCGCAATGTCCTGTTTTACGCGCGCCTGCGGCGCGGTTTGGATGGTGTACCGGTTGGTACGCCTTATTTTTTTGCCACAAGGAGGAAACACAGTGGAGCTGACCCGTTATTCGGTGATCCGGGACAAAAACCCGCGCGAAATCGTGCTGCTGCGCGGCCGGGGCTGCGCGTGGAAGCGCTGCAAATTCTGCGACTACCATCTGGATGCGTCGCGCGATGAACAGGACAACCTGCGGGTCAACCGCGCGGCGCTTGCGCAGGTGACCGGCGCGTTCGGCCGGCTGGAGGCGATCAACTCCGGCTCGTTCGCCGAGCTGGACGAGTCCACCATCCGCGAGATCGAGCGCGTGTGCCGCGAAAAGCGCATCCGCGACCTGCACATCGAAAGCCACTGGATCTTCCGCCGCACCATCCCCGCGCTGCGGGAGCGGTTCGCGGCGCAGGGCGTGACGCTGCACGTCAAGATCGGCGTGGAGACCTTTGACGCGGACTACCGCGAGCGCGTGCTGGACAAGGGCATCGACGAGGCCGACCCCGCGAAGATCGCGGAGCAGTTTGACGACTGCTGCCTGCTGTTCGGCCTCGCCGGGCAGACCGCAGCGGGCATGGCGCACGACATCGAGACCGGCCTTGCGCATTTTGACCGCGTCTGCATCAACATCATGGTTCCGAACTCCACCGAGGTCAAGCCGGACGACAGCGTCCGCGCGGCCTTTGTCCGCGAAGTCTATCCCCGGTATAAGGATGACCCGCGCGTGGATATCCTGCTCGAGAACACAGATTTTGGCGTAGGAGAACTGGAAAATGAATGAATTACTGCTGATTGGCTCGCTTATTGTGCTCTACGGGGCGGTGCTTTTGTGGTTTTACCTGTTCGGTACGGGCGGCCTGATGGCGTTCACCGTGTTCGCGACCATTGCGGCGAACATCGAGGTCATGATTTTGGTGGATGCGTTCGGCATGGAGATGACGCTCGGCAACATCCTGTTTGCGACCACCTTCCTTGTGACCGATATCTTAAGCGAGGTCGCGGGCAAAAAGGAAGCGCAGAAAGCGGTCTGGGCGGGCATCGCGGCGAACATCCTGTTCATCATCGTGTCGCAGTCCTGGCTGCTCTATGTGCCGTCTGCGAACGACTGGGTCATGCCGTCGATGGAGGCGGTGTTCTCCAACACCCCGCGCATGATGCTGTCCTCGCTCGCGGTCTATGTGATCGCGCAGAACTTCGACGTGTGGCTGTACCACAAATGGTGGGAGCTGACCGAAAAGCGCACGGGCGACCACCGCGCCTTCCTCTGGCTGCGCAACAACGGCTCGACGCTGGTCTCCCAGCTGCTCAACACCGTGCTGTTCACGCTGTTCGCGTTTTACGGCACCTATGACTGGGGCACGCTGCTGTCGGTCGCGCTGTCGAGCTATGTGATCTTTATTTTCACCTCGCTGCTGGATACGCCGGTCGTGTACGCGGCGCGCCGGCTGCATGAGCAGAAAAAGGGGGCAGCGTAATGACGAAGATTCTGTTTGTGTGCCACGGCAGGATTTACCGGGCATGATGAAAAGTCTCATATCGTCTCATAAGCCCCGTTTTTAAGCGTTTTTTGTGTTTCGATCTCAAATTTACCAAAGATTTACCAATATTTCTGGAGAGTCAGACCTGCGATTCTAATACCAGAATAAGGAGATCAATACTATGACTGAGATGAAAAAACACATTTATGATGAGAGCAATGGCCTTTGGTATGAACGCATTGGCGATTATTATATTCCGGTTCTTACCCTGCCTGCCGAGGAACAGCGCCCCATTGGTAAATGGGGACGGATGTACCGGGACTATCTCAAAGAGCATCATCCGATCCTGTTTAATGACCTTGCTCTCAGCGGTCAGCTTTGGACATACCTCGCAGATCTGAACGAACAGGCGAAGGAGCGTTTGTCCCTGATTATCGAACAGATGCAGGCATCCGAGGGTGTGACCGAGGAATTGAAAGCAACCGATCAGATGGCGTGGGTTGGTGCTATGAACAGCATCCGCAACCGGGCAGAGGAAATCATCCTCCGTGAACTGATCTACGAGGAGGATGCAGTATGAGAATCCTCGAAGAATTTTGGTACGGCAATATTGAACCGACTGAGTACGATACCTCTTCCAACGAGTACAAGAAACTGCAGGAGTTGATCTGCAGGAACGAAGAAAAGCTCAAAGCTACCATGACGGACGAGCAGAAAGAACTGTTTGAGAAGTACACGGATTGCGTCCGTGAGTTTCAGACCATCACCGACTGCCTGATCTTCCAGAATAGTTTTAGACTTGGTGCAAGAATGATGCTGGAGGTCATGGAAGATATGTAATTTGATATCCCTTGGCGTTACCGCCTGCAGGACTCCTGCAGGCGGTCTTTTCTGTCTACGTCTTGCTCGGAGCATATTTTTTATATATCCTACGCAGATTTGCGTAGGATATATAAAAAATATGTTGACAAGTATCGCTGAGCGTGCTACCATGTAGGCATACCAAAGAAAAACAGGAGGTTGACTATATGGATGGAATCATTTTTGATTTGAAGAATTTCCGTTCCAAACATCTGAACTGTATGTCTCAGGAGGAATTTGCAAAGCAGGTGGGGATCAGTCAGGATAAAGTTTCCAGAATGGAGAGCGACCCCTCTCAGGTGTCCTTGGAAGTATTGATCAAAATTGCAACACATTTTGGCATGAGCCTTGATGAGTTGATTAACCTGCCGAAACCTATTATGCAGGCGTTAAGTGTGGACTATACTTGGAGTTCTGCTGAGTTCATTCGTCGAACACTTCTTGACTATATCAGCAAGAGCGAAGTGAGTGATTCTTATGAAAAAGACATTCACGAATTGGAGGCACTGGTTGAAAAGACCATTCGCAAGCCAAAAGTGGCCTTTATTGGCCGATCTGATGTCGGTAAGAGCACGATGATTAACACATTGTTAGGAACCGCCAGAATGCCTGCACACTGGACTCCTGCAACGGCAATCGCAGTCTATATCAAGCACACAAATGATCGACCCGCTTATATGGATGATGATGTTTGGGTATTTCAGTCTGATGCGGCTGCCAACGAGACCTGGGACGATACCAGACTTGGTGATGAAGAATATTGCCGATCCCTTAAGCTGAGCAGCGGCAATTACGATCTTCTGAACACCTACGGCACTCGTAAGGGTGAACACTTTGCCGAGAGCAAGGCAACTGCAGCAGTGGTTTTCATCGACAGCAGCCTGCTCCTTGACTGTGATATTGTAGATCTGCCCGGTTACGGCACTGGCGATCGTCTGGAAGATGATGCTCTTTCTCTGCGTGAAAAGAGCAAGGCCGATGTTCTTGTCTACATGTCTATTGCGAATGGCTTCATGCGCAGCGAGGATATTTCCTATGTTAAAGATGCGATTCCTTCTCTGGCAGATATCCAATCCTGTGGTGAAGCTGATATTAAGCCGCTGGCGAACCTCTTTATTGTGGCTTCTCAGGCCCATGTTATCGATCACGGAAATCAAGCTGAACTGAAAAATATTCTTAGCGCTGGTTGTGAGCGTTTTGAAAAATCCTTGACTGATGGATTCTGGGATGAGCGAAGAAAACCAGATTCTCTTTTGGATCGCTTTTACACCTATACATCTAATTCCCCTGTACTGCGTGAGCGATTTGAAAAAGATTTCAGTAGGCTTATCGAGGCGCTGCCTCAGGTGGTCGAGCAGAAGGCGAAAGACATTATTGCCGAGTGGGCTGCGAGCAAGGATACAGATCTTCAGAACGTGATTTCCGGCTACCAGCAGCTTCTCGATGATCGCAAACGGTGCGAGGAGGCGCTGAAAGAGTATGACCGCAATGAACCCAAACGCCATGCAGCTTTCCAGAAAGCACGACAGAAGGTTGTTGAGGGTATCGCAAAGTATAAGCGTGAAAGCAAGGACGAAGTAGTAGACTACTACAGCGATACTATCACAGTAGATCATCTTGTTTCTCTGATGGAACAAAGAGATGTCAAGAAAAAGAAGGATGATCTGCAGGTCTTTAGTACCTATGTTTCCGGACTTTTGCAGGATAAAACAAATGCCGTTCTGAAAAAGAAGTCCAAGCAATTGACTGCAGACATTGATGAGTTCCTGAATCTCTTTGAGGTAAGTGCTGCAATTTCTGTGGACAGTGTATCTTTTAAGATTGCCCCCTTCAGCAAGGAGCAGGCATTTGCCGCAGGCCTGACAGGTGTGGCAACCTATGGTGCTCTGGCGATTTGGGCCGCCTCCTGCGGTAATCTGGGAGGATATATTCTTGTCGCAAAGGGTGTTAGCTTGCTCTCGGCTCTTGGAATCTCCGTCGGTGGCACCGCTGCAGCTGCCAGCGCAGTAGCTTCTATTGGTGGCCCGGTGGTACTCGGTATTGCTCTTGCGCTGATTGCAGCTATCAGTGTTTTTGCGATTTTCTCTGGTGGATGGAGAAAGAGCGTTGCCAAAAAGTTTGTTGAATCTTGCCGGAACGAAAGAGTTCTGGACAAGCTTCAGTCCAACATTAACACTTATTGGAACGACACTCAGACAGCGTTCAACGCTTCGGCAGACAGTCTGGATACCGAGTGGAAAAAGCACATCGAGGATCTTCGTGAACAACTCCGTAGCTATGATGTTGATGCTATCATTAAGGCAAGAGACGAGGCTGAGAAGATGCGAAATTTTCTTCAGAACATCCCCTTCTGATGTGCGAACACTGAACAACATGGTTTTAATCTAAAAAGGCGCCACGCCTTCAGTTGAAACAAATTAGTTCTTTCGACTGAAGGCGTGGTGACAAGGCGATAAAAAACAAAGAAAGGGATGTTTATGATTCGCTTTATAATAGCAGGTGCGCATCATGAGCACTTATGAAACAGAAGATAAGGTTATTATCCATAAAAGCGGATGGGCAATCACACAGAAGCAAGGCAATCAAATATACAAAATCTTCTTGCATGATGCTTATCCCAAAATCAAGAAAGAAGTTTCGCTTCTTCAATTGAGCCTTGCCACAAACGCAAGCCTATCATTTGATAATGCGGGGAACTGTTGGGTTTGCAAAAGTGATTATATAGGGCAACACCGCAGAACACGCAAAAGGAAAGGCCCTGCGGGAAGATTCCACCCGGCAGGGCATATATACGCCATTCCATCAGCGCTGCAGCCGCAC